>Ga0315900_10011250_pt1 | contig 11100 bp, 7 predicted proteins | sample LakEriMetagenome_FD_203521 | JGI IMG/M metagenome (GOLD analysis project Ga0315900, IMG submission 203521) | Freshwater fungal communities from buoy surface, Lake Erie, Ohio, United States - Buoy 12 MA114 | ecosystem: Environmental > Aquatic > Freshwater > Lake > Lake biofilm | place: USA: Lake...
CGGTGGATCATCACCGGACGGTGCGATTTATTGTCCGCGCCGACATACTCCAATTGGAATCGTTCTGGCAAGTTGTAATCGAGTTGCACAGTTCCGAGTTGCCATTGGCGACCGATACAATCGCGAACCATAAAGTCAGCCTTCGGACCATAGAAAGCAGCCTCACCTTCGGCGGTCGAGAAGTTGAGCCCCGACTCAGTCAGTACGCGACGCAAAGCGGCTTCGGCTTTTTGCCAATTTTCTTCCGAGCCAACATATTTATCGCTCTTTGGATCGCGAAGGGACAACTGCACGCGATAGTCTTTGAGCCCAACCGATTCTAGAACCAATCGAGTCAATTCAATCGTATTGCGAAACTCTTGTTCCACCTGATCTTGGGTACAGAAGATGTGTGCATCGTCCTGAGTTAGACCTCGAACACGCAACATGCCGTTCAGTTCGCCAGTTTGTTCGAAACGATACACTGTACCGAATTCAAAAAGTCGCAACGGCAGTTGCTTATAGGAACGAGGGGCCGCTTTGAAAATGTGCGCGTGGTGCGGACAGTTCATCGGTTTGACCAGGTATCGCTCATGCTGACGTTGCCAGGTTTGGAGGATTTCGACCTTCTCGGCAGTTGGCAACGAAGTCGAATAACCTTTGATTTCGCAGCCGAGCACTTCGGCGGATTGCAGGAATGCAACCTCGAACTCGGGCTTCAACCCTGCAGGGTCTTCTAAACGCCGGATCCAGCCATCGACGAGAGCACCACCATCGTTGACGAACAAAGGTGGAAACTGACTGTCGCGGTAATAGGGAAAGTGACCGCTGGTTTCGTAGAGTTCGACGCGTCCCATATGAGGACTGTAGACCGGTTCATAGCCTCGCTTTAGCATTTCTTTGCGAAGAAAGTCTTCGAGCAAGCCACGAATTCTTGCTCCTTTCGGGAGCCACAGACAGAGTCCTTGACCTACTTCAGGACTGATTTGGAAAAGCCCCTGCTTCTTACCGATGACACGGTGATCCCGTTTCTTTGCCTCTTCGAGTTGATCGAGATGGGCCTGCATATCTTTCGGGCTGAACCACGCAGTGCCGTAGACTCGCTGCAACTGTTTGTTAGAAGCGTCACCCTTCCAATACGATCCTGCAACGCTCAACACCTTGAAGGCCTTGATTCGTCCTGCGTCTGGAATGTGCGGTCCACGGCATAGGTCAACGAATTCCCCTTGACGATAAAATCCTAAGGAATCGTGGGAGCTCAATCCGGTTTGAATATGCTCGACTTTCAGCGATTGCTTCATGTCGCTGCATAGCTCAACCGCTTGTTCTCGGTTCAACGAAAACTGTTCGAATGGTTCGGCCTTTTCCACGATTCGACCCATCTCGGCTTCGATGGCGGCAAAATCGTCTTCACTCAGTTTATGACTGAGTTCAAAATCGTAGTAAAATCCGTTGTTGATCGTCGGACCGAAAGCCAACGAAACGCCTGGGTAGAGTCGCATAATCGCGCGTGCCATGACGTGAGCGCAGGAGTGCCGAAGCACACCGAGAGCATCGGGATCCTTTTCAGTAAGGAGCTTTAAGGGGATTTTCCCCCCATCGCTGATACTTTTCAGACTGCGATTCGCATCAATGATTTGATCACCGATTTTGGCAGCGATGACGGCTTTGGCCAATCGAGAGCCAATCGATTCCGCCACGGTGAGAGGTGTCGCGTCATCGGGATGTTGCACGACAGTACCGTCAGGGAGTTGAATATCCAGCATAACCATACCTTTCCTATCCCCGGCACGGTGGGCGTAGCCGCGGGTGGAGTTTTGAGTAGTTGATCGTCCAAACAAATGACGACCTTTCGTCCGAAATGTTCGCGATTGGTGCGACACTTTGCAATAGGAGTCTTGCGGTTTATTTCGATTCCTATGCTATCATTGAGTTGCACAACCAATTCTTATCCGCCTCCAACCCAGTTCCTCCCCATGTCAGTTCTCGTCTTTGGGCATCGCAATCCAGACACCGATGCTATTTGTTCCGCGATCGCGTATGCCGATCTGCTTCAGCAAACTTCGCGTCCAGAGGCGATCGCGGCATGCTGCGGCACTCCGAACAAACGAACGGAGTTTGTTCTCAAGAAGTCGAAAGTCCCTGCGCCTAGGATAGTCATGGATGTCCGGCCGGAAGTCGAAGATGTCTGCAAACGCGATGTCACGACAGCTTGCTACGGGGATGTGTTCTACGAAGTTTATCAACGGATGAAGGACCATGAACTTCGAGCGATTCCGATTATCAACGAGCAGCGCAAAGTTGTTGGAGTGCTTTCGTTGTTGCAGTTGATGGATTTGATCTTTCGCGATGATAGCGACCCGATCAAGACACGCACGGTAAAGACGAGCTTGCACAAGATCTCTGAGATCATCGGAGGTACATTCCAGCATTCCATCGATCCAACGCAACACGATGAGCTATTGGTCATGGTGGGAGCGATGAGTGCTGGTGGGTTCACGGAGCGAATGCAGCAGTTTCCTGCATCAAAACTATTGGTAGTGAGCGGTGACCGCCCGACCATCCAGCTTCCTGCCATCGAGCATGGAGTTCGTGCGCTCGTAGTGACGGGCGGATATGCACTCTCTTCTGGCCTCGTCGAATTGGCACGAGCACGCAATGTTGCGGTGCTGAAAAGCCCCTATGACACGGCAACGACAACGATGCGGATCAAATCAGCACAGTTCATCGATTCTGCAATTGATACAACTTTCATCTCTCTTTCGGCCAAACTGCCCATCGAAGATGCCCGAGGCGTCGTCGAAAAGTCGAACGAACCGATCTTTCCGGTCGTGAACGACGCGGACATTTTGATTGGAGTCCTTTCGAAATCGGATCTAGTCAACCCACCTAAGCCTAAGCTGATTTTGGTAGATCACAACGAGCTAAGCCAAGCGGTGAACGGTGCCGAAGAGGCCGAGATTCTAGAAGTCCTCGACCATCACCGTTTGGGAGGTGGACTCAAATCGACGCAGCCTATTCGATTCATTAACGAGCCCGTCGGCTCTACATGTACACTAGTCGCGCGTCAGTTTCGGGCGTCTGGAATCACGCCGACGCCTGGAATTGCATTATGCATGGCTTCAGGCATCATTTCAGACACTTTGTTGCTTCGTTCACCCACGACGACCGACACCGATCGAGACATCTTGAAGTGGCTTCAAACGCTCTGCGAAGTGGACCTTGAGACGTATGCAACGGAGTTCTTTGAGATCGGATCTGCATTGCGTTCTTGCACGCCGGACGAAGTTGTTCGAGAGGATTGCAAGGAGTTCGAAGAGCACGGCTTTCGCTTCTCGATCTCACAAATTGAGGAGATTGGATTCGATTTATTTTGGGATCGAAAAGATGATCTGAGAGCTTCGCTCGAGATGCTGGCAGAAAAGAGCCGTCTCGACTTCTCCGCACTCCTCATCACCGATGTCGTTAGCAACGGTTCGTTGCTATTGCTTTCGCACGAGTCGGAGGGATGGGACGAGATCAATTACCCACGCTTAGATCGCAATTTGTATCAATTGGACAATGTGGTTAGTAGAAAGAAGCAGCTTCTGCCGCTGATCGCACAGTTGATTGAAACGTCGGTGCGACCGCCACAATAGCTATGACATCGAGGGACAGGTTCTAAACCTGCCCCTCGGAGTTCATCGATACTGCGAACTACGCTTCAGGAATTTTCGTTTCTTGCGTAGCGGATTCCGATGCTTCTTTCTTAGCAGAGAGACCTATGAGGGCATCGAACTCGTCATCTGCGGCATGGTCTTGCGCGTATTCAAGGAATTCGCTCTCGGCTTTTTTCGCATCCAAACCTGCAAGCTCTCGCGAAACTCGCGCGTTTGCAACAGCTTTCTGACGCATATCTCGCATGCGTTGTAGTTCTTGAGAAGATTTGTCATTGGAGATTCCATTGACCATATCTGCGATTTGCTTTTCTTCTTTCGCGGATAGCACGTCGGCAACCGCATCGTGCTTTTCTTCTTTAATCTTTTCTAGTTCGCGCATCAGAGACTGGATCTGTGTTTTGTGACCACTTACGTTGGTGATCAATTGCTTCAGATCATCGTCAAGCTCCTGGGCTCGTTGTCTCTTTTCCAATAGAGTGCTTGTAAAGTCTTTGAAGGCCGACTGACACTTTTGATATTCAGGATCATTCTTCACCGCATTCACATCGCCGTTGTACTTGTCGACCAGCGACTTGGCACGCGCAGCAGCACCGGACTTCAATTTCTCTAGCTTCTCGATTTCCTGCGAGATAGCGTTTAGACGCTCCTTCTTGCTTTCTTCTTGAGCAATCATCGCGCTGATCGCGTCTTTGTATTCGTTCAATCGCTTCTTTTTGTCGGTGATGACTTTGTCGAAAGTAGCCGAGATCACCGTCGGATTGGCGCTGATCGAGTCAGCCGCTTGGTCTACTTTACCTGTAATCAGGTACTTGATGGCTCGAAAGAAACGACCGATCGCACTGAACATGTAATAACTCCTAGAGGGAAAATGGTAAAAGTGAAGTGTAGTTAATCTTTTAGAAATTCGTTGTGGTTGTGTTCGAGTTCCAGTTCGCGCATACGTTCTTCCGTACGCTTAGCAACTCGCATAGACGCATCCAATTCATCTTGTAGTGGCTTCAGGTCCAACCCTTGCTCGCTGTTGGACCATTGCCGAAAGTGCGTGGTTGCCTGCCTCATTCTATCGACAGAAGATTGCAATTCCAGGATGACGCTTTCGCGTTCCTGCAAAACATGGATCCTCTGACCATCCACCAACCGATCGGCTTGATGGAAGAGTTTTAGCGAATATTCCAGCTGCTTAATAGCTGTCCAAAACAAATGATCGAGCTGTTTTCCTATCTCGTTGGCCCGTTGCTTCATTTCGGGAGAAGAGGCTAATTCTTGGAATTCACTCCTCAACTGCCTAGTTGCGGCAAGAATGTCCTTCGTTCGAAAGTCACGGTCGACTCGCAATTGATCTTGAAGTTTATCGAGTTGAGCTACCTCAAGCTCACGCTGGGCAGCCGTCGAATCGTTCGCGGCCAGCTCGGTGATTTTGTCAAAACCAAACGCCAATCGGTAAGCAATTACCCCGGAACACACGGCAAAAGAAGTTGCAGCGACTACAGCGCCCGAACCGCTAATGACCAACGAAGCGGTTGCGACAATCCCGACGGCTAGCGGTACGACCACCCACGGAGAAGCCAACAATCGCTTCCAGACTCGTTTTCGAGCTACTTCCACTGTTCTTCTCCCATCAAACCCGTGACAATTCGGTAGGATCGGCTCAAAAATCGGCTCCGGTGGGCGCCACCATGGGCTATTCACCCTGAAATTGCAACATTTGATCGATTGACATGAAACGAAAATCGTTCGAAATGAGTCACGCCAAACGGAAACCACCAATCCCAAGGCCCCTAAGTGAACTCGAAGCGGTGACAGTGGTCAAGCGGTGACAGTGGTCAAGCGGTGTCAAGATAGAGTCCATGGCCCCGCGCACACACGCTGTCCGGTAGCCACAGCAAATCACCCATTTGGGATTTGTTAATTCGCTCGCGCGACGGAAATGTCTCCGTAGCCGGGCCCACGATGTAGTTCATAGAAACCGAAAGATCCTTGACCCTTCCCGTAGAATCGCAACATTTGACAACTGGCTGAGATGGATTTCGAGGATTCGTCCGAGTCACTACCGCAAACGAGTTATCGTCCAATTTCACTAGCACTCCTATGGGGTAAAGTGAAAAAGTCTTAACAAAGCCCCGCACGATTCGTTTGTCAAATTTCCCTAGAGACGATTGATGCATTATGAACGCCAGCACATCGCATTCCAAGTAATGTCTCTCGGTGATGCCTCCTTCTGTCATGGAAAGATATGTATCTACAAGGTTGACGATTTTCGATTCTTCGCTGATCCGATTCTCGGTCAATCCAATGGGATAGCCCGATCCGTCTGCTAACTCGTGTATCTGAGATAGTGACTCGATGAAACCATCGCCGAAGGCCATATTCTGCTTCACGATATTCGCACTTTCGACGGAGTGATTTTTATACTCCGGTAGTGAATAAACGGAACTCAGTATTCGATGGTTGTCACCGAACCACTCTGGATGATTCAACAACGAAACATCTCCGAGCATAGCCAAGGTTCCAACGCGAGTCGCGTCGAGTTCCGAGTAACCAAGTCCTATGGCATTGGCAACAGCAAAATAGGACATCCGAACCGCACGCTCTGTCAAGTGCCGAGAGAGTTCCCGTCCGATTTGTTTTCTATTGACAGCGAGTACCCCCAACACTGCAGAGGCATCGCTAGCGATTTGTCTCACAAAAGCCGAAACGCTCTCGTTGATCTCGCTTGACGAAACGGGTACGGAATTTTGGAGGTCACGGAAGACACTACCGAGTTTTTCAGTAGTCTTCTCGAGTAGATTTGCGACGGAGGCGAAAATCTCCGGGTCATAGGCGCTAGCAAGTGTTTCCAGTGGATTGATCGACTCCTGACTTTCACTTCTGACGGTTACGGAAGTAATCCCGAGCGACGCTAGCCTATCCAACAGTCGTTGTGTTACCGGCAATCCAGATTTATGAACAATGTTCCCGTCCGGATCTCGAAGAACAAAAGGGAGAGTCGAGCCAATCTGCAAATCGGTTGTCTCGATCGAATGGACGGAATTATAGGACATGATCCCCTGAACGTTATTAGGTGTTCGATGAAGCTGGACACCGTGGGGCGCGGGGTCGTCAATCTACTGTCTTAGAGCCTCTGTGTTGCGATCAATCATGCAATACAATTTGGCACGCTCGAAATGTTTTCTTCCCGGTTTACATGCGGGTTTCCGCAGATCAACGCATGCCGTATCCGCACAACCTATCCAATCGTTTTTTTAGGAACTTATCTCGCTACGACCGGCAAATTCGTATGGGCAACGGTGCTAGGATCGAAATTATCGACGGTCGCGACGTCGAGGACGGCATGAAAATCAGGCCCCGGTACCAGGACCAGCGGCGCCTCCGAGATATTCTGCACCGCACACAATCCATGATGCCTTGTCAGCTCCAGAGTGGCAAGAAACATGGCGACCATGGCGCTCTTGTGCATGCCGAGTTCAAACAAATTTTGTAACTCGACAGCTCCCTCCGATCGAACTAATTCATGTATTCTTTGCATGTAAACGTGAATCGGCGTATTGTCGAATTGAAGTTTGTGCTCCGGTTGTTTTTGCTTGGCCTTCATGATCCGACCAAAGGCACTCACCAAATCCCAAATCTCCACTCTCGCAATGGGAGACTGCGCGGCGTCCACTCGTCTCGGCGGAAGATCGTTCGCAACTCTTGAAAATCGAAGCTGCCAACGTCGGCTTTGTTCGTCGAGCAAGCTGGCTGCATCCCGAAAGCGTTTGTACTGAACAAGCCTATCGACAAGATGGTTCATTGGATCGACATGGGATATCGATTTCTCGTCTTCGATCACCGCTTCGTCTTGAGGCAAGACACGCTTGGCCTTCATTTCGATGAGCTGACTCGTGATATCGATGAACTCGCCGACCTCATCCAAATCTAACTCTTGGATAATGGAGACATACTCCAAATACTGGGAAGTGATTTTCGACAGCGAAATCTCTTCCAACGGAAGCTCTTCCCGTCGGATCAAATACAACAACAGGTCGATCGGACCGTGATAGGCTGGCAAATCGACTCCAAACATGGATTGCATACTCCGCGTACTCGACGATTATCGAGTAACACCCATTGAGAACGAGAAGACTTGTCTATCATCATTTTCGGCGTAGGCGAGTGGAACAGCGAAGTCAAACGCCAACGGTGCAGGCCCGAGCGCTGGAATCGCAACGCGGAAACCTAAACCAGGGGCCACCCGAAAATTGTCCCAATTGATCTCTATGTCTTTCTCAATCGTTCCATAATCGACGAAAGCTACCATCCGCAGCATGTCGTCCGCTGTGATTGGGAACATATACTCGAGGGATCCAAGGAACTGGAATCGACCACCCACTTGAACTCCTTGTTCCACTGGACCAGCACCACGGAAATCAAAACCTCGCAATGTCGAATAACCACCTGCAAAGAAATTCTCAAACAACGGAGTATCAGAACCGGAAAATCCCAACCGCATCGACGTCGTAAACGTATGTCGTCCTGTCTGATCCGCGCGCTCGCGTACCAAAAAGTACTTACTCCAATTGACCTCACCTCGCGGAAAATCAAACTCGCCAAATTTTTGGTCGTAAATCAGTTCCAGTAAATGGCCTTCCGTTGGCAAGAACGGACTGTCACGCGTATTGTGCGCTAAGCGGACTCGCCCTGTGTAAAGATCGTTACTGCCAAGCACTCGATTGAGAGCAGGCAGCGTATTGATAACGGGATCGAAAACTTTGACATCTTCACCTTTCAACTCGGTCGATAAAGAAAGATCTGGAGTGATTTCATAACCGACCGCGACTCGACCACCTAATCGTTGTTCCGTCCAGTCGCGGAAAATTCTTGTATAGTAAAAACCGCCAACAGAGAGACTAAAGGGTGAGTAACCGAAAAGATTTGGCTCCGTCCAATTCAATGTGTATCTCTGCACTTGATTCCCTGGCATCAACTCCATTCGAAAGTTCTGTCCACCACCTCGAAACGCGCCATTCAAAAGTCCCGCACGAGAATTCGGCCACGCGAGAATATCAAAATTCCGTTCCTCAAGAATGACCTGCCCAGACACCCCCAAATCGCTATTCACGGAGCCACCCAACGTGAAACGTCCTGTTTGTCCTTCTTGCGCATAGACATCGAGCGGCACGTCTCGAATCCTCGGGTTATAACCAAAAGGCTCAGATAACATAAAACCAGGATTGGGTTCCAATTGCCAAGGCTGATTCAATGGTGCCATCGGCTGGTTCATTGGCCCAGGGCCAATCATCAACTGGTTGTTGGACTGTGGCGGCGCGTACGCTGGTTGCTGCACACTATAGGTTGGCTGCGGTGCGTACGTTGGCTGTGCGGCGTACGTTGGCTGTACGGTGTACGACGGTGCACCGCCGGCAAGAGGTTGTGGCGAACTTGGTGCAGGCTGAACAACACCGTTTTGAATAGGAGTGTACGGCGAGCCCACATTATTGGTTCCTAGAGGTGCATATCCATTCGGAACTGCGCCGGAACCATAGTTTGGATTACCGAAGCCCCCTGGCGGTACGTTTTGCCCCAATACAGAACTACATGAAAATGTGAATCCGATAAGACTTGCAAGTAGTGAGCGGCGCACAACCCTCGACGTTGTTTGGATGCGTTGTGGTAGTTTTCGCACTTGCATAGGATTCATGTTGTTGAATGGAGGACGTTTTGAATGTTTGCGGGTCTAATGGCTATCGATCGATGGAATCTACGTCTTCGGGAGGCTCCACCTTCAACGATGGCAATATGCCCTGTGAAGGGTCGACATTGAATAACGTAGTAGCCTTCAAACGTCGTGTCCCTTCCTCCACTTTCACGCTGTTGAGAATGCTGCCAGGTCGAAGTCCAGCCAAAGGTTGAAGCACGACTCGCTCTTTCGTGTAGTCACCTTCAAGATGCACCCTGACATCGCTAATGCGATAAATGTCGCCTTCGCCAACGTTGTAAATAATGTCGACCTGATTGCCTGGTTGATAAACCAACTCGCCGACCACATCGCAGAAGTAGTGCCCTTGAACCCCATACAGTTCGTAGATAAACCGCTCGTCTTTGCTCTTATCGATCAATGAAAAGTAAGCGCCCTCTTTTGACTTCATATGCGGGAGCAATTCCGAAGCTTGGTATCGCTTGGTCCCCGTGATAGACACCGACCGAACTTTGTATCTCTCCCCTTCGAAGATGATAAAGGTTACGTCGACAAAATCTCCCGCTTCGTTGTAGTCTTTGCGAAAGTCGACGCGTGCATCAAAGTAACCCAGTTGACGATAGTATCCCATCAACAATTGGCGATCGTCTTCGATCTTGTTGTCGGAGACGACATTGAACAAGTACTTTGTCAGTCCGTAGCGTGAGCCTTTGTTCTTCAGTTTGGCATAGAGCAAATCGCTAGAATAAACTTTATTGCCCAAGATCTTGACGTCATTGAGGCGTTCTACAGGACCTTCGCTGATGACAAAGTCAACATCTCGCTCGCCAGGCTTGAGGCCCGATCGCACTTGAATATCAACTTGGTTCATCCCCTTGTCTTGATAAAATTCGATCAATCGTGACTTGGCAGAATTGATCGAAATAGGATCCAGTGGATCCCCCTTCGTTAGCCCCGCCTGCTTCATCAAGGCCCGGTCCTCAGCTCGCTTGTTTCCAGTAAAGTACACCTCGCGAACGATGGGACGTTCCACAACGACCAATTTGATATGCACTCCTTTTTCCGCTTCGGTGAAATAGGAATCGATCTTCTTGAATAGGTTCGTGCGGTAGAGTGCTGCGATATCTCGATTGAATGTATCGTGATCGAAGACGCGATCCTCTCGCGATTGAAGGACCGTCAAGATCGCGTTTTCGGAGACCGATTGGTTCCCCTCGATCTTGACCGACAGTATCACCGATCCGTCTTTTGCCTGCCGAGCACGAGGTCCGCCGGCCTCGTAGAGCTTATCGATAAATTTGGGTTCGCTGAATGCGGGCGAATTGTCTCCACCGCCACCCATTTGTGCGAATCCAGTCGCGCCGAATAGGGTCAGAACAAACAAAGTGCTCGCGGCGTATTTGCTAGCGACGATGGGCATCCTACTCTCCTGCAAAGGTCAAACGCGATAAACGGGACGAATATTCCTCGTGAATACAGCAAGAACGTTCGCGAGTGCAATGTCACACCCGGGGCGACTTTAACGAAAGTGTTGAAATTGATTACAATTAAAAAACTCCATACCAACCCAAGCTTCCTATTTTCCCCCAACCTACCCCCAGGTTACCTACCCTTCCCGAGCTCTTCGCTGTATGAAACTCCTACACTGCATTTGCTTTACCCTGCTTCTTGCCCGTTGTTGCGCTACTAATGCGAACGCGAACGATCTACACGCCAAGGAGCCGGTTACGGCTCCCGCTGAGTATGGATTGACCATTCGGTCGACTCCACACAGATCGCCCGCTGAAG
>Ga0315900_10011253_pt1 | contig 11098 bp, 9 predicted proteins | sample LakEriMetagenome_FD_203521 | JGI IMG/M metagenome (GOLD analysis project Ga0315900, IMG submission 203521) | Freshwater fungal communities from buoy surface, Lake Erie, Ohio, United States - Buoy 12 MA114 | ecosystem: Environmental > Aquatic > Freshwater > Lake > Lake biofilm | place: USA: Lake...
CGCGCGGGGCCTCGCTGCGCTGGGTGACGGCGACGTTGGCCGAGGCGTCAACCTGGGCGAGGGCCGGGGCGGCGACGGCGAAGGGGGCCAGCAGGGCACCGGCAAGGATCATCTTCTTCATGGTCATTCTCCATTTGAGTTCCGGACGGGGAGGGACACGCGCAGTCCGGTTCGTGTTGGTGTGTCGGCGGGAGGTGTCCGCCGTCGACAACGGTGAGATGGACCCTCGCTCGATCACTTGCCAATCACGAACTTGAGAAAATGCAATCTATGGTGCATCGATGGATTTGCATCATTGCACAATCGCAATTTTGTGAGCATTGGTCGCGCGGGCGTGAACGGCGGCATCTTGCGATGCAGCAGGTCGTGCCATGTGTTGCCGGTGGGTCGCGTTGCCCCTTCCGGGGGCGCCATCCGCCCCGCAAACGAAAAAGGGCGGCCCGCCGGGCCGCCCCCTGAAGACGCGTGACGCCGTAGAGATCAGGCGGCGCCGTAGCCGACCGTGCCCTTGATCTCGAGGAACTCCTCGAGGCCGAACTCGGCATATTCGCGGCCGTTGCCCGACTGCTTGTAGCCGCCAAAGGGCGCGCCGGCGTCCCAAGCGGGGTAGTTGATGTAGACATTGCCCGAGCGCATCTGCGCGGCGATCTTCCGGGCCTTTTCCAGCGATCCCGACTGGACGTAGGAGGCAAGGCCGTAGGGCGTGTTGTTGGCCCGCTCGACGATCTCGTCCTCGCTGTCATAGGGCAGGATCGACAGAACCGGCCCGAAGATTTCTTCCTTCGCGATGGTCATGTCGTCGGTGACGCCGGCGAACACCGTCGGGCGCACGTAGTAGCCGCGGTTGAGGCCCTCGGGCCGGCCGGTACCCCCGGTCACAAGCTCCGCGCCCTCCTTGATGCCGCTCTCGATCAGCTTCTGGATCTTGTTGAACTGGATCTCGCTGACCACCGGGCCCATCCAGCTGTCGTCCGCGGAGGCCGGACCGACCTTCAGCTTGTCGGCGACCTCCTTGGCGACCTGCTTGGCCTCGTCGTGCTTCGCGGCCGGCACGAACATGCGGGTCGGGGCGTTACAGGACTGGCCGGAGTTGCGCATCATGCCCTCCACGCCGAGCTTCACCGCCTTGGCGATGTCGGCGTCGGGCAGGATGATGTTGGCGGATTTGCCGCCGAGCTCCTGGTGGACGCGCTTGACCGTGTCGGCGGCTGCCTTGGCGACGAGGACGCCGGCACGCGTCGATCCGGTGAAGGACACCATGTCGACGCCCGGATGGCGGGCGATCGCCTCGCCCACCGTCGGGCCGTCGCCGTTGATGAGGTTGAACACGCCCTTCGGCACGCCGGCCTCGTGCATGATCTCGGCGAAGATGATGGCGTTGATCGGCGCGATCTCGCTCGGCTTCAGCACCATGGTGCAGCCGGCGGCCAGCGCCGGGGCGACCTTGCACATGATCTGGTTGATCGGCCAGTTCCATGGCGTGATCATGCCGACGACGCCGATCGGTTCCTTGGCGATGAGGGTCGTGCCGCGGAGCTCCTCGAACTCGAAGTTCTCCAGCGTCTCGATCATTTTCGAGAGGTGCGCGGTGCCCATGCCCGCCTGGGCCGTGTGGGCAAGCTTCTTCGGCGCGCCCATCTCGCGGGACAGCGCATCGGCGACGTCGGCGAAGCGCCTGTTGTAGACCTCGAGCAGCTTGCGCATCAGTGCGAGGCGCTCGGCCTTGGTGGTCTGCGAGAAAGTCTTGAACGCCTCGCGTGCCGCCTTCACGGCCTTGTCGACGTCCGCCTCGGTGCCGAGCGCGATCTTGGTGAAGGGCTCTTCCGTCGAGGGATCGATCACGTCGAGCGTCGCCGTCCCGGTCGGGGCGACCCATTCGCCGTTGATGTAGAATTTGAGATTGTTGGACATCGCGTTCGTCCTCCGAAACTGCCAGACGCGGGAACCAGTCCGTGCAGACAGAACTGGCCGGGCGCGCAAACTGCCACCATTCCCTCGTCCCGCGCCAGCCCCGCAGCCCGCGCTTTCCGGCAGGGCTCCCTTTCCGGAGCGTCCCGCGCAACGAGAAAGGCCGCGCCCTCGCGGACGCGGCCTTTCCATTCTCAGCCGATGGGAAGGATCAGCGGCCGGTGCGGGCGCGGGCGCGGATCATGAAGGCGTCGAAGGTGAACTCGGCGACCTGCCACCACAGGTACTGCTCGGAGCGCGTCGCCTGCATCGCGTCGATGATCTTCTTGAAGTCGGCGTTCTTTGCGCTGATCTCGGCATAGATCTGGTTCGAGGCGTTGAACGCGGCCTCCATCACCTCCTGCGGGAAGGGGCGGAGCTGCGTGCCAGCGGCGACCAGACGGCGCAGGGCGGCCGGGTTCTGCAGGTCGTACTTGGCCTGCATGACCGTGTTCGCCGTGGCGCAGGCGTTGTTGAGCGCAGCCTGGTAGGCCTTCGGCAGGGAATTCCACTTCTCCAGGTTGATCATGGCGTGGACGGTCGGGCCACCCTCCCACCAGCCGGGATAGTAGTAGAACGGCGCCACCTTGTTGAAGCCGAGCTTCTCGTCGTCATAGGGACCGACCCACTCGGCCGCATCGATCGTGCCCTTCTCGAGGGCCGGATAGATGTCGCCGCCGGCGACCTGCTGCGGCACCACGCCGAGCTTGGCCATCACCTGCCCGGTGATGCCAGCGATGCGCATCTTCAGGCCGTTCAGATCGGCGACCGTCTTGATCTCCTTGCGGAACCAGCCGCCCATCTGGGCACCCGTGTTGCCGGCCGGGATGGCGTGGACAGTGTACTTCTTGAAGAACTCGTTGAAGAGTTCGTTGCCGCCGCCCTGGAACAGCCAAGCGTTCATCTGGCGGGCATTGAGGCCGAAGGGCACGGCCGTGCCGATGGCAAACGTCGGGTCCTTGCCGACATAGTAGTAGGAGCAGGTGTGGCACATCTCGACAGTGTTGTTGGACACGGCGTCGAGCGCCTGCAGACCGGGCACGATCTCGCCGGCGGCGAAGACCTGGATCTGGAACTTGTTGTCGGTCAGCTCGGCGACCTGCCTGGAGATGTTCTCGGCACCGCCGAAGATCGTGTCGAGCGACTTCGGGAAGCTCGACGTCAGGCGCCATTTGATCTCGGGCGCCGACTGCGCGACGGCGGGGGCGGCTACGGCCGCGGCGGCGAGACCAGCGCCGGAAGCGGCGAGGAAATTGCGGCGTTTCATGCGTATCCTCCGGGGGAATGGCAGCGAAATCTGGACGTTCCGCCAAGCGCGCCATAAACCGAACGATGCTGCACTGTAGCAACGCCTTTGCTGCAACGCAGCTTCCCGCTAGTCTTTTGACCAATAACAGGCATTTGGCGTGAAAACCGGTGCCGGGCGTGCGGGCCGGGCTGTGACCAACGGCAAGCTGGCGCGGAGGCGCGGCCGGGCTATAGTCCCAAAAAAAGGAAGAACCACATTCCGGGGAGAGCGCATGCCAGGACCAGGGAGTTGCTCCGAGCGATTCATGCTCGTCGGGCCTGAGCGGGTCTTCTATGCCGGGCTGCTCGGGCGACCGAAGCGCCGCACGCTCGGTTCACTGATCCTCTTCGCCAGCATGCAGGGGGGGTTGAGGCTTTCGGTCGCTGGAGAGCCCGACCGGTTGGTCGAGGCGGCGGTCATGCCTGCCTATTGCGAACACAGCATCGAACCCGAGCACCCCTCTGTCATAGGGGTCCTGATCGAGCCGGAATCGGTCGATCCCCTCGCTCTGGCGCGCCTTGCCGACGATCTCGCAGCTCTCGATCAGGGGGAGCTTGCGGCCCGCCTGCGCGCCGCCCATGCCCGCCTGCGCGAGATGCCGCTGAAGCACCGCGCGAGTTCCGCCGATTTCGACACCGCCGTCTTCGGCGCGCCGCTGCCGCCACGATCGCTCGACGGGCGCGTCGCCCGCGTCCTGGCGGCCTTGCGCGACCAGCCCGGGGAGGTCTTCTCCGCAGCCGATTGTGCCGCCATGGTGAACCTGTCGGTCTCCCGCTTCCTCCACCTGTTCAAGCAGGAGACCGGCATCGCCTTCCGCGCCTGCCGGGCGTGGAAACGGGCGCGGCACCTCCTCAACTTCGCCAACGAGACCATCAACATGGCGCATCTGGCGCTCGACATCGGCTACCCCGACTCGACGCATTTCTCCCACTCGATCCGCCGCTTCTACGGCCTCCAGCCGCGCGCCATCTTCTCCGGCTCCCGCCAGCTGGAGATCTTCCGCAGCGAGGCGGGCGTCAGTCCATGACCAGTTCACGCAAGCCCGGCACGCTGCGGCGCCGCTAGCCTTGCGGGCATCCAGACCGATGATGGGGACGAGGCGCCATGCTGTTCACGACCGAGCACGAGGAGGTCAGGCGCAGCCTGCAGAAGCTGATCGCCACCGAGATCAACCCCCATGTGGACGCGTGGGAGGAGGCAGGGCGCTTTCCCGCCCATGACGTGTTCGGGAAACTGGGCAAGGCGGGCTTTCTTGGTCTCAACAAGCCGGTCGAGTACGGCGGCATGGGGCTCGACTATTCCTACGCCCTGCTGATGGCCGAGGAGGTCGGCGGCATCCATTGCGGCTCCGTGCCCATGGCCATCGGCGTGCAGACGGACATGGCGACCCCCGCCCTCGCCCGCTTCGGCTCCGACCATGTGAAGGCCGAGTTCCTCGCCCCCGCCGTGGCGGGAGACCAGGTGGCCTGCATCGGCGTCTCCGAGCCGGGCGCCGGCTCCGACGTCGCCTCGATCAAGACCACGGCGCGGTCCGACGGCGACGACTACGTCATCACCGGCGGCAAGATGTGGATCACCAACGGCGCCCAGGCCGACTGGATCTGCCTGCTCGCCAACACCGGCGAGGGACCTGCCCACCGCAACAAGTCGCTGATCTGCGTGCCGATGAAGACGAAGGGCGTCACCGTCGCCCGTACCCTCGACAAGCTCGGCATGCGCGCCTCCGACACCGCCCAGATCTTCTTCGACGAGGTGCGTGTGCCAAAAAGGAACCGCATCGGCGAGGAGGGCAAGGGCTTCACCTACCAGATGATGCAGTTCCAGGAAGAGAGGCTCTGGGGTGCCGCGGCGGGACTGAAGCCGGCCGAATGGATCATCGACCAGACGATCGAGTACACGCGCGGCCGCCAGGCCTTCGGCAAGTCCATCCTCGACAACCAGGTGGTGCACTTCCGCCTCGCCGAACTGAAAACCGAGGTGGAGATGCTGCGCGCGCTCATCTATCGCGCGGCGGAGATGATGATCGCCGGCGAGGACATGACGACCCTCGCCTCCATGGCCAAGCTGAAGGCCGGCCGCATCGGCCGCGAGGTGGCGGACGCCTGCATGCAGTACTGGGGCGGCATGGGCTACATGAACGAGACGCCGGTGACGCGCTATTACCGCGATGCCCGCCTCACCTCCATCGCCGGCGGTGCCGACGAGGTCATGCTCTCCATCATCTGCAAGGCCATGGGCACGCTGCCCGGCATGAGCAACCGCCAATGATCCTCTATCACTGCCTCTCTGCCCGCTCTTTCCGGCCCCTCTGGACGCTGGAGGAGATGGGCCTCGCCTACGAGCTGAAGGTGCTGCCATTTCCGCCGCGCGCCTTCGCCAAGGAGTATTTCGACGTCAACGTCCTCGGCACGGTGCCCTTCCTCATCGACGGCGATACGCGGATGACGGAGTCGGCCGCTATCTGCGAGTATCTGGCAGTGCGCCATGGCCCCTCGCCTCTGGCGGTCGCGCCGGCCGAGGCCGACTACGGGCTCTGGCTCAACTGGCTGCACCACAGCGACGCGACGCTCACCTTCCCGCAGGCGCTGGTGCTCCGCTATTCGCGCTTCGAGCCGCCGGAGCGCCGCCAGCCACAGGTGGCCGAGGACTACGCCAAGTGGTTCCTCGGGCGGCTGCGCATGCTCGACGCCCACCTCCTGACGCACGACTGGCTGGCGGGGGGGCGGTTCACGGTGGCCGACATCGCCGTCGGCTATGCGCTGATGCTGGCCGAGGTCCTGGGCCTGTCGCGGGAGTTCCAGCCGCAGACGGCTGCCTACTGGACGCGGCTGAAGGCGCGCGACGGTTACCGCCGGGCCCTGGCCGTCCAGGACGAGATTGCCGCGCAGCAGGGCGTGAAGCCGATCTTCTGACGCGCCGCACCGGCGCGAGAGGGCGGGGTCGGCGACCAGCCACTCCGCACAAGACCGGAGGCCCGCGAGCGGCCAGTGTGACGGCGAGTTCATAGGGACGAACCGCCTCATGGCCGTGATCGAGAGCCGCATCTCTCCGACGAGCGAGACCTTCCAGGCCAACCGTGCTGCCATGCTGGCGCTCGTCGCCCGCCAGGCTGGCCTCGAGGAGCGTGCCCGCCGCGCCTCCGCCGCCGCCGGCCCGCGCTTCCACGAGCGCGGCCAGTTGCTCCCGCGCGAGCGCATCGCCCTGCTGCTCGATCCGGGCGCGCCCTTCCTTGAACTGTCGACCCTCTCCGGTTTCATGATGGACGTGCCTGATGCCGAGAAGAGCGTGCCGGGCAGCGGCGTCATCGCCGGCATCGGCTTCGTCTCCGGTGTGCGCTGCATGGTGTCCGCCTCCGATTCCGGCATCGACGCTGGCGCGCTCCAGCCCATGGGCCTGGAGAAGCAGCTGCGCGTGCAGGAGATGGCGCTGGAGAACCGCCTGCCCTTCATCCAGCTCGTCGAGAGCGCCGGCGCCAACCTGCTGCGCTACCGCGTCGAGCACTTCATCCATGGCGGCCAGATCTTCCGCAATCTCGCCCGCCTGTCCGCCGCGGGCCTTCCCGTCATCACCGTCACGCATGGATCCTCCACCGCCGGCGGCGCCTACCAGACGGGGCTGTCCGACTACATCGTCATGGTCCGGGGCCGGACCCGCGCCTTCCTCGCCGGGCCGCCGCTGCTCAAGGCCGCGACCGGCGAGATCGCCACCGAGGAGGAACTCGGCGGCGCCGAGATGCACACGACCATCTCCGGCCTCGGCGATTACATGGCCGAGGACGACCGCGACGCCCTGCGCATTGCCCGCGAGATCGTCGCCGCCCTCGGCTGGGACCGCGACCAGCCGCGTCAGGCCGGTCCGGCCTTCGAGCCGCCGCGCTACGACGCCGAGGACCTGCTCGGCATCATGCCCGCCGATCTGAAGCGCCCCGTCGACATGCGCGAGGTCATTGCCCGCATCGTCGATGGCTCGAACTTCCTCGGCTTCGGCGAGGACTACGGTCCCGCCACCGTCTGCGGCCATGCGGCCATCGAGGGCCATGCCGTCGGCATCATCACCAACAACGGCCCGCTCGATCCGGCCGGAGCCAACAAGGCGACCCACTTCATCCAGGCCTGCTGCCAGTCGGCGACGCCGATCCTCTACCTCAACAACACCACCGGCTTCATGGTCGGCCGCGCCTATGAGGAGGCCGGCATGATCAAGCACGGCTCCAAGATGATCCAGGCGGTCACCAATGCCACCGTTCCGCAGATCACCCTCTATTGCGGCGCCTCCTACGGCGCCGGCAACTACGGCATGTGCGGCCGCGGCTTCCATCCGCGCTTCTGCTTCTCCTGGCCCAATGCCCGCACGGCGGTGATGGGGGCGGAGCAGGCGGCCGAGACCATGGCCATCGTGGCGCGGGCGGGCGCGGCCCGTCGCGGCAAGGAGGCCGACGAGGCGCAGATCGGCGCGATGAAGGCGCAGATCACCCAGCTCTTCGAGAGCCAGATGGACGTCTTCACGACCTCGGCGCGTCTTCTCGATGACGGCGTCATCGACCCGCGCGACACCCGCGCAGTGCTGGCCGAGGCGCTCGCCACCTCTCGGGAGGCGGAGCGGCGGCGCCCGGTCCCGATGCAGTTCTCCGTGGCGAGGCCGTGACGATGGCCGCGACCCCCTTCCGCACCCTTCTGGTCGCCAACCGGGGCGAGATCGCCCTGCGGGTGATGGCGACCGCCCGCCGCATGGGCCTTGCCACCGTCGCCGTGCATTCCACCGCCGACGCGGGGGCCGCCCATGTCCGTCTTGCCGATCGCGCCGAGCTGATCGGGGGACCGCTGCCGGCGGAGTCCTACCTCGACATCGCCGCCATCATCGCCGCCGCCCGCCGGGCTGGCGCCGATGCGATCCATCCGGGCTATGGCTTCCTCGCGGAGAACGCCGCCTTCGCGGCGGCCTGCCGCGAGGCGGGGCTGGTCTTCGTCGGTCCCGCCGCGGACTCCATCGCGGCCATGGGCGACAAGGCCGGCGCCAAGGCCATCATGCAGGCGGCCGGCGTTCCGGTCGTACCGGGCTGGCAGGGTGACGACCAGTCCGACGAAAGGCTCGCGGCGGAAGCCGCCGCCATCGGTTTCCCGGTGATGATCAAGGCGGTGGCAGGTGGCGGCGGGCGCGGCATGCGCCTCGTCACCGGCGCCTCGCAGTTTCCGGCCGCGCTTCGGAGCGCGCGATCCGAGGCGGCCAACGCCTTCGGCGATCCGACGGTGCTGCTGGAGCGCGCGGTGGTCGAACCGCGCCACATCGAGATCCAGGTCTTCGGCGATCGCCACGGCAATGCCGTCCATCTCGGCGAGCGCGACTGTTCGGTCCAGCGCCGGCACCAGAAGCTGGTGGAGGAGGCGCCCTCTCCCGCCGTCTCGCCCGAACTGCGCGCCCGCATGGGCGAGGTCGCTGTGAAGGCGGTGCAGGCGCTGGGGTACGAGGGCGCAGGGACCCTCGAGTTCCTGCTCGACCGTGACGGCGCCTTCTATTTCATGGAGATGAACACCCGGCTGCAGGTGGAGCATCCGGTGACCGAGGCGATCACCGGACTGGACCTCGTCGAATGGCAGCTGCGGGTCGCAGCCGGCGAGCCGCTGCCGCTCGCCCAGCACGAGATCCGCTTCACCGGCCATGCGATCGAGGTCCGGCTCTGCGCCGAGGATCCGGCGCAGGAGTTCATGCCGCAGGCCGGCCGCTTCGGCCTCTGGTCGACCCCCGGCGGCATCCGCGTCGATACCGCCATGTCCGCGGGCGCGGAAGTGCCGCCCTACTACGACTCGATGGTGGCGAAACTCGTGGCCCATGGGCCGACACGGGATGCGGCGCGCCTGACGCTGGCGAACGCCCTCGATCGTGCGGTGGCGCTCGGCATCCCCACGAACCAGGGATTTCTCCGGCAGGTCCTTCATCATCCCGCCTTCGCCGCAGGCGAGGCCACCACGGGTTTCATCGCGTCCCACGCGGCCGGTCTCGCGCCGCCCGGCGACCAGGATCTGCCGGACGCTGCCCTCGCCACCCTCGCCCTCTTCGTGACCACGGCCGATCCGCGCTATCGCGCCGCGCCGCGGCACCTCGGGCCGCCCTTGCCTCTCGCCATGGTCTTCGACATCGCCGGGACGCGCCATGAGGCCGCGATCCACCGCGATCGCGACGGCAGCTATCACGTCGCCCTCGGCGACAGGCGGCTGCTCCTCACGGTCGGCGCGGTGACGGACGATACCCTTCACCTCAGGCAAGGGGGCTCGGGACGCACGGTGCCCTGGCTGCGCCGCGGCGCCGACCTCTTCCTGCAGCGCGGCGCCGACCAGATCATCGTCCGCGACCTCACCCGCGCCCCGGCGCGGCGTGGCGGGGCGGACGGGGCGGACGGGCGCGTGCGCGCCGCCATGAACGGCCGCGTCGTCGCCGTCCATGTCGCGCCCGGGGATGCGGTCACGGCCGGCCAGCCGGTCGTCACCCTCGAGGCGATGAAGATGGAGCACGTCCACGCGAGCCCCGTCGCAGGCAGGGTCGGCGAGGTGGCTGTCGCCGTCGGCGACCAGGTGACCACGGGCCGGTTGCTGACTACCATCGACAAGCCCGCCGGCTGAGGGAGAGAAGCGATGTCCGATGCCGTCCTGACCGCCAAGGCGGGTCACGTCCTCACCATCACCATCAATCGACCCGACAAGCGCAACGCCATGAATGCCGAGGTCGTGGCCGGCATCGCCGCTGGCTGGCGCGCCGCCCACGAGGATCCGGAGGTGCGCGTCATCGTGCTGACGGGCGTCGGCGACAAGGCCTTCTGCGCCGGCGCCGACCTCGGCGGCGGCCAGAGCTTCTTCCAGGACGCCTCCAAGCCCAACAGCGACTATGCCGACCTCTTGCGCCTCGCCCAGAACGGCACCAAGCCTTCCATCGCCCGCGTCAACGGCACCTGCATGGCCGGCGGCATGGGCCTTCTCTGCATGACCGACATGGCCGTCGCGGCGGAGGATGTCGTCTTCGGCCTGCCGGAGGTGAAGGTTGGCGTCTTCCCCATGCAGGTGCTGAGCCTCCTGCAGCTGACCGTGCCGCGTCGGCTCGTCGCCGAATGGTGCCTCACCGGCGAGCCCTTCACCGCTGCCGAGGCGCGGGCGGCCGGCCTGATCAACCACGTCGCGCCGAGGGGCGAGCTCGACGCCAGGGTGGACTGGCTGATCGGCCGCCTCGTCGACAAGTCGCCGGCCGCCATCCGTCGCGGCAAATATGCGATGCGGGCCATCCACGCCATGAGCTTCGATGAGGCCATCGCCTATACCGAGGGCCAGATCGCGCTGACGGCCGCCACCGAGGACGCCAAGGAGGGCATCCGCGCCTTCCAGGAGAAGCGCAAGCCGGTCTGGACCGGACGATGAGCGCAGCGGCTCAACGCAAGACCGCGCCGCCTGCCGCAGGGACCATGGCGGCAACCCTCACGCGTGCCGGGGTGCCATGAGCGACAAGGCCATCATCACCTGCGCCCTCAACGGCGTCCTGACCGATCCGAAGCAGCACTCGGTGCCGGTGACGCCGGCCGAGATGGCGGCGGAAGCCCGGCGCGCCTATGACGCCGGCGCCTCCGTCATGCACATCCACCTGCGCCAGCAGGGCGAGGGCCAGGGTCATCTGCCGTCCTGGGACCCGGTTCTTTCGGCCGAGGTGCAGGCCACCATCCGTGCCGCATGCCCCGGCGTCGTCATCAACCACACCTCCGGCGTGGTCGGGCCGGACTATGCGGGGGCGCTCGCCTGCATCCGCGATACGCGGCCCGAGATCGCCGCCTGCAATGCCGGTTCGCTCAACTACCTGAAGGTCAGGGCCGACGGTCGCTGGGCCTGG
>Ga0315900_10011254_pt1 | contig 11098 bp, 9 predicted proteins | sample LakEriMetagenome_FD_203521 | JGI IMG/M metagenome (GOLD analysis project Ga0315900, IMG submission 203521) | Freshwater fungal communities from buoy surface, Lake Erie, Ohio, United States - Buoy 12 MA114 | ecosystem: Environmental > Aquatic > Freshwater > Lake > Lake biofilm | place: USA: Lake...
GGAGGTGCCGGACAACAACGTGGACGACGATGGCAACGGCTACGTGGACGACTTCCAAGGGTGGAACCCCGGCAACAACAGCGACAACGTATACGGTGGAGGCCATGGCACTCAGGTGGCCGGCATGATCGGTGCGAAAGGCAACAACGGATCGCAGGTGGCCGGCGCCAACTGGGATGTGAAGATGATGGTGGTCGACTATGCCAGCACCCAGGAAGCGGCCGTGCTGGCGGCCTACACCTATCCCTTGGTGATGCGCCGCCTGTACAACGGTACGAACGGCGCGGAGGGCGCGTTCGTGGTGGCCACCAACGCCAGTTGGGGCATCGACAACGCCGACCCGGCGGACTACCCCATCTGGTGCGCGATGTACGATACACTGGGCACGGCGGGCATCCTCAACTGCGGGGCCACGGCCAACAACAACGTGGATATCGACCAGGTGGGCGACATGCCAACGGCCTGTTCCAGCGACTTCATGGTGAGCGTCACCGCCACCAACGAGAACGACCAGCGCACCTTCAGCGGCTATGGTGCCACCACCGTGGACCTCGGCGCACCGGGCGAGGATGTGGTGACCACGTCGATCGGTGGTGGTGTGGGCTCCACCAGTGGAACATCCTTCGCGAGCCCCCTCACCGCAGGCGTCATCGGTCTGCTGTACAGCGCACCATGCACCTCGCTGATGAGCCTTGTACAGGGCGATCCCCAGGCAGGTGCGCTCTACGTGCGCCAGGCGCTGTTCAACGGCGTGGAGCAGGTGGGCAACCTGCCGGGCAACTGCGTCACCGGTGGCCGGGTGAACAGCTATAACAGCTTGGTGTGGATCATGAGCAACTGCGGCAGCTGCCCGGCGCCGTACAACCTGGCAGCGGACCTGCCCGCGATCGGCGAAGCGGACCTGAGCTGGAGCAGCACCGCAACGGACGTCTTCACCGTGCGCTACCGTCCCGTCGGGGCGGCGGATTGGACGGTGGTGGACCCTGTGAGCGGCACTTCGCTGCAGCTTTCGGGCCTCAATGCTTGCGCACCTTACGAGTTCCAGGTGGCCGCAGCATGCGATACGTCCAGCAGTGACTTCGGTCCATCGTTCCTCTTCACGAGCGAAGGCTGCTGCGTGGCCCCCGCCGAACTGCTGGCCACGGCGGTCGACAGCGCACAGGTCGCATTGAGCTGGACCACGGTGCTCGCAGGCACCAGCTATGACATCCGTTACTGCGTGGAAGGGACGGGCAACTGGACGGTGATCACCGGCATCACCGGCCTCGGCTCAACCATCGACGGGCTCCAGGGATGCACCACCTACGAGGTGCAGGCGCGCACCTCCTGCCTGGGAGGTCTGGCCGAATGGGGCACGAGCACGGTGGTGAACACACCCGGCTGCGGGCAGTGCGTGGACGGCGGTTTCTGCCCGAGCGCAGGAGCCGACTCCGGCTCGGAGTGGATCGACCGCATCGTGCTGAACACCATCGACAACACCAGCGGCAACAACGATGGCTACGCGGCGTTCACGGACCAGGGCACCACGCTCATCGCAGGCCAGAGCTATGCCGTGACGCTGGACCCGGGCTTCAGCTTCTTCCCCTACCAGGAGAACTGGTCCATCTGGATCGACCTCGACAACAACGGCCAGTTCGAAGCACCGGCGGAGCTGATCTATGCGCCGGCCGAGAGCGCCAACACGATCAACGGAACGTTGACCATACCTGCCACCGCGGCGCCCGGCGCATCGCGCTTGCGCGTGATCATGAAGTTCCAGAACCCCGTGGCCGATGGGTGCGAGGACGACTACGATTACGGCGAGACGGAGGATTACTGCGTGACCATCGAGGCTGCGAACAGCATGGCGGAAACACCGTCGTCCGTGGTCGCGGCCTACCCCAACCCGGCCGACGACATGATCCGCATCGCATTGGGCAGCGATAACGGCCCCCTGTTCGTGATGGACAATACGGGTCGCACGGTGCTGCGCACGGCATACAATGGCGGCATGGCGATTGTCCCCACGGCGGGGCTGGCCGAAGGACGCTACACCTTCCTGGCCGTGACACCGGATGGCGGCCGCATGCGCGGGTCCTTCCTCGTGGTGCACGGCCGCTGAGCCCGATAGCGGCCGATGCAGCTGTCGGTGGTCATCATCACGCGCAACGAGGAGCGCAACATCGCGCGGTGCATCGCATCGGTGAGGGATCTCGCGGATGACATCGTGGTGCTGGACTCCTTCAGCACGGACCGGACGGAGGAGCTCGTGCGTGCAGCCGGTGCGCGCTTCCTGCAGCACCCGTTCGACGGGCACATCGAACAGAAGAACCGCGCCATCAGCCATGCGCGGAACCCCTGGGTGCTCTCGCTGGACGCCGATGAGGAGTTGAGCCCCGAACTGGCCGACTCCATCCGCAACGTGCTGCGGGGACCACAGGCTGACGGCTACACCATGAACCGGCTGACCAACTACTGCGGCAGCTGGATACGCCACGGCGGCTGGTATCCTGATACCAAGTTGCGGTTATGGGATGCACGGCTCGGTGCATGGACGGGCGTGAACCCGCATGACCGCTACGAAATGCGGCCCGGCAGCCGGATCGGCCACCTGAAGGGCGACCTGCTGCACCACAGCTACCACACACGCGAGGACCATCACCGGCAGGTGGAGTACTTCACCACCATCGCAGCGAAGGCCTACCACGCCGCAGGCAGGCGCCCCACGTGGGTCAAGCGTTTCGCAAGCCCGGCGGCGAAGTTCATCGGTGACTACCTCCTCAGGCTGGGTTTCCTTGATGGTGTCGCCGGATTCACCATCGCACGCATCAGCGCCCACGCCACCTGGCTGAAGTACGAGAAACTGCGCCGCCTGTACGCGGAACAATGAAGCCACCCGGCACCCTGCTCCTGTCGCGCCCGGATGCCCTGGGCGATGCGGTGGTCACCCTCACCACCGCAGGCTGGATCAGGCACCACGCACCCTCCACGCACATCTGTGCGGTCATCAGGGAATACACCCGCCCCGTATGGGAACGGTCCACGCACGTGGACAGGATCATCACCCTGGAGGAGCTGGAGCGCGCCGGGGAGCGTGGTGCGGCCCTTGCGCTGGAGGGCACGGGTGCGGAGGCCATCGTGCACGTGTTCCCGCACAGGTCCGTGGCGCGCTGGGCGAAGGCGGCAGGCATCCCGCTGCGGGTGGGCACGAGCCATCGCTGGTGGCACTGGACCACGTGTAACGAACGGGTGTCCTTCAGCCGCAGGCGGAGCCTCCTGCACGAGGCCCAGTTGAACATCCGGCTGCTGGCACCCTTCGGGATACCGATGCCCGCCAGCATCGGTGAACTGGTGCCCCACATCGGCCTGCAGGTGCCCCCGGCCGCTCCTGCGGTGCGCGCGCTCGTGCGGCCGGGGATGCGCAACATCATCCTGCACCCGTTGCTTGGCAGCGGCGTGGGCTGGGGGCTGCACAACTTCCGGGCGCTCATCGGGGCGCTCGATCCTGCGCGGCACCACGTGATACTCACCGGCACCGCAGCGGAGGCGGAGCGCTACCGGCAGGAACTGCCCGTGCAGGCCGCACACGTGACGGATGCTGGCGGCAGGCTTCAGTTGGCCGACCTGCTGGAACTGATGGGCCTGTGCGATGCGTTGGTCGCGGCGAGCACGGGACCGCTGCACCTGGCCGCAGCGGCCGGTATCCGGGCCATCGGGCTCTACAGCATGCGCCGCCCCATCTTCCCGCAGCGCTGGGCACCGATCGGCCGGGACGCGCACGCACTGGTGCACGATCCCGGTTGCACCGCCTGCGCACGGGGTGAGGCCTGTGATTGCATCCAGCGCATCAGCCCCGCACAGGTGCTGGCCCTGCTGGATCGGTGAGCGCCTGCGGTGCCGCGAACACCAGCAGCGCATAGTGGAAGGCGAAGAACGTGGCGCCCATCTGCGTCTCCAGGGTGTCCTCGGCCAGGGCCGATATCCCGAAGATCAGCGCCCAGCCGATGAACAATGGTTCGCGGAAGGCACCGTTGCGGCGGGCGGGCCACCACCAACTGAAGAGGCACCAGAGCAGGCCCGGCAGGCCGAAGGAGATCCACAGCGTGAGGTACTGGTCATGCGCGCGCAGGCGCCAGCGCTCCGCAAGCGGGGTATCCATGCGCAAATACGCCTCCGCGAAGGCAGGCCGTGTGTCACCGGTGCCCACACCCGCGAGCACATGCTCCTGGGCGATATGCCAGCCGGTCCGGAGGAACTCCAGCCGCATGGCCACGGAGAACCCGCTTGCATCCCCGGTGGCACGGTAGCGCTCCAGCTCGTACAACACCTGGTCGATGCGCTCGCGCAGCATGTTGCGGCGGCCGGCGGCAGCATTGGTGATACCCTGCTCCACGCGCCGCACATCCTCGTCGCTCAACTGCGCGAGCCCCACGGAATCCTTCTTCAGGCCGAGGCTTGTCATGTAGCGCAGCAGGGTGAAGCGCAGGGGCTGTCCGCGGCCATCGGTGCCAATTGAATAGGATGTCGCGCTGCGACGCGCCCATCCGCGTTCCAGTTCGCCATCGGCCACGTTGATCCACACATACCGGCCGTTCTCGCGCAGGGGGTCGCGGCGGTCGTGCAGATACACCTCACCACCAGCGCTTCGGTCCTCCAGCCGGGCCAGATCGGCCGGCACCTCGCGGGAATAGGCCTGCACACAGTGCCGCAGGTAGAGGCCGGCCGCAAGGGGCAGCGCGACCAGGGCGACGGGCACGGTGATGCGCCAGGCAGCGCTGCGGCCCCGGCTCCAGCGCCAGACCCCCCAGCACGCCACCACGCCGAGCAGGAAGAGTCCCGTGAGGCTGCCCAGCAGGTTCAGGAACACGATGCACCAGCCGATGGCGAGCACATGGGGCAGGCGCGACCATGGCCGCGCAGGCCAGTAGCGCACGAGGACCACCACGGCAAAGCACAGCAGCAAGGCCAGGCGGATGTGGCTGATGAACACGGAGAGCTCACGGTAGGCGCCCTGTGCGATCAGCTCATGCCGCAATAACAGGCATGCCAAGGTGCTGGCCACCGCGCTCCACGCCCCCAGCAACAGCACGGTACGGAGTTCGGCCCCTGCCAGCCGGGGTCGCTCGGCCAGGATGGGCGTGAAGGCCAGCACGGGCAGCAGGATGCGGCACAGGTCAAGGCCCCAGGTCAGGTCATCCGTCCACAACAGGCCCAGCAGGTGCAGGCCGAAGAAGGATAGGAACACCCATGCGGCAGGATCGGTGAAGGCCCGCCGGAAGCGTGCGGCAAGGTCGCGGTGGACCAAGCCGCCCACGAGCCAGTTGCCCACCAGCAGGAACTGCGCGTTGCTCAGCAGGAACTCGCTCCACGGCAGCATCACGGCCACCAGCGCGAGGGCGGCCACGTGCACCTGTCGGAAGCGGTCCGGTCCGCCGTTCATCGGGCGGTCAACGCAACGATGGTGGCGTCAATTGCGCTTGGCACCGGCCAGCATGCGCGCGTGCTCGTCGCTGTTGAGGGCTTGCAGGGCGCGCAGCAGCACGGGGTCGGAGGCGAGCATCGCCTTGGCACGACCGGTGGTGTGGTGATAGCGGCCGACGATCTCCGTGAGGAGCACCCGCTCGATCTCCGTCCGAAAGCGCTGGAGCTCCTCGGTACGGTCGGGATTGAGTTCGGCGCGCAGCGCATCAAAGGCGGCCTTGGCGTGGTCGTAGTAACGCTCGCGTTTGGCCGCCTCCTCCAGTTGCTTCAGCTCCTCGTTGCTCTCGGTGCGGTACTCCACCTTGCGGTCCTTCACGAAGTTCATGAAGTCGTTCCAGATGGCATCGGTGATGGTGAAGGAGCCGGGCGGGGGAATGCTGTCGTGCGTCCAGCTGTAGCGGTTCGCGAAGTCGAAGAACACGTCAGCTGCGAAGAGGCCGCCCACCACCTTGGGCAGGTCGGGGTCCTCCACCAGCAGGTCGGGCGTGATGCCGCGGCCGTCGATCACCGGGCGGCCGTTGCGGGTGCGGAAGTCGCGGATCAGGGAATCCTCCTTGATCACCGCGTGGCCGGTGCTGTCGTGCCGTGCGTAGTCAACCTTCTGGATGCAGCGGCCGCTGGGGATGTAGTACTTGGCCACGGTCACCTTCAGCTTGCTGTTGTAGTACAGGTCGCGGGTCTGCTGCACGAGCCCCTTGCCGTAGGTGCGCTGGCCCACCACCAGGGCGCGGTCCAGGTCCTGCAACGCACCGCTGACGATCTCGCTCGCGCTGGCACTGCCGGTGTCGGTGAGAACCACCAGTGGCATGGTCGCGTCCAGTGGCTCACTGAGCGTCTTATAGGTCTTGTCCCAGTCGGCGATCTTGCCCTTGGTCTCCACCACGGTCTCGCCCTTGGGCACGAAGAGGTTCACGATGTTGACGGCCTCGCGCAGCAACCCGCCACCGTTGCCGCGCAGGTCCAGCACAAGCTTGGTGGCGCCCTGGTCCTTCAGTTCCTTCACGGCGTTGCGCACCTCCTGCCCGGCCGTCTGGGTGAAGCTGTTCAGCTTCAGGTAGCCCACCTTGTTGGCCTCGTCCACGAAGCCCTTGTAGGGGACATCGGGGATCTTGATCTCCTCGCGGGTGATGGTGCGCAGCTGCGGGGCGGCGTTGTTGCGGCTGGTGAGCACCTTCACGGTGGTGCCGGCCTGCCCCTTGAGCATCTTGCTCACGTCCTCGGTGTTGAGGCCCTTGGTGGAACGGCCGTCCACCTCCAGAATGGCATCGCCGGCGCGGATGCCGCTGCGCAGGGCGGGCGATCCCTCGTAGGGCTCGCTCACCACGATGCCACCATCCTTCTGGCGGATCATGGCCCCGATGCCGCCGTACTGCCCGGTGGTCTGGAAGCGGTAATCCTCCATGTCGGTCTCCGCGATGTACTGCGTGTAGGGATCGAGCGATTCCAGCATGGCGTCGATGCCCACGGTCATCAGCTCGCCGGGGTTGGTCTCATCCACGTAGTAGATGTTGAGCTCCTTGAAGAGCTCGTTGAAGATCTCCAGGTTCTTGCCGATCTCGAAATAATTGTCGCCGGCGGCCAGGCCGAGGCCGGCCCCGGTGCCGATGCAACCGGCCAGTGCGAGCTTCTTCCAGGAGGGAGCATGGATGGGCATGGCGGATGGGATCTCAGGAGGTTGTGCGGAAGGACAAAGGTGACAACGCGGCAGGACCCCGGGCTCGTACGTGTTGTGTATGCGCGTTCAGCATCGAGCGGAACCGGTCAGGGAACAGGGTCGTGGCCATGGCCACCCCATGGGTGGCACGAAAGAAAGCGTTTGACGGTGAGCCAGCCACCACGCAGGGCCCCATGCCGCTGCAGGGCCTCCACGCCGTAGGCGCTGCACGAGGGCGAATAGCGGCAGGCCCCGGGCAGCAGCGGCGACAGCGCGCCTTGGTAGAGCCTCACAAGCAGGATGAGGAGCCGGGCGATCATGCGGAGGGGCCGTTGCGGGGCAAGTGTCGGTCCAGCCAGCGCTCAGCTGCACGCACGATGCGGTCCGGAGCCTCGCCTCGCACCGGCCCAGCCGCCGAGCGCCAGATGAACAGCCAGTCCACCTGCATGCCCGCCTCCCGGAGGCGCTCGTTCCATGCGTGTTTGTGCAGCCGGAAGGCCTCCCGCAACTGGCGACGGATGCGGTTGCGCCGCACGGCGAGCTTCACGTGCCGCTTGGGCACGGCAAAGGCCACGCACAGCGGCGCGTCATCGGAATGGCGGGTGAAGCGGCCCACGAGGCGGAGGGAGACGTCGTTCAGTGCGTGGCCCTCGCGGATGAGGCTGTTGAAGGCATCCCGGCCACGCAGCCGTTCGCTCCTTCCAAAGGTAGCACGTGCGGATGCTGGAGGGACCGGGGCGGCCATGTGCGGTGCGGCGGGGTGGTCCGAACGGCCCCCGGGGTCACTTCTTGCGCGCCTCCTTCGCGGCGCGCTTCAGGAAGAGCTCGATGGCGCCTGTCATGCTCGGGGCTTCGGGCATGGGGGCCTCCACGTCGAGGCGCAGGCCGGCATCGCGCACGGCCTTGGACGTGGTGGGGCCAAAGGCGGCGATCACCACGCTGTTCTGCTTGAATTTGGGGAAATTCTTCCGCAGGCTCTCGATGCCACCCGGGCTGAAGAACACCAGCATATCGTAGGCCAGCTCCTTGATGTCGCTGAGGTCACTGGCCACCGTGCGGTAGAAGACGGCGTTGGTGTACTTCACGCCAGCCTTGTCCAGCAGCACGGGGATCTCCTGCTTCTGGATGTCGCTGCAGGGCACCAGGTACACCTCGTCCTTGTGCTTCTTGATCACGTCCATCAGGTCGCCGAAGCTCTGCTTGCCGATGAACACCTTGCGCTTGCGGTAGACGATGTACTTCTGCACGTAGTAGGCGACGCTCTCGCTCACGCAGAAGTATTTCATGGTCTCGGGCACCGTGACGCGGAGCTCCTTGCACATCCGGAAGAAGTGATCCACCGCGTTGCGGCTGGTGAGCACGATGGCCGTATGGTCCAGGATATTGATGCGCTCCTGACGGAACTCCTGGCCGGGCACCGCCTCGATCTTGATGAAGGGACGGAAATCGATCTTCAGGCTGTACTTCCGCGCCAGCTCCGCATACGGGTTCTTGTCGTCCGTCGGCTCCGGCTGGGACACCAGGATGGTCTTGATCTTCAAGGCCGATCGCTTAGGGGGTGGAGGGGTCGAGCGCTATACTGCGCAACAGGCGCTGGCCAAGGATGGACGCAGGCAGGAATTCAAGGGTGCAAAGGTAGATGAAAATATACCGCAGGGGAACCCCTTCCCCCAGCCCGATCGCGGCCGCCCGGAGCCACCGCCAGGCGGTGAACAACGCGGTGAGCACCAGTGCCGCCCAAAGCACCGGGGTGCGCCAGGCGAGGTGGTGCGGCCAGGCGGCCACCGCCGTGAAGGGCAACAGGGCGATGCCCAGGTCGATATGCAGCAACAGGTTGGTGTAGAGCTGCTCGGATAACCCGGTATCGGCGCGCACCAGCACGGTCGTTACGCGGGCGGCCAGCACCTGCAGCACCATCACCCCGGCCACCATCCCGAACCAGCGGACCCAATGCGGCCAGCCGGTCGGGGAACCGAGCACCGCCACGGTGAACTGGTGGAGGAACAGGGCGATGCTGCCGGCGGCCATCAGCAGCAGCACCACCAGGGTACGGTCCTGTAGGTCCAGCTCATCCCGCATGGTCTGCCGCCCCAGGCGCACGGCGAAAAGCGACCCGCCCAACAGGCGCCACTTCTTGGGCGACACCAGGTTGATCCAACCCAGCAGGGCCACCAGCACCAGCATCAACAGGGCCACCCAGCCGGCCTGCAGGGGGTCCGTTGCACGAAGCACCTCCTCCATGGGCGGCGAAGCTACCGGCGGACATGGCCGCACCACAGCTGGCCCGGGCCCTACTTTTGCACCCCCGCCGGTCCACCGTTGTGGACATCACGGCCGTATACCGCACCCATCGATGAGCACCACCGCCACCGCACCCAAGGCCGCCACTGACCTCTTCCAGAGCCACGACCACTACCTGGTGGACGAACTCTTCACCGAGGAGCAGAAGCTGATCCGCGACACGGCACGCAAGCACGTGAGCAAGCACCTGAAGCCGGTGATCGAGGAGCGCTTCGAGAAGGCCGAGTTCAGCAAGGACATCATCCCCGGCCTGGCGGAGATCGGCGCCTTCGGCCCCTTCGTGCCCGAGCAGTATGGCGGCCCCGGCCTGGACCAGATCAGCTACGGACTGATCATGCAGGAGATCGAGCGCTGCGACAGCGGCCTGCGCAGCCTCTGCAGCGTGCAGGGGTCGCTGGCCATGTACCCCATCTGGAGGTACGGCAGCGAGGAGCAGAAGAAGAAGTGGCTGCCGGACATGGTGCAGGGGAAGAAGATCGGCTGCTTCGGCCTCACCGAGCCTGACTTCGGCAGCAACCCCAGCGGCATGGTCACCGTGTTCAAGGACATGGGCGACCACTACCTGCTGAACGGCGCCAAGATGTGGATCAGCAATTCGCCCTTCGCCGACCTGGCCATCGTGTGGGCCAAGGCCGAGAACACCGAGGGTCGCATCCACGGCCTCATCGTGGAGCGCGGCATGGAGGGGTTCACCACGCCCACCACGCACGGCAAGCTGAGCCTGCGCGCCAGCCCCACCGGCGAACTGGTGTTCGACAACGTGAAGGTGCCCAAGGGCAACCTGCTGCCCAACAAGACCGGCCTGGGCGCACCCATGGGCTGCCTGGACAGCGCGCGCTACGGCATCGCCTGGGGCACGCTCGGCGTGGCCATGGAGTGCTACGACACGGCGCTGCGTTATGCCAAGCAGCGCATCCAGTTCGGCAAGCCGATCGGCGCCTTCCAGCTCACGCAGAAGAAGCTGGCCGAGATGATCACCGAGATCACCAAGGCCCAGTTGCTCACCTGGCGCCTGGGCGTGCTGCGCAACGAGGGCCGCGCCACCACCCAGCAGATCAGCATGGCCAAGCGCAACAACGTGCACCTCGCGCTCACCGTGGCGCGTGAGGCACGGCAGATCCTCGGCGGCATGGGCATCACCAACGAGTACCCCATCATGCGCCACATGATGAACCTGGAAAGCGTGGTGACCTACGAGGGCACGCACGACATCCACCTGCTGATCACCGGCGCCGACATCACCGGCATCCAGGCGTTCAAGTAAAGGCGACGTTCACGTCGATGCTGTCCTGATATTGCGCAGGGCCTTCCTCCGGGGGTGACCATACAGGGGTTCCGAACGGAATAGCCATGGCCGCCACGCACCCCTTCCCCTTCGACCCCCGGTGGTTCGCGCTGGGCTGGCCCCTGTTCTGGTGCCTGATCACCTTCATGATCGGGCACACGAGCGGGTGGAACCGCATGCATGCACGTTTCGGTGGCCCGCCCGGGCCTGTCCCGCCCGGCCGCTCCTTTCAAGCGGGCCGCATAGGGATCGCGAAATACAACGGGGTGCTCCGCATCGCGCACGACCCCTTCGGACTCTACCTGTCGGTGATGGTGTTCTTCCGTGTGGGTCACCCGCCGCTGTTCATCCCCTGGAACGCGATCGGCCCCGCGACCCGGGTGAAGGAACTGTGGACG
>Ga0315900_10011256_pt1 | contig 11092 bp, 6 predicted proteins | sample LakEriMetagenome_FD_203521 | JGI IMG/M metagenome (GOLD analysis project Ga0315900, IMG submission 203521) | Freshwater fungal communities from buoy surface, Lake Erie, Ohio, United States - Buoy 12 MA114 | ecosystem: Environmental > Aquatic > Freshwater > Lake > Lake biofilm | place: USA: Lake...
CGCATCAGCCACCTCCGAAGGTCACGGTGCCGTCGCTCGCGACATCCCACGCGCGGATGGCACTGTAGTGGTATCCGGGCGCGTCACCGCGCACCCGGCGATACTCGTCGGCGGTCGGTTGCACGGCACCGGTTTCGTCCACCGCGCGACTGAGCAGGCGAGTGCTGCGGCCATCCCAATTCCACAGATACTCGAAGCGCGTGTGCGCCATGGGGAGCGCACCGTTGGGGAGCGACGCCATGTGCCACGTGCGTCCACCGTCGGTGGAGACATCGACGCGCGAAATGCGTCCGCGTCCAGTCCACGCGAGACCGCGCACGGCATGCCATCCGCGCTCGGCGAGCTTGCCGGGGTACGATGGCGACGTGATGAGCGACTTCACGTCCATCGTGAAGCTGAACTGTCGCGCCTTGCCGCCGGGGATCGGGTCGGTGTACTTGGACGTCTCTTCGCGCGACATGAGCGGCTGGTCGGTGACTTCGAGTCGGCGCAGCCACTTCACGCACATGTTGCCCTCGTAGCCGGGCAGCAGCAGGCGGATGGGATAGCCGTTGCCGGGACGCAGTGCTTCGCCGTTCTGCGCATACACGACCAGCGCATCATCGAGCATCTTCTGCATGGGCACACTGCGGGAGAGCACTGCGGCGTCGTTGCCTTCCGCCACCACCCACGACGCGTTGGGCTTCGCGCCCACTGCCCGCAGCAGGGTGGAGACGGCGACGCCGGTCCACTCGCTGTTGCTGGTGAGCCCATCCACCACTTGCGGCGACATGTCGGGCTTGGGGTTGTTCCAGGCGCGTCCGCCGTTGCCGCTGCACTCGATGAAATACGTGCGCGTGACGGACGGGAACCGCTTGAGTTCGTCGAGGGAGAACTCGAGCGGCTTGTTCACCAGTCCGTGCACGGTGAGCGTGTGCTTGGCCGGATCGATGGCGGGGATGCCGTTGTGGTGCCGCTGAAAATGCAGATCGGCCGGCGTGATGGTCCCGTGCAGCTCGTGATGCGGCGTCCACGTCGAACCGCTGGTGACGTTCACGGGCGAGAGACGCGGCGTCTCGAAGGGAGAACGGGTGCCGAGCGAATCGCTCGGCGCGCCGGGCACGCGCGACGGATCGATGGGCACCGCCGGTTCCGCCGTCTGGGTGACGGCACTCAGCAGCGAGGGGGTGAGCGCGGCACCCGCGAGCAGTCCGCCGGTCCGTACCAGCGCGCGTCGTGAGATATGGCGTTCAGATCCGGCGGGGGAGTCGTCGGGCAGCGGCGCGTCCACGTACAGCCTCCAGAGGAAGGGCAGGAGAGCAATGCAACGCGCCAATAATACGATCCGGTCTCTGCTTCTGCTCGCCCTCTGCGCTCTCAGCGGAGAAAATGAGAAAGGGGGGAACTGATATTGGGAGAAAAGGGGAAAGGGAGAAAAGGGGAGTTCGGATCGAAGTCGAGCCGTCGGCTCTTCTTCAATGTGTTCTTTCTCTTTTTCTCTTTTTCCCCTTTTCTCCCATTATCAGTTCCCCCTTTTCTCTCCTTCTCAGGGGCAGGGGCAGCCGACGGTGCGAGTGAACGGCGTCAGTGCTTGATGAACGTTCCCGCGCGCAGCTCGCTGACCGCCTGCTGCAACTCGGCCTGCGTGTTCATCACGATCGGGCCGTACCACGCCACGGGCTCCTTGATGGGCGCGCCACTCACGAGCAGGAAGCGAATGCCCTCGTCACCGGCGCGCACCACTACTTCGTCGCCGGAATCGAAGAAGATGAGGGAGCGATTGCCCGAACGGTCGCGCACCAGATCGTCGTCGTTGCCGGCCGTGCGTTCCGTGAGCACGCCCATGGGATCGGAGGCGTGGCGGAACGTGCCGCTTCCTTCGAAGATGTAGGCGAAGGTGCTGCGATACGCGTCCACCGGCAGCGACTTCTTCACGCCGGCGGGGACGAACACGTCGAGGTACTGCGGATCGGCCGCGATGCCATCCACGGGACCCCGCTTCCCCCAGAACGCGCCGCAGATCACGCGCACGGTGGTGCCGTCGTCGTCGACGATTTCCGCGATCTCCTTCGACTGCACATCCTGATAGCGCGGGGCCGTCATCTTGAGCGAACTGGGCAGGTTGGCCCAGAGCTGGAAGCCGTGCATGCGCCCCTGCGGATCGCCGTGCGGCATCTCGTGGTGGATGATGCCGCTTCCCGCCGTCATCCATTGCACATCGCCGGCGCCGAGCATGCCGCGATTGCCGAGCGAGTCGGCGTGTTCGACGTTACCGGCGAGCACGTAGGTGATCGTCTCGATGCCGCGATGCGGATGCCACGGGAAGCCCGCCTGATACTGCCGCGGGTCGTTGCCGCGGAAGTCGTCGAACAGCAGGAAGGGATCGGTCTCCGCCGTTTCGCCGAACCCGAAGCCGCGGTGCAGGTGCACGCCCGCGCCCTCCATGGTGGGCTGGGCGGTGACGATGCGCTTGACGGGACGGATGGACACGGGTGACTCCGGATTGAGATAACTGGAATATATCTCAGTGATAAGGGACTGTCCAGCCGTCCCCGGTCAGATCCCCGCCACCAGATAGCCGCCACCGTCGGAGCGAGGCGGCGGCAGCGGGGGCGGCGCCTCACCGAAAATGTCGAAGGCGCGCATCGAGGCCTCGACCGCGCCGAGCGCGTCGGATAGTTCGGTGGCGGTCTTTCTCACTTCCCACCGGTACATGGGCCCGCTCACGGCCACGAGGCCGACGCCCACCGCGAGCGCCGCCGCGACCGCCGGCCCGGCGATGGCCGCACCCGCGAGCAGGAAGGCCTTCTTGGCGAGGGCGGCTGCGATGATTCCGCTCACCGTCGCGCCGCCACCCGCGATCGCCGCATAGCCGAAGACGTTGATACCGAGGCCACTCCGCAGATCCACGGTCATGGTCACCTCGCACGACTGCGGGTCGCCCGGCACGGGCGCGAGGCTCACGCGTACTTCGGTGGCGTACACCCCGTACCGCGTCCACGTCCACTTGTAATTGCCGTCGACCAGGGCCGGGAACGTGAACACCAGCACGCCCCCGTCGAGCGGATGGCCGCCCAAGGTGTCCTTAAGCGACAGCAGCCACGGCGACGTCTGCAGGCTGCGGCCGAGTGCGGGCAATACCGTGCGGCCCGGCGAGCGGAACACACGCGAGACCGACAGGGTGCGTTGGCTGGTGCCGAGGAACCGTCGTGCGAGGCGTTCGGTGAACGGCGAGACCTCGGCCGGTTGCACCATGCCCTGTCCCTGCGCGCGGATCTCGTCGAGCGCGAGCGCCACATAGCGCTGCGAAATGCCCGCCTCCACGGCGGCCGCTTCCACATCGCGTAGGCGGTAGGCATCGGTGGGCACGGCGCCATTCGTCGACCCGGTGTTGGCATCGGCGGGTACCAGCGCCCGCGTGTCGTTGCTGCGCACGCGCTGCTCGAGGCGCGCCGCGGCTTCGGCCTGCAACTCCGCCGCGCGGCGCCACACGGCCATTGCGTGCTCGCTGTCGAGCACCGGTGAGGGCCCCTGATCGCGCTGCGCGTGGAGCATCTTCTCCTGCGCCTTGTCGAGCGCCGCAGCGAGCTCCTCGCCGGTGGCGAATCGCTCGTCGCGCTGCTTGCGCAGGAGGCGATCGATCACCGCGGCGATGTGCGGATCGACCTCCGGCGCCACCGTGCGCAGCGGCGGCGGCTCCTTGGTGGCATGGGCCACCAGGATGCTCTGCGGTGTCGTGCCCTCGAAGGGGAGACGCCCGGCGAGTGCGAGAAAGCCGATGCACCCCAGCGCATACAAATCGCTGCGGCCGTCGATCGCGTCGCCGGTGGCCTGCTCGGGGCTCATGAAGTGCACCGTGCCCAACACGAGGCCGTCCTGCGTGAGCGCGGGATTGAATTCGGCGCGTGCGATGCCGAAGTCGCTCACGACGGCGCGGCCGGTCGCCCGTTCGAGCAGGATGTTGTCCGGCTTGATGTCCCGATGCACGATGCTGCGGGCATGCGCGTACGCCAGCGCCCAGGCCACCTCGCGCAACACGCGCACGACCTCCACGGCCGGGAGGGTGCCGCGATCACGGATGCGATCGCCCAGCGTTTCGCCGTCCACGAAGCCCATGGCGAAGAACGCGTAGCCGCCCAGTTCATCGGCGCGATACACCGGCACGATGTTGGGGTGCGACAGCTGCGCGGCCATGCGGGCTTCACGCAGGAATCGCTCGCGCGTCTCCGGGTCGTCGGCGAGGTGCGGGGGCAGCACCTTGAGCGCCACCGAGCGATCGAGCTTTTCGTCGCGGGCGAGGAGCACGATGCCCATGCCGCCACGCCCGAGCTCGCGCTGGATGGCATACTGTCCGTGCAGGGCCGACCGAAAAGCGGCGAGGCCGTCTGGAGTGGTAGGTTCCGTGATCGTCATCGTCGGAGAACCTACGTGAAGGCCAGCACATTGTTACAGGGGGCGCTGTGTGCCGCCCTCGCCGTCACCATGCCGTTACAAACGGCCGCCGCGCAGTCACGCCCCGACCTCGCCGGCACGTGGCGCGGGACGCTGGTGAACTACCCCACGCGCCCCGGTGCTGCGCCGGTGGACGTCACCATGGAGTTTGGCGCATTGCCCGTGGCTGACTCCACCTGTGTCCCCTGGAAGACCACCTATCGCGAGCAGGGGGTGGTGCGTGGGGTGAAGGACTACCGGCTGTGTCGCGGAACCGGCCCCGACGACTATGCGGTGGACGAGGGGGGCGGCGTGGTGCTCCCCGCCCGGCTCCTCGGCGACGTCCTGGTCTCCGCCTTCAAGACCGGCTCGCTGCTGCTCGTGACGCACCTGCGGGTGCAGGGCGACACGCTGACCGAGGAGATCATGACCATCGACGACCGGCCGGCGGCCGACGGGCTGGTGACGATGCGCACGCGCGCGATTCAGCGATTACTGCTCACGCGCGAGCGCTGATCAGGTCAGCGGCTCTTCGCCAGCGTCGCAATGAGCACGGAGAGCCGCTCCACATCGCGCAGATCGAGCACCTCGGCCGGCGTGTGGCTGTACCGGCCGGGCCACGACAACCCCGTATTGGGCGCACCGTAGAAGGTGAACGCGGTGCCGTCGGTGCCGCCCTGCGTCAGTCCCGTCTGCAGCGGAATACCGGCAGCGCGCGCCGCAGCGACCACGCGCGCCCGTACCGCCGGCGGCGAGATGCTGCCGCTCTCGATGGCCCGCAGCACCGGCCCCTGACCGAGCTTCACGAACGCGAAGTGGGGCGATTCGAGCGGGGTTTCCGAGCTCACGAACGTGTCGATGCTGTAGATGCGCTGGGCGCTCGCGCCCATCGTGGTGGCCGCGACCTGCGCGCCAACCAGTCCGCCCTCTTCCTGCACCGACCACACCAGCACCACCGCGTGATCGAGCGTGGCGGGGTCGAGGCGTCGCGTGGCCAGAATGAGCGCGGTGCTGCCCGCGCGGTCGTCCATGCTGCGACCGGTGAAGCGGGGGCCGAAGAGGCGCGCACTCACCTTGGGGCTGTTCACCCCGAGGCCCACGCGCACGCCGCGGGCTACGAGCGCGGCCGAGTCCATGCCGAACCAGGCCGTGAGCGTGCCCGGCTGCCGCAGACGGGCGCTGTCGCGCGGCACGAAGATCCCCGGAATCGTATCGGCGCTGCCGTTGGCACCGCGCGGCAGATGCAGCACCGCCGGCTGTCCTTCCCACGCCGAATTCACCACGCCGCCCCGTTCACGCAGCGTCACGGTGCCGTCGCCGCGAATGCCCGCCACGTGGTAGGCGACTTCATCCATGTGCGCCATGAACACCACCGTGTCGCGCGCCGGGCCGATGCTCACGATGAGATTACCCACGCTATCCACCACCGCGCGCTGCTGCGCCCACGCCGGCAGCGCCGCGCGAATCGCCTCGCGCACGCGCCATTCGTGCATGGGCACGCCGGGCAGGTCGGCGAGTGACGCGAGCAGCTTCATCGTGGCGGCGTGTGAATCACCAGCGGCCGGCGCGTCGGCGTGTGCGCTCGCGCGGCGGCGCCGCGGAATGGTGGCCCAGGCGTTGGTGGCCGCGCCGCTCACGCCCGCGGCCTTGGTGACCTCGCCCAGTAGCCATTCGGCTTCGCGACCGTTGAGGCTCTCCACCAGCGTGTTGGCGTGGCGGACGGCCGGCGAGAGCACCCGCACCGAATCGGCGCGGGCCGCACGGAAGACCCCGATGTTCACCGCCGGGAGCGCCCCGGCGCGCGCCCAGCGCTGGGTACGCGTACCGCGCCCACCCATCAGCAGGGTAATCTCGTCGGCCTTGAACTGCGGCGCGCGCGCCAGCACGCCGCCGAGCCCAGGCCAGCCGAGCGTGCTCTGCGCGCTGATGACGAACATCGTTTCGCCCTGCGTGACCATTCCGCGCGCGGCCGTCACGAGTGCCGCACATCCGGCGCGCTGGGCGGCGAAGCTTCCCGCGACATGATCACCGTAGCTCCACGTATCGAGACGACGCTGCACCGGGTCGAGCAGCTTGACGCCAAGCGCGGCCACCTCGGCCGGTGACGACGCGCCGACATCCACCCACAGGTCGTCGGCGCTGACGACGAGGGAATCGCGGCGGTGCTGCTGCGCAAAGTGGCCGTTGGCGATGGCCGCGACGGCGGTCACGGGACCACGATCGGTGAGGATCTCGAGCTGCTGCCCCTCGTGCGCCTGATCCCAGAGCGGATGCGCCACGTTGCCGACGCGGTGCAATCGCAGTAGGCCGTCAGCCGTGATCTGGGTGACGGCGAACCCTGCGCGATCGATACCGCAGGCCACCACACGTTTCGGCGAACCCGATCCCTTACGCAGCACGAGATTGCCGGCGGCATCGGCCTTCCACGTGCCACCCGTGAACGCATTGAGCGTGGGGATGAGCGACGGGGTGGTGCGCATCTCGAGTCCCACGGGGGCGTCGAACGCGATCCACGACGCGATGGCGGGCTGCTGTGCGGACAGGGTCACCGGCGCGGCGAGGGCGGCGGCAAGGGCGAATCGCTTGCTCATGGGAGGGATTGCTGTGGACGGCGATCGAACATCGCCGTGTTCACTGGTGCGCAGAAATGGGCGCGCTTCACGGCTTGGTTGGGGCTTTCCCGCCACCGCGCGCTACGGCGCGCACGCGGAGGCCATCGCTCAACGATTCGGGCGGGTTCACGACGAGTGCATCGCCGGCCTTCACGCCGTCGAGTACTTCCAACGAGGTGCCAAAGTCGCGGCCGAGGGTGACCGGCACGAGTTGGACCGTATCGTTTTCGACGCGCGCGACGAGTGTGCCTTCTCCGCGCACGATGAGCGCGATGGCTGGAATGCGCAGCGACGCCCCTGTGGATGGGACCGTGAACTGCACCTGCGCATACATGCCCGGGAGCAGTGTGCGCGCGCGATTCGGGATGTGGAGTTCGGTGAGCAGCGTACGGGTGACCGGATCGATGGCGCCGGCCGTGCGCACCACGATGCCCGAAGCCGCGGAGTCGCCCGCGTCACGGACGAGCACACGCGCGCGCATACCGGTGCGCACGCGCGCCGCCGCGCTCTGCGGCACATTGAGCATCACGCGCACGGTGTCGGTCTGCACCAGCGTGAGCAGCGGCCGCGCCGCCGCGGCGGCACCGGCCACCACCAACGCCCCGAGATCGACGGTGCGCGACGTGACCACGCCGGAGAACGGCGCGAGGACCGCGCCAAACCGCAGCACCTCGCGCAGGTTGGCCACGTTAGCCTTGGCCGCACGGAGATTGGCCTCCGTGACATTCGCCTGCGCCTGGCGCTCGTCGAGCTCCTGCGGTGTCACCACCCCCTGCTGCGCGAGCTGCTGCCACCGCTTGAGCGAGGTGCGTGCCAGCGCGGCGCTGGCCTCGGTCTGTTCCACCACCGCAGCCGCCTGCAGCGCCTGTTCGCGCACCTCGGGCATGTCGAGCACGAGCAACGTGTCACCCGTGCGCACCACCGAACCGATGTCCACGCGCAGCGCCCGCACGAAGCCGTTCGCGCGCGCGAAGATCGGCGTTTCATGCAGGCCGGTGATACTCCCGGGGAGCTCGAGCGGGGTGCTCGTGGTGTCCTTGCGCACCTTCTCCGTGAACACCGTGGGCGCGGCGTTCACCTGCTCGCGCTCCGTGTCGCGGGCGCGCGATTGCGCGATACGCGGGAGTGCTCCGGCGGCGAGCATGCCGCCGAACACCAGAACCAGCACGATGGGGAGCACGCGTCCCTGACGGAGACGTGCCGCAGTGTGAGTGGTCATCAGGAAACCGGTACAGGAATCGGCGCCGAACCATGGTCGGCCACCGGTGCAGACAGGGGATCAGGGCGCGCACGCCCCGCACGCAAACGGCTGTACACGAGCGGCAGCAGCGTGAGCGTGGCGACCGTGGCGAACGTGAGACCGCCGATCACCGCGCGCCCGAGCGGGGCGTTCTGTTCGCCACCTTCACCAATGCCCAGCGCCATGGGCACCATGCCCACCACCATCGCTGCTGCCGTCATGATGACAGGACGCAGACGCGTGGTCGCGGCTTCGAGCGCGGCGTCGAACGCGGAGAGCCCGGCATCCATGCGCTCGTTGGCGAAGGCCACCACGAGAATGCCGTTGGCGGTGGCCACGCCCACGCTCATGATGGCGCCCATGAAGGCCGGCACGCTGATGGTGTTGCCGGCCGCGAACAGCATCCAGATGACGCCCGTCAATGCGACGGGGAGGGCGCTGCTGATGATGAAGGGATCGAGCCAGCTCTGAAAGTTGATGACCATGATGAGATACACGAGCACCACGGCGAAGAGCAGCCCGGTCGCGAGTCCCTTGTACGATTCGCGCATGCTCGCCACCTGACCGCGCATGACGAGGGTCGTGCCCTTGGGGAGCGAGGGGCGAAGGGAGTCGAGTACCATATCGATGTCGGCCGCCACGGCGCCAAGATCCCGGTGCTGTACGTTGGCATAGACATCGAACACCGGCGATACGTCGTAATGACTCACCACCGCCATGCCGCTGCCGCGCGAAATGGTGGCGACGTTCTCCAGCAGCTGCGGAGTGGCGCCGCCGGCGCCCGACACCGGAGTCTGCCCCAGTGCCTCGAGCGACGGCACCCGATACTGCGGCGTCTGCACGCTCACGGTGTACTGCACGCCGTTCTGCGGGTTGAGCCACACGTTGGGTTGCGTCTGTCCACTCGATGACAGCGAAACGAGCAGGTCGCTCGCCACCTCGCGCGTGGTGAGTGAGAACGACCCGGCACGGGTGCGGTCCACATTCACATTGAGCTGCGGCGCCTCGAGACGCTGCTGCAGGTACACGTCCACCGCGCCGGGAATCTCGCGCAGCCGCTTCTCCAGCGCGCGTGCCACCACGATGTTCTCGGCGCGATTGGTACCCGTGACCTGCACGTTCACCGGGGCCGGCAATCCGGCGTTGAGGATCTGCCCGATGATGTCGGCCGACTGGAAGAACACGAGCACATTGGGAAACTCGTCGCGCATCACGCGGCGGATTTCACTGGCGTACTTCGCCGTCTCGCCTTTTCGCTCGTCGCTGAGCACCACCAGGAGGTCGGCGTCGGTGACGCCGGTGGTGGGATTGTCGCTGAACGCGAGGTTGGTGAGGCTCGTGCTGGCGATGCCCACGTTGTCGAGAATCGTGGCGACGTCCTGCGGCGGAATGATGGTGCGGATACGCTCTTCCACGGCGGCCACCATGCGCGCCGTCTCCTCGAGACGGGTGCCCACCGGTGCGCGCAGGTGCAGGCGGATCTGCCCGGCGTCCACCTGCGGGAAAAAGTCGCGCCCGAGCCACGGGACGAGCGCCCCAGCAGAGACGATCACCAGCACGATGCCGACCAGCAGGCGGGCCGGCTTGGCCAGCATGGCGCCGAGTGCGAGCCGATAGCGCACGCGCTGTCCCTCGAACCAATGCTCGAAGCCGTGGTGCATGCGGGCGAAGAGCCCGGGGCGCTGCGGCAATCCGGCGCGCTTCGCCTCGATGGCGCGCTCGCGCTGCATGGCGAACTTCACGAGCGTCGGCACGAGCGTGCGCGAAATCACGTACGACGCCATCATGGCGAACACGACGGCCATCGCCAGCGGACGGAACAACGAGCCGGCGGCACCGCTCAGGAAAAAGATCGGCACGAACACGATGCAGATCGCCAGCGTGGACACCAGCGTGGGCACGGCGATCTGCCCCGCGCCCTGCATGATGGCCTGCTCGATGTCGGGCTCGTGCTCCTGCATGCGGTGAATGTTCTCGATACCCACCGTGGCGTCGTCCACGAGCACGCCCACGGCGAGCGCGAGACCGCCCAGCGTCATCACGTTGAGCGTCTGCCCGAGGGCCCAGAGCACCGTGACGCTGACGAGAATGGAGAGCGGAATGGAAAGGGCCACGATGAGCGTACTGCGCCAGCTGCCGAGGAAGAGCAGGATCATCGCGGCCGTGAGACACGCGGCGATGAGCGCTTCCACTACCACCCCCTCGAGGGCGGCCTTCACGAACAGCGATTGGTCGGCGAGGACATCCACCTTGAGCGCCGACGGCAGGGCGGCGAGGATGCCCGGCAGCGCGTCGCGCACGCGATTCACCACGTCGATGGTGCTGGCGCCGCCTGATTTGAGCACGGTGACCAGCGCGCCGCGCACGCCGTCGCGGTGTACGATATTCGTCTGCACCGCGTACCCGTCGCGCACCTGGGCTACGTCGCGGATACGCACCACCGCGCCGTTCACCACGCGCACCGGTAGGTCGTTCAGCGCCTCCACCACACTGGGGCTGCCGTTCACGCGCACCGCGTATTCGCGCTCGCCGATCTTGGCGGTACCGCCGGGGAGCACGAGGTTCTGCGCGCTGATGGCATCGGAGATGTCGCTGGGTGACAAGCCGCGGGCCTGCAGCTGCGCGGGATCGAGATCCACATTGATGAGGCGCGACCGACCACCATATGGCTGCGGCACACTGGCGCCGCGCACGGTGGCGAGGCGCGTGCGGATGCCGTTGGTGCCGAGGTCGTTGAGCTGCTGTTCGGAGAGCGAATCACCGCCCAGCGCGAGCTGCAGCACCGGCACATTGGCCGCGTTGTAGCGGATGATCAGCGGCGCGCTGGCCC
>Ga0315900_10011257_pt1 | contig 11092 bp, 10 predicted proteins | sample LakEriMetagenome_FD_203521 | JGI IMG/M metagenome (GOLD analysis project Ga0315900, IMG submission 203521) | Freshwater fungal communities from buoy surface, Lake Erie, Ohio, United States - Buoy 12 MA114 | ecosystem: Environmental > Aquatic > Freshwater > Lake > Lake biofilm | place: USA: Lake...
AAATGATTCGTGCGGTATTTGTAGCTTCCAAACCTACAAATAGAACTCTTTACATTCCCGCCTTAGTGTCCAAAGCTAAGGCACTTTTTTATAGAAACGATTATTTAGGAGATGGCAGGGTGCCATGAAGAAGGTAATCAGCCCTAATCAGGTCATATGTAAACTGGTTAGGGTTTTCTATTTTAAAGAACTTAGACAAATATATAAAGATTTGTTAATATATGGTGTGTCTTTGGTCTACGATTTTACTTAAAGTAGCCAATAGTTTAAGACTTATAGGACAATAACTTGTTTTTTGGTCTACATTTTGGTCTACCGAAACTTACAAACGAAGTTTGTTGTCTGCTGTTAGGTCGTTACGTTTTGTGAGCTCAACACGTTGCTAAATAATTTCGCTTCTAAATTGTCGCTACCGAATTTGAAAAGTGAAGTAAAAGAAAGTGAACTTTATTGTCAAAATAGAGTTTCTATGTTGCGTGTCTAACGGTGTGGCATAACTCGCAGATTAATAAAGTTTACAAATCATTCGTCAATGGTGGCAATAACTTTTAGCTCAATGGCAATTGGCGTTGGCAAACAATTAATTTCAATGGTTGTACGACAAGGCGGATTTACTGAAAAATATTCTGCCCATAGTTTATTGTAGGTTTTAAAATCGTCTTTCATGTTTGTTAAAAAAACTTGAACGTCTACAATTTTATCCCAACTACTGCCAGAATCTTCTAAAATATATTTGATGTTTCTAAAGACGCTGTGGCATTGCGCTTCTATATCATAAGAAACAATATTGCCATTTTCATCTAATTCAACCCCAGGAATTTTTTTTGTTCCTTTTTCGCGTGGACCAACCCCACTTAAAAATAATAAATTACCAACGCGTCGGGCATGTGGATATAACCCAACGGGTTCTGGTGCTTTAGAAGATTCAATTGAGTTGTTCATAATGTCTTTATTTGATTTGCTTTTTTAGTTTTACTTAAATGAATTCCAGCCTTGTGCAGTAATTGGATGAGATGTTCCAGCTTTTGCAATTAAATTAGTCCCACTTGATGTTGCAGTAATATGTCCAATCACAGTAAAGTCCGGAACATTTTTAATTTTATCATAATCACTTATTGGAATGGTAAAAAGCAATTCATAATCTTCGCCGCCGCTCAATGCACAAACGGTTGGATCTAAATCAAATTCACGAGCGCGATCAAAAGTTTGAGGATCTATTGGAATTTTTTCTTCATATAATTCACAACCTACATTTGACTGTTTGCAAATGTGTAAGATTTCAGAAGCTAGTCCGTCACTCACATCAATCATACTTGTTGGAGTTACTTTTAAAGTTTTTAATAAGTCGACGATATCAACCCTTGGCTCTGGCTTTAACTGCCGTTCTAAAATATAATCGTTGCCAACTAAATCGGGTTGAATTGTCGGATTATCTTTAAATACAAATTTTTCTCTTTCTAATATTTGTAGGCCCATGTAAGCGCCTCCTAAATCTCCACTCACACAGAGTAAATCTTTTTCTTTTGCACCATCTCTATAAACAATGTCATTTTTATTTGCTTCACCAATGGCTGTGATACTAATGATTAAGCCACTTGGAGAGGTAGTGGTATCTCCGCCAATTAAATCAATATGATATTTTTGGCAAGCAAATAAAATCCCACTATATAGTTCTTCCAAGGCCTCAACAGAAAATCGGTTGGAAGCTGCAATACTTACAGTTATTTGTTTTGGTGTTGCATTCATGGCGCAAATATCACTTAAGTTTACAGCTACAGCTTTATAACCCAAATGCTTTAAAGGCACGTAGCTTAAGTCGAAATGAACGCCTTCCACCAACATATCCGTAGAAACAACCGTATGTTTTTCATGCTCGTATTTTATAACTGCTGCATCATCCCCAATGCCTTTGATGGAAGACGAATGATAAATTTCAACATGCTCGGTTAAATGATGAATTAATCCAAACTCTCCAATCGTTGTTAACTCAGTTCTTTCTTTATTTTCTAACATTTTTTTATTTTAATTTTATACAAATATTTTTTGGTTCTGTAAAGAAGTCTAATGCTTCAAAACCACCTTCACGACCAACACCCGAAGATTTAACTCCACCAAAGGGCGTTCTTAAATCACGCAATAACCAACAGTTTATCCAAACAATGCCAGTGTGTAAATTAGCAGCTACCCTATTTGCCTTTGTAACATCTTGTGTCCAAACCGTAGAAGCTAAGCCATATTGCGTTGAGTTTGCATACAACATCACTTCTTCTTCAGTTTCAAATGGCGCAATGGTAACAACGGGGCCAAATATTTCTTCTTGATTTGTTCGGCAATTGTAAGCTAACCCTTCAATAATTGTTGGCTCTACATAATATCCGTTTTCAAATTCGCCAGACATCGCAAATCGTTTTCCACCAGTTAAAACAATTCCTCCCTCTTGTTTTGCCAATTCAACATACGACAATATTTTTTCCATGTGTGATTTTGAAACAACAGCGCCAATTTTTGTAGTGGCTGCCATTGGATCTCCAATGATTAATTTTTTTGTTTTTGCAACAAAATCAGTTTTAAATTTTTCGTAAATGGATTTCTCAACAAAAATGCGTGAGCCGCACAAGCAAATCTGTCCTTGATTTGAAAAAGATGATTGCATCGTTGTCGATAACATTTTATCATAATCGCAATCAGCAAATATGATGTTAGGATTTTTCCCACCTAACTCTAGTGACAATTTTTTAAACATGGGTGCTGCCACACTTGCAATAGCAGAGCCAGTCGCTGTTCCGCCAGTGAAAGAAATAACAGGTACTTTTTTGCTCGACACTATGGCGCTTCCAACTTTATGGCCATAACCATGAATTATATTTAATACGCCTTTTGGCAAACCAACTTTAATGCAAATGTCAGAAAGTAAAAAGGCGGTCATGGGTGTGATTTCAGAAGGCTTTGCAACAACAGTACAGCCAGCTGCCAAAGCAGGAGCTATTTTCCATGAGAATAAATATAAAGGCAAATTCCAAGGAGAGATACACCCAGCAACTCCAATAGGCTGACGTAAAGTATAATTAATGGCTGTATCTTCCATGCCATGTGCTTGAGAAGCATAATGTAAAATGCCAGTGCCATAAAAATTAAAATTATCAGCGGCTCTTGGAATGTCTACCAATTTAGCCAGATTTAAAGGCTTACCATTATCGATGCTTTCAGCAACAGATAATTCGTGTAAATTATCTTCGATTAATGAAGCAATTTTTAAAAGATATTTTGACCGAATATCTTTGGGAGTAACACTCCAGGTTTTGAAAGCTTCATCTGCTGCTTGTATTGCTAACGCTACATCACGTTCATCACTATCCGGAATAAATGAATATACTTGACCGCGAGAGGGGTCATAATTATCTATATATTGATTTGAAATGGGTTCAACTAGTTCGCCATTTATGTAATTTTTTAATTTTAACATTGCGCTTTTATGGGACGACTAATTTAATAAAAAAAACAGAGTGGATATTTGTCTAAAAAATGATGCGTTCTCTGAGTCTTTATTTTACCATATTATATGTATTTTTATAAAATTATGATGAGAAATATAGCCGTATTAATTTTTTTATTTTTTGGCCAAGAGATATTCGCTCAGGATGTTTTGTATTTTTCAAATGGAAGCAAACTTACTGTTAAAGTTACCGAGATTAATTTGAACGATATAAAATACAAGGAATTGGAAAATATGGAAGGACCTACTTATGTTGTATCAAAAACAGAAATCGTTTTAATTGAATATGCAAATAAAAAAACGGAAATTATAAATTCGAATCCAACACCTTTTGAACCTAAAAAAGAAACGCCTGAAGTTGTAAAATCAACAAACGAAAATCCAAAAAAAATTGCTGCACCAAATTTATATTACATGAATCAAAATTTATTATCAATCAATGCATTGGCGCTTGCAAATGGTGATATAACTTTAATTTATGACAGAGAATTATTTAACAGCAAAATGTCCATTTCTTTTTTAGGCGGTTATAATTTTAATTCGCGGATGGGAATATTAAATTTTTTTATTGCGGATGGGAAAGAAAACGCGAAAAAAAAATATGACGCAGGCCTTGGTATAAATTTTATGCCGCGCAATACAAAACGGGTTCAATATTTTGTGGGGCTTTTAGGAAAGTACATGGCATATGATTATAAAGAATTAATAAATACAATCAATAACCAAAAAACATATGCCAATGCTTCAGGAAATCAATTGGCTCTCATGGTGTCAAATGGTTGGATTTATAGAATTTCGCCATTTTTTAATTTTAAAATTTTTGGTTCCCTTGGAATCTCTTTGAATTCAAATGCTTTGAGTATTGGTACAAGTACAAATTCAAGTTTACCAAAAGCTTATTTAGGATATTGCTTTGGATATAGATTTTAGAAATGGATTCAATTAAAAAATATTTTTTAATAACATCACTGCTATTGATGGGTAAAAGTTTTTATGCTCAGGACAAAGTCTTTTTCAAAAATGGGACTTCATTATTTTGTAAAATTTTGGCCATTTCCGCAAATACCATTACGTATAAAGATACCTTGGAAAATAGTCAAGCAATAACAGTTTCTAAAAAAGAGGTTCTTTTAGCTGAATATAAAATTGGTGGGATTTATATTTTTGGTTCATCTGAAAACCAACTAAACATAAAGACTGAAGATCTTTTTGAAACAAGAGAACAGCGTAAAGAAAGGAAAATGAAAGAATGGAAGGAGAAAGAACAACTTTTGCCAAATGGGATACTAGGATTTTATCCTGTTCAAATTATCGCTGGCAGGCTAACAGTTTCTTATGAGCGACTTTTTGCAAATAAGAGTATAGGAGTTACTGTCCCTGTTAGTTTAACTTATAATGTGATTAATGTTTTAAATGCACTTTCTACACCGAGCAATTCTTCTTCAAGCTCATCAACATCATCTGGCGCTAACTCAGACCAAAGTGGAGTTGGATTAATAAGCGGCATGGATATCAATTATTATCATGATTTAAAACCAGAGTTAAAATATTTTTTTGGCCCTCGTTTTCGCTATGGAACTGCAAAAACACTTGGAGGAATTGAATTCCTTTCATTTCAATTGCAAAATGGGATTTTTCAAAGTAGTGGTAAAAAATTTACAAATACGCTTTCGGTCGGATTTGGATTTTTTAAACTTTCAAAAAAATACATTAATTATCCTGGCTATGAACCCAACCAAGTTTATCCTTCTGGATCAATAACCTGGCGATTAGGATTTAGATTATAACGTTTTTCATAACCAACATTTCCTTGCAAGCCGCCAGAATGAATGATTAAAATTTGATCTGATTTAAGCAATTCTTTTTTATCGATTAAATCAAAAACGGCGAAAAATAATTTTGCTGTGTACACATAGTCTAATGGGATACCAAATGTTTTTTCAAACCAATTTTTAAAATTTAATAATTCTGCTGTGTGTTTGGCGTAACCGCCAAAATGGTATTGGTTTAATATGTTGGATTGTTTTTGTTCAGTTTGAGTTTCAAATTTTAAAACATTAATTCCATAAAGTTTTTGATGTTCAGCTAAAGAATTTGAGATGCCTTTATAAGTAGTTCCAGTGCCGCATGCGCAATATATATTATTAAATGAACGTGTTTGTTGGGTCAAAATTTCTTCACAACCTTTAACACCTAATTCATTATCTCCTCCTTCAGGGATGATATAGGCATCTGGAAATTGTTTTTGAAAATCTTCTTGATAAGCTTCTGTGTTTTTAAGTTTATAATCTTGTCTGGTTAAAAATTTTATTTCCATGCCATTTTTTTTTGCTTGCGCTAATGTGTTGTTTAGATTCGAATAATTTTCGCCTCTGATGATTCCGATTGATTTTATTCCAGCCTCTTTGCAAGCAAAGGCCGTTGCTGCAATGTGATTTGAATAAGCGCCGCCAAATGTTACAATACATTTTTTATCTTCGATCATAGCTTGTTGCAAATTGTATTTTAATTTAAACCATTTATTCCCTGATATCTCAGGATGAATTAAATCTAAACGTAACACACTTATTTGTAAATTTTTATAGTCAATAACTTGTAGGATGGGATTATAGTTTATCATTTATCTAAATTAAAACCATACATCTAAACAAAAAATTAATTCTCTACGTTGATTTGTAAAATAATTTTTTTCTTTAAAAATGAAAGCATCACATTGCAAAGTTCTATGCTCTATGCTTACAGCGACATTTTTTTCTGGTTTAAATTCTATTCCAATAGTTCCACCATAAATATTATCTCCTAAAAAAATATGGTTGGTGAGTATTTTATTTTTATCAGAAAAATATTCAGCTCTACCATATAGTCCTATTTTTTTAAAAATTTGATATTTTAAAACCATCAAAGCACTATTCGTGGATGCGGTTTTAGTGGTATCAATCAATAAACTATTTTTTTGTGTGCCGTAATTTGCTTCTACACCCAAACTGAACTTTTTTACTTTAATGGTTGCGTATAAATTATGATATAACCGTTGATGCTTTGTTTTGATTTGATCCAGTGTTTCGTCGCATGACAATAAATTATAAGTCACAGAAATATAATCGTTAAAATCATATAAGGCAGAAAAACCAATCGCTTTATTTTTATTTGTTTCAACATATGTATTATAACCATTAAAAACATTTAACTGTAAAGTTAGTTTTGTGTTTACTTGATAAGTTAGTTTTGCTCCGCTAAAATAATAAGGCTCAAAATAATCTATTACTGACATGCTGGAAGTTACGTTTTCACGTGGCTGAGTACTTTCTAATCCGATATGTGATTTAAAAAACCCTGCATCAAGCCAAAGTTTTTTTATTAATTGAATACCTGCATGAGCCTCTTGTATTAAAGTAAAAGGCTTTGGCCAATTACTTTCGGGGATATCGCCATATTGTAAAGTTATGTTTCCCCTTACTTTTTGGTCATGGTATTCCATGCCTATTTGAGCTAAATTTAATCCGAATTGTTTATTGCGTGGAGCCATAGTCGGAAATTGAACAAATCCATTTACAACCGTTTCATCAGAATAATTAGCATAATAAGCGCTAACATATCCGCTCAATTCAATTTTATGATTTCTAGCAGTATCGGTTTTAGTAATAATTCTCGTGCCCGAAAACACTAAATTAGAATCTCCACCTATAACTAATTTATGGTTTTTAAATTTAGATAAAGAATCACTTTGTGAATAAACGGAAATGGTTCCATTTACAATTAATAGAAAATGTAATATTTGCTTCAACATGACTTTGACAAATTTAATTGATATTTACATACCTTTGTTAAATCATGTTTAAAAAGGAATTGGATCCAGAAGATTATTATGTTAGCCCCGAAGGTTATATTTTGTTTACAGAGAAATACCATTTAAAACGCGGATATTGCTGTAAAAATTCTTGTAAACACTGTCCGTTTGGCTACAACAAAAAAACAGGACAGTTTGATAAGGAGAAGAAATAGTTTAAAACGTCATGTTTTTTAATGATGACAGCAATTTAAAGACGCTATCTGCTGAGGTTTTAATTTTTATCTTTGAATGATCATTTTATATTTTAACCTTGCTATATGTTTCTTAAACAGTTTATCCCACTAGAAAATACAAATCTCTTCTCTTCCTTGTTTCTAGATTATATTTCACAATCAGAGAAAGTCAAACCATTTTACAAATACCATTTCAGTGAAAAAGATTTTTCATCCTACCTTCAAGAAACAAATTTTGAAGACCATAATAGATCTGTTTTAGTTGAGCGTTTACATCATCAATCTGCATTGGTTTCAAATACAACTTCTAATACCATCGACAATATTAATTTATTAAATAATAAAAATACATTTACAGTTACCACTGGTCATCAACTTTGCTTGTTTACCGGACCCTTGTATTTTATATATAAAATCATTTCAACCATCAATTTATGCGAAACACTCAGCGTGAAATTTCCAAGCAAGAAATTTGTCCCAATTTATTGGATGGCTAGTGAAGATCATGATTTTGAAGAAATAAACCATGTGCAAGTTTTTGGAAAAAAAGTTGTATGGAATTCCGAAGAAAAAGGAAGTGTGGGAAATTTTAAAACTGATGGTCTTCAGCAAGTGATTTCAGATTTAAAAACAATTTTAGGAGATCATAAACATGTCAATCATTTAATTCAACTATTTGAAAATGCTTATTTAACAAACAATAATTTATCCAATGCCACAAGATATCTTGTCAATGAATTATTTGGCGAATATGGATTGATTACATTGGATGGGAACGACAAACATTTAAAGCAATTATTTATTGAAGAATTTAAAGCCGATATGTTCGAAAATAAGGCTTTTGAATCCGTTACCAAAACTATTAAAGAACTAAACTTCAATTACGAAACGCAGGTTTCTCCAAGGATCATCAATGTTTTTTATACCGAACCGAATTTAAGAGAACGCATTGAAAAACAAGGCAACCGTTATCAGGTATTGAATACTCAAATGAGTTTTAGTAGAGAAGAATTAGAACACATCATTGAGTCTAATCCAGAAAAATTGAGTCCGAATGTGGTGTTGCGACCATTATATCAACAAAAAATATTACCAAATATTGCTTACGTTGGCGGACCAGGTGAATTGGCCTATTGGTTGGAATACAAACACATGTTTGATGCATTCAAAATTAATTTTCCAATTTTAATACCGCGACATTTAGTAATGCTCATTGACAAGGGAACACAGCAAAAAATAGAAAAATTTAATTTAAAAGCAGTGTCGCTTTTTCAAGAAACCGAGAGTTTAATCAAAGACTTTATTAAAACTGAACACGCCGACAAACACCTTGACGAATTTAATAATTCTATAAATTCAATATTTGCTTCCATTGCGGAACTAATTTCAACCATTGATAAATCTTTAATAGGCAGTGTAGAAGCAGAGAAACAGAAAACACTCAATGGAATTTTAAACTTGGATCAAAAAATAAATAAGGCATTAAAGCTAAAATCAGAAACAGAGGTAAATCAGATTTGGAGTATAAAGTCAAAATTATTTCCCAATCAAATTCCTCAAGAACGGTACGATAATTTTAGCATGTATTACAGTAAATACGGAAATGATTTTATTAAAAATTTAAAAGATGCCTTAACGTATCAATTGAATTCATTTGAGTACACGATATTGAAAGAAGAGTAGATAGACTATTAAATTCGATTGTAAATTTTTAATGTGTGTTGGCCTGGAGAGATGATGAGATCAGATGTTTTTTTTTACAAAAACTAAATTTTATTTATAGAAATCTTGTAAGAGCTAGGTTATGTGAACACGAAACAGGCTATGATGATTTTTCTGCTAAACATTATTTTGCAATGAAATACGAATTTGATTTTTTAAAATCTTATGAAATAAAAACTATGGCTTGTTGTTGAAAAAACCAACAAGGGCGTGATTGCAAACTTCATAGTAGTAGTAAGATGTAAGGCTTAAGGTATAAGGAGAAAGGGTTAAGGAGTAAGAATTAAGGTTTAAGGAGAAAGGGATAAGGAGTAAGTATTGACGAGTGATGACTTCTTCCATTGTCAATTCTAAATTCTCCTTCCCTCTGTCTCCTTATCTCTTACTCCTTACTCCTGTCTCCTTAGTTCCTATTCTCTTACCATTTTTTTGCTATCAATCACTTTGCCATCTGCTACTAGTGTGTAATGATATAAGCCACTGCTTAAGTCGCTTGCAAACACATTAATTTGGCCAGCTCCACGGGTTTTAAGCTCCACGGTTTGGATGATTTGCCCAGTGCTATTGTAAAAAATAATTTGTGCTTTCACAATTTTTGCAGGCACGTTATAGCTAATGGTGGTTTGTTCAGCAAATGGGTTAGGCACATTTTGCTCCAACACAATGGCGTCTTTATCACTTAGCTCAACGTTTTGTTGGTTCACTTCACGGCCAGTATTATTATCCACTTTTCTATTGTCTGTATTTTTTGAACAACAGCCTTCAATTAATGCAGCTAAATTAGCCAACTGCTTTTGTACGGCATTATTGATGCTATCTTGCTTGCTCGTTACTTTAGTTAAACTATCAATTGCAGATTGCTGTTGCTGAACAGCTTTTACCAATATAGGAATGATACCACTTGAGTTTAGATGTTTTATACCATCTTTCCCCGTTGATACCAAATCAGGGATAACTTTCTCAATTTGTTGCGCCGTAAAACCATATTGCGTTCCGTACATTGCTGTGTCTGACTTATTAATCCATTCATAAGTTATTGCGCGCATTTGTTTTAATTTTGCAACGGCATTGATGTTTAATGTTTTAATATTGGTTTTTAACGTTGAATCTGAGGTAACAAGTACATTATTCGTGTATATTGAACCATTAACGTCTAATGCAGATTGTGCGATATATTTTTTAATGCCTATGTTATTGTTATTATTAACATTTATAGCAGGAATATCTCCAGCAATAAGGCTCGGGTCAGTTAGCATCCCTTGATAAGATGCTATACTGTGGCCATTTGCTTGTAAATAACTTAGTATGCGATTTACACTTGCCCCATCGTAGTTGTTACCAATTGAAACAAAATAATTAGGCGAAACGACTTGATTGCCAATTGCAAAACTTCTACCACCAAACACCACATTATCATTTCCAAATGCATAACTGTTTTGTATAAAACCACTGACACCTGCTAAAGCTGGGTCAATTCTGTTACTGAAGCCGTAGGCATGATTATCTAATCCAGTTATCTTATTAACATTACCAAATGCAAAATTATTACTGCCATTATCATTTAAGTTTAAGGTATTGGAATTACCAAAAATCATATCTCCATTTCCATTTGCTTTATTACCCCCACCAATTATTTTAATACCAACATGATTAGTTGTGTTACTATTGCCAGCAATAAAATTACCTCCTAAAATACTTAATGTATTACTGCTCCCAAATATAGAATTTGACGAACCACCAATGATATTGGTTGATCCTCCTACAACAAAATTTCCACCACTTACCATATTTAACAATAAATTTTTTCCGTACAGTGGAATTTCTCTGTCACTTAATAGTCTACCAGGGTCGTTT
>Ga0315900_10011258_pt1 | contig 11092 bp, 12 predicted proteins | sample LakEriMetagenome_FD_203521 | JGI IMG/M metagenome (GOLD analysis project Ga0315900, IMG submission 203521) | Freshwater fungal communities from buoy surface, Lake Erie, Ohio, United States - Buoy 12 MA114 | ecosystem: Environmental > Aquatic > Freshwater > Lake > Lake biofilm | place: USA: Lake...
GGCGCTCGGGGATCAGATCGCGGATGTTCATGGGCGGCACTCCGGGTTGGACAGGCCCCGCGGGCGGGCGGGGAAGCAGTCAAGGGCTTGAATTCAGGACATTCAAGTATAGCCCCGGGCGCCTTGGCCAAGCTATCATCCGGCGCGTGCCGGAGGCTCGCCGGCAGCCCCTGCGCCAGCCGGAAAGGTAGGGGAGTACCGCCCTCGCGTGCCTTGTCCGCCGTTTACCGTCCGCCTGCCCGGAACGCCGACCGTCCCATGCCCGAACTCATCCTGCATCATTACCCGACTTCGCCGTTCGCCGAGAAGGCGCGTCTCATGCTCGGTTACAAGGCCCTGGCGTGGCGCTCCGTCACCATTCCCCGGTGGATGCCCAAGCCCGACCTGATGCCTCTGACCGGCGGCTACCGCAGGACACCGGTCATGCAGATCGGCGCCGATGTCTACTGCGATACTGCCTGCATCGCCAGGGAGCTGGACCGGCGCGCGCCGGGGCGCCCGCTGTTTCCGGCACCCCTGCGCGGCCAGGCGGCCATCATGGGCGCGTGGGCCGACTCGGTCCTGTTCTTCGACGTCGTGGGGGTGGTGTTCGGCACGCACGGCGCCTCGGTGCCGGCCGAACTGCGCGAGGACCGCAGGCGGTTCTCCGAGGGCGCGATCGACATCGATCGTTACGCCTCGGACCAGGACCACCTGCGTGCCCGACTGCGTGCACACCTGTTCCGGCTGGAGCATGCCCTCGACGCCGGTCATGCCTTCCTGCTGGGGGACGCTCCGTGCTACGCGGATTTCTGCGCCTGGGGCCCGGTCTGGATGCTGATCCGTCGCGTTGCCGAACTGGAGCCGCTGCGCGACATGCCGCAGTTGCAGGCCTGGGCCGCGCGCATGGAGGCCATCGGGCATGGCGAGCCGCGGGACCTGTCCTCGGGAGAAGCGCTCGAGATGGCCCGCGGAGCCGCGCCTGCCGACCTGGTGGTGACGCATCCCGTGGCCGACCCGGGGCTGGACGTCGGCCGTCCGATCACCGTGGCGGCGGACGACTACGGTCGTGATCCGGTGCGCGGACGGGTGGTGGCGCTGACCGCCCAGCGCGTGGTGATCCGGCGGAGCGATCCCGCCGTCGGCGAGGTGAACGTGCATTTCCCGCGCGCGGGCTTCCGCCTGACGCCGGCCCAGGAGGACTGAACGATGGATCTGAACTACACGGCCGCGGAGCTGGCCTTCCGCGACGAGGTGCGCGCCTTCATCCGCGAAAACCTGCCGCACGAGCTGTCGCGCAAGGTGATCGAGCACAAGCGGCTCGGCAAGGACGACTACGTGCTCTGGCAGCGCATCCTGCATCGGAAGGGCTGGATCGCGCCCAACTGGCCGGTCGAGCATGGCGGCTGCGGCTGGAACCCGGTGCAGCGTCACATCTTCGAGGAGGAGATCGCGGCGGCGGGCGCGCCGCCGGTGATCGCCTTCGGCGTCTACATGGTCGGCCCGGTCATCCACACGTTCGGCAGTCCGTGGCAGAAGCAGCACTACCTGCCGCGCATCCTGTCGTCCGAGGACTGGTGGTGCCAGGGCTATTCGGAGCCGGGTTCAGGTTCGGACCTTGCCTCTCTGCGCACCCGGGCCGAGCGCCGCGGCGACCGCTACGTGGTCAACGGCCAGAAGACCTGGACCACGCTCGCGCAGTACGCCGACATGATGTTCTGCCTCGTGCGCACTTCCGCCGAGGGCAAGAAGCAGGAGGGCATCTCCTTCCTGCTGATCGACATGAAGAGCCCGGGCGTCGAGGTGCGACCCATCATCACGCTCGATGGCGAGCACGAGGTCAACGAGGTGTGGCTGCAGGACGTCGAGGTGCCGGTCGAGAATCTCGTCGGCGAGGAGGGCAGGGGCTGGACCTACGCCAAGTTCCTGCTCTCCAACGAGCGCACCGGCATCGCCGCGGTGTCGCGCTCCAAGCGTGAACTGGCCTACCTGAAGGCCATTGCGGCCCAGGAGCACTCCGGTGGCCGGCCGCTCATCGACAACCCGGTGTTCCGCGACAAGGTCGCCCGGGTGGAGATCGACATCATGGCGCTCGAGATCACCGTGCTGCGCGTGCTGTCGGCCGATCGCCAGGGCAAGCCGCTCGGCCCCGAGGCCTCCATCCTGAAGATCAAGGGTACCGAGATCCAGCAGGCACTCACCGAGCTCATGATGGAGGCGGTCGGCCCGTACGCGCTGCCGCACCTGCCGGCGCAGTGGAGCGACCACTGGCTCGGCGAGCGCGTCGGGCCGGAGTACGCAGCGCCGCTGGCGGCGCGTTACTTCAATTACCGCAAGGTCAGCATCTACGGCGGCTCGAACGAGATCCAGCGCAACATCATCGCCCAGGCGGTGCTGGGGCTCTGAGCCCGGGCGCGCCAGAGCGGGGACAGGGACATCATGGACTTCGACTACACGGAAGAGCAGCGTCTGCTGCAGGAATCGATCGGCCGGTTTCTCGACAGGAATTACGCGTTCGAGACACGCCGCGAAATCATCGAATCGCGCATCGGTTACAGCCCGACGGCGTGGGAGGGCCTGGCGGGACTGGGCCTGCTCGGTGTCGCCATCCCGCAGGCGTACGACGGCTTCGGTGGTGGTGGCGTCGAGACCATGATCGTGATGGAAGCCCTGGGCCGGGCGCTGAGCGTCGAGCCCTATCTTGCGACGGCCGTGATGGCGGCACGCTGCATCGCCACGGCAGGCACGGAGGACCAGAAGAGCTACCTGCTGCCGCGCATCCTCGACGGTTCCATGCGTCTGGCCTGTGCCTTCGGCGAACCCGGCTCGCGCCACGACCCGGCGCATGTCGAGGCCACGGCACGGCTCGACGGCGGTTTCTGGGTGCTCAACGGGTCCAAGTCGGTGGTGGTCCACGGCGCCGTGGCCGATCTGCTGATCGTCTCGGCGCGCACCGCCGGCGGGCCCACGGATCGTGACGGCGTGAGCCTGTTCTTCGTGAACCCCTCCGAGGACGGCGTGATGGGGCGGGACTACCCGACCTACGACGGCATGCGCGCCGCCGAGATCACCCTCGAGGACGTGCACGTGAGCTCGGATTCGCTCATCGGCGTGGCGGACAAGGGCCTGCCCCTGATCGAACTCACCATCGACCGGGCCGTCGCCGCCGTGTGCGCCGAGGCGGTGGGCATCATGGATTCGCTCTACCGCCTGACGCTGGATTACCTCAAGACCCGCCAGCAGTTCGGTGTGCCGATCGGCCGCTTCCAGGCACTGCAGCACCGAATGGTGGACATGTTCATGAACTGCGAGCAGGCGCGTTCCATGGCGCTGCTGGCCGCCGTGAAGGTGGACGACGAAGACCCGGTCGAGCGCCGTCGCACGGTGTCCGCGGCGAAGGAGCTCATCGGCCGCAAGGGGCGCGACGTGGCCCAGGAAGCGATCCAGCTGCACGGTGGCATCGGCATGACGGACGAGCTGATCGTCGGGCACTACGTCAAGCGTCTGACCGCCATCGGCATGCAGTACGGCGATGCCGACCATCATCGCGAGCGCTTCGTGACGGCGGATCAGACGCCGGTGGAGCCGATACTGGTGAAGCCGCGGTCGAGGTGGAAGAAGATCTAGGCGATAGGCGATGGGCGACAGGCAATCGGCGATGGGCGATCGGTCATGACGGGGTTCGGGAGAGCGGGATGATTGGCAAGGTGGGTGTGGTGGGCGCGGGCCTGATGGGGGCGGAGATTGCGCTGGTGTGCGCGCTGGCAGGGCGCGACGTGGTGCTGGCGGACACGTCCGAGGCGAATCTGACGCGGGCCCTGGACAACCTCGGGCGGGTGCTGGACAAGGGCATCCAGCGCGGGCTGTTCGAGGTCGCGCAGAAGCAGCAGGCGCTGGAGCGCATCCGGACCTCGACCGAGTTGTCGGCCTTCGCCGACCGCGACCTCGTGGTCGAGGCGGTGTTCGAGGACGAGCAGGTGAAGGCGGCCGTGTTCCGCACGCTCGATCAGGTCTGCCGCCCGGACGCCATCATCGCGAGCAACACCTCGACCATCTCCATCACCATTCTCGCCTCCTATGTCGCACCGGAGCGGCGTGCGGCCTTTCTCGGCACACACTATTTCTCGCCGGTGTCCCGCATGAAGCTGGTCGAGGTGATCCCGGGGCTGGACACCTCGGACGCGACGGTCGAGGCGGTGATGGCCTTTTCGCGCGAGATCGGCAAGACGCCGATCCGGGTCAAGGACGTGGTCGGGTTCGCGGTCAACCGCGTGCTGCATGTCTTCATGATCGAGGCCATGCGTCTGGTCGAGGAGGGGGTGTGCACGCCCGAGGAGGTCGACGTGGCCTGCCGGCTGGGTCTGGGCCATCCCGTCGGCCCGTTCGAGTTGCTGGATGCGGTGACCAATTCGTTGTCCCTGCAGGCGCAGGAGATCCTGTTCCAGGCCTACGGTGAACGATTCCGACCGCGGCCCATTCTCAAGCAGATGGTGAAGGCCGGCTACAACGGCAAGCGTGCCGGGCGCGGCTGGTACCGTTACGCGGCCAAACCGAAGGCCTGACGCCCGTCGACCTGGGGTCCCGGGCCTGCGGGCACCATCGCCCGGGCCGCCGGCCGGCATTGCGCGGGCGGGCGTTGAAGGCAAACAGAAGCGGCGTGGCGCAGATCGCGTCGCCGCAGGAGGTCAGTGCGGGGCATGCTTTATTTCGAGGATTTCAAGGTTGGCGAGACGTCCGAGATGGGACGCCGGGTGGTGGATCGTGACGAGGTGATCGCCTTCGCGCGCGATTTCGATCCCCAGCCCTTCCACATCGACGAGGAGGCGGCCCGCGCCAGCATGTTCGGCGGGCTCATCGCCAGCGGCTGGCATACCGTCTCGATGGTCATGCGCATGATGTGCGACAGCTACCTGCTGCAGTCGGCCAGCCTGGGTTCTCCCGGCGTGGACCACGTCAAGTGGCTCAAGCCGGTGCGGCCGGGCGACACCATCCGCGCCGTGCGTACGGTGCTCGAGGCTCGCGTGTCGAAAAGCAAGCCCGACGTCGGCATCGTCAAGACGCGCTGGGATGTCTACAACCAGGCCGACGAGCCGGTGATGACCATGGAAGGCTACGGCATGTTCCGGGTGCGTCACCCCGGCGGGGAGGCCTGATGCCGGCGCGCGGCGGTCCGAAGGTGCACGTGCTCTACCGGAAGGAGGATCTCGACGGCGTGCGCGTGGAGGGCAAGGTGGTGGTGGTTCTGGACGTGCTGTTCGCGACTTCCACCATCATCCACGCCCTGGCCAGCGGTGCCAGCGACGTCATCCCGACCATGGACGAGTGGGGGGCGCGCGCGTGTGCGGCCGAGTTGCCCGAGGGTTCCTTCGTCGCCTCGGGTGAACTCAACGCCGAGACCCTGCCCGGATTCGTGTCGCCCACCCCGCTGGCCCTGGCGGCCCACGGCGTGGCCGGCAAGACCGTGGTGTATTCCACGACCAACGGCACCGTGGCACTGCAGAAGTCGGCCGGTGCGGCACACATCTACGCGGGTGCGCTGCTCAATGGCGAGGCGCTCGTCGGGCACCTCGGCCGCGAGCATGCGGGGCAGACCGTGATCCTGCTGTGCTCGGGGTCGGCCGGCAACGTCAACCTGGAGGACATGGTTGGCGCCGGCTATCTCGTCGACCTGATGGCGCGACGGCTGGACGGCAGTCACGACCTGTCGGACGCGGCACTGGCTGCGCAGCGGCTCTACGCCGCCGGGGATCCGCTCGAGGCGCTGCTGCGTTCGCGCGTCGGGCAGATGATGCTCGAGCGCAATCTCGCACACGAAGTCGAGTACGCCGCACGGCGTTCGGTGCTCGACGTGGTGCCGCGGCTGCGCGAGGGGCGGCTGCATGCGGGATGAGGCCCCGCCCGCCATCGGCCTGCGCGTTGGCGCGGGACTGCTGGCGTGTCTGTGCGTCGCCGGCGGTTGCGCGGACGCCCAGCGCGGCAATGTCGGTCCGGCCGACAAGGTGCGTTTCGACCTCGGCGCCATCGGTGCCGACGGTCTTGAGGGGCCGCCGGACGGCAGGCGGGCGGTCGATTACGAATTCTGCGTACCGGCCGAGGAGGCCGTGGTGGCCGAGGTGAGACGGATCGACCCGACGGCGCAGGCGCACCCCGGCGTGCGCGGCCGCAGCGGCTGCCGCCGCGGACAGGTCCTGGTGATGGGCAACACCCACCACGCTCGCTGGCGCGAGTCCCTCGAGCGGCTCGCGTCCCTGCGCTACGTGCAACGCATCCAGAGGGTGGATTTCGAATGAGTGCGCTCGTCGGACGGAAGCGCTGGATCCCGGGAATGGCAGGGGTTCTTGCGATGCTCACCGTGCTCGGGGGATGCGGGAGCACCGGCGGCGGGGCCGACGCGGATGCCGCGGTGCCGGCGCCTCCCTCGGCGCCCGATCCGCGGACCGCGTTGCTGACCGGGCGCATCACCTACCTGCCCAAGCTCACGCTCGGCTCGAAGGCGGTGGTCAAGGTGTGGCTGCAGGACATGTCGGAGCCCGGCTCGCCGGTGCCCGTCATCATCGACGAGTACGTGAAGCAGGGGCCGGGGCAGGTGCCGATCGCCTTCCGGTTGCGCTACGACCCGCTGGCGATCAGGCCCGAGCGGCGCTACACCCTGCTGGTGAAGATCTACGAGGGCGACCGCGTGCGCTTCATCAATGCCCGCAGCCATCCGGTGCTCACCGCCGGTTGTTACGACGACTGCGAAGTGGTCGTCGACCTGATGAACTGAGCCCCCCCCGGTGCCCGCCCGGGTACGGGAAAGTCGCCGGAGCCACGCCATGCCTTCGATCCAGACCCGTTTCGTGGACCTCGCCAACGGACAGCGGCTGCACACGGCCGTGTGCGGTGGCGGCGAGCCCATCCTGTTCCTGCATGGTTTCCCGGAGTTCTGGCGCATGTGGGAGCCCGCGCTGGAGCACTTCGGCCGCAGCCATCAGGCGATCGCGCCTGACCAGCGCGGCTACAACCTGTCGTCCAAGCCGCCGGCGGTGCGCGACTACCGGGCCAAGCCGCTGGTGGAGGACGTGCTGCAGCTCGCCGACGCTCTCGGGCACGAGCGTTTCGTGCTCGTCGCCCACGACTGGGGCGGCGCCATCGCGTGGAATGTCGCCGCGTGGCACCCGGAGCGGGTGAGCCGGCTGGTGATCCTGAACGCGCCCCATCCCGTCACCTTCCTGCGCGAGCTGGCCGGCAATCCGGCCCAGGTCGAGGCCAGCGCCTACATGACCCTGTTCCGCGAGGACAAGGCCGAGCGCGTGATGTCCGAGGACGGGTTCCGTCGGCTGGAGCGCATGACCTTCGGCCAGTGGGTCGGGAACGGCGGGCCGGGTGACGCTGTCCACCGGCAGGCGTATCTGGAAGCCTGGTCGCGTCCCGGTGCCCTGACCGGAATGCTCAACTGGTATCGCGCCTCGCCGCTGCATCCGCCGGAACCTGACGCACCCCTGCCGGCCCTGGACCCCGCGATGTTCCACGTGCGGGTGCCGACGCTGGTCATCTGGGGCGAGCGGGACACGGCCCTGCTGCCCGGGGTGGTCGACGGGCTGGAGCAGCATGTGGACGACCTGCGGGTGGAGCGCATCCCGGAGGCCTCCCACTGGGTGATGCACGAGCAGCCGGCACGGGTGCTCGCCCTGATCGGGGACTTCATCGCAGCCGCGCCGGGCGATTGAGCGGACCGGCCGGCGGAAGCCCCGCGTAGACAACGAAGTGGAGACACGATGCGTAAATCACGAATCCTGTGCGCCGGTCTGGCCACACTGTTGACCGCAGGTGCTGCCCAGGCCATGGATTGCAGCCGGCCGGCCACCACCACCGAGCGCCTGATCTGCTCCAACGACCGGGTGAGCGAGGCCGATCAGCGCATGGCCTTTGCCTTCTTTCTCGCCTACCGCCGGGCGCCGGATGGGGTCCGCAAGGAGCAGATCCGCCTGGCGCAGCGCGAGTGGGAGACCACCGTGCGCGACGGCTGCGCCGACGTTCCCTGCCTCCTCCGTGTCTACGACGAGCGCACTCTGGACCTCGACCAGAACTGACCTGCGAGACGGGTGCCGCCGGCGAAGCGTCCTCGCCGGCCGGCTCGCGTCACGAGCGGGTGGCACGTCGCCGTGCGCCACCCGTGTCCGCCGCCCCGGCGGTCGCTGACCCCGGGCCGCGCGGTGCGGGGGGCGGTGTGAGCGGGATGTCGGCCTCCTTGAGCCGCCGCAGCACGAAGCTCGACTTGCTGTGGCGGATGCCGGGGATGCGGTAGAGCTTCTCCCGCAGCAAGCGTTCGTAGTCCTTCGTGTCGCGCACCGCGATGCGGATCAGATAGTCGAAATCCCCCGATACCAGGAAAGCCTCCAGCACCTCGGGAATCTCGCCGAGGATGCGCCCGAATTCGTACAGGGTCTCGTCGCTGTGGCTCTCCAGCGTCACCTGGACGATCACCGTTTCCGCGAAGCCCACGGCGGCCGGGTCGATGCGTACCGTATAGCCGCGAATCACGCCCTCGCTTTCCATGCGCCGGATGCGGTTCCAGCAGGGCGTGGACGACAGCCCGACGCGGGCGCTGATGTCCTGCAGGCTGGCACGCGCGTCCTGCTGCAGCACGGCCAGGATGGCGAGATCGAACTTGTCCAGATTCATGACGAGGGACTCCCGGGCGGTGTGGCGACAAAAAATCCTGTCGGATGGCTTTCGGTGGAAAAGTTATCCGAAAAGCGTGCCTCTGAGAAGGAAATGCGGGCGCCTTTTCCCCGGAGTGACAGGTATCTTCCACTTCCATGGCGCCGACCCGAGCCCCATCTGCCGGTCCGGATCCCGATCACGATCACGCACACCAAGGAAGCCCTCATGAACGCCGTCACCGCCCTGGCCCGTCTCGAGCGTCCCGAGTCCCTGGAGGTCGCGCACGCCATTTCCGGCGCGCGGGTCCTGCTGGACACGCTCATCGAGCTGGGTGTGGAGGTGATTTTCGGCTACCCGGGTGGCGCCATTCTGCCGGTTTACGACGCCCTGCATGGTGAGCCCCGGCTGCGTCATGTGCTGGTGCGCCACGAGCAGGCCGCGGTGCACGCCGCCGAAGGCTACGCCCGTTCCACCGGGCGTCCCGGCGTGGTGCTGGTCACCTCGGGGCCCGGGGTGAGCAACACCATCACCGGCCTGCTGGACGCGATGTGCGATTCCGTGCCGGTGGTGTGCATCAGCGGGCAGGTCGCCACCTCGCTGATCGGTACCGATGCTTTCCAGGAGTGCGACGCGCTGGGTCTGTCGCGGCCGGTCACCAAATGGAACACGGCCATCCGCAGCGCCAACGAGGTCGCCGGCGTGATCGAGAAGGCATTCCGTGTCGCCACCACCGGCCGTCCCGGCCCGGTGCTGGTGGATTTCCCCAAGGACTTGCAGCTCGCACCCGCCCGGGCCCGCGCGGACGTCCCGCCGGCCCGTCCGCCGGAGCCGCGCCGGCCCGTGTCGCGCACCCGTGTGGCGGAGGCGGCGGCGCTGCTGGGCGGCGCGGTGCGGCCGGTGTTCTACGGTGGCGGGGGACTGGTGAACTCCGGTCCCGGGGCCTGCGACGCCTTCCGCCGGCTGGTGGAGCGTACCGGCGCGCCCTGCACCCTGACGCTCATGGGCCTGGGCGCCTTCCCGGCCTCGCACCCGCAGTTCCTCGGCATGCTCGGCATGCACGGGACCCTCGAGGCCAATCTGGCGATGCACCACGCCGACCTGATCGTCTGCGTGGGAGCGCGCTTCGACGATCGCGTCACCGGCCGGCTGGAGCATTTCGCCCCCGGTGCGCGCATCGTGCACATCGACATCGACCCGGCCTCCATCAACAAGCTGGTGAAGGCCGACGTGCCGCTGGTGGGCGACTGTCGCGAGGCGCTCGCGGCGCTCAACGACGCGCTCGACGGGGCCCTGAGCCCGACCCCCGATCTCGCCGGGTGGTGGGCCCGCATCGAGGCTTGGCGCGCCGAGCAGTCGCTGGGTTTCACGCCGCGCGAGGACGTCATCCTGCCGCAGCACCTGGTGCGAAGCCTCGGGGACGCCCTGGCCGGCAGCGACGCCATCGTCTCCACCGACGTCGGCCAGCACCAGATGTGGGCCGCCCAGTATCTCGGCTTCGAGCGCCCCGGGCGCTGGCTCACCTCGGGCGGCGCCGGCACCATGGGCTACGGTCTGCCGGCCGCCATCGGCGCGAAGATCGCCCACCCCGACGCGCCCGTGGTCTGCCTCAGCGGCGATGCCTCGATCCTGATGAACATCCAGGAACTTGCCACGGCGACGCAGGAGGGCGTGGCGGTGAAGGTGGTGGTGCTCAACAACGCCTGGATGGGCATGGTGCGCCAGTGGCAGCAGCTGGTGCACGGCGGCCGCCTGTCGCAGAGCGCCACGGGTGCGCCCGATTTCACCGCGGTCGCGCGGGCCTTCGGCTGGGCCGCGGAGCGCGTGAGCGATCCGGCCGAACTCGAGGCGGCGCTGGCGCGCTGTCTGGCGCACGACGGCCCTTTCTTCCTGGACGTCGATGTGGCGCCCCTGGAGAACTGCTTTCCGATGATCCCGGCCGGCAGCGGCCACCACGAAATCCTGCTCGACGAGCACCGCCGCTGGAGCGGCGATCGCGTGTCGGGCAACAGGCCAGCGTGCGCCGGGGACCCACAGGTCCCCGCGCACGGCAGGGCGGATGCCGAACCCAAGGCCTCCGTCATCGACGTTTTTCCTACCGGAGAACTCCATGCACGCCGTCACCCTGGACGACAAGTACGCAGCCGATAGCGGCCGCATCTACCTCACCGGCATTCAGGCGCTGGTGCGCCTGATGCTGGTGCAGCGGCGCCGCGACCTCGCGGCCGGTCTCAACACCGCCGGCTTCGTGTCGGGCTACCGCGGCTCGCCGCTGGGCGGGCTGGACGAGGCCCTGTGGAAGGCCGCGCCTCACCTGGAGGCCCACCACGTCCGGTTCCAGCCGGGAGTGAACGAGGAACTGGCCGCCACCGCCGTCTGGGGCACGCAGCAGGTGCAGCTCACCGGCGGGTCGCGTTACGACGGCGTGTTCGCCATGTGGTACGGCAAGGGCCCGGGGGTGGACCGCTGC
>Ga0315900_10011262_pt1 | contig 11087 bp, 11 predicted proteins | sample LakEriMetagenome_FD_203521 | JGI IMG/M metagenome (GOLD analysis project Ga0315900, IMG submission 203521) | Freshwater fungal communities from buoy surface, Lake Erie, Ohio, United States - Buoy 12 MA114 | ecosystem: Environmental > Aquatic > Freshwater > Lake > Lake biofilm | place: USA: Lake...
GTGCCAACCTGGGCCTGCTGCGCCAGCACTTGGCCGAGGTCGCCTTGGCGGTGCGCGGCCGTCAAAACGGGGCGGCGGAGCCCGGCGAACCGTCCGGTTCTGGTGAAATCCCGCAATCACATGAGGCTGCCACCTGATTGGGCACAATCTGCTGCAGACAACAAGAGACTCGAACGCATGAACTTCCCATTTCCGGGCCAGCGACTCCAGAGCTTGCGACAGCGCTTTTGGGGCATGTTCAACCTCAACGACCCCCGCTGGGGGCGTGGAGGGGACGACCCCAAAGGCAGCACGGATGCCCGGCCTGACGGCACACGGTCGGAGGGTGATCGGCCAGAGCGTCCCAACGGCAGCCCCGGCGGTGGGGGCCCGCGCGGGCCCAATCAGGGCCCGCCCGATCTCGACGAACTCTGGCGCGATTTCAACCGCAAGCTCGGCCGGCTCCTCGGGGGCAAGGGCCGACCCGGCGGTGCGGGCAACGGGTCGGGTGGTGGCGGTGGCGGTGGCGGTGGCGGTGGCTTCCAGCCGGACATGAAGAGCGCCAGGGTCGGCGCCGGCCTGATCGCCGGCGTGGCCGTGCTCATCTGGCTGGGTACGGGGTTCTTCATCGTTCAGGAAGGGCAGCAGGCCGTCATCACCCAGTTCGGCAAATACCAGTCGACCGTGGGTGCGGGTTTCAACTGGCGCCTGCCGTATCCGGTGCAACGCCATGAATTGGTCACGGTCACCCAGATCCGTTCGGTGGACATCGGCCGTGACAACGTCATCCGGGCCACCGGCCTGCGCGAGTCGGCCATGCTGACGCAGGACGAGAACATCGTCGAAATCAAGTTTGCGGTGCAATACCGCCTGAAAGACGCCCGGGCCTGGCTGTTCGAAAGCAAGAACCCGGGTGAAGCAGTGGTGCATGCGGCAGAAACCGCAGTGCGCGAGGTGGTAGGCAAAATGCGCATGGACTCGGCCTTGGCCGAAGAGCGTGACCAGATCGGCCCGCGCGTGCGCAGCCTCATGCAAACCATCCTGGACCGCTACAACCTTGGCGTCGAGGTGGTGGCCATCAACTTGCAACAGGGCGGCGTGCGCCCGCCGGAGCAGGTGCAGGCCGCTTTTGACGATGTGCTCAAGGCGGGCCAGGAGCGCGAGCGCGCCAAGAATGAAGCCCAGGCCTATGCCAATGAAGTGGTGCCGCGTGCGGTGGGCTCGGCCTCGCGCCTGAAGGAAGAGGCCGAGGCCTACAAGGCGCGGATCGTCGCCCAGGCCCAGGGTGATGCTCAGCGCTTCCGCTCCATCCTCGTGGAGTACCAGCGGGCACCGCAGGTCACCCGCGACCGGATGTACCTGGATGCGATGCAGCAGATCTACACCAGCGTCACCAAGGTCCTGATCGATTCCCGGCAGGGCTCCAACCTGCTGTACCTGCCGCTCGACAAGCTGATGCAGCAGGTGGCGCAGGGGGCGGGTGATCCGGCCACGCCCACGGTGGTGCCCGGCGCTGCGGCACCGGCTGCTCCCACCTCGCCCGCGCCGGCGGCCAACGACCCGCGCTCGCGCGACACCACCAACAGCCGCGGCCGTGAACGCGACTCGCGCTGAGGCGGGGAGGAACAGAACATGAACAAAATTGGCGTCATCGTTTCTTCGGTGCTGGTGGGCCTGGCCCTACTCAGCTCGACCCTGTTTGTCGTCGACCAGCGGCAATTCGGCGTGGTCTATGCCCTGGGGCAAATTAAGGAAGTCATCACCGAGCCCGGCTTGCATTTCAAGCTGCCGCCGCCGTTCCAGAACGTCAGCTACATCGACAAGCGGCTCCTCACGCTCGACAGCGTCGACACCGAGCCGATGCTCACCGCCGAGAAGCAACGCGTGGTGATCGACTGGTTCGTGCGCTGGCGCATCTCCGATCCTTCGCAGTACATCCGTAACGTCGGACTCGACGAGCAGGCCGGCGCCAATCAGCTCAATCGGGTGGTGCGCAACGCTTTCCAGGAAGAGATTAACCGCCGCACCGTGCGCGAGCTGTTGTCGACCCGGCGAGAGCAGCTGATGGAGGACGTCAAGCGCGAGGTCCAGGAAGTGGTCAAGGGCGCCAAGCCGTGGGGCGTGGATGTGGTCGATGTGCGCATCACGCGGGCCGACTATGTCGAGGCCATCACCGAGTCGGTGTACCGCCGGATGGAGGCCGAGCGCAAGCGTGTGGCCAACGAGCTGCGGTCCACCGGCGCGGCCGAGGGCGAGAAGATCCGCGCCGAGGCCGACCGGCAGCGCGAGGTCACGATCGCCAATGCCTATCGTGATGCCCAGAAGATCAAGGGTGAGGGTGATGCCGAAGCCGCCCGCGCCTACAACGAGGCGTTTGGCCGGGATCCGCAGTTTGCGCAGTTCTACCGCAGCCTTGAGGCCTACAAGGCCACCTTCAACAAGAAGGGCGACGTGATGGTGCTGGATCCGAACGGCAGCGAGTTCTTCCGGGCCTTCCGCGGTAATGCCGGGGCTGCCGCCCCCGCGCCGGCCGCCCCGCGCCGTTGACGCGCATCGTCCTGAAGGGGTACGAAGCGGGTGACGCGGTCGCGGATCCCGCTCGCGCCCCCGGCCATGACCTCTGAGACCTTCTGGACCGCCGTCGGCCTGGTGCTGGTGTTCGAAGGCCTGTTCCCCCTGCTGGCCCCGAAGGGCTGGCGGCGGGCGTTCCTCCAGTTGGTGCAATTGCGCGACGGCCAGCTGCGTTTTTTCGGCCTTCTGAGCGTCGGAATCGGACTGCTGCTGCTTGCCTGGCTGAGATAGGGCACTGGCGGCCGGTAAAATACCGGTTTTCACAGCGTGCCGTTTCCATGTCCGCCTGGGTCCTGCCGGATCACATCGCCGATGTCCTGCCGTCCGAGGCCCGGCACATCGAAGATCTCCGCCGCCAACTGCTCGACACCGCCCGGGGCTACGGCTTCGAGCTGGTGATGCCGCCGCTGCTCGAGCATCTGGAGTCGCTGCTGACTGGCACGGGCGAGGCCCTCGACCTGCAGACCTTCAAGCTGGTGGACCAGCTGTCTGGCCGGATGATGGGTTTGCGGGCCGATACCACCCCCCAGGTGGCCCGCATCGACGCCCACCTGCTCAATCGCCAGGGCGTGACCCGCTTGTGCTACTGCGGCCCGGTGCTGCACACCCGCCCGGACCGCCCTCATGCCACCCGCGAGCCGCTGCAGTTCGGCGCCGAAATTTATGGCCATGCCGGGCTGGAAGCCGATCTTGAGGCACTCATGCTCGCTCTCGATTGCCTGCGAGCCACCCAGGTCGGGCCGCTGACGCTCGACATGGCTGATGTCCGGCTGGTGCGGGCTCTGCTGATCGGAGTGCCGGCTGGGGCGGTGGCGGCCATCCAGGCCGCCCTCGCGACCAAGGACGCCAGCCGCCTGGCCCTCCTGACCCGTGAGCTGCCCGGGCCCGCGCGCCAGGGCCTGATGGCACTGCTCGATCTGTACGGCGATGCCTCGGTGCTCGACGCCGCCCGGCAACGGCTGCCTGACAGCCCTGAGCTTCGCGAGGCGCTGCACGCGCTGCGGTGGCTGGCCGAGCAGGTCGCTGGTGTGCCCGGAGTGCGCGTGAGTTTTGACCTGGCCGACCTGCGTGGCTATGCCTATTACAGCGGGGCGCGCTTTGCCCTCTACACCCCCGGGGCCAGCGATGCGCTGGTGCGGGGAGGGCGTTATGACGAGGTCGGTGCCGTCTTCGGGCGTAACCGTCCGGCCGTCGGGTTCAGCCTGGACCTGCGCGAATTGGTCACCGTGGTGGCCAAGCCGCCGCTGAAAGCCGCGATCCGTGCCCCCTGGGGCCAGGAGGCGGCCTTGCGGGATGCCATTGCCGACCTGCGTCGTCAGGGCGAGACGGTGGTGTGCGTGCTGCCGGGCCATGAAAGCGAAGTCGACGAGTTCGACTGCGACCGCGAGCTGATCCGCCAGGGCAGCGGTTGGGCGGTGCGCGCCCTGTGAGTGCCTGCAGACAGGGCCTTCCTTCAATGAATTTGCAACAGGTTTTCGGATGAACAAGACGACGGGTCGCAATGTGGTGGTGGTCGGCACCCAGTGGGGCGACGAAGGCAAGGGCAAGCTGGTCGACTGGCTCACCGAAATGGCCCAGGGCGTGGTGCGCTTTCAGGGCGGCCACAATGCCGGCCACACGCTGGTCATCAATGGCGTCAAGACGGCCTTGCATCTGATCCCGTCGGGCATCATGCGGCCCGGGGTGAAGTGCTACATCGGCAACGGTGTGGTGCTCTCGGCGGCCAAGCTGTTCGAGGAAATCGCCGGCCTCGAAAAGGCAGGGGTCGAGGTGCGCTCGCGCCTGCGCATCTCAGAAGCATGCCCCCTGATCCTGCCGTTCCATGCGGCACTGGACGTGGCACGAGAGGCCCTGCGCGAAAAGGGGGGCACCGAGAAGATCGGCACCACCGGCCGCGGCATTGGCCCAGCCTATGAAGACAAGATCGCGCGCCGCGCGCTGCGCGTGCAGGATCTGAAGCATCCCGAACGGTTTGCCGAGAAGCTCAAGGTGGTGCTCGAGCTGCATAACCATGTGCTCACCACCTTCCTCCATGCGCCGCCAGTGGACTACCAGCAGACGCTGGAGGAAGCGCTGCGACTGGGCGAGCAGCTGCGGCCGATGATGGCCGATGTCTCGCGCGAGCTCAACGAGGCGCACCGCAATGGCGTGAACCTGCTGTTTGAGGGCGCGCAGGGTACCTTGCTCGATGTCGACCATGGCACCTATCCCTATGTGACCTCCAGCAATTGCGTGGCTGGCAATGCGGCGGCCGGTTCGGGCGTCGGGCCCGGTCTGCTGCACTACATCCTGGGCATCACCAAGGCCTATTGCACCCGGGTGGGCGGCGGGCCGTTTCCGACCGAGCTCGACTGGGAAACCCCGGGAACAGTGGGCTATCACCTGTCCACCGTGGGCGCCGAAAAAGGCGTGACCACCGGTCGCTCGCGGCGTTGCGGCTGGTTCGATGCTGCGCTGCTGAAGCGCTCGGCGCAGGTCAACGGACTCTCCGGGCTGTGCATCACCAAACTCGATGTGCTCGACGGCATAGAAACATTGCAGCTGTGCACCGGCTATGAGCTGGACGGCGAGACTCTCGACATTCTGCCGCTGGGCGCCGACGAAATCGCGCGTTGCAAGCCGATCTATGAAACCCTGCCGGGCTGGAGTGACAGCACGGTGGGTGTGACCGTTTACGAGCAGTTGCCGGTGAACGCCCGGCTGTACCTGCAGCGGATTGAGCAGGTGACGGGCGTGCCGATCGACATCATCTCGACCAGCCCCGATCGCGACCACACGATCATGATGCGCCACCCCTACCTGGCCGCCTGATTACAACAAGGAGACGCCCGATGTTGACCGAAGACGGAAAGCACCTGTACGTCAGCTACGACGAGTACCACAACCTGATCGAAAAGCTGGCGATCAAGATTCACCGGTCGGGTTGGGAATTTGACACCATCCTGTGCCTGGCCCGCGGGGGCATGCGGCCCGGCGACATTCTCAGCCGCATTTTCGACAAACCCCTGGCGATCATGTCCACCAGCTCCTACCGGGCTGAGGCGGGCACGGTGCAGGGTAACCTCGACATTGCACGGTACATCACCACCCCCAAAGGCGAAATCGCCGGCAAGGTGCTGTTGGTGGATGACCTGGCCGACTCCGGTCATACGCTCAACAAGGTCGTGAACCTGTTGCGCACCAGTTACAAGCCGATCACCGAACTGCGCACTGCGGTACTCTGGACGAAAGCCCTGTCCACCTTCAGCGCCGACTATTCGGTGGAATTCCTGCCGTCCAACCCCTGGATCCACCAGCCGTTCGAGAGCTATGACAGCCTCAGTCCTGACAAATTGCTGCAGAAGTGGAAGATCTGACGGCTGTGGCTGCGTCATGCGCTGCGTATCGGGCGGCTGACGACCTCCTCTCATGATCTAGCCGGCTGGCCAGAGGTCGCTACCATGTACGCATGAGCGACCGCGCCACAGAACTCATCCACCATCCCTACCAGCCGCCCGACGGGTTCCTGGCCCCGCAGCCGGGGGTGTACAAGGCCTCCACCGTCGTCTTTCCCACCGTGGCGGCGATGCGGGCCCGCGACTGGCGCGATAAGCGCGGCTATACCTACGGCCTGCACGGCACGCCCACCACCTTCGTGCTGGAGGAGCGCATCGCCACGCTCGAGGGCGGTCTGCAGTGCGTGCTGGTGCCCAGCGGGCTGGCCGCGATCGGCAATGTGAATCTCGCGCTCCTGCGCGCGGGCGATGAGGTGCTCCTGCCCGACAACGTCTACGGGCCCTCCAAGGCACTCGCCGAGGGTGAGTTGGCCCAATGGGGCATCACCCACCAGTTCTATAACCCGATGGATCCGGCCGATCTGCAGGCCCGCCTGGGGGATCGAACCCGGCTGGTCTGGCTGGAGGCGCCCGGATCGGTGACGATGGAGTTTCCGCCGCTGCCTCAGCTGGCGGCCCTGTGCCGTGAACGCGGCATCCTCACCGCGCTGGACAACACCTGGGGCGCGGGATTGGCCTTCAATGGCTTTGACGATGCCGGGGCGGACATCGTCATCCAGGCCCTGACGAAATACCCGAGCGGCGGCGGGGATGTGCTCATGGGCAGCATTACCACCCGTGACGAATCGCTGCATCTGCGGATCAAGCTGACCCACATGCACCTGGGGCTGGGCATCGGCGCCAACGATGCTGAGGCCGTGCTGCGGGCCTTGCCCTCGATCGACCTGCGCTATCGAGCCCATGACCGGACCGCCCGCCAGTTGGCGCAGTGGCTGCAGGCTCGCCCGGAGGTGGCCCGGGTGTTGCACCCCGCGCTTCCGGATGCGCCCGGCCATGCCCACTGGAAGTCGTTGTGCGGTGCTCGCGATCTCGCGGCTGGCCTTTTTTCCGTGGTCTTTCAACCCGTTTACAGCGCGGGCGTGATTGACGCCCTCTGCGACCGCTTGCGCCTGTTCAAGCTCGGCTACTCCTGGGGCGGCCACCTGAGCCTGGCGGTGCCCTACGACGTGACGACGATGCGTACAGCCGCGCTAGGCACCTGGCGGGAATCGGGCAGCCTCGTGCGGCTGGCCATCGGCCTGGAGTCAGCGCAAGCGCTGCAGGCGGATCTTGCACAGGCCCTGGCAGGCCTGCCGTCAGTCGCCCGTTAGCCCGGCCCGGCCCAGGCAGCGCACCATCACCGACCTCCGCTGGAGGTCGAGGGTGCGCCATGAGTCTGATTCTTCCCGCTGCGCTGTTGGGCGCCTGGACCTGCCTGGCCGGTGGGCTGGTGTGGCGCCTCACCCGGGCAATGAGTGACCCCGCCTGGCGTCTGGCGGCTCGGCTGCTTGCACTCGCAATCCTGCTGCCCCTGCCTTTGGCCGATGAACTGGTCGGTCGCGTGCAGTTCGATCGCCTGTGCCGGCAAGAGGCCGTGGTGGAGGTGCATGTCCATCGGGCGGCTCAGGCCCGAATCGAGTCCGTCCCGCTGCGATCAGAGCCGGTGCCAGGGGTTCTGGTTCCCATCGTCCGGCAACCCGGGTGGCTGGTCGATGAGCGGCGCCTCGTACTCGCCACGTACCAACGGCTCGAAGCGGGGGGCGGCCGCCTGGCACGCCTCCTGGCCGGGTGGGGTCTGCCGGAGGTAGGTGGGACCAACGGCGACGAGACCCTGGCCGTGCCGCCCCTGACCTTCGCGGCGGCATGCGAGCCCCCTCAGTTGCAGGCCTGGCTCGCGCGTCTGGGCGCTTCCGAATCGCCTAGCCCACCAGGTCTCGTGCCACCTCGTCCATCGCCGCCATTGAGCGATCCCGGGCCTGCACCGTCTCGGCCTGCTCCCAGCGCATGAAATTGCGCCGGATCGACGCCTCGTAGGTGGGGTCGTAGTGCAGGGCGAGCAGCTCCCGCACCACCTGTGCCGTCTGCCCTGCACGTACCTGCGCCTGCCACTGCTCGACCTTAGCTCGGCCGCGCAACTGGGTGAGGGCGGCCAGGCGCTCGCAAAAGAACTCGGGATCCTGCACAAACCAGTCGTAGTCTTCCAGCAGCAGGGCGACCCGCTCGTCATCCGACAGGCGCAGGTGGATGCAATCGCTGGCCCGCATGGCGAGGATGAGCGCCTCAGGCACCGCCACATTGCCCACCTTCTTGCTCTCGCTTTCCACATAGATCGGACGCGCCGGGTCGAAGTGGCGCAGGGCCTGCCAGATGCGCGTGTCAAAGTGCTTTTGGCTCGGTTGCGTCTGGCCGGGCATGAGGCCCAGTACGGAACTGCGATGGTGAGCCAGCCCCTCCAGGTCCAGAACCTGGGCGCCTCGGTCGGCCAGGGCGTGCAGCAGGCGCGTCTTGCCCGAGCCGGTCGGCCCGCAGATCACGCGGTAGTGCAAGCGCTGCGCCAACGCGGGGAGCTCGGCCAGCACCACATGGCGAAAGGCCTTGTAACCCCCCTCGATCAAATGGACCCGAAACCCAATCTGGTCGAGCACGAGAGCCAGCGAATGGCTGCGCTTGCCGCCGCGCCAGCAATACACCAGCGGCCGCCAGGTTTTGGGCTTGTCCGCGATATGGCGGCTCAGGTGGCGCGCAATGTTCGCCGCCACCAGGGCTGCGCCGCGCTTTTTTGCCTCGAACGGGCTGACTTGCTGATGGATCGTGCCCACCTCCTGTCGCTCGGCATCGGTCAGCGACGGCCAGTTGACGGCGCCAGGCAGGCGGTCTTCGGCATGCTCCGATTCGCTGCGGGCGTCAATCAGCGCGTCAAATTCGGCCAGCCGGGACACGGCCTCGGCAGCGGGCAGGGCATGAACGGTCACGGCGCGGACAGCTGCTTGCGCAGAACGGGCCAGACGTTGGCCAGGATGAGGGGCTGCGCATCCTCGTTCGGATGGATGCGGTCGGGCTGGAAATACTGGGCAGCGTCAGGCCGGTCGGCAAAGCCCTTGAACAGAAAGGGTACCAGCGCCGCCTCATGCCGCTTGGCCACCTGGGCAAACAACGCCGCGAAACGCTCACCATAGTCCCGTCCATAGTTGGGAGGCAACTGCATGCCCGCAAGCAACACCCGCGCGCCGGCCTGTCGCGCCAGCTGGGTCATGTGCGACAGGTTGCCCTCGGTCATGGACAGCGGCAGGCCGCGCAGGGCGTCATTGCCACCGAGTTCGATCACCACCTGTGTGGGTTGGTGCTGGGCCAGCAGGGCCGGCAGTCGGGAGCGCCCGCCCGAGGTGGTTTCTCCGCTGATACTGGCATTGACCACCCGCGCCGGGATCTTCTCCTGCGCCAAACGGTTTTCCAGCAGGGTGACCCAACCGCTGCCGCGTTTGAGGCCATACTCGGCGCTGATCGAATCGCCGAGGATCAGGATCACCGGCGACGTTTTTCCCGCGGCTTCGACGGGCATCGCGCCCGCGGCCATTAGCAGCGGGCCTGCAAGGATGACCCGCAGCAGGCCTCTGCGATTGTTGATTGAAACTGGCATGTCTGAAACCATCATTGCCGTCGAGCATGTCTCCAAATCGGTGACCGACTCGTCGGGCACCCTCGACATTCTCCGCGATATCGATTTCTCCCTGTCCGCCGGTGAGACCGCCGCCATCGTCGGTGCCTCCGGGTCGGGCAAGAGCACGCTGCTGTCAATCATGGCGGGTCTGGACACGCCCACGCGGGGGACCGTGCGTATTGCAGGACAGGACCTGTTCGCACTCGGCGAGGACGATCGGGCCGCCTTGCGGGCGGCGCGGATCGGTTTTGTGTTCCAGAGCTTCCAGCTGATGGGGAATCTGACGGCCATCGAGAACGTGATGCTGCCCCTGGAACTGGCCGGCCGTCGAGACGCCCGGCGTGTGGCCACCGAAATGCTCGAACGCGTCGGGCTTGGCCAGCGGCTCGGGCATTTCCCGAAGGTGCTCTCCGGCGGGGAGCAGCAACGCGTCGCGCTGGCGCGGGCGTTCGTGGTGCGGCCGGCGCTGTTGCTTGCCGATGAGCCCACCGGCAGCCTGGACTTTGCCACCGGGGCGTCCGTGATGCAGCTGATGCTGGACCTGAATCAGGAGCAGGGGACAACGCTGGTGCTGGTCACCCACGACCGCGCGCTGGCTGACCGCTGCGATCGGCGGATCCGGCTGGAGGCCGGGCAGCTGGCACCCCCCGCCTGAGAGGCCGGCCTGGCCTTGCAGGCGCCACTCAGGCACCGGCTCGGCGGAGCGCTTGCCAGGCCAGCGCGCGGAAGGCCGCCTGTTGACCAGGAGGCAGGTGGCGGGCGAGCGCCTCCAGCAAGGCGGAGGGGTCGGCCACCCGGCGCGCCTCGCGCTGCACCAGTAAGCGGGCCATCGGGCCCATGAACCGTACCCACACCGCCTCCAGGTCCGCGACCACGTCGGGGGCTAGACGAGCGGCCTCTTGCGGTGCAGATGCCCCTGGGAGATAAGGGGCCTGAACGAGCCCATGCAGGCCTGCCAACGGGCCCTGCGGGTCCGACCGGGAGCCCAAGTGTCGAAACTGTGCGGCCCGATCCGGATCATGGTGTCGCAGTGCCTCTAGGAATGGACCGGAAGCCAGCACCTCATGGGCCTGGGCCAGGCCCATGAGGCGCAGGGCGAGGTCCAGGGCTTCGTCGGCTGCTGCTGCGGCATCAGCAGGACGACGGAAGCCCGCGTCACCGCGGCCAAACTCAGTGCCGGGACGGTGGGCTGGGGAGTGGAGATCCGAGCCCGGTCTGTTCCACCAGTGCAGGCCGACGCGCCACGGCAGCGCCTGACGGTAGCGACGCGCCGCGAGGTCTCGCAGAAGCGACGCACAGTCCAGGGCCTGTCCCGGATCGACATGAAGCACCAGCACGATTTCGCGGGCCCGAGGCGCCCGCTGCCAAGAGGCCCGCGGGATGCCCTCAAGCACCCGGTCCATGAGTTCGTGCACTTGCTGCCGCGCAGGCCCGGTCTGCAGCGGGTGGCCCAGGGGGTCGGGCACCAGGCCAACACTCAGCAGTGCATGCGGCCGGTCGGTGATCGAGCTGGCCGCTGTCTGAAAGCTCAGGGTGGGATGGCTCGGTGCGCGGTTGGCGGGTGC
>Ga0315900_10011265_pt1 | contig 11086 bp, 9 predicted proteins | sample LakEriMetagenome_FD_203521 | JGI IMG/M metagenome (GOLD analysis project Ga0315900, IMG submission 203521) | Freshwater fungal communities from buoy surface, Lake Erie, Ohio, United States - Buoy 12 MA114 | ecosystem: Environmental > Aquatic > Freshwater > Lake > Lake biofilm | place: USA: Lake...
TGGCTGCGGGCGAGCGGGGCGGGTTCGATCATCAATATCTCATCGACCGCAGCATTGCGCGGCTATCGGGGGTTTGTCGGCTATTCCGCGGCGAAGGGGGCAGTGCGGGCGATGACCATGGCGATGGCCATCACGGCGCAGGACCGGGGCGATCCGGTGCGGGTCAATGCGATCATGCCGGGCGATATCGAGACCCCGATGCAGCAGGCCTATGACGGGCGATCGACCAGCAGGGAGATTCCGCGGGGCATCCTTCCAAAATGCAGCGTCGGCGCGCCGGAGGACATTGCGGCGATGGCGCTTTTCCTCGCCTCGGACGAAGCGCGCTTCATCACCGCTGCCGAATTCGTCGTCGACAATGGCGAAATCATGCGCCCGGCCTTTCCGCAATAGCTGTCAGCCGAGGAACGCTGCCGGGTCAAGCGACAGGCAGGTCTCGTCCATCTCGCCCGCCAGCATCAGCCAGTTTTCGATCCGCGGCAGTTCGTAGCGGAAGAAGTAGCGCATCGCCTGACGTTTGCCCTCGCGGTATTGCACAAGGCCGGGCTCAGGCTCTGCCTCGGTGATCGCCATGCCCTGTTTCAACCACAGCCAGGCGACCACGATGTGGCCGAAGGCATCGAGATAGAGCGTCGCATTGGCCAGCTGTCGCTCGCGATCGGGCGCGGCAAGGATTGCCTGTGTAGCGGAGCGCAGCCGCGCCGCGGCCCGCTCCAGCGCGTCGGCTTCGGCCGAAAGGACGTCTGCGGACCTTGCCCGAGCCAGCGTGTCGGCGATCTCGTCCAGCAGCAGGTGCAAGGCGCGGCCCCCGGCCAATCTGACCTTGCGACCGAGCAGATCGATCGCCTGGATGCCATGCGTGCCTTCATGGATCGGGTTCAGACGATTGTCGCGATAAAACCGCTCGACCGGATAGTCGCGGGTGTAGCCATAGCCGCCCAGCACCTGAATCGCATGCTTGTTGGCCTCAAGACAGAATTCCGAGGGCCAGGACTTGGCAACCGGTGTGAGCAGGTCGAGCAGCAGGTGGAAATCGGCGCGCTGAACGGGATCGGTGGCTATGCTCATCCGGTCGTGCAGCAGGGCGCAGTAAAGCACCAGCGCCAGCCCGCCTTCGACGGCGGCCTTCTGCGCCAGCAGCAGCCGCTTGATATCGGCATGATGGATAATCGACAGGGGCGCATCGGCGGGGCCTGTGCCCATGCGTCGCCCTTGCATGCGCTCCTGCGCATAGGCGAGCGACGCGAGGAACCCGCCCAGCCCCTGCATCACTGCCCCATGGCCAACGGCGATGCGCGCCTCGTTCATCATCTGGAACATGTAGCCGAGGCCCTTGTGCGGTTCGCCCACCAGCCAGCCGAGCGTCTCGCCCTGTTCCCCGAACTGCAGCACCGCATTGGTCGTGCCGCGGTTGCCCATCTTGTGGTTGAGCCCGGCAAGGGTGACGTTGTTGGCTGGTCCGATCTGGCCTGCTTCATCGACAAGGAACTTGGGCACGATGAACAGCGAGATGCCCGCAGTGCCGGCCGGAGCGCCATCGATGCGCGCCAGCACCATGTGGACGATATTCTCGGAAATGTCCTGATCCCCGCCCGAGATCCACATCTTCGCGCCCCGGATGGCATAGAGCCCGCGCGCCGCATCGCGTGGTTCGGCGCGCGTGGCGATATCGGCCAGCGACGAGCCAGCCTGGGTTTCCGACAGGCACATCGTCCCGAACCAGCGCCCCTCGGCCATCGGCGGCAGAAAGCGGCGGCGCTGATCGGCGTTGCCGAAGGTCGCCAGCAGATTGGCCGCGGCCGTGGTGAGCATCGCGTAGTTGTGGATCGAAAGGTTGGCACAGGAAAACATGCCGTAGACGGCGGTGCGCACCACCGTCGGCAGGTCCATGCCGCCGTATTCCGGTGGCAGGCCCGCGGCAAAGAACCCTGCCTCAGCAAACTCCTTGAGCGCACGCCCCGCAGCAGGATGGGTGATCGCCTTTCCGTCCACGAACTGCGGCTCGATCTCGTCGATCACGGCCGCACAGGGTTGGTAGTGCGTTGCAGCGATCCTTTCGGCGCTGTCGAGGATCGCGCTGATGGTGTCGCGGTCATAGGCACAGAAGCGATCTTGGGCCGCAAGCGCGCCGACCCGCAGCACATCATGCAGCAGGAAATCGAGGTCCATGCGATTGACGATGCCGCTCATGCCTTCCTCCATCCGCCTCTAATTAGGCCGATGGTGAAAAATAGTCGCAGTGTCAATTCATCAAGGCCGCTATTGATCCTCGACCAGCAGGGAGGACAGGAACGCCACCAATTCGTTCTTGAGCGCCCGGTAACGCGGCGAAGTGGTCGGCTCGTAGATCAGCAGGACGGCCATCCCGTCCATCAGCATCCGGATGAATCCGGCATAATGTGCGCGCCGCTGCGGCGAGGCGCCGGGGACGATGTGAACCAGCTCCTGCGCCAGCGTTTCTTCATAGAAATCGTTTTCGCGTTGAAGGATCTTCGCCAGATCATCGCTTTGATCGGCAACGCCCCACAGGATGCGCCAGAGCTTGGTCTCCTGCTCCTCCAGCACCTGAAACGCGGAATCGAGGATCGCGGCAATCCGCCCCTCGCGCGACGTCGTCAGGCTGACCGCCTCCTTCAAGCCCGAGGTGTACTTGTTGACCTCTTCATCGAACAGGCTCTTGAGCAGCTCGTTCTTGGTCTTGAAGTAATATTGCAGGTTGCCGTGGGTGATGCCCATGTCCTCGGCGATTTCGCGCAGGACCAGCCCTTCGATCCCCTTCTCGATCAGCGTGGCCTTGGCCGCATCGAGGATAGCCTGACGGCGTTCGCGCCCCTTGCGCCGCGCCGGGATCTTGGAGTTGGTGGCGTTCCGCTCTGTCATCAATTCCAGCCTTAGGTCCCCTGCCGCACAAATCCAGCCCTGTCCGATCCCGCGAAGAGGCCTGCGGCGGCACAAATAGAAACTTATTGTCACACTGGCAAACCGGGCGCGCGGCGGGCCCGGCGGGCGATTGCGGGACTCGCGACGATAATTTATAGGCCGAAAGACTATAAATCATTTCTGCGGGGGTGGATGCGATGCCTGGACGGACGCTGGACATGCAGTTGATCAACCTTTCGGGCGGAGCACGGCGACGGCTTGCCGGATTGCTTGCGGCGCTCGCACTGGCGAGTTGGGCGACCGCTCTGGCGGCGGGCGAGCAGGGCACCGAAGCCCCCGCAGCCCCCGAGGTCCCTGCAGCGCAGGCCCCTGTCCCGCACGGGCCGATCGAAAGCTTCGATTGGCGGAGCCTTCCCCAGTTCAACGGCAGCGAGGCGATCATCTATCGTTCGCCCGATGGCAAGCGGGTCGCCGCAGCCTTCCGGACTCCGGGCGAATACACCTTCACCTTCCCCTTCGACGAATTCATGTATGTCGTGACCGGCAGCGTGACGATCACGATCGACGGGGCGGAGCCCTTTACGCTGAAAGCAGGTGAGATGGCCTATCTTCGACAGGGGACGAAAGCCCACTTCGTGTCGAGCGCGGACTATTCCAATATTGCGATGATGGTCTCCGACCAGCCCGTGAGCTGGTAGGCCGACCTGCCAGCCACCGGGATCGCTGGTGTCCGCCTCAGCAGGCATAGTCGTGCAATCGCGCGCCCCACATAAACATTGCATCGGCCTAAAAAAGATGTAACCTGCCGCTCAGGGGAATGCTGGCGGCGGCGCAAGGCGCGCCGTGCCTGCCGGCAGCGAGCTCATCGAGGGGAGTGCTTTATGTCACTGATGAAGATGTCGCTGATCGGCGTCGGGCTTGGCGCATTGACCATGGCCGACGTTGCCTTTGCGCAGGCCGCAACCGAACCGGCTGAAGACGCCGAACGCGGTGGCAACGAAATCATCGTCACCGCCCAAAAGCGCGAACAGGATCTGGGCGACGTCGCCGTTTCGATCAGTGCGGTCAGCGGCGAGATTCTGGAAAAATATGCGGTCACCAACGCGATCGAGATCGTCAACATTGTCCCGGGTGTCGAAGTGTCGGGCGCGGGCGGCGGGACCAATAACTCCTTCAGCATCCGCGGCGTCACCCAGAATGCCTTCGCTTCCAACCTCGAATCCCCGGTCGCGGTCTATTTCGACGAATCCTACATCACGCTCAACAACATCATCAATTCCAGCACCTTCGACATCGAGCGGGTCGAAGTCCTGCGCGGCCCGCAAAGCACGCTGTTCGGCCGCAATGCGACCGGGGGCCTGATCCGCTACCTTTCGGTCCGGCCCACGGACAAGGCGGAGGGCTTCCTCAACCTGCGCATCGGCACCGATACGCGCATCCGCGCCGAAGGGGCCTATGGTGGGCCGGTCAGCGATACCGTGTCGGTTCGTCTTTCGGGGGTGTTCAATTACAATGATGGCCTGATCGAGAACGATATCGGGCCGGATGCCTATCAGGTCGAAGACTATGCCGTGCGCGGCCAGTTGCTGTTCGAGCCGACCGAGGATTTCTCGGCCTGGATCAAGGTGCAATATGCCAATCAGGATGACGCCCGTGGGGGTTATGCCCACGTCGCGGCGCGCGCCGGGGCCTATGTGCCGCGCGGCACGCCTGACTTCTTCGGTTACGAGGATGCCGATGGCGATCCGTTCACCGGTTCGTTCGATTTCCCGTTCTTTTCGACCGCCGAGGTGATCGATCTGACCGGCGTGCTGGAATACAGCTTCGGCGATATCACACTGACATCGGTGACCAACTATCAGGACATCGACACGTCCTATGGCGAGGACTCCGACGTTTCGCCCAACAGCGTCTATCACTTCATCAAGGACAATTTCATCGAGCAGTTCAGCCAGGAACTGCGGCTGAATTACAGCAGCGACAACCTCGATCTGGTGGTCGGCGCGTTCTATCTGAAGATCGACGGCATCTACAGCACCGACCAGACCGGTGATGTGTTCTTTGGGGGCGGCACCGAAACGGCATTCGCCGATCAGCAGACCACCGCCTATGCGCTCTTCACGCAGGCCGATATCGACCTGACCGACAAGCTCTCGCTGTCGCTCGGCCTGCGCTACAACAAGAACGAGGTCGATTATCTCTATTCGACCACCAACCTGTTCGATGCCGGGGGGCTGGGCGCCTTCGACGTGAGCGATTCCATCAGCGAAGACGACATCTCCGGGCGTCTGGTGCTCAACTACAAGCCCAATGACGACATGCTGATCTATGCGGGATACAACCGCGGGACCAAGGCGGGCGGGTTCAACTTCCCGCTGTTCGCATTCGGTTTCACCAATGTCGACGATTTCATCGAAGCGCAGCGGTTCCGGGATGAGACGCTGAATGCCTACGAAGTCGGTCTGAAGACCGATATCGGCCCCTTCACCACGCTCAACATGTCGGCCTTCTATTACGACTACAAGGATTTTCAGGCCTTCACCTTCGATGGGCTCGCGACCCGCATCCTCAATGTCGATGGGGAGAACTACGGCGGCGAAATTGAGATTTTCTCGAGCCCGGTGGACGGGCTCGATCTGGTGTTCGGCGCGGCCTTCCTGGATGCGACCGTCACGGGCGTTCCGCGCGTGGTCTCTCCCACCGGCACGGAAACCCCGGTGTTTTCGCCCAGCGTCGCGCTCAACGGCCTCGTGTCTTACACCTTCGACGCGCCGTTCAAGAGCGGCGGATCCTTCAACGCGCAGGTCGATGGCAACTGGCAGTCGGATTACAACTTCAACCTCACCGCAACGCCGGTGCTGGTCGAACCGGGTTTCGCCATATTCAACGCGAGGTTTGCCTACACCAACGAGGCCGGCGATCTTGAAGTCGCGGTCTTCGTCAAGAACCTCACCAACAACTACTACCGGGCCTATTCCTTCGACACGAGCCCCGATTTTGGGGCGCTCGAGGACGTGCCGGGGATCCCGCGCTGGGTCGGAGCGAGCGTGAACATCAAGTTCTGACGGCACGGCGGGAGGGAATGGCCGTGGCTGACGACATGACGGGCAAGACGGGTCAGCTTGTGCGCCGGTTACGGCAGGCTGCGGCAGCTTGGGCGGGCTTGATGCTGGCGGCCTGCGTCGGCGCCGCCACACCGCCCGCGTCCTCGCCGCCGCCTGCCCCTGCCGTGCAGTTCAGGCTCGATCACGTCGCCATCTGGACGAAGGACATCGAGGCGACCAGCCGGTTTCTGACCGAAGTCGTCGGCTGGAAGCGCCATCCTCTCGCCTTTGGGGTGGGTGCCGGGGATCCGACCGTCGGCGGGGTCGAGCTTGCCTTTGTCGATGCCAACGGCCTGTGGCTCGAACTGGTCTCGCCGACGGGGCCCGGGCCTGCGCAGGATGTGCTTGCACGGCGCGGCAACGGGGCCATCGCGGAACTTGCCTTCGAGCCGGATGATTATGACGCTGCCCTTGCGGCCATGAAGGCGCGCGGGATCGGGCTGCTGGCGATGGACGGCAGCCCGCTGCCGCCCGATGGCGGGCGGATCGCGCAAGGGGTGCGGACCAGCGACGCGCTGGACAACCGCGGGATCCGCATTGCCTATTGGCCGACCTCGCTGACCCGGGGCAGCGCGGTGGAGATGTATGAGTATCGCGCCGATGTGGAGACCGATGTCTTCACCATCCGCAACCGCAGCTGGCAAGGCGTCACCCACGGCCCTGAAGTGCCGCGTATCGACCGGATCGCGATCATCGTCGCTGATGTGAACAAGACCGCGGCCTTCTATCGCGAGGTTCTGGGCCTGCGCCGTCATACGCCGGTGTTTACACTGCCGGGCGAAGGCAATGCGCAATCGGGCGGGATGAAGGTGCAGTTCATCGACGCGCGCGGCGTGGTGCTGGCGCTGGTCCAGCCGGACGGGCCCGGGCCACTGGCCGATTATCTCGCCCGCAACGGGGACGGCTTCCTTGCCGAGATCATCGCCGAGGTCGACGATCTCGGCGCCTTCTACGACCGGATGAAGGCGCGCGGCATCCACATGGTCGGCACCGATGGCAAGCCGCTTGATGACCGGGTGAAGGCCCATGTGCTCCAGCCTTTCGGCGATCGGATCGCCTATTTTCCGGCCGATGTGAGCCACGGGATCACCATCGAGATCGCCCAGCGCGGACCGCGCGCCACCAGCCTGATCCACGCACGGGAGGCAAGCTGGCAGGAATAGGCCGAACGATTGTTTTGGTGTCGAAGTTACGGTATTTTCGTTTTGGATCGTAGGGAAGGATCACTGCACATGGCCAAATTTGGAACGCTGTCGCCAAAGAACTGGGGCAGCTTCATGCCGGCCCAGAACCCGCTGAGCCACAAGGGGCCGTGGTATTACCGCAAGACCGAAATGGTCATGGTGCAGTTCGAAACCGATATCGATGTGGTCGCCGCGCTGATCCCTGAGGGGCTGGAGATCATGGAGCCGGCCACCGCCTTCATGGTGATGGAACAGAACCACTATTCGACCCTCGGCCCCTATGGCGAGGTCTATCTCGGGATCATGGTCACGTGGGAGGGCCAGCCCCATGCCTATGTACCGGGCGTCTATGTGACGGAAGAGAATTCGCAGATCGTCGGGCGCGAGGTGTGGGGCTTCGGCAAGCGGCGGGCGCACCGCTTCGCAATTTCCAAGCATGGCAATGGCGATGTCGAAGTGGTGATGGAGGTCAATCCGGGCGACCGCGCGCTCCGGGCCGTGATGAAACCGCAGGCCAATGCCCCCGCCGATGCGCTGGGGGAAACGCCGCTGATCTGCCTCAAGATCATCCCCAGCGTCGATGGCAGCGCTGTGCCCGCGCTCGCCCAGTTGACCTCGGTCACGTTCAAGGCCCAGCCGGTGATCGGTTCGGACGGCAAGGCCGAAATCTACACCGGCCCCGGCACCATCAAGCTCGAAGACCCGTCCGATGTGCAGATCCCGGTGGGGACGATCCTCGGCTGCGCCTATGCCTTCTTCGATGCCGACCTGCCCTACGGCAAGGTGCTCAAGACCTACACGGCTGCAGACTTCGAGTAGCGCCGCGCGCGGGTGCCAGGCCCGAGGGAGCAAAGTATGGCCAGTGATTATCCGGGACCGGGCCCTTGGGTCGATCCTGCGCCCTGCGAGGCTGCACCCTGGCGCAGCCACGCAGGGATCGTCACCTTCATCGAACTGGTGGTGCCGCTCCCGGCGATGAGCCCTCGCGACTTCCATCTCTACTGGCAGAACCATCATTCGATGCACGTGATGAATGTCACGCCCTTCAGCCAGTTCATGCGCAAATACACCACTGCCCACTGCACTCCGGCAGCAAAGGCGGTGCTCCCCGGTCATTACCGTCAGGATCACCCCTTCGCTGGCGCGGCCCAGGTGTGGCTCAATGCGTTGGCCGAAGTGCCCATCTGGCTCGGCCACCCGCTTTATCCGGAGCTGATCGCGCCCGACGAGGCGCGTTTCATCGACGTTGCCGGGCCAGTCGAAGTGGCGTTGACGAAGCAGGAAGTGCTGATCGCGACCTCCCCCGATTTCCCGGAGGCACAGGGGGTCAAGATCATGCTGATCGCACGCAAGCCGGCGGACCGCGATTACGATGCGTTCCACGCCGCCGCCAGCGATCATGGCAAGGCGATTGCGGCCTGCCCCTCGCTCAGGGCGATGCTGCGCAAGCTGGTGGTCAGTCACAAGCTCGACGAGGCGCTGGCCGATTTCCCGCAGGCCGACATTGATGCGGTGTTCGAACTGTGGTTCGACGACGCGCCGAGCGCCAGCGCCTTCTTCGCGCATCCCGATTATGTCGGCACCATCCTGCCTGCCGAGCGCGACCATCTGGCTCCGCGCGAAATCCTGGCGCTATGCACGAGGGTTCAGGTTATCCATGACGAATTCTCGTTCCAGCCCTCGCTTACCCAGCCGCATCCGCTGGTGTGGGAGTAACCACGGATGGCTCGCCGCATGAAGGACGCGATGTGAAGACCCGGCAGATCCACCTCATCGCGCGGCCAGATGGCCCGGCTTGCCCGGCCCATTTCGCGGTGGCCGAGGCGACCTTGCCCCCGCTTGCCGAGGGGCAGGTGCTGGTGCGCAATCTGTGGATGTCGGTCGATCCTTACATGCGCCGCTCGATGGAAGCCGAAGCGACCGATCTTGAGCCGTGGCCGCTTCACGCGCCGCTCAACGGCCCATCGATCGGAAGGGTGATCCAGTCGCGCAACCCGCGCTTCCCCGAGGGTTGTCTGGTCGAGAGCATGTCGGGCTGGCAGGAACATTTCGTCTCCGACGGCGAGGATTTCGTGCCCTATCTGTCGGCCGACACGGCGATTGCCCGCCGCGATCTGTCGGGCGGTGCGCAGCCGCAGGACTTTCTCGGACTGCTCGGTGTGGCGAGCCAGACCGGCTATTTCGGGATGATGTGCGCAACCTCGCTGATGGAAGGGCAGACCGCGGTGATTTCCAGCGCGGCGGGCACCGTGGGCTCGGTCGCCTGCCAGATCGCCCGGCTGCACGGGATGCGGGTGGTTGCCTCGGCCGGGACGGACGACAAGGTCACATGGCTGCGCGATGTCGCAGGCGCCGACCACGCGTTCAATTACAAGAAGGTCGCCTTCGCCGATGCCTTCCGCGAGGCGTGCCCCGATGGCATCGATCTGGTGCTGGAAAGCGCCAGCCCGGAGCATCTTTCGGCCTGCCTGCCCTTCATGAAGGAAAAGGGCACGATCCTGATCGCCGGGTTCGTGGGCATCTACGAGCGCGGCGGCAAGGTGCGCAATATCGACAATTTCGAATATGTCCTCGACCGGTTCCTGACGATCAAGTCCTACCCCTTCATGGATTACTTGGACCACTATGAGCAGTTCGTCGCCGACATGGTCGGGTGGCGAAACGCAGGCAAGCTCGTGTTCCGCGAACAGCATTACGCCGGGCTGGAACAGGCCCCGCAGGCGCTGATTGATCTGCTGGCCGGGCGGACCAGCGGAAAACCGCTGGTGTTTGTGGGGGACAGCGATGATGCGTGAAGGGCGGCTGCGTTTTGCCTTTGGCATGGTGTTCGGTGGCATGCTGGGCGCAGGCGGTGCGGCGCTGGTGCTGGCGGCTCCGGGCGATGCTGCCGCGATCCCCGCCCATCAGGCTGCGGCCAGCAAGCAATCCGCTACGCCCGACTGCCGCCTGCGCAATCCCGATGGCAGCATTCGTCCGACCTTCACCGACATTACCGAAGTGGTGATGGTGGTGGAGGATCTCGATGCTTCGGTGAAGCTGCAATGGGAACAGTTCGGCATCGGCCCGTGGGACATCTGGACGCTCGATGAAACCACCGTCTCCGATCAGGTCGTGAAGGGCCGGGCGCAGGGCTATGCGATCAAGATCGCCTACGCCAAGATCGGCAATATCCACTGGGAGCTGATCCAGCCGCTCGACACCAAGAGCACCTATTACGAGCAGCTGAAGACCCACGGCGAGGGCGTGCACAACATCGTTTTTGCGACCGAGGATTACGACGCCACCCTCGCCGCCATGCAGGGCTGCGGGATCGGCAGCCATATCGGCGGGACATGGTTCGGCACGCGCTTCATGAACTTTGCCAGCCGCCCTGACCTGCCGGTGATCGCCGAAATCTATGACACGGCCAAGGGTGCAAGCTTCCCGCCGCCCGAGGCAACCTATCCCGCAACGCGCTGATGAAGTTGCGCCGCCTTGTGGCATACCCGAGGAATCGCTTGCATTAAATTAGCCATTGGCCTAGAAAATTCGCTGATCAGGCGCCTGTCGGTTGCAGGAACTTCGGGGCCAGATGGGGAGGGCGGCACGCGATCAGCATGAGACATGCGCTGAGCGATCTGAAACATGCCGTCCATTCCGCCTACGCCGCACGCACGCCGGCATCGCGTGCGCTGTTCGAGCGGGCGGTTAAGGTGCTGCCGGGCGGCGCGTCGGGCAATCTGCGCTATTTCGATCCCTATCCGCTCTACATGGTTTCAGGGGAGGGCTGCCGAACCCGCGATGTCGATGGCCTTGATTATATCGACTGCTTCTCGTGCAACGGGCCGCTGCTGCTTGGCCACCGCCATCCGGCGGTGACGGCCGGCGAGGCGGCGCTGGCCGCGACCGGATCACTGGTGCTCAATCCCGAACTGCTGA
>Ga0315900_10011268_pt1 | contig 11084 bp, 9 predicted proteins | sample LakEriMetagenome_FD_203521 | JGI IMG/M metagenome (GOLD analysis project Ga0315900, IMG submission 203521) | Freshwater fungal communities from buoy surface, Lake Erie, Ohio, United States - Buoy 12 MA114 | ecosystem: Environmental > Aquatic > Freshwater > Lake > Lake biofilm | place: USA: Lake...
ACGCCAAGCAGTGCCTGGAGATGATCCGGGTCGTGGCCAAGAAGAAGTGAGCTTCTGATCTCTCATGAAAAAAGCGCCTTTGGGCGCTTTTTTCATTTAGGCACAGGGCCAAAAACTTTTACGAAAACGCTGTGTTTGGCTTCTCGCCAGGTTCGCGTCAAATCACCGTTGACTTCCAATGCTTCGTAAATTTCGCGGATCAATGGATCGCTCACGACCTTGGCTGTCCGAAGCTTGGCCAACAGCTCATAGCCATGCCAGACCTTGATGCCCGGAAAATCCTTGACCAACTCGTGCATGCCCAAGTCGTCGGTCACCACAACAGCGGGCCTGACTTGTCCAAACGCCAAGAGCCAACAATCGGCCGCACCCGGCGGAGACCTCCCGTGCTTGGTGAACCTGTCCACATCCATGCCCACCCACCCAAGCAAAACGCTTTGCGCAGCCTCAATTTGAGCCTTCTCAGAAGCGCTCAATCGGACCTGTTTGGCCATGCGCTCTTGCGCATGCTCGGCCTGATCAAACCAAGGGTTGCGAAATTGCAGATGCGGACTGCGGTGAACTTCGTCTTCGGTGACCTTGAGGATGGTCAGCACATACGGCACCTGCCCAAACTGTCGCCCCACAAATGGCCGCACCCGTTTGGCCAGTCGAAGGTAGGTGTTTGTGTCGAGCAGGACCAGCGTTGTCAACGGATCAACTCCCCATGCAGTGCCATCGCGTCTTGCATGGGTATGTCCATCACTTGCTGGATATAGCCCGTCCCTGTTTCATTTATTTTGATCATGCGCTGCAGCGATTCGAAAAATGCGCTCTTGAAGGCGCTCTTGGTCGCAGCGATGTAAGCCCCGGGCTCTGCCGGCACGGGTGCAAACAACATTTCACTCACCGTTTTGCCACGCTGAATTTGGCGCATGGCGTGAATCTGTTCGGCTGTATGCCGCAGTGGCGGCAAGCCCTGAGAATGCGCATACCGGTTCACTTCTGAAAAAACACTGAACAGCGAAATTTCGTAGGCCTTGGCTTGATCCGACAACACGTTGCCTTCGGCCGACTTGTTGCCGCTGATGGCTCGTTCATAGGTCTTGCGCGCCACGGCTCGCGGAAAGAGCAAGGCACCCGCAAAGGCATCGGCAAAGTCTTCGCCTTCATCCTTGCCTGCCAGATCGGGGGTATACACATGCGCCAGCTCATGCGCCATCCAGAACTTGAAGTCCTCCAGATGAGTGTCGAGGTTCAGAAAAATGAACGCGACCTTCTCTTGCGGTAGCAGGATGTGCAGTGCATTTTTGTGGTTCTGTTTTTGCCCCCACAACACGGGCGCCACCACTGCAGCGTTGGCTGCAAACTCGCCAATCAAGTCTTGATAGGCCACCGCAGCCTCTTCACCCAGACCCAGGCGGGCGCGCGCTTGACTGACCACCGCCTGCAAAGGCTCATAGTCGGTGCTGGCAGCAGACAGTTGCAAGCGCAGTGCAGGCATGGTCGGCAAAAAGGGCACAAGTGCCTTGAGCAAGGCCCCCATGACCATGGCTTTGTCGATGTGTGCATCGGTGGTTTTGGTGCCCGCTTTTTTGCGGAACGCCACCACGGGCTGCCCCGCCGTATCGGTCTTGACCAGCTTGTCAAAACCCAGCTGCAGTGTGGTGGCCAGCTTGAGCAATTTATCGGGCCGAGGAAAGTCCGAGCCTTTGAGCCAGTTGGTGACGGACTGTGCCGATACGCCCAGCGCTTCGGCCAGGTCTTTTTGCTTCCACCCACGCGCCTGAAGCGATTGCTTGATGTTCTCGCTGTGGATAACTTTGTGCATAGGTGGTGGATTATGCCTCAGGAGGAACAAAAATCAACTTTAATCAAGTTTTTTGCCTCACAAAATGTCGTCCCAAAGCGGGAACACCGTCTTCAACCGCTCCACCGTATGCCGCCACTTGGCAGCGCGGGGTTGGCAGACGGTGTTTTGGTTGCCGAACAGCCCGACTTCATTGAACGCGTGAGCGGCATCCACGGTGTCGAGCCAATTCACGCGCACAAAGTATTCGGCTCGCTCGGGGTCGTCGGCGGTTTCGGCGTAGGCCTTGGCCTCTTGCAGTACTTCCAGCGCTGGGCGGGTGCCGCTGGGCGTGGCCACGGTGAAGTCTTTGACCGACTGCAGAGGCAATCGCTTCGACGGCGCGGTTGACCGCGTTGATCTGGTAGTAGCGCGGGGTTTTGCCGGGGTAGTAGTCAAATTCGGCCACGCTGCGCACCTGTGGCGTCCAGCCTTTCCAGGTGCAGTAGCGGTCCCAGAGTTGCTGGGGACTGGGGAATTCGTGCAGGGCGATTTCTTTTTCCAACACGGCATCGGCCAGCGTTTCGTCGCGGAAGATGAAGCCGTCGCCATTGCTGGCAAACGCAAAGGGCACGCCCAGAAGGCGGGCGTATTCGATGGCTTGGGGCATGCCAGCGCCCATGCCGTGGTTGTTGTCTTTGGCTTCGACCGCCGCAATCGGGATGTTGGGCTTGAAGAACAGTGCGTAGTCGGCTTTGAGGACAGTGCGCTGGTCGCGATGTGCAGCGCGGCCGCGCACGCTGATGCGCCCGGCGCGCAGGCCAAACTCATGAAAAATTTGCGTCATCGGGTCCCAACCCGCCTGCTCAATGGCGGGCGTGATGTAGCGGGCGCGGATGTCGCTTTCGGTGAGTTGTTTCTTGTCCAATCGTGGGCTCGCGGGGAGGCGGGGCAGATCGGCCTATTTTTAACTACTTTGTGGGATTTTTTGACTCAAGCCCGTTGAATTATGGGTGTCTCCTGTTGGCGGCTTGACCGGGCAATCCATGGATCCCCGAGTCAAGCCCGAGGATGACGAAATACACGTGCCCGAGGGTGACATGCGGTTCAAGCCCATTCAGGCGCTGCTGGCTCTTCAGCGGGCCAGAAACTTGAGCACGGCCTCGATCTTCGGGCCGTAAGGCGGGTAGAGCAGGCTCAATGTCGAGAAGCGACTCTGGTGAAACACCGGCCGCAGCTTGGAGAAGGTCTCGAAACCCTCGCGCCCATGGTAATGGCCCATGCCCGACGCGCCGACGCCGCCAAAGGGCAGGTCGGCCTGCCCCACATGGAAGAGGGCGTCGTTGACGCTCACGCCGCCCGACATGACGTGGTCGAGCAGGTACTGCAGCTGCCGGGCATCGTGGGTGAACGGATAGAACGCCAGCGGACGGGGGCCGTCCTGGATCTGGCGCACCACGTCGCGCACATCGTCATAGGGCAGCACCGGCAGGATGGGCCCGAAGATCTCTCGCTGCATCAGCGTGCAGTCGGCCGGGGCGTTGAGCACCAGGTGCGGCGCGAGCCGGTGGGCCGCATCGTCGCGGGCCGGGCCGGGCAGCAAGGGCAACACGGTGGCGCCTCGCGCTGCGGCCTCGTCCAGCGTGGCCGTGAGCCGCTGGTAGGCCTGGGCGCTGATGATGGAGGTCAGGTCGGGGCTGTCCAGCGAGGGGTAGCGCTGCGGCACGATGGCCTGCGCCAGCCGCACAAAATCATCCACCTTGGCGCGCGGCACATACACATGGTCGACCGTGGTGCAGATCTGTCCGGCATTGAGGCACTTGACGTAGAGGATGCGCTCGGCGGCCGTCCGCAGATCAAAGTCCACGCCCACCAGCGCGGGGGAGCGACCGCCCAGCTCCAGCGTGACGGGGCACAGGTTCTGCGCGGCCGACTGCATCACGCTGCGGCCGGTCTGGGTGGAGCCGGTGAAGAGCAGGTGGTCAAACGGCAGCTGCGAAAAAGCGATGCCGACGCCGCCGGTTTCGTCAAAGAACTGCAGCTTTTGCGGCGCAAAGTAGGCCGGCATCTTGTCGATCAGCAGCGCGGCCAGATGCCTCGAGTTCTCGCTCATCTTGACCATGGCACGGTTGCCGGCCGCCAGAATGGCCACCAGCGGCAGCAGGCTCAGGTTGAGCGGAAAATTCCACGGCACGATCACGCCCACCACCCCCAGTGGCTGCGGCACGACCCGGTTGCTGGCCAGGCCGAAAGCGAGCCGGTCGACCTGGCGGCGCTGCACCCGCATCCAGCCACGCAGGTGCTTGAGCGCATGGTCGATGTCCTTGAGCACCGGCATGACTTCGGTCAGCTCGGTCTCGTGGCGGCTGCGGTGGCCATAGTCACGCGAAATCGCCTCGCAGATCGCCTCGCGCTGCTCCAGCACAAAGCGGCGCAGGGTCAGCAAATCGTGTCGGCGTTCGGCTTCGCTGGGCACCGGCGCCGCACGGTAAGCGGCGCGCTGGGCGAGCAGGGCTTGTTGAAGCGGGCGCGGGTCGGTCATGGGGCTGGCTCCTGGTGAGCGCGCATCATGCCGCAAAGTGCGCGGGCCTGCCGATGGCAGGTCTCAGAACGAGCGCAGCATGAAGTCGGCCGCCCGCTCGGCCAGCATGACGGTGGGCGCGTTGGTGTTGCCGCTGACGATGCGCGGCATGACCGAGGCATCCACCACACGCAGGCCCGGCACGCCGTGCACGCGCAATTGCGGGTCGACCACGGCCAGGGCGTCGGTGCCCATGCGGCAGGTGCCCACCGGGTGGTAGATGGTGTCGGCATGGGCACGTATCCAGTCCTGCAGATCCGCGTCGGTCTGCGCCTTGGCTGAACGCGCCCATTCCTGTCCATGCGCGGCCAGCGGGGCTTGCGCCAGGATCTGCCGCGCACGACGCACACCACGCACCAGGGTCTGCAGGTCTTCAGGATCGCTGAGGAACTGCGGATCGATGCGCGGCGCACTGTGCGCGGCAGCATCGCGCAAGCGCAACGTGCCCCGGCTGCGCGGCTGCAGGGCGCACACGTGCAGCGAAAAGCCGTGCCCGGGCACCAGATCAAGGCCATGGTTGACCAGTGGCGCCACCACAAAATGCAACTGCACGTCAGGCTGGCTCATGCCCTCGCCACTGCAGAAAAATGCGCCCGCTTCTGCAAAGTTGGTGGTCAGGCGACCGCGCCGGGCCTGACGCCAGCGGTGCACATCGCGCAGCACATCCCAAGCGCCGCCCAGCGACAGGCCAAACAGATCGCGCCCCCGGTGCACCGGGGCCACCAGCACCACATCGGGGTGGTCGTGCAAGTTCGCGCCCACGCCGGGCAGGTGGCGCTGCACTGCGATGCCCATCGCCTGCAGATGGTCGGCCGGGCCCAGGCCCGAGCGCATGAGGATGGCCGGCGAGTGCAAGGCGCCTGCGCTGAGCACCACCTCGCGCCGCGCGGTCAGGGTCAGCGCTTGCCCGCCTTGCAGGGCATGGACCGTGCAGGCGCGGCCCTCGTGCAGGCCGATGCGGTCCATCGTGGTATGGGTGAAGACATGCAGATTGGGCCGCATACGCGCAGGCGTCAGGTAGGCCTTGGCCACGCTGTGGCGCTCGCCGTTTTTCTGGGTCACCTGGTAGAGCCCTACCCCCTGCTGTACAGGACCGTTGAAGTCATCGGTGTGCGGCAAACCGGCTTGCACACCGGCCTCGACAAAGCGCAGGGAAAATGGGTTCGGGTCGCGCAGATCGGCCACGTTCAGCGGTCCACCTTGCCCGTGCAGATCGCCCCCGAGGCGCTCGTTGCCCTCGGCGCGGATGAACCAGGGCAGCACGTCCTGCCAGGCCCAGCCGGGATTGCCCATGGCGGCCCAGGCCTCGTAGTCCTGCGGGTGGCCACGCATATAGATCATGGCGTTGACCGAGCTGGAGCCCCCCAGGGTGCGCCCACGCGGCTGCAGGCCACGGCGCCCGTGCAAGCCCGGCTGGGGCTCGGTGTGCAACGTTTGCGTCACGCGCTGGCTGCGCGTGAGCAAGGCCAGCCCGCCAGGGCAGTGGATCAGCACGCTGTCATCGGGTGGGCCCGCTTCGAGCAAGGCCACCTGCAGACCCGGGTCCTGGCTCAGGCGGGCGGCCAGCACGCTGCCGGCCGAGCCGCCGCCTGCGATGACGATGTCAAATTCCATCGGTCCATTGTGCGGGCGAGTGGGCGCCCTTCACACAGGGATGTCCCGAAGGCTCAGGCGGCCTCTTTGTAGAAGAAGCCGCTGTGCACCCGGCGCGGGGCCAGCGGTCCCACCGCCTGGCCGATGGCGCCGATGTGCTCGGGCGTGGTGCCGCAGCAGCCGCCCACGATGTTGACCAGGCCCTCGGCGGCGAACTCGTGCAGCAGGCGGCTGGTGACCTCGGGCGTTTCGTCAAAGCCGGTGTCGCTCATCGGGTTGGGCAGACCGGCATTGGGGTAGCAGCTGATGAAGGCCTCGTCGCCCACCACCTTGTGCAGTTCCTGGATGTAGGGGCGCATGAGCGTGGCGCCCAGCGCGCAGTTCAGGCCGATGGCCAGCGGGCGCGCATGCCGCACGCTGTGCCAGAAGGCCGTCACGGTCTGGCCGCTGAGGATGCGGCCGGAAGCGTCGGTCACGGTGCCGCTGATGATGAGGGGCAGGCGCTCGCCGCTTTGCTCAAAAAACTCGTCGATCGCGAACAAGGCGGCCTTGGCATTGAGGGTGTCGAAGATGGTTTCGACCAGCAACACGTCCACACCGCCCTCCACCAGGGCCTCGACCTGTTCGTGATAGGCCTGGCGCAGCTCTTCAAAGGAGACGTTGCGGGCGCCCGGGTCGTTCACATCGGGGCTGATGCTGGCGGTCTTGGGCGTGGGGCCGAGGGCGCCAGCGGCGTAGCGGGGCTTGTCCGGGGTGGAAAACTTGTCGCAGGCGGCCCTGGCCAGGCGCGCCGAAGCGAGGTTCATCTCGCGCGCCAGATCGGCCATGCCGTAGTCTTCCTGCGCCACGGTGGTCGCGCCAAAGGTGTTGGTCTCGATCAGGTCGGCGCCGGCGGCCAGATAACCTTCGTGGATGTCGCGGATGACGTCGGGCCGGGTCAGGCTCAGCAACTCGTTGTTGCCCTTGACGTCTTTGGCGAAGTCCTTGAAACGCGCCCCCCGGTAATCCGCCTCGCCGAGCTTGAAGCGCTGGATCATCGTGCCCATGGCGCCGTCAAGGATGACGATGCGTTGTTTCAGGGTCTCGGGCAGCGCAGCGGCGCGGGTGTAGGCAAGGGGTTTCATGCCCCTATTGTAAAAACCCCGGCTTCAGGGGCCCAGGTCGCGCCCCAGGTAGCGGGCATGTCCGGCCGCCCGCAGCTGGCAAGCCGGGCATTGGCCACAGCCATAGCCCCAGTCGTGGCGCTGGCTGCGATCGCCCAGGTAGCAGGTGTGGCTGTGTTCCACGATCAGGTCCACCAGCGCCTGGCCTCCCTCGGCCGCATCCGCCTGCTGGCCCAGATCGTGGGCCAGCTGCCAGGTCTGCGCCTTGTCGATCCACATGAGCGGGGTCTCGATCCGCAGCTTGCGGTCCATGCCCAGCGACAGGGCCACCTGCATGGCCTTCATGGTGTCGTCGCGGCAGTCGGGGTAGCCCGAGAAATCCGTCTCGCACACCCCGGTGACGATGACCTGCAGACCACGGCGGTAAGCCAGTGCGGCGGCCAGGGTGAGGAACAAGAGGTTGCGCCCCGGCACAAAGGTGTTGGGCAGGCCCGAGCTTTCCATGGCGATCGCGGTGTCGCGCGTCAGCGAGGTTTCGCTGATTTGGCCCAGCACCCCGGCATCGAGCAGGTGGTCCTCGCCGAGTCGGCTGGCCCATGCCGGAAAGCGTTGCACCAGCGCCGCCCGCACGGCCAGCCTGGCCTGCAGCTCGACGGCATGGCGCTGGCCATAGTCGAAGGCCAGGGTTTCAACCCTGGCGTAACGGCTCAGGGCATGGGCCAGGCAGGTGGTGGAGTCCTGCCCGCCCGAGAACAGGACGAGGGCGCTGGTGTGCATGGCCCGCGATTGTGGCAGAGGCAGGCGCGACGGCGATCGACTCAAGCCTGCGGCGGCGGCCCCGCGGGGGCCACCGAGGCGCCCTGGATGCCGTGGCGGGCCATCGCCTGCGCCACCCAGCCGCTGGCTTTCATCGCTTCCACAAAGCGCGCCAGGAAGGCCGCCGCCACGTCGCCGCGTGAACGCGGCAGGCCCATGGCCTGCTGGATGACCATGAAATGCCCGGGCAACAAGCGATGCCCGGGGAAACGCAGCTGGTCGGCCTCGAGCTGCTGACGCACCCCGGCAGCGACCTCCAGGCGCTGATCCACAAAGGTCTGCACCACCGTTTGTGAGCTGGGCGCACGCACGAGGGAGGCGTGTTGGAGTTCGCGACTGAGGAACAGGTCATAGGCACTGCCCTGGCCCACCACCACACGGGTGCCGGCGCGGTCCACCTCTTGGTTGTGCGCAAGCGGCGACGCCTCGGGCACCAGGTAGCTGCCCTCGATCAGCACATAGGGGGCGGTAAAGCGCAGCCCCTCGCCACGCAGGGGGTCGATGGCGAAAAAGCCGATGTCGGCGCGTTCCTCGCGCACAGCCAGCACCGACTGGTTGGCGGTGTCGAACACGAGCCGCTCGACCTCGAGGCCCAGCTGCTGCGCGAGCGCGTCCGCCAGATCGACCGACACGCCGGTGGGCGCCGAGGCGCCGGGCGCGCGCTGGGCCAGGATCGGGTTGCCCAGGTTGATGGAGGCACGCAGGCGGCCGGTGGGCGCAAAAGCCTGTCGCAGGGCGTCGGATGCGGTCATGGCGAAACAATCCGTGAGGCGGTGGGGCGTCCATGCTGACACAGGCGCCTGACAGCAGGCCAACCGCCCGCCCCAGGCGGGGCGTTTTGTGCCCGACAATACGGCCTCGATTTGCTGCCCTCGCCACCTGCCTTGTCTCCCCACCTGCCCATCCTGCGCGAAGTCTTCGGCTACGACGCGTTTCGCGGGCCGCAGCAGGCCATCATCGACCACGTCGCGGCCGGGGGTGACGCGCTGGTGCTCATGCCCACTGGCGGTGGCAAGAGCCTGTGCTACCAGATCCCGGCGATCGCCCGCGCACGGGCCGGTCTGGGCGTGACCATCGTGGTCTCGCCCCTGATCGCGCTGATGCACGCCCAGGTCGGCGCGCTGCACGAGGCGGGCGTGGAAGCGGCCTTCCTCAACAGCACGCTCAGCAGCGAGGCCGCCCTGGACACCGAGCGGCGCTTGATGCGCGGCGAAATCACCCTGCTGTATGCCGCCCCCGAGCGCGTGACCACCGCCAAATTCCTGGGCCAGCTCGAATCGCTGCGCGAGCGCGGCCTGCTCAGCCTGTTTGCCATCGACGAAGCGCATTGCGTGAGCCAGTGGGGGCACGACTTCCGGCCCGAATACCGGGGCCTGGCGGTGCTGCACGAGCGCTTTGCGGGCGTGCCACGTGTGGCCCTGACGGCGACCGCAGACGCGCTCACGCGCGCCGACATCGTCGAGCGGCTGCAGCTCGAATCGGCGCAGCAGTTCGTCAGCAGCTTTGACCGGCCCAACATCCGGTACCGCCTGGTCGAGAAGAAGGACGCCACCACCCAGCTGCTGCGCTTCATCGAGCGCGAGCATCCCGACGAGGCGGGCGTGGTCTATTGCCAGTCGCGCAAGCGGGTGGAAGAGGTGGCCGAGCAACTGGTGCAGGCCGGCCTGCGGGCGCTGCCCTACCATGCGGGCCTCGCACCCGAGCTGCGGCAAAAGCACCAGAACGAATTCCTGCGCGAAGACGGCGTGGTGATGGTCGCCACCATCGCTTTTGGCATGGGCATCGACAAGCCCGATGTGCGCTTTGTCGCGCACCTGGACATGCCCAAGAACATCGAGGGCTACTACCAGGAGACCGGCCGCGCCGGGCGCGATGGGCTGCCGGCGGACGCCTGGATGGCCTATGGCCTGCAGGACGTGGTCAACCAGCGCCGCATGATCGACGAGAGCCCGGCCGCCGAGGAATTCAAGCAGGTCATGCGCGGCAAGCTCGACGCCCTGCTGGCCCTGGCCGAAGCCACCGACTGCCGCCGGGCCCGCCTGCTGGGCTATTTTGGTGAGGCCTACCCGGGGCAGCAGCACAGCGGCGGCGGCATCTACATGCCTTACTGCGGCAACTGCGACAACTGCCTGGAGCCGCCCGAAGTCTGGGACGGCACCGACGCCGCCCGCAAGCTGCTCTCGACCGTCTACCGCTGCCAGCAGGCCAGCCGCAGCGGTTTTGGCGCCGCGCACACCATGGACATCGTGCGCGGCCAATTGACCGAGAAGGTGCGGCAACGCGGGCACGACACGCTCAGCACCTTCGGCGTGGGCGCCAACTACAGCGAACAGCAATTGCGCGCCGTGCTGCGCCAGCTGATCGCCATGGGCGCGCTCAACGTCCGCAGCGACGACGGCTTCAACACCCTGGAGCTGACCGAAGGCTCGCGGCCGGTGCTGCGCGGTGCGCAATCGGTGCTGCTGCGCGAATCGGTGACGGCGGAAAAAACCCCGCGCAGCAAAGGCAAGGCCCGCAGCGCGCCGGCCGTGGCGGCGGCCCACCTGGACCAGGACGCGATGGTGCGCTTCATCCACCTCAAGGCCTGGCGCGCCGAAGTGGCGCGCGAACACAACCTGCCCGCCTATGTGATCTTCCACGACGCCACGCTGGCCGCGATCGCGCAGGCCGCGCCGCAGTCGATCGAGGCGCTGCAGGGCATCAGCGGCATTGGCGCCAAAAAGCTCGAAGCCTACGGCCAGCAGGTGCTGCAGGTCTGCCGCGCCGGCTGAACGGCGCTCGCTGGCGCACAGACGCGGCGGGCGAGCGCCGCTACCTTGTGCCCCTTGCTGTCGCACAAGGAGTTTCCGATGCCACTGGACCCGACGCCTTCCCTGCGCCGTATGGCGGCGCTGTCTTTGCTGCTGGCCCTGGGCGCCCAGGCGGCGCCGGGCACGCCCGCGGCCGACACCGAAGGGCGCCCCCGCCCCATGCACAAGTCACACACGCCGCCCCAACAGCCGCACCAGCAGCCGCACCCAAAGCCGCCAGCCCAGCGCCCGCACGCGCAGCACCCGCCCGCGCAACACCCCATGGCGCAACACCCGCATGCGCAGCACCACCGCGCGCAGCAGCCCATGCCCCACCCGCCGCACGGACAAGGCATGCCCGGCCAACGGATGGCGCAGGAGGCACCGGCGGGCGCGCCGTTCAGCATGGCGCAGTACCAGGCGGCCATGGCGTA
>Ga0315900_10011270_pt1 | contig 11083 bp, 7 predicted proteins | sample LakEriMetagenome_FD_203521 | JGI IMG/M metagenome (GOLD analysis project Ga0315900, IMG submission 203521) | Freshwater fungal communities from buoy surface, Lake Erie, Ohio, United States - Buoy 12 MA114 | ecosystem: Environmental > Aquatic > Freshwater > Lake > Lake biofilm | place: USA: Lake...
ATCCGCTTCCGCCAGCGCGTCGCGGTCGACGTCGACCGGCGGTCGCTGGCGAGCACGATGGTCGGCGAGCCGGTGGCGATGCCGGTGGCGCTGGCCCCTACCGGCCTCACCGGCATGCAGTGGGCGGATGGCGAGATCCTCGCCGCCCGGGCGGCCGAGCGCTTCGGGGTGCCGTTCACGTTGTCGACGATGAGCATCTGTTCGATCGAGGACGTGGCGGCGCACACCACGCGCCCCTTCTGGTTCCAGCTGTACGTGCTGCGCGACCGCGACTTCATCGAGCGGCTGATCGAGCGGGCGCGGGCCGCGCGCTGCTCGGCGCTGGTGCTCACGCTGGACCTGACCATCCTGGGCCAGCGCCACAAGGACGTGCGCAACGGCCTCACCACGCCGCCGCGCCCGACGCTGCTCAACCTGCTCGACCTTGCCCGCCGCCCTCGCTGGTGCCTCAACATGCTGCGGACCTCGCGGCGGCAGTTCGGCAACATCGTCGGCCACGTGAAGGGCGTGGAGGACACCTCCAGCCTCGCCTCCTGGACCAGCGCGCAGTTCGATCCGACCCTCGACTGGTCGGATGTCGAATGGATCAAGAAGCGCTGGGGCGGCCCCCTGATCCTCAAGGGCATCATGGATCCGGAGGATGCGCGGCGAGCGGTCGACAGTGGCGCGGACGCGCTGGTGGTCAGCAACCACGGGGGGCGGCAGCTCGACGGGGCGCCCTCCACCATCGAGGTGCTGCCGGCCGTGGTCGACGCGGTGGGCGGGCGCACCGAAGTCTGGTTCGACAGCGGCATCCGGTCCGGGCAGGACGTGCTGCGGGCGCTCGCGCTCGGTGCACGGGCAACGATGATCGGCCGTGCCTTCCTGCACGGCCTGGGCGCGATGGGCGAGGCCGGCGTCACCCGCTGCCTCGAGATCATCCGCAAGGAACTGGACGTGACGATGGCCTTCTGCGGGCGCACCGACGTGCGGTCGGTCGATCGATCCATCCTGCTCGATGGCGGACGACTCGCAGGCTGAGCGGGCCGATCGCGATGGCGAGCCGTCCCGTGCCCGACGCGTGCGCAGGGCCGCGGCGCTGACGGCCGCCCGATGAGCCTCCCGTCCACCGCGGTCGCGGGTTTCGGCTCGCGGGAAGCCCTGGCCACCGAGGCGGGCGCCCGCAGGGCGTTCTGGGTCGTGTTCTGGATGCTGCTGGCCGTGCGCACCGGCCTCGCGGGCGCACTCCCCCTCACCGGCGACGAAGCCTACTACGTCCGCTGGGGCCTGCATCCGGCCTGGGGTTACTACGACCATCCGCCGCTGATCGGATGGCTGCTCGCGCCCTTCGCGAGCCTGGGGCTGCACCCGTTGTGGGTGCGGATGCCGCAGGTGCTGGCGGTGCCGGTCGTGGCGCTGGTGCTGGTGGCGGCCGTGCGCGACCTGGGGGGAGGCTCGCGCCGCACCGCGGCGTGGCTGGCGGGGCTGCTCTTCGTCGCCAGCGGACCGAGCGTGCTCAACGTGTTCGTGGTCACCGACACGCCGCTGGCGGTGGCGAGCGCGCTGGCGGGGTGGGCCTGGCTGCGTGCCGCGCGCGACGGGCGCCTGCGCGACTACGCGCTGGCGGGTCTCGCGCTCGGCGTCGCGTTCACCGCCAAGTATTTCGCGGTACTGCTCGGACTCGCCTTCACCGTCCATGCGCTGGCGGGTTCTCGGCCCGAGCGCCGGCGCGGATGGGTGGTGATGTTCGCCTGTGCGTTGCCCTTCGGGTTGGCGCATCTCGCGTGGAACGGGATGAACTGCTGGTGGACGGTCTCGTTCAACATGATCAACCGGCCGCAGCACAACGCGGGCCTTGCGACCAGCCTCGGGCTGCTCGCGCTCTCGCTGCTCTACCTTCTGCCCCCGCCGCTGCTGCGTGCGTGGACGAGGCGCGGGCCTGCGACGATCGCTGCCCGCGACGACGGACTGCTCTGGATGCTCGCCGTGCCGGCGCTGGTGTTCCTGCTGGTCGCGCTCACGAGGCCGGTCGGGTTCCACTGGCTGCTGTCGATCTGGCCGTTCTGCTTCCTGCTGCTGGGGTTGCGGGTCGAGGCCGGCGCGCTGGCCGGTCCCGCGCGGTTCATGGTCGGTTTCGCGGTCGTCCACGTGCTGGTGGCCGCGGCGGTCGTGCTGCTTCCGGGGCAGGTCTTCGAGTCGCAGGCGAGGGGGATGCGGGGTGGCCAGCTCTATACCGGCTTCGTGCTGGTTCGCCACGGCGACGAGGTGTGGTCGGCGATGGCCCCGCACGCCGAGGGCGCGCTGCTGGGCGCGCTCAGCGGGTCGACCGCGGCCACCCTGTGGCACCTGTCGGGCGCACGCCCGACGCTGATGCTGGCCGAGGGCAGCGGCTACAGCCGGCAGTTCGACCGTGACACCGATTTCCGCGCGGTCGAGGGGCGCGACGTGCTCGTGCTCGCCAAGCGGCCCTTCGAGCCGGGCGATCTCGAGCGCTATTTCGCCGCGGTCGAGTATCGGGAGATCACGGTGCGGGGGGCGCGCTTCCACCTCGCGCGCGGGCACGCCTTCCGCTACGCGGCCTACCGCGATGCGGTGCTGGTCCGCGTGCGCGACCGCTTCTATGCGCGGCCCTCGTGGCTGCCCTCCGGCGGCTGTTTCTTCTGCGAGCGCTATTTCGCCGGCGAGGTCTGTCCCGTGACGCCGGATCGTGCCCCGGCAGGAGCGCCTGCCTTGCCCTGAGGCGCGCGCGGCGGCACCATCCGCGCGCGTTGCGCCCGGGTGTCCGGGCCTCTCCCCCAGGAGCCCCCCATGGTCCGCCTATCGACCCTTCCGCTGGCCGCCGCCGCGGCGGCGTGCGCCGTCGTCCCCGCGCTCGCCCATGCCCAGGCCTTCCCCGCGCGTCCGATCCGCGTGATCGTGCCTTTCGCCCCGGGCGGGGGGACCGACATCATCGCCCGCCAGTTCTCGGCCCGACTGACCGAGTCGCTGGGGCAACCGGTTGCCGTCGACAACCGTGCCGGCGCGGGAGGCAACGTGGGCGCGGAGATCGCGGCGAAGTCGCCGCCCGACGGGCACACCCTGATGATCTCGACCAACTCGCTCGCGGTGAACGTCACGCTCTATACGAAGCTCGGCTACAGCCTGCTCACTGATCTCCAGCCGGTGGCCTTCCTCGCGAGCGCGCCCCTCGTGCTGACCACCCATCCGCTGGTGCCCGCGAAGTCGGTGAAGGAACTGGTCGCGCTGTCGAAGAAGCGCCGCGGTGGCCTGAACTTCGGCTCGAACGGCACCGGCACGACCAGCCACCTGTCGGGCGAACTGTTCAAGCTCTCGGCGGGCATCGAACTCACCCACATCCCGTACAAGGGGGCAGGGGCGGTGATCGCCGCGCTGCTCGCCGGCGAGGTCGACATGGGGTTCAACGCCAGCATCAGCGCGTTGCCGCACATCCGGTCGGGCAAGCTGCGTGCGCTGGCGGTGTCCACTTCGCGCCCGGCCGCAGCGCTTCCCGGCGTGCCCACCATGGCCTCGGTGTTCCCGGGCTTCGAGACGGACATCTGGTACGGCGCGTGGCTTCCTGCCGGCGTCGCCCGCCCGGTGCTGGATCGATGGGTGGATGAAATGCGCCGGGTGCACGCCCACCCCGACATCCGCTCGGCGTTCGAGCGCGACGGCGCGGAGGGCATCTTCATGCCGCCCGCGGAGTTCGCCGCCTTCCTGCGCAAGGAGGTCGCGAAGTACGCGGACGTGGTCAAGCGCTCCGGCGCGCGCGCGAGCGACTGACCCGGGGCGGCGGGGGCGCGCTGCCGCCGGGCAGGGGCAGCGCGGTGTCGTACTTCACCTGCTTGAGCGCGAAGCTCGACTTGATGCTGCCGACCCCCGGCAGTCGCGACAGCACGTCCACGATGAAGCGCTCGAGGGCCCGCACGTCGGGCACCACGACCCTCAGCAGGTAGTCCGCGTCGCCGGTCATCAGGTAGCACTCCATCACCTCGGGGCGCTCGCAGACCGCGCGCTCGAAGCGGTCGAGCAGCGGCTCGACCTGGCGCTCGAGTGCGACCTGGATGAACACGTTCACGTCCAGGCCGACGCGTTGCGCGTCGAGCAGCGCGGCATAGCGCGCGATCACCCCGCCGGCCTCCAGCGCCCGCACCCGTGCGAGGCAGGGCGACGGCGACAGCCCCACGGCGTCGGCGAGCGCGACGTTGGAGATGCGCGCGTCGCGCTGCAGTTCGGCGAGGATCCGCAGATCGGTCCGATCGAGCGCGATCGCCGATGCGGGACGCCCGGAGAGGGTTGCCTGCGTCTTGTCGCGAGTCCTTGGCATGATGTGCTGAAGAAAAAATCAAAAACAGCAGTATATGCTGCAAAGCAGGTGTCCCGGCATTCAACTCGGCACCCCGTGCCGGGGGATCCCGGCTACCATGCCCCCAAGCCTTGCACGCACCCGAACCGCGAGAAACCGACCATGGAACCCTTCCCCCCGCCCGGCACCGTGCCCTCGGCCTTCGTGCGGGTGCAGCCCCCTGATGCCGACCCCGCCGAGACGCGCGAGTGGCTGGAGGCCTTCGACCAGGTGATCGCGCGCGAGGGCGCCGATCGGGCCACCTTCCTGCTGCGCCGCCTGTTCGAGCGCGCACGCGACCGCCGCGTCCCGCTGCCGCCGGTGCTCAACACGCCGTATCGCAACACCATCGCGCTGGAGGACCAGCCGGCCTACCCGGGCGACCTGGACATCGAGAGCCGCCTGTCGGCGGTGATCCGCTGGAATGCGCTGGCGATGGTCGTGCGGGCGAACCGGGCCCACCCGGAACTCGGCGGCCACATCGCCAGCTATGCGTCGGCCGCCGACCTGTTCGAAGTCGGCTTCAACCATTTCTTCCGCGCCGGACGCGAGGGCGACGTCGTCTACCTCCAGCCGCACTCGGCGCCGGGCGTGTACGCGCGCGCGTATCTCGAAGGGCGCATCAGCGAGTCCCAGCTCGACCGCTACCGCCGCGAAGGCGGGGGCGGTGGCCTCTCCTCCTACCCTCATCCGTGGTCGATGCCTGCGTTCTGGCAGTTCGCCTGCGCGTCGATGGGGCTGGGCCCGGTCAATGCCATCTACCAGGCGCGCTTCATGCGCTACCTCGAGCATCGCGGCCTGCTCGGGACCGCACGGCGCAAGGTGTGGGCCTTCGTCGGCGACGGGGAGATGGACGAGCCGGAGTCGCTCGCCGGCCTGTCGCTGGCGGGCCGGGAGGGGCTGGACAACCTGATCTTCGTCGTCAACTGCAACCTGCAGCGGCTCGACGGCCCGGTGCGCGGCAATGGCTCGATGATCCAGGAACTCGAGGGGTTGTTCGCCGGTGCCGGGTGGAACGTGGTGAAGCTGCTCTGGGGCTCCGACTGGGATCCGCTGTTCGCGCGCGACCACGACGAGGTCCTGCTGCGCCGGCTGCACGAGACGGTCGACGGCGAATTCCAGAAGTACGCGGCCACCGACGGGCGCTTCAACCGCGAGCACTTCTTCAACAAGTATCCGGAGTTGCAGGCGCTGGTCGCGCATCTCACCGATGCGGACATCGACCGCCTGCGCCGCGGTGGGCACGACCCGGTGAAGATCCACGCGGCCTACCACGCCGCGGTACGCCATCGCGGCCAGCCCACGGTGATCCTCGCCCAGACCAAGAAGGGCTACGGCATGGGCCACTGGGGGCAGGGGCGCATGGGCACCCACCAGCAGAAGAAGCTCGACGACGAGGCGCTGCTCGCCTTTCGCGAGCGCTTCGCGCTCCCGCTGACCCGGGACGAGGTCACCGGCCTGCAGTTCCACCGCCCGGCCGAGGACAGCGCGGAGATGCGCTACCTGCACGCGCGCCGCTCAGCCCTCGGGGGCTACCTGCCGCGGCGCCTGGACGACGCGCCCGAACTGCCGGTCCCGTCGCTGTCCGAATTCGCGCGCGTGCTGGCAGGCTCCGGCGAGCGCGAGCAGTCGACCACGATGGTGTTCGTGAACCTGCTGGGCCAACTGCTGCGCGCGCCCGGGCTGGGGCCGCGCATCGTGCCGATCGTGGCCGACGAGGCGCGCACCTTCGGCATGCAGTCGCTGTTCAGGCAGGTCGCCATCTACTCGGCGGTCGGCCAGCTCTACGAGCCCGAGGATCGCGACGAACTCGTGTACTACAAGGAGGCGCGCGACGGGCAGATCCTCGAGGAGGGCATCACCGAGGCGGGAGCCATCTCCTCGTGGCTGGCCGCGGCGACCAGCTACTCGACGCACGGGCTGCCGATGCTGCCCTTCTACGCGTTCTACTCGATGTTCGGATTCCAGCGCATCGGCGACCTCATCTGGGCGGCAGCCGACATGCGCGCGCGCGGCTTCCTGGTGGGCGCGACCTCCGGTCGGACCACCCTGGCGGGCGAGGGGCTGCAGCACCAGGACGGCACCAGCCACCTGATCGCCTCCACCTATCCGAACTGCGTGGCCTACGACCCGTGCTGGGGCTACGAGCTCGCGGTGATCGTGCGCGAAGGCATGCGCCGGATGCTCGAGGTGCGCGAGGATGTCTTCTACTACGTGACCGTGATGAACGAGAACTACCCGCAGCCGCCGATGCCGGAGGGCGCCGAGGAGGGCATCCTGCGCGGCATGCACCGCGTGCGCCCGGCGCATGCGAGTGCGCAGGTGCGGCTGCTGGGCAGCGGCGCCATCCTGCGCGAGGCACTGGCGGCGGCCGACGCCCTGCGCGAGGCGGGCATCGATGCCGAGGTGTGGAGCGTCACCAGCTACCCCGAACTGCGCCGCGACGCGCAGGCCTGCGACCAAGCCGGCCGGCCGCAGGACGCGTGGATCGCCCGCTGCCTGGGCGACGGCCGGGTGCCCGTGGTGGCGGCCAGCGACTACGTGACCGCGCTGCCCGACCTGGTCCGCCCGTGGATCCCGGCACCCTGCGTGGCGCTGGGTACCGACGGTTTCGGCCGCAGCGACACCCGTGCCGCACTGCGCGCCCACTTCGGCGTGGATGCGGCCGCCATCGCGCGCGCGGCGCGGCAGGCGATCGGGCAGGCATAATCCCGCGCAGGCGGCCATCCCGGTCCGCCGCCTGCGTCCCTGCGAGGAGATGCCCATGATCCTGCGGCTGATTGCCGTCGCCCTGATGGTCGGCAGCGCGCTGCCTCTCCAGGCCCAGACTCCAACGCCCGCATCGGCGCCCGCCTACCCGACGCGCCCCCTCACCATGGTCGTGCCGTTCGCGCCGGGCGGCATCGCCGACATCACCGGCCGGCCGCTCGCCCAGGCGATGTCGCGCATCCTCGGCCAGCCGATCGTCATCGAGAATCGCCCGGGCGCGGGCGGCGGGGTGGGCATGGTGCACGTCACGCGGCAGCGCGCCGACGGCTACACGATCCTGATGGCGCTCTCGAGCATCCTCACCATCCCGGAGGCCGATCGGGCGAACGGTCGCCAGCCGACCTACCAGATGAACCAGTTCACGCCGGTGGCGCTGGTCTCGGCCGACCCGACGGTGCTGCTGGTGCGCGCCGACAGCCCGTGGAAGAGCGTGGGCGACCTGATCCGCGATGCGCGCGAGCGCTCCGGGAAGATCACGTACAGCTCCTCGGGCATCTACGGCACGCTGCACGTGGCCATCGAGATGCTGGCGCAATCCGGGGGCGCGAAGCTGCTGCACGTCCCCTTCGGCGGCGGGGGGCCGGCGATGAGCGCGCTGCTGGGCGGCCAGGTGGAAGTCACCGCGCAGGCGCCGGGCGTGGCGAGTCCCCACGTGAAGAGCGGCAAGGTGCGCATGCTGGGTTCCTGGGGCGCGCAGCGCCTGAAGGCCTTCCCGGACGTGCCGACGATGCGCGAGGCGGGCTACGAAGCGGAGTTCTACATCTGGTCGGGCGTGTTCGCGCCCGCCGGCCTGCCGGCCGACGTGCTCGGCCGCCTTCGCGGCGCGGTGCGCGACGCGGTGGGCGACGAGACCTTCCGCAAGGCCATGGCCACGATGGAGACGCCGATCCTGCATCTGCAGGGGGCGGAGTTCGACGCGTTCCTCGCGCGCGACGGCAAGCGGCTGGCCGAGGTGATCCGTCGGATGGGGCCGCTCGAATGACGCCTCGCGGCCGACGGGCGAGGGTTCGCAGCCGCTGCCGGACGGCTCGATGCCGGCAGCGGAGCGGCGAGCGGGTCGTCCTCGCCTCGCGCGCGCATCGCGCGCAGGGGATGCGGGCATGAAGCTGCTGTGCTGGCGCGAGGACGGCCGCAGGGTGTTCGGCATTGCCGGGGCGGGTACGCCGGCCGAAGCGGTCGATGCCGCGGCGGCCGCCGCGGCCGTCGACGCCGGCACGCCCGAGGGACCCGATCCGGATCGCTTCGAGCCCGGTTGGTTCGCCGATGCGCGGGCCTTCATCGCGGCGGGCGAGCCGGCGCTCGCCGCGGCCGCGATGCTGCTCGAGCGCGCGCCGGCCGCTGCTCGCCGCGCTCTCGCGACGGTCGCGCTCGAGGCCCCGATCCTCCCCTCGACGATCCTGTGCAGCGGCAGCAACTACCACGACCACAACCGCGAGAAGGCGCCGGCACCGACCTCCGGGCGCGAGCCCGAGTTCTTCGTGAAGACGGCCGATTGCGTGGTCGGCCCCGAAGGCGACATCCCGCTCGACCGGGCGCTCACCTCGAAGCTCGACTGCGAGACCGAACTCGCGGTGGTGGTCGGTCGACCGGGGCGACACATCCCGGTCGAGCGCGCGCTCGAGCACGTGGCCGGCTATACCATCGTCAACGACGTCACCGCCCGTGACCGGCAGGTGCGGCGCAAGCCCGATGGGTCGACGTGGTACGACCTCGGTCGCGGCAAGGTGTTCGACGGCGCCGCCCCGCTCGGGCCCTGGATCGTGACCGCCGACGAGATCCCCGACCCGCAGGCACTGCGCCTGCGCACGCGCGTGAACGGCGAGCTTCGCCAGTCCTCCACGACCGGCAACATGATCTGGACCTGCGCCCAGCTGATCCATTTCTTCTCGGTCAACCTCACGCTTCGGCCGGGCATGGTCATCATCACCGGCACGCCCGGGGGCACGGCCTGGTCGACCGACGCCGAACTGGGCGGACGCTGGATCGGCGGCGACGGCGACGAGCCGCTGGTGCCCGCCAGTGGCTATTGCCGGGACGGCGATCGCATCGAATGCGAGATCGAGCGGGTGGGCGTGCTGCGCAACACGGTCCGCGAGCAGCGCGGCCGGGGCTGAGACCGCCGGCCGTGCCCCTCGCGGCCGGGTCCGGCAGGGCCGCTCAGAGTCCGCCCGGCTCGGGATATTCCTGATGGTCGTTCAGGCTGCGCTCGAAGCGGTCGCGAGGCAGCACGTGCCGGCGCTGCCCGGATGGCAACAGCGGCCAGTGCCGCTGGCGGTCGAGCAGGCGCACGATCGGCCAGCAATCCGTCTCGCGGGTGATCCAGAGTCCGGGATCGATCCGCGAGAGGTCGAGCGGCTGGCCGTAGCTGCGAAGCGTCTTGCGTCCGTCGCCATCGCAGTACTCGTGGAACCACGACATCGCCAGCTCGCGCAGGCTGCGATAGACCGGGTCGCGCGACCGGTACCACGGGCGGTTGCTCTTGGAGATCGCGCCCCACAGGCCCCGGCGCCGGTAGAGCGCGACGACGTGGTCGTAATCGTGGCCCTCGGCGCACAGATCGAGCAGCAGGGGCGGTTCGCCCTGCATCCACAGCGCGCAGGCGGCCACGAACGCCGCCTCGATGCAGTGGGCATGGCCCTCGCGCAGCACCGCGCGCACCGACAGGCAGGTGTCGCCGCCCGCCTCGTGATTGCAGGCAAGTTCCTCGGTGACGAAGGCGCGGATGCGCGCCGGCGAGTCGAGCGCACGCAATCGGGCCCGGTCGCGGGGATCGAGCAGGCGGGGATCGAAGCGGCGGGAGGCCTGCGGCGCGCGGCGGGCAGCGGGCGCGGGGGGGCGATGGATCATCCCGGGGACGGTAACACGCGGCGCTTGCGCGCCGACGGCCGTCGGCACGGGTAAAGTACGCGAGTGTCCAGGCTCAGCAGACCCTCCGGCTCCGACGCCGGAACATCCCAGGAAGGCGAGGCCGGCCCGCAGGGCGTCAGCCTGCCGGTGGCCAGCCTGGCCGCATGGCGTGCGGCCAACGATCCGGCCACCGCCCGCGGCTTGCCGCCGGGCGTGGCCGACGCCGTCGTGCGGCTCAGCATCCGAACGGTGGAGGGTGCGCGCACCGGCGACACGCTGGGTACGGAGCGCGAGGGCACCGGGGTGCTGATCGACGCGGGCGAGGCGCCGGGAGGCGGCGCGCTGATCCTCACCATCGGCTATCTCGTCATCGAGGCGAAGTCGGTGCTGGTGGTCACGCGCGACAACCGCCTGCTGCCCGCCTCGGTCCTGGCGTTCGACCACGCGACCGGGTTCGCGCTGCTGCGTGCCGCGGGGGCGCTGTCCACGCGCGGACTGCCCCTGGCCGCGCCCGCGCACCGGCACGGCCTGCAGCCGCTGTGGTTCGTCACCCACGAGGATGCCGGCGGCGCCGGACCGGTCGCGCTCGTCGCGCGCAGGCGCTTCGTCGGCTACTGGGAATACATGATCGACGGCGCGCTGTTCACCGTGCCGGGGCGGTCCGACCACAGCGGCGCCGCGCTCGTCGATGCCGATGGCGCGCTGGTCGGGGTGGCCTCGCTGTGGGTCGGCGACGCGCTCGACCAGGGCATCGCGCTGCCCGGCAACATGTGCGTTCCGGTCGACCTGTTGCGCCCGCTGCTCGCCGACCTGATCGCCCACGGCCGCGGCGCGGGACCGGCGCGTCCGTGGCTGGGCGTCTACACCGCGGAGCAGGACGATCGCGTGGTCGTCGCGCGCGTGATGGCGCGCTCGCCGGCGCAGAAGGTCGGCCTGCGCGAGGGCGACGTGATCCTCGCGGTGGGCTCCGAGCCCGTGGACTCCCCCGCGCAGTTCTACGAGCGCCTGTGGGCCAGCGGTCCGGCGGGTACGCGCATACGGCTGCGGGTCCTGCGCGGCCGGCTGGTGCTCGATGCGCTGGTCACCTCGATCGATCGAGTCGACTTCTTCCGGCCGTGGACGGTGCGCGGCGAGGCGGGGCCT
>Ga0315900_10011271_pt1 | contig 11083 bp, 13 predicted proteins | sample LakEriMetagenome_FD_203521 | JGI IMG/M metagenome (GOLD analysis project Ga0315900, IMG submission 203521) | Freshwater fungal communities from buoy surface, Lake Erie, Ohio, United States - Buoy 12 MA114 | ecosystem: Environmental > Aquatic > Freshwater > Lake > Lake biofilm | place: USA: Lake...
GAGCGCTCATGGTTTTGTCGAGATTACCCGGCGCAAGGCAGGGCTTCAGTTTTTCTTTAGCATCCTTGGATTTTACGAACACAATGCGCATTGGTTGGCAATTGGCACTGGTTGGTGCCATTTTTGCCAGATCATAAGCCTGTTGTAGCAGATCGTTACTTACGGGTTTATCGAGCCAGCCATTGTGGGTTCTGGCGTTACGAAACAGAATATCTAACATAAAATTCCTCTTTTTAGGCTGTATTATTTCTTCACTTTACACTGGCGAGTATGAAGTTCCTGAACGACTTCGGTGAGCGTCAACCCGCTGCGCTCCAGCAGTACCAGTAAATGAAAAACCAGATCTGCTGCCTCATAGCGCAGCTCCGCTTTATCTCCGTTTAGGGCAGCAATCACAGTTTCGACTGCTTCCTCCCCCACTTTCTGAGCGGTTTTAGCAAGTGGCTTTGCGCCGAGTGTCGCAACATAGGAGGTCTTCGGCACCGCATGTGCACGCTTATCTTTAATGATAGCGTAAAGCTCGTCTAGGAACGCAATGTCAGTCATGCTAAGACCTTACCGGTATATGGGCGTTTTTCAATGTTTCTTTCACCTGTGCGATGGTGAAGGTACCAAAGTGGAATACCGAAGCGGCGAGCAGGGCGGAGGCGTGCCCTTCTGTGACGCCATCCACAAAATGCGACAGCTCGCCAACACCACCGGAAGCAATGACGGGAATTTCCACCGCATCGGATACAGCGCGCGTTAGCGGCAGATTAAAACCCTGTTTGGTACCATCACGATCCATCGAAGTAAGCAGAATTTCCCCCGCACCAAAGGCAGCCATTTTCTGTGCCCATTCGACTGCGTTGATACCGGTGGGGTTCCGGCCTCCATGAGTAAAGATTTCGAATGAGAGGTCAGTGATCAGTGATTGGTGATCAGGTGGTGAATCTTTACTGACCTCTGACCTCTGACCACTGCCCACTGTCTTCGCATCTATCGCCACAACAATACATTGCGAACCGAATTTATCCGCAGCCGCTTTCACGAACTCAGGATTTCGCACGGCCTCGGAATTGATTGAAACCTTGTCAGCTCCTGCCAGCAAAAGATTGCGGATATCTTCGAGTGTGCGCACACCACCGCCCACTGTCACCGGCATGAAGCAATGATCGGCGACTCTGCGCACCACATCAAGCAGCACACCGCGTCCCTCGTGTGTTGCCGAAATATCCAGAAAACAGAGTTCATCCGCACCCTGTTCATCATAGATTTTTGCCTGTTCCACCGGATCGCCCGCATCGCGCAATCCAATAAAATTGATGCCCTTGACGACTCGGCCGTCTTTCACGTCTAAGCAGGGGATGATACGCGTTTTGAGCACTTACAACGCTACCTTCAGAGCCTCTTTCGGATCCACGCGGCCATCGTATAGCGCTCGGCCAATGATAATGCCTTCGATTCCAACATATTGTTGTTTCATCACCGATTTTATGTCCTCGATGCCCGAAATTCCACCGGAAAGAATAACTGGAATAGACAGCTTTTCTGCGAGCTTCACCGTTTCCTCAATGTTCGGACCTTCCAGTGCGCCATCGCGGTGGATATCGGTATAGATAATTGCAGAAACACCGGCATCTTCGAATTTCAGTGCGAGATCGACGGCGTTTGTATCTGTCACTTTGGTCCAGCCGTCGGTTGCGACCTTGCCGCCTTTAGCATCGATTCCTACGGCAATGCGGTTAGGGAACAAATGGCACGCTTCGATCACGATGGCGGGGTTTTTTTGGGCGATGGTGCCCAGAATCACGCGGTTAATACCGGCTTCCACCCAGGTTTCGATGGTTTTGAGGTCGCGTATGCCTCCGCCGAGCTGTGTCATGGTCTGCACACCCGCCAGAATATCTTTCACGGCGTTGGCGTTGACCGGTTTTCCGTCCACAGCACCATTCAAATCTACGATGTGCAGCCAGTCGAAGCCCATGGACTCAAACTCCTTGGCCTGCTCGGCAGGATTTTCGGAATAGACGGTTGCCTGATCCATATCACCCCGGAAAAGGCGCACGCATTTTCCGTCTTTCAAATCAATGGCTGGATAGAGAATCATATAGTCATTTATGAGAATTGAGTTGCGTTAGACAATAACATGTTCATGGCAGCAGGTGTAGCCACAAAATGCGTCGGCAACACATCGAGTGACGAGAAGTTCAGGTTGTTACCTAGCGTGTCTTTAATATATATGCCGGCGGCATTAATAATAGCGCTGGTGGCAGCTACGCTCCAGGGTCTGAGGCCTTCGGGGTGAGTGCACGAGAGAGCCATACCCTCGGCAACCAGTAGCGAGCGCATCTGTCCGTGCGCGTGAAATATGTCAACGTGATCCGGTGGGATATGTGATTTCAGCATCACTGGATTACCTCCATACTCGATGCGAAACGCGTGATGCTTCCCGTCATTCAAATAAAATCGGTCGAGTGCTGGAAAATACAGCACACCAAAGATGGGAATACCATCCTCCAACAACGCGATATTGATGCTGAACGCATCACCGCCACGAATGTAATGCGCTGTTTGGTCCAGTGGATTTACCAACCAGTAGTGCGTATGTTTTTCGAGGATTCCCGCATTAATCGCATCATCCTGTTCTTTGGAAATTACCTTCACATCCTTTTGTAATGCGCTAAGCCTTTCGATCAGGTAACGATTGCTAAGCATATCGGCTTGCGTCACGGTTAAACCTTCTTCCGTGATTGTGTGCGGCACCTTTTTTTGCAATCGTACATGCGGTTCGCGGTAGGAGAGTAATAGCTTGCCCGCTTCGCGCGCGATGTCCAGCACCGGATCAATCTCTATTGGCAGCCGACTCTTCATCAACTGATCTTCATGATGGGTTTAAGATTTTTATAGAAATGATGACCGGCGACCATCTTTTCATTGACGAATTCGTAGTAGGGAAGGATGCCCCAGCGGATATAGCCTGCTTCTTCATAGAGTTTGATCGCCGCTTCCTGTGTTTCACGCACATGCAGTGTAATCACTGAGAACTGCAATTTTTTCGCTTCTTCTTCTGCTGCCATGAGCAGGGCTTTTGCCAGCCCATGTCCGCGTGCCCAGGGGGCAACAAAGTGGTTCATGATCTGTGCGCAGAATTTAGTCAGCTGTTTGGAGGGCGGAGGTTTATGAAGCTGTACGGCGGCGGCAACAGTGCCATCCAGTCGCCCTACAAATAATTCCCGCTCGGGAACAACCAGCATGCCTTTCCAGTACGATTCCAGTACATCGGTAGAAGGGGGCGTAATCCAGTTAAAGCCGATGCCTTCGCGAATCGCATCTTTCGTTGCCTGACACAGATCTTCGAGATCGGCAGGTTTAAACTCACGGACATGTTCTACTTTAATTGCCATAGCATGGGGTGGTAGCATGGGGAGCAGGGTTGTGCAACCGACTATCGCAATCCATTCACAGCGACAAAAAATTACGCAGTAAATCCAGTCCGACACGCTGACTTTTTTCGGGGTGAAACTGTGTGCCTATCATATTATTCTGTGCAACGATGGCGGTGAGCGTTGCGCCGTATTCGGTAGTGGAAACGATATTCTGCGGATCGGCACACTGCGCATGGAAGCTATGAACAAAATATGCGTGATCGCCGGTGTGAATGCCACGCACGATAGGGTGATCAGGCAACTGAATCATCAGATCATTCCATCCCATATGAGGAATTTTAAGGGAAGCATTTCCACTATTAATTTTCACCACCTCTCCGCTCAACCAGCCCAGTCCCGGATGCACACCAAACTCATAGCCGCGCTCGAAGAGCAGCTGCATCCCAACACAAATACCCAGAAACCATTTGTTTTTCTGGCGCACCTCTACTTCCAGTGTTTCGCGAAGTCCTTTCACAGCGAGCAGCCCGCGCATGCAATCTCCAAACGCGCCAACGCCGGGTAATATGATATGCGAGGCATCGCGGAGCATTTTGGGATCCTGCGAAATCTCTACGCGCATTCCGGATGGCGCGACCCGTTCAACAGATTTCTGAACCGAACGAAGATTCCCCGATCCGTAATCGACAATGACGACGTGAGACATGGTTTACGAGTACAGATTTTGATGCTGTTGTTTGCTGGCAGTGAAGCGGTCGAAGAAACGCTGTTCAGCGCGCAGGATGTTTTCACCGGAGACAATATCGGCAACAATATATGCGCTACGCTTCAGCTTTGCGCGAACCCAGTCGTTTGCATGATAGCCGACAAGAATTCCGAGCGTTACCTGAAGCAGAGCAATGCTCATCGGTTGCATCGCTTCTTCTACTTTCAGAAATCCCAGCACGCCACTCAGTGCAATCACGAGTGCGGCCTGCCACCATAAACGTTTGTATAATAACCACAGCCCGGTGAAGAAAAACGCATACCAGTTGAACCCCTCTTCAACAAACTCCGCGTGCTCGTAGGGTTCGGCAAGTCCTGGCTTAATATGGATGGTGTAAATGCGAAGGCGCGACATAGTGCAGATATCGGGTTCTGAGTTAAGTGTTTAGTATAACAACACTAGAGCCTAGCCTCTGGAACCTCAACCCCCAAGTTTACCTTTCGTAGATGGAATATCATTCGCTTTTCGCGGGTCTATCGTCACGGCTTCACGCAATGCGCGTGCTAGACCTTTAAAACAGGATTCAACGATGTGGTGATTATTTTCTCCATACAGATTTTCCACATGCAGCGTCATGCCCGCGTTGAACGCGAATGCCTGAAACCACTCGCGGAACAGTTCCGTATCCATATCGCCGAGCTTAGGTTTCGTGAAGTTCACTTTCCAGATAAAATAGGGGCGTCCAGAGATATCAAGCGTTACACGCGAAAGTGTTTCATCCATAGGGATGGTGGCGCAGCCGTAGCGCGTGATACCACGCATATCGCCCAGTGCCTTTGCAACCGCCTGACCGATGGCAATACCGGAATCTTCCGTGGTGTGGTGAAAATCGATATGCAGATCGCCTTTGGCCTTAAGATCAAGGTCCATCAGGCTGTGACGCGAGAGCTGCTCCATCATGTGATCGAGGAATCCAATGCCTGTAGAAACGGTATACACGCCTGATCCATCGAGATTCACGGATGCTTTGATCTGCGTTTCTTTCGTATTACGTTCAATAGTCGCGCTGCGCACAATATTTCTCTAACGTTGTGAAAACTATGTCTTTTTGACGCCACACGATAAGAAAGTCAAATAAAACCCTTGAAATTGTTAAAGAAAGCACCACATTACCCCGTATTCAACCTGTCATGCCAGCGCAGGCTAGCATCCAGTTCAAAGATATACTGGATCCCTGCTTTCGCAGGGATGACATAACTAATTGCAATGTATGAGTGAAACACCCGTATGGCATGGCACCACGATTCTGAGCGTCCGCAAGGGAAACCTTGTGGTGATGGCCGGGGACGGGCAGGTGAGCCTTGGCAACACTGTTATTAAGGCCAGCGCGAAAAAAGTACGCCGTTTGGCAGGTGATTCCATCATCGCTGGATTTGCGGGTGCTACCGCCGATGCATTCACGTTGTTTGAGCGTTTAGAGGCCAAGCTTGAAAAACATCCCGGCCAGCTTACCCGCGCCTGCGTGGAGCTTGCAAAAGACTGGCGGACGGATCGTTATCTGCGCCGCTTAGAAGCGATGATGCTAGTGGCCGATAAAACTACTTCGCTGATTCTCAGCGGCAATGGCGATGTTCTGGAGCCGGAAGACGGCATCATGGGCATCGGTTCGGGCGGGATGTATGCACTTTCCGCCGCGCGCGCGCTGAAGGACGTGAAAGATATGGACGCTGAAGCGATCGTCCGAAAATCCATGAAAATCGCTGCCGACATCTGCGTATTCACGAATGAAAACCTAACGTTGGAGAAGATAGAAACCTGAATATCGCAACTGTGCTAACGCTCCTCGCGATGACAAAACTAACCGTCATGCCAGCGTAGGCTGGCATCCACGTAAGAAACGTAGATACCTGCTTTCGCAGGGATGACAGCAATAACACCCATCATAACTACGAGGCCAACAGGCCGAGCCGGAAAACAAAAATAGAGACCATGACCCAACCGACCACACTTACCCCCCGCGAAATTATTACCGAACTGGACCGCTATATTGTCGGCCAGAAGGATGCAAAGCGCGCCGTTGCGATTGCGCTGCGTAACCGTTGGCGCAGGCAGGAGGTGAACGAAGATTTGCGCGATGAGATTGTGCCCAAAAACATTCTCATGATCGGGCCGACCGGCGTGGGCAAGACCGAAATCGCGCGCCGTCTGGCGCGGCTGGCCAAAGCGCCGTTTGTGAAGGTCGAGGCCACGAAATTCACCGAAGTGGGTTATGTCGGACGTGACGTGGATTCGATCATCCGCGATCTCGTCGAGATTGCCATTCACGATGTACGTGAACTACACCACAAGGAAGTGCGCGTGAAAGCCGAGGCCAATGCTGAGGATCGTGTACTCAATGCGCTGGTCGGCGAGACGGCGAGTGAAGATACCAAGCGCAAGTTCCGCGAAAAACTCCGCGCCGGCGAGCTTGCCGATAAGGAAATCGAGATTGAGGTGAACGATACGGGCGGCGGCATGTTCCCAAGCTTTGATATTCCGGGCATGCCAGGCGGCCAGATGGGCGTCATCAATCTGAACGATATCTTGGGCAAGATGGGCGGCGGGCGCACCAAAACGCGGCGTATGAGCGTCGCAGAAAGCTACACCATCCTCATCAATGAGGAGAGCGACAAGCTGCTCGATCAGGAAAAAGTGACGCAGGAAGCCCTGAAAGCGGTGGAAAATAACGGCATCGTATTCATTGACGAGATTGATAAGGTCGCCTCGCGCAGCGAATATCGCGGCGCCGAAGTCAGCCGCGAAGGCGTGCAGCGCGATCTGCTGCCGTTGATTGAAGGCACGAATGTTTCCACCAAATACGGCACGGTGAAAACCGATCATATTCTGTTCATCGCGTCCGGTGCGTTTCATATGGCGAAGCCTTCCGACCTCTTGCCGGAATTACAGGGGCGCCTGCCAATCCGCGTCGAGCTTTCGGCGCTGACCGAGGAGGATCTGTTCAGCATTCTGATGGAGCCGGAAACCTCGCTCATCAAACAATATTGCGCGCTGCTTGCCACCGAAGGCGTGACGCTCAACTTCACGCAGGACGGGGTGAAAGAACTTGCGGCGATGGCCACGCGTATTAACAAGGAAGTCGAAAATATCGGCGCGCGCAGGCTGCACACGATCATGGAAAAGCTGGTCGAAGAAATCAGCTTCGATGCACCGGATAAAAGCGGCACGCACCTGAAAATCGACGCGGCCTACGTGAACAAACAACTCGGCGCACTGGCCAAGAACACGGATCTGAGCAAGTTTATTTTGTAAGTAAAGTTGCTGGTTGTTAGTTATTAGTTGTTAGCTATTATTACTAACGACTAACAACCTGCTACTAACAACTACCTTTATGACCGACCTCTCTATCCTCATCCCTATGCATAACGAGCAGGACGTGCTGGAGAAGCTGTTTGCGCGGTTGAAGCCGTGCATTGAGCAGGTGACGCATAATTATGAGATCATCTGTATCAACGATGGTAGCCGTGACAATACGCTGAATCTTTTGCTTGAGTTTCACGCGAAGGATTCGCGTATCAAGATCATTTCACTATCACGAAATTTCGGCAAGGAAGCGGCCTTAACGGCTGGTATTGATGCGTGCATGGGTGATGCGGTGATTCCGATTGATGCGGATCTGCAAGATCCGCCGGAACTGATCCCCGAGATGTGGGAAAAATGGAAGGAGGGCTATCAGGTGGTACTCGCCACCCGCAGGAGCCGCCCGGGTGATAGCTGGTTCAAGCGTGTATCGGCGGAGGGGTTTTATAAAATCATCAACCAGATGTCCACGGTCAAGATTCCCAGAAACACCGGAGACTTCCGTCTGATGGACCGCACCGTGGTAGACTCCGTCAAACTGCTCGGCGAGCGAACCCGTTTCATGAAAGGTATTTTTGCGTGGGTTGGATATAAAACGCACACGATCTATTTTGACCGTGAAAATCGCGCAGCCGGAAGCACCTCATGGAATTACCGTCGCCTGTGGCACTTTGCACTCGATGGTATTTTTTCGTTTACCACCATACCGCTTCGCATCTGGACCTATATGGGTGCTGCGATTTCACTATTCGCTTTCCTATATGCGATCTGGATCATATTCAAAACCATGTATTATGGCGTGGATCTACCCGGCTATGCATCGCTGATGGTGGCTGTCCTATTCATGGGCGGCATTCAGCTTATCAGTTTAGGCGTGATCGGCGAATATGTCGGACGCATCTACCGCGAAACCAAACAACGCCCCGTCTATCTCATCGGCGAGAAGATCGGATTTTAGTTCCCCTGCGAACCGCGAACGATATTGTCGTAACCGCCGTTCTGGTTCACTTCCACGCTGTCGTTCGAGCCCCATTGCGAAACGCTGAGCTGGCCGAAGTTTCCGTTCTGCACCAGTTTCGCCTTATTGTTTGAGGAGCCGGATTTCTGGTCGATCAGGCCGTAATTACTGAATCCGCCCTGTTGGATGCTTGCTTCGCTGTATCCACCGAGCTGATTGATGTTTGCGACACCCGCCGTTCCGGATTGATATATCTTTGCATATCCCGATTCCTGCGTAATGGTTGCGGTGGAAGCGGTTGCCGTTTCGGTTTGAAGAATGTCTGCGGTAGAGAGCGGTGCGTTCTGAATCGTTGTTGCCTTCTGTTGCAACCCTTTTTGCGTGATGGAGGTTCTTGCGCTCGCTCCCAATGTGGAAGCCGGGATGATCTGCACGGTGGCTGCATTATTTCCGCTGCCGCTCTGTTCGATTGCGCTGCTGAGTGAGGTGCCAATCATATTCGTGGTTGCTACGTTATCCGTTCCGGTCTGCTTTACGGAGGCACGGTTGGTCAAAGCATCGACGGTGGGGCTACCTTTGTAGGGTGTTGAGTTCGTTGCTGTCACGGTATTGCGCTGCATGATTTCCGCAGAGTTTTTATTACCATTCTGACGTATTTCCGAACTGTTATACAATCCGTATTGATCGTTGCGCGCCGAATTCCCATTGCCGGTCTGTGTGATCGTTGCATCGCCCCCGATATAGGCCAAAGGACCAGAGACGTTGTTAAGGTAAGGGCCGGATTGTGAGCTGCTGATGGTGTTTTCACTTCCGGATTGCGATGTAGACAAAATATTGCTTGCGCTCAGCTGAGTAGCACTCAGGTTATTGGAGTTGCCGAACTGGCTGTAATACACCTCGTTGTAATCGCCGATCTGGTCGATTTTAACCGCGTTATTCTCCGCGTTTGACGCTATTGGATACGAAACGGAAACGGCTATGGTTGCTACGGTAACGAGAAGGATATTTACAGTGCGGGCGTTCATTTAATTCACTCCAGAGCGGCTAGTAATATTGGTTAATAATATATTAACGCTTATAGTGTGGTCTGAGGGGAAGTCAAGAAAATGATAATTGTAACATAATGAGGTTGTTATGCCTAAAAAGATTTCTTTTTCAATGCTTTGATTCTAAACACAACCACCGATTCCCCAACATAATCTGCTTCCCATACATCGTTTTTAAACCAAGAGGTCAGGTCCAACGTTTTGGGTAGGATGACATGGGTAAAGCCGTATTTTTTGTGTACTTCCTTCCCGCGCGTATCCTGACCGGCAAAGCGCATGAAATCCCGATACTCCATCAATAAAGCATCAGGGTAGAGGTTGCCCGCCCGCCCATCCACGAACACTTTGGGATTGCCCTGTCCCCATAAAATCAGATACCCGCCGAGGTCATAATGATTCAGCAGTTTTTTTCCTGCATAATGTGTTTGAAGATAGGTCAAATCATCCTGCGATAATTTTTCTCTGGGCAAATCCGCATGCGATCCCAGCATAGCGTCGCGCGGGTAGGGGGATGCTACTGCGATACCGATAACCATACACGCGACGAACATGGCGGGCCGTATCTCAGGCTGTTTCAAGATTTCGTTCAGTCGCTCGCCCAACCGAAGTAGCCAGTGCGAAAATGGCAATACTTCTGCGGTACGAGACAGCGCAACACTTGCAAATGGAATAGCAAATAATGCGAACATCACGCTGTGGCGAAGGGATGTGACGGTGTAATAGAATAATACGAATACCCAGATACGATCAGCGAGTCGCGTTCTTTTATCGTCGAATCCGCTGCCGATCAGAAACAGGCCTAGCAGAACAAGTAGAAAAATATTTTCACTAAAGTTCGCAGGCTGCCACTCTTTGATCTCGCTGTTAAACTGCGATTGCAGCGCAATTCTAACACCGTCCCAGATGCCGTAACCGAACGGGTTGGCAAAGGTAAGTACGAAGCAGATTCCACCCATCACGGTCAGTTTTGCAAGCCTGTCCCAGTCGCGCTGTATCAATGCCTCGGCTCCGAAAACGGCAAAGATCAGAAACAGAACCACGAACCCGCCATGCAGATTTATCCAGAGTAAGGTTAAAAGCGGTATTGTGACCCACGAAACCCATTCGGAAAAACGCTCCAGATCGCGCAGGAAAAAATAGGAAATGATTGCAAACGCGAGCGTGATCATATTTGGGCGTAGCAGCACGCCGGGGTAGATAATCATCAACACAACGGAAAGAACGATTACAACACAAGCTGCATTTGCACCCTGTTTCAATGCCAGATGGCACATCGCGCTTACGAGTCCTGCATACCAGAAAATCGTCAGCGGAAACAGGATCGTCGCTGTGGTGTGGCGATAAAGCCATTCGATGATAACACCGTATCCCCAGGAATAATTGAGCCAGTTGGCTCCATCCATCGTCCAGCTCCATGGGTCTTGTGTGACGACGCCCTGCGCGCTCCATAATGCACCGGTCGCGATATGCCATGCAGTGTCTGGATCACCGAATACCGGTGCTTGGGTGAAACAAAAAAATCCTGCGAAAAACAGAAAACACCAAAATGGTAATGGAGGAATTTTAGCGAGCATGGGAGTACTCTACTTTGGAAAAGATCGAAGCATTCGGGCCTTCGAATGCGAGTTTCCAGTCCGCATTTTTTCTA
>Ga0315900_10011273_pt1 | contig 11082 bp, 9 predicted proteins | sample LakEriMetagenome_FD_203521 | JGI IMG/M metagenome (GOLD analysis project Ga0315900, IMG submission 203521) | Freshwater fungal communities from buoy surface, Lake Erie, Ohio, United States - Buoy 12 MA114 | ecosystem: Environmental > Aquatic > Freshwater > Lake > Lake biofilm | place: USA: Lake...
GGAAATGAATTATGGAGAAAGAAGATAGGTAAATCAATTCCGGATACCCAAGATGGTAAACAGATAATTCAAGATAGTCTCACTAAAAAAATGTTAATTGTAGGTTACCAATATATTGGAAATTCAGTTTCTTGGACAGCATTTGATAATATTTTGGTTTGCGATAGTTTAGGAAACAAAATAAGTCAACATTCACATTGCGGTACGTTTGAAGGTGGAGTGTTAGTTGATTTGACAAAAACATCTGATTCAAATTACATATTAGTTGGGCAAAGTACATATCCTCAAACATATGGTTCGTTTAACCTAACACAGTCGTTAGTTCTAAAGATAAATATTAATACGCCAGGTCAATTAGTTTGGCGAAAAAATAATTTTGATACCCCATCATTGGTTAACATTTTTACTTGAGTAAAAGAATTAAGTAATGGTAACTTGTTATTAAGTGGTTCAATAGACACCATAGTTATAAAAGATTATCCGTTTAGTACTTTTTACAGGTTAACTTGGTTAGATAGTAATGGCCAAGTTTTAAAGAACAAATCTTATAATTACTCACCTTATAATTTTCCTCCAAATCTTAATGAAAGTTTCTCTCTTATGCCAAGAAATTTTAGTATTGGTCAGAATAATTCCATATTTGCTGCAATTGAAATTGATAAGGCAATGTTTGTAGTTAAGTTTGACAGTACCGGTTGTGATAGCAGCTCAAATTATTGTTTAACAATTGGCTTAAATGAGTATTTGAATTCAAAAAACAATTTCAGTTTTTTTCCCAACCCTGCAAGTAATGAACTTACTATAGAGTTTAACAACAAAGCTGATTTTACCAAACCAAAACAAGTAAATATTATTGATGTATTGGGCAGAGAAGTAAAAACAGTGTTTATTGAAACAAAAAAACAGAAAATTAATTTACAAGAATTAAACAACGGTGTTTACTATTTACAATTACAATCAAACAACGGAATAAAGATTACAAAGAAGTTGGTGAAGGAGTAGGGATTGCTTCATGAGTTTTTTTCTTGTAAATCCATTTAATAAATAGGTTAAAAGGCGAAATGATTCGCGCTGCATCGGGGGGGGTAACTTTTAGAACCTTCTTTCACAAAATTTTTAAGTCTTTTTTTATTTATTTGAAAACTAATAGAAGTATTAAACGTCTGCAGAAAGCCAATTAAAGAATTTTTATTATTTTTGAAAAACCGGTAGTAAATAAAGTAAAAATGAAAAAAATAATTCTCTGTGTTTTTTCCGTCTTCTTTTCTTATCTATGCTTTGCTCAAGATGATAAATCTGGATGTTCAGATCATCCGCTTTTTACACGTATGCCTGACTTTTATCTATACGAGTGCGGCAACAATGACTTTGAAAAAATGACGTTTTATTACAAAAATGGTGGTAGTGATGTGATTGGTGGCAAATACACTTATCTGGCCTACTGGATTAAAAGTAACACCAGCGCGCCATCTGCGACGCAAATTCTCTCTAATTATGAAAACGCCATCAAAAAATTGGGAGGAAAAGTGATATACTCTTCGGGTACACAATCGGACATGATGTTGGCCAAAAATGGTGCTGAAACATGGGTAAGCATTAGTGCTATGGCAGATTCTTATCGGATTAAAATTATAGAGCGTAAAGGTATGCAGCAGGTAGTGGAGGCGAACGCAGATTTTATGAAACAGGGGCTAATAGAGAATGGAAAAGTTGCGCTTTACGGAATTCTTTTCGACACAGGTAAATCGGTTTTACGGCCAGAATCGTCAGATGCTTTAAAGGAAATAGCCAAATTATTAAATGCAGATAAAAGTTTGATTGTATTTGTTGTTGGTCATACCGATAATGTGGGTGATTATCAAATGAATCTGAAGCTCTCGAGTGAAAGGTCTGCCGCGGTAATTAAAGAGCTAACAGCCAAATATTCAGTTTCTACTAAGCAACTGATTTCTTTCGGTGCCGGTTCTATGTGTCCGGTATCTACTAATGAAAACGAGCAAGGACGACAACTTAACAGGCGGGTAGAACTTGTGAAAAAATAAAAGTATCAATCATGGAAGAAATTTATTATTGGATTACCTCAAGACCTTGGATGTTCTTTGTTCTAGGGATTTTAGTATTTTCTATAGTTGGGTTTTTCAGAAGGCAAAAGCACGCAGACATCATTCGTCAGAAACAACTTCTTGAGCGAGAAGACGCAGCTGCAAAAAAAATCCAAATTACCAATCAAACGGGCGGTGCAGTGGTTGTTCATAATGATGGTACGATGGAAGCCTCCGGTGAAACGGAGTATAAAGGCACAACAAACGGAATTCAGTGGGAATTAATCTCCAAAGTTCTTGCGGTGAGCAGAGATGCTGATGATAGACCAGGACGACAGAATACTGATGCGTGGAAACGCTCTACCCGTTTGAATATTGAATCCGTAAAATTACCTTCGGGTAAATTCTTAATGCTCATGTCTGCACCCGGCTATAATAGTGCTAATAAACAAGTTAAGAAAGGCGGATTTTTGAATAAATTGGTAAATTTTGCTGCTGAATTTGCTCTTGACATTTATGTTGCCGGCTATTTTGGCACCCAGTATAAATCGTTAGTTGGACTGGATAAAGGAAGCGAAAAAATTGACCGGCAGTGTTTAAATGATTTTTTGATCCTTACGAATGATAAAATGTTGGGCGAAAAATTTCTTGATGAAGAAACTACCACTTTTATAGCTGATTGGAAAAAACAAAGGCAAGGTTTTTTACGCGAACACTCGGTGGATCATTTTGGCTTGCTTTTTGCGCCTGATACGATGGTGCTCGGCTGTCAAACGAACATGGCATCTGCTCAGGAGGTAAAGGTATTTTCCGATTTTGCCTGTGAACTGGCCTCGAGAATGAAAGCAATATCAAAGGTTCATGTGAATTCTTCATACAGTATTCAATAACACAAATTACCCTGCTGTTTCTTCTGACACTGTTGATTTTGAATCAGTACCGGGAACAACTACGCTTACAGGATTAGGCGGTTACGATGCCTATTTACTAAAATACTCTAGTGCAGGGAATTTTGTTTATGTAAAACACTTTGCTGGAACCGGATCGGAGGTTGCTTTAGAAATAGATAAGGATGCCTACAATAACTTTATCATTGGAGGATATTTTTCAGGCACAGTTGATTTTGATCCAAATCCTACAACTAATAATCTCACTGCAAGCTCAACCAATCCTTTCATCGTAAAACTTGATAGTGCTGCCAATTATATTTGGGCAGTGCAATATGGTGGAACAGCTTTAGATGTTGTTTTAGTATTTCGTGCGATGCAAACTCAAATATTTATTCGGCAGGATATTTTGGAAGTAATCCTATGCAGTTTAATACTGGTCCAGGCACTTTTACGTTAAGTCCTCTTGGAAATTTCGACGGTTATGTACATAAGATCAATGACTGTGGCGTTCCACCTAGTCCAGTAAACATCACGCCAATAAATTCACTTGGTATTTGTGCTCAAACTAATGCAACACTAAATGTAACAGGATTGGGAACTATTAATTGGTATTCAAGTGCAAGCTCTACAAATGCCATAGGAAGCGGTTCAGCATTTATTACGCCAACCTTAAGTGTTGGTGTATATACTTATTACGCAAGTGCAACCACTTGCACCACAAATCCAATTAGAACCGCAATTACTCTTACAGTTGATAATCCACCGATAATTAGTATAAACACTTCTTCGGCACTAATCTGTGCAGGCGTAACGGTGGCCATAACGGCAAATGGCGCCAGCACCTATTCATGGAATAACGGCGGAACCGGCTCGGTAATTGTAGTAATGCCCGTATTAAGTACTGTATTTATCGTAACGGGATATAACGGAAGTTGTGCATCCACAGCAAGTATTGTTCAAAATGTGGCATGGTGCTCCGGAATTGATGAGTTAGAAAATGATGTTAAACTTACATTAAGTCCAAATCCAAACATGGGTGAGGTAAAAGTTGAAAGTGATACAGAAATTAGCGCTTACAAAATATCTGATCTTGCCGGAAAATTATTAATCGACAAAGTGAACATAAATTCAAAAAGCTTGAATTTAGATCTGTTTCACTTACAAAATTCGGTTTATATAATTCAGATAAGATTAAGTGATGGACGTGTCGTTGAGCGTAAAGTCATCATACAGAAATAATTGCAAACTATTTATAAAAGGGGCTTTTGGCCCCTTTTTTTGTAAATTTACAACACTAAATTATTGTTATGGAATATCGCAGATTAGGTAAATCAGGATTACACGTAAGTTTACTATCATTTGGTAGTTGGGTAACCTTTGGAAAACAAATTGGAGATAAAACTGCCGATGAATTAATGTCGATGGCATACGATGCAGGCGTAAACTTTTTTGACAATGCCGAAATATATGCACGTGGTCAATCAGAAAAAGTAATGGGCCACATTTTAAAAAACAAAACATGGAGTCGCAGTTCATATACAGTTTCAAGTAAGGTGTTTTTTGGATTTGAAGAAGATAAACCAAATCAAAGAGGACTTTCTCGAAAACATATCACGGAAGGCTGTCATGCTGCATTAAAACGATTGCAATTAGATTATCTAGATATGTTGTTTTGTCATCGCCCCGATAAAAACACGCCGATTGAAGAAACAGTGATGGCCATGAACACACTTATTCAGCAGGGGAAAATTTTATATTGGGGAACAAGTGAGTGGGCAAATGACGAGATCATGGCGGCCATTGCCGTTGCAAAAGATTATAAATTGATCGGTCCAACTATGGAACAACCACAATACAATATGTTCGAACGAACAAAATTAGAGAAAGATTACTTATTGCTATTTAGAGATCATGGCTTGGGCACAACTATTTGGAGTCCGTTGAGCAGTGGTTTACTTACCGGAAAATATAATAACTCCGATCCAAAAGATACACGTTTGAATATTGAAGGAATGGATTGGTTAAAAGAAAGAACTTTAGGCGATCAAAGTAAGATTGAAAAAACAAAACAATTAGATAAACTTGCTAAAGAACTTGGAACAAGTTTACCAAAGTTAGCCATTGCTTGGTGTGCTAAGAACACGAACGTGAGTACAGTGATTTTAGGAGCAAGTAAAACAGAACAATTAAAAGAAACCTTAACTTCTTTAGAACTTCTTCCAAAATTAACAGAAGAAGTGATGCTAAAGATCGAGAACATTTTACAGAACAAACCTGTTTTGGCTCAATATTAATGCAAGACATTTTTAAAGACATTAAAGTTGTAGAGCTAGCGGGCGTGTTGGCCGGACCAAGCGTTGGCTATTTTTTTGCGGAGCTTGGTGCTAAAGTATTAAAGGTAGAGAATCCAAAAACAAATGGAGATGTAACGCGCAGCTGGAAACTTAAGAACGAAGATCCTAAAAGTAATACGAGTGCATACTTTTGGAGTGTAAATGGTTCTAAAGAATTTATTTCCTTAGATATTACTCAACCGAAACACCTTGAGAAATTATATGAATACATCAAGGAAGCTGATATTGTAATAAGCAATTTTAAAAAAGATGATGATGTCAAATTAAAAGTTGACTATTCTACTCTATCAAAAATAAAAAAAGACATCATTTACGCAGCCATTAATGGTTTTGGTTATGAAAGCCCTAGAACAGCTTATGATCTTATACTGCAAGCCGAAAGTGGATTTATGTTCATGAATGGCGAGCAAAATTCCGTTCCAACCAAAATGCCGGTTGCATTAATAGACATTATTGCAGGACATCAATTAAAAGAAGCCATATTAATTGCACTCATTAAAAAATATAGAACAAAAAAAGGCAGTCACATTAGTGTTTCGTTATTTGATAGCGCTGTAGCTTCACTGGCTAATCAAGCTACAAATTGGTTAATAGGCAATCATTTGCCAATTGCAAGTGGCTCTTTACACCCAAACATTGCCCCCTATGGCGAATTATTTCTTACTAAGGACAAACAGTATATCACCTTTGCCATTGGTGCTAACAAACAATTTGAAGGGTTATGCGCTGTTATAAATAATAATTCATTAGCCAAGGATCCCAAATTCAGCAACAACCAAAATAGAATTAAAAACAGACAAGAATTATATGGGATATTGAATAACTATATCTCCAAATTTTTATTCAAAGATATATTTAAAGCATGTGAAGAACGCGAAGTTCCAATTGGAAAAATTAGGAATATGAAAGAAGTTTTTGAACTACCGGAAGCAAAAGAAATGTTGAGAGAGATAAAAGACGGAAAAACAAATAAGAAAATAGTGACCAGCATTGGTTTCAAATTCCTAAAATGAAGGCTGTATTCGCACATACCAAAAAGGAAACTGAAAAGATCTTAGAATTGCGTTTTAAGATCTTGCGGGAACCCTGGGGCCAATCAAAAGAATCTTCCAGTGATGGACATGAAGACACTTCATTCAATGCTTTTATTGAAGATGAAAAGGGAAATGTAATTGCTTGTGGGCGTTTACAAAAAAACGATGCAAATACAGGGCAAATTCGCTATATGGCTGTTGCCAATGGAATGCAAGGAAAAGGTTTAGGAAAATTGATCTTAAAAGCCCTTGAACAGAAAGCAAAAGAACTTGAATTAAATAAAATAGAATTACAGGCTCGCGAAAATGCTTTAGAGTTTTACAAGGCCAATAATTACACCCTCCTAGAAAAGACGCATTTACTGTTTGGTGTTGTGCAGCATTATTTAATGTGCAAAAACATTTAAGAACTAAGCTTACTTTACATCCAATAAATTAATGGTAAACACAAGAACTGTATTAGGTGGTATACCTGAAGACCCAGCCGTTCCGTATCCTAAAGCCGATGGAATTATTAAAATACCTTTTCCGCCCTTTTTAAAATATGGTATACCTTCTTGCCAACCTTTTATAACCGAAGCAAGGTCAAAGGAAATACCTGCAGAAGTACTTTGATCAAATGTGCTTCCGTCGGTAAAATATCCTGAGTATGCAACAGTAACATTGGAGCCAATTGATGGATTAACGCCAGTTCCTTGAGTACTTATCACATAATACAATCCTGAACCGGTTGCAGTGGCAGCTAATTTATTATCACTGATATATTGCTGAATGATCTTTTCATCTTCTTTAGCCTGCTTTTCAGCTCTTCGCTTTTTACACGAACTAAATGAAAAAACTAACGCGAGTAGTAAAAGGTATCTTGCCATGCTAATATCCAAATATTTCTTTTAAAGTAAGTACTTTCACCGGTCCATATTTCTCAAGAACTTTCATATCTAAGTTTTCTTTTTTTCCGATCACAAGTACAGTAGTATTCTTTCCTTTTACGTGATCCTCATGAAATTTCTTTACGTCCTCATATTTAAATAAATTTACTTTCTCATAAACATCCTTACGAATATCTTTGGTTGATCCCATCTGTTGAGCCTCTAAAAAATTAAATAAAATACTCGCTTTGTTGATACGTTGCGAACGGATCTCTTGCAAAAGATTTTCCTTTGATGCCGAAAAAGAAGCTTCCGACTTCGGGATCACGGTTAAAAGATCTGTCATACCTTTCATAGCTTCAGGCAATTTATCTACTTGTGAACCTATATAAGAAACATTATAAAATTGCTTAGAAGGTTTGTTTGGTTGAACGTAACGTGAATACACCGAATAGGCCAAAGCTTTTGATTCACGAAGATCTTGAAATACTACACCGCTCATACCATCACCAAAATAAGTATTGTACAATTGTAATAAAGGAATTTTTCCTTGATCGTATAATCCACCTTGATTCAACATGATGATCTCTGCTTGCTTCATGTCATAATCAACTACATAAACTTCATTTGCAATTGTTCTGAACTCAAAATTAATTGAAGCAGGAACAGACTTATATCCACCGGCCGGAGCAACATGAACCTCATTTAGGATCTTTGTTACATCGGCTAACTCTGCAGGACCATAATACAACACCTTATGATCAAATGTTGTAAATCCTTTGATTTTGTTCTTTATATCCTCTGCTGTGATCTTATCTAATTCTTCATTACTCAATTGATTTGTAAAAGGATTAAGTGCACCAAAACGCGCAAAACTCACTAAGCCACGGTTCAAGATCATACCCTTTTGTTGTTTAGCATCCTCTCTTTCCTTCTTGATGTCCTCGATCATGTTCTTTAATGTCTCAGTTTCAACCACAGGATTTGCCAATACTTTCTCAAATAACTTAAGTGATGCCTCAAAATTATCGCTCAAGCCATTTAAGCTTATCCATGTATCTTCATTATCACTAAATACATTGAATGAGCAACCTAATTTGTATAATTCTTGTTTGATCTGTGCAGGACTCATATCAGCAGTGCCAACATAATCAATATACTTTACGGCAATATCTGAGATCTTGTCGTTATTATTACCCATATCAAACTTATAGTATAATTCAAACACCTTATTCTCTGTATTCTTATTATAGATCACAGGGATATTAGATGCTAATTTTCCTTGCTTGATATCAACAGCATAATCAATGAACTTTGGTTGAATATCGGCTGTTTTTGCTTCATAAATAGACTTAACAAATGGCGACATGTTATCACGATCAACTTCCACAGGTGTAATTTGTGGTTTTTCAACCTTCTGAACATTCTTATCCTCGCCTATTCGCTTAAAAACAACCACATAATTATTCTTGTTGAAAGCCTTACTTGCATAATCCATGATCTGCTGTTTTGTGATCTTCGACATGCGTTCCATTTTGTCAACCTGTTTTTGCCATTTCACATCATTCACAAAAGCATCTAACATCTCGCCGGCACGAGCACCATTGTCTTCCAGTTCTTTCGTTTTTGTTAATTTCATGTCTGTGATCACAGCCTGCATCAACCAATCCGGAAAGTCACCTTTCTTGATCTTCTCCAATTGCGAATACAAAATATCTTCTAACTCCTCTAATTTTTGATTTTGTTTTGGAGAAGCGCCAATCGCAAATATGCCATAATCTTTTAATGGGTATACATAAGCATTTGCACCAAGCACTTTTTGAGCCTGATTAAGATTGATATCCATTAAACCTGCCTTTCCATTATTTAGTATCCCAACAATAAGGTCAAGCATATCTACTTCTTTTGTTCCTTCTCCTTCTGTTCTCCAGATCATACTCATACTTTCTGGATCCGGTCCATACACATCTCGAACGATTCTCGATGTAATGGCATCCTCTTTTGCAGGCGTATAAGCTTCCAATGGTTTTGATGCTGCAGAGTTAAAATGTTTTTCAATTTGTGTGATCACTTTATCAGGGTCAAAATCGCCACTCATGATAATTGCCATGTTATTTGGCGCATACCATTTTTGATAATAATTATTGATCTCTGTCATCGAAGGATTCTTTATATGATCGATCGTTCCGATTGTAGTTTGTGTTCCGTATTTGTTTTTTGGAAATATAGCAGCAAAAGCGGCTTCATATGATTTTACATTGTCGTTATCTAGTCCACGATTCTTTTCTTCGTAAACAGCTTCTAGTTCTGTATGAAATAAACGCAATACCGGTTTGCGAAAACGTTCTGATTCTATCTTCAACCAATTATCAATTTGATTACTTGGAATATCATTCACATACACTGTTTGATCAAACGATGTAAAAGCATTTGTTCCTTGAGCGCCAATAGCAGCCAACATTTTATCATACTCATTTGCTATTGCTAATTTGGCAGCTACACCGCTAATACTATCAATTTGATGGTAGATTCTTTTACGGCCGTTCTCATCGGTTGTTTTTCTATACGTTTCGTAAAGATTTTCAATCTTTTTGATCTCAGCTGTTTCCTTGGCTGCATTTTTGGTTCCAAACTTATCTGTTCCTTTGAACAACATGTGCTCTAAGTAATGCGCTAAACCGGTTGCATTAGAAGGATCGTTCTTACTTCCTGCTTTTACTGCTATGTATGTTTGAACACGAGGAGCATTCTTGTAAACCGACAAATAAACTTTAAGTCCATTTTTAAGCGTATAGATACGAGCATTGTAAGGGTCGTTCAGTGCATACTCATAATTCAGAGCCGTTTTTTTAGTTCCATCAGCAGGGTTCTTTTGCGATGATGCCATTAATGCAATACAAATGGCTAGGGAGGTAATAAGGTATTTATTCATATGATTTGTTTAATATTCAATGTCAAGTTCAAAGCGCTTCTTCAATTCAAGTAATGCGGGATTTCTTTCGCTCATCACTTTAAATTTTTCTTTGGGCGTGAACGCTTTAACGTATGCTTCGTCATCCTCTTTGATACCAAATTTAAGAACAATGATATTATTTCGAAGATCCTTCCTTAAGGCATCTAACATATCTTGTTTCAGTTCTTGAAATTTTTCAAGCTGCGAATGATTTAAAAGCGTGATCAATATTTCGTTTGTTGGAGTTAAAGCCACCGGCGCTTCCGTAAGAGAAACATAAATGCTTTTATTTTGCTGCTTTGTTTGAGCATACTTCAAAACCGATTCTTTGATCATCTCCAATGTTATAGCCTCATTTACATAAGCTATTTCAGTAGAACGATCAGGCGCTGAGGATTCGTTTGGTTTAGTTTTATCAGTTAAGGCATCTTTCAACGAGAAGCTTGCTGTATTCTTTAACTGATTAAAGGGTATAACAGGTTTGCTGGCGGTTTTTATTACCGGCGCATCATCTTTAAAACTACTAACAACGGGATTATTTACTTTTACCGGCGACGATTCTGTACTAATTTCTACGGATTCATCGTTTTTTTTTTCAGCCTCTAAAGGCGAATTCAAATAACATAATTGCATCAATGCCATCTCTACCAACAACCTCTGGTTTTTGGCGCTTTTGTAATTAACATCCGTTTTGCTGATGATAGAAAGCGATTTTAATAAGAACTGTACCGAACAATTTGCGGCTTGAATGGCATATTTTTGTTTAAGCGCGTCACTTACTTCCAGTAAACTTAAGGTTTGAACATCTTTACTTACCAAGATATTTCTTAAGTGCTCACCTAATCCGATGATAAAGTTATGTCCGTCAAAACCTTTTTTAAGAATATCGTCAAACGTTACCATGATCTCAGGTAAGCGAGATCCAATAAAGGCATCCGTT
>Ga0315900_10011275_pt1 | contig 11082 bp, 12 predicted proteins | sample LakEriMetagenome_FD_203521 | JGI IMG/M metagenome (GOLD analysis project Ga0315900, IMG submission 203521) | Freshwater fungal communities from buoy surface, Lake Erie, Ohio, United States - Buoy 12 MA114 | ecosystem: Environmental > Aquatic > Freshwater > Lake > Lake biofilm | place: USA: Lake...
AGAAATTTATCGATTGAATCAAGGAAGATATGAACAACAAAAACCTAATGAAAACAATCGTTATTGGATAGCAGAGATTAACTTATTTTTGGGAGTCTGGCAGGGAAAAAAAGCGGAAGTGACAGCCTATTGGTTACGTTGGTGGGATAAGTCGGGCAATCTGTTATTATGGGGGAGTGAACGAGTCGCACAAACTGAATATCAACTCGAACAGGAGCGAATGTTACGGCAAAAATTAGCTGAAAAATTAAGAGAATTAGGCGTTAAACCAGAAACCTTGTAGGAGACTTGTCAAATGCTGATAAAATCATGGAAGGAATCTTGGTAATGATTCGGGGCTGAAGATGCAACCTAACCTAACAAATGACTTAAATCACATTCTTGCCCACACTAAAGACCTGTGGGAAGAATTGCGTGGACGGCGGATATTTATTACCGGAGGTACAGGCTTTTTTGGCTGCTGGCTTTTAGAGAGTTTTATTTGGGCTAATGATCAGCTAGACTTAAAAGCATCGGCAGTGGTTTTAACCAGAAATCCTGATAGTTTCAGGCAAAAAGCTCCTCATTTAGCCAATCATCCCGCTATTCAATTCCATAGCGGTGATGTTAGGTCATTTGAGTTTCCTGAAGGGGAGTTTTCTTATATCATTCATGGTGCCACTGAAGCGAGTGCCAAGCTCAATCAAGAAGATCCCTTGCTAATGTTTGATACGATTATTGAGGGAACAAGGCATACTTTAGAATTTGCTAAATTTTGTCAGGCTAAAAAGTTCTTATTAACCAGTTCCGGTGCCGTTTATGGCAAACAACCCCCAGAAATAACCCATATTTCTGAAGACTATTTAGGCTCTCCTGATTTAACTAATCCGGGTTATGCTTATGCAGAAGGAAAACGGGCAGCAGAAATGCTCTGTACTCTTTATGCTAAACAACAGGGATTAGAAACTAAAATTGCTCGTTGCTTTGCCTTTGTCGGTCCCTATTTGCCCTTGGATGTCCATTTTGCTATTGGTAATTTCATTCGAGATGGTATGACGGGGGGGCCAATTCTCATCCAGGGGGATGGTACTCCTTATCGTTCTTACCTCTATGCGGCAGATTTGGCGATTTGGCTGTGGACAATTTTGTTTAAGGGAAAATCATGCTACCCTTACAATGTCGGTTCAGATGAGGATTTAACTATCGCTGAATTAGCAAAAGTTGTTGCCAGTACATTTGCATCAAAAGTCGAGGTAATTATAGCTAAAGAACCTATCCCGGGTAAACCTGCTGAACGTTACGTTCCTTCAGTAAAACGAGCGTTTTCTGAGCTATACCTTAACCCCTTGATTTCCTTAAGGGAATCAATCATCCGAACGGCTAGTTATGCTTCATCAAGATTTTAGAAGTTAAGAAGGAGTTGAAACTTATGGAAAACCTTAAATAATAGGAAATTGCAAGAGTACTGGGAAAAAACAGACAAGTTATTGACAAAAATTCAAGGATCGTGTTTAATGGCGATAAGCTCAGTTGGTAAAAAATTAGATTTAGCCAAGCTTCTAATATTATCCAAAAGAAACAAAAAAAATTATGATTAAGTTGTCGGACTATGTAATCGAGTCTATTGCCAAACAGGGTGTAAAGCACGTTTTTCTGCTGCCCGGTGGTGGTGCAATGCACTTAAACGATTCATTGGGGAAGTGTCCAGATATTGAGTTTGTCTGTAACCTACATGAACAAGCTAGTGCCATCGCAGCCGAAGCTTATGCGAAAGTGACAAATAATCTTGGTGTGGCTATTGTTACTTCCGGTCCAGGAGGAACAAATACTGTCACAGGTTTAGCAGGAGCATGGCTTGACTCAACTCCATGTTTATTTATTTCTGGTCAGGTTAAACGAGCAGACTTGATGGGGGATTTGGCCGTAAGGCAACTGGGAGTACAAGAAGTAGATATTGTTTCTATTGTTCAATCTATCACTAAATACGCAACAACTATTACCGATCCAAATACTATTAAATATCATTTAGAAAAAGCTCTTTATTTAGCTAAATCTGGTCGTCCCGGTCCAGTATGGATTGATATTCCCTTGGATGTTCAAGGGGCAATGATTGATCCTGAAAAACAGCAAGGTTTTGATTCCAAAGAAGTTTCGCCAAGTTTTGATCTTCATCATCTCAGCAATCAAGTCTCTCAGCTAATTGGGTTATTAAATGAAGCAGAAAGACCAGTATTATTGGTGGGAAATGGGGTTAGACTTGCAGATGGACAAAAGGAATTTTTGGAATTAGTCGAAGGGTTGAATATCCCTGTTTTAGCGACATGGTTGGGGCTTGATTTAATAGCCAGCAATCATCCTTTATGTTTTGGCAGGCCAGGTTCGATGGCACCAAGAGGAGCAAATTTTACCCTACAAAATTCAGATTTGCTTCTAACCATTGGCGCACGCTTAGATATGGCTTTAACTGGGTATGCTCACGATAAATTAGCAAGAGCGGCCAAAAAAATCATTGTTGATATAGATCAGTACGAAATCAACAAAATGAAAACAAAAATTGAACTGCCAATTTGTGCGGATGCCAAGGATTTTATTCAAGAGCTGCTCAAGCAGAAGGATAAACTTAATCTCAAAAACCATGAGAGTTGGATAAAACGTTGCCAAGAGTGGAAAAATAAATATCCACTTGTTCTTCCTCAATATTGGGAACAAACCGAGGGAGTTAGTAGCTATGTATTTTCTCAAGTTTTGGCAGAAGAGCTTACCTCCGATGATGTCATAGTGTCCGGTAGTTCGGGCAATGGCATAGAAGTATTTTTGTTGGTTTTTGAAGTAAAGACAGGGCAAAGGATATTTCACACTAGAGGGTTAGGATCGATGGGTTTTGGACTACCTGCCAGTATAGGGGCTTGTCTAGCCAGCGATCTTAGACGCACAATATGTGTAGATGGTGATGGGGGATTTCAGATGAATATTCAGGAGTTAGAAACCGTCCATCGCTTGAATTTACCGATTAAATTTTTTGTTTTCAATAATCAAGGGTTTGCTTCTATTAGAAGTTCGCAGAAAAAGTATTTTGGGCGTTTGGTTGGTGCGGATGCCACCAGTGGTTTAACCTTACCTAATCTCCTGAATGTTGCTTCTGCTTATGGTTTAGCTACGGCACAAATATCCAGTTCAGCTAATTTAAGAGAACAGATTAGAGATATTCTCAATAGCAGCGATCCGATAGTTTGTGAGGTTATGGTACCAACAGATGAAGTCCGCGCCCCTAGCCTATCATCCTTCAAAAAAGATGATGGTACTATGGTATCTAGACCCCTAGAAGATTTGTGGCCTTTTTTAGAACGGGAGGAGTTTATTTCTAATATGATTGTGCCTTTAGTCGAAGAGTAAATTTAGATTTATTTATTAAATTACACAAAAGGAGAATATATGTTAGTTGAAAAGAGTATCACCAAATATATTACTTTTTCCGAAGAAAGTATCCTCAATGCCTTAAAAAAAATCAGCAGCAATGGCAGAAGAGTGGTGTTTTGCTTGACGGAGGATGGAGTTCTAGAAGGGATATTTACAGACGGTGATTTTCGTAGATGGATGATTGCACAAAATGATATGGATCTCAATAAACCCATTCATTTTGCTTATAATAAGAAATTTTTATTCGTTTGGGAAGATGAGGGATTAAGCAAATGCGAGTCCTATTTCTCCAATGGTGGCGAGGTGATGCCAATTTTAGATCGTCAACGACGATTAATCGCAATCGCATGGAACCGCTCACCAGGAATAACCATTGGGGATTTTGTCATTAGTCATAATTCACCAACTTTTGTCATTGCTGAGATTGGCAACAATCATAATGGGAGTTTAGACTCAGCTAAAAAACTGATTGATTTAGCCAAAGAAGCGGGAGCAAATTGCGCTAAGTTTCAAATGAGAGATTTATCGTCTCTTTATCACAATGCTGGCAACGCCAATGATTTTTCCGAAGATTTGGGTTCTCAATATACATTAGACCTGTTATCTCGATTTCAACTCAGTCAACAGGAAATGTTTGCGGCGTTTGATTATTGTAAAGAGAGAAATATTCTTCCCCTCTGCACTCCCTGGGATATAGAAAGTCTAAGCTTACTAGAAAATTACGGGATGTCTGCTTATAAAGTAGCCTCTGCCGATCTTACTAATTATGACCTACTTACAGCCCTCGCAAAAACTGGAAAACCTTTAATTTGTTCTACGGGAATGTCTAATGAGTCGGAAATTATTGAAGCGGTCAAACTATTAAAGAGTTTGGGAACACAGTATATATTACTGCACTGTAATTCCACATATCCCGCCCCCTTTAAGGACATTAATCTTAATTATTTAGATCGTCTTAAAGAAATCGGTGAATGTCCTGTGGGTTATTCTGGTCACGAACGCGGTATTTATGTTGCGGTCGCTGCTGTAGCAAAAGGAGCAAAGGTGATCGAAAAACATTTTACCTTAGATAAGTCTTGGGAAGGTAACGATCATAAGGTTAGCTTGTTATTTCCCGAATTTCAAGCGATGGTAGAGGGAATCAGACAAGTAGAAGAAGCGATGGGAACAAACTCCGAACGTCGTCTTAGTCAGGGGGAGTTAATGAATCGAGAAACCTTAGCTAAAAGCTTGGTAATTACCTGCGATTTAGCACCGGGAGAAATCATTACAGAAGAAATGCTGGCTGTGAAAAGTCCTGGTCGCGGATTACAACCCAACCGCAAACAAGAACTGATTGGACTAAAAGCTAAGAGAAACTTGAAAGCTGGTGATTTCTTTTTTGACAGTGATTTAATATCAGAAACAATTCAACCGAGACAGTACGATTTCCGTAGAAAATGGGGGATACCGGTTAGGTATCATGACTTTCAAAAACTATTGAATAAGACCAACCTTGAACTGTTAGAATTTCATCTCAGCTACAAAGACATGGAAGCTGATATAAGTCAATACTTTCACTCCAGTTATAATTGCCAATTAGTTATTCATAGTCCTGAATTATTTGCAGGAGATCACATTCTCGATTTGTGTTCTCAAGATGCAGCATATCGTCAACAGTCAATCGAAAATTTACAAAAAGTTATTGACATTACTAGAGAACTGACTAAATTTTTTCCGAACACAACTAAAACGCAAATAGTAACGAATGTAGGAGGATTTACTTTGGATGCTTTTCTACCAGCAACACAGCGTCATAAATTGTATGAAACTCTTCTAGACAGTTTGGCAAAACTTGATCAAACGGGAGTTGAGATTATCCCCCAAACAATGCCACCTCTACCTTGGCACTTTGGTGGACAGAGCCATCATAATATCTTCGTAGCTCCCGATGATATAGCCTCTTTCTGTCGTGAGCATAACTATCGAATCTGTTGTGATGTATCTCATGCAAAACTAGCCTGTAATCGTTATAAATGGTCTCTGACAGAATATATTGAAGAGGTGGGAGAATACATTGCTCATCTGCACATTGCTGATGCTACCGGTGTAGATGGAGAAGGATTACAAATTGGAGAAGGGGAGATTGATTTTCCTGCTCTCGCTGAAGTCCTAGGCAAAGTAAACCTTCAAGCGTCTTTTATTCCTGAAATTTGGCAGGGACATAAAAATGGAGGTGAGGGTTTTTGGATAGCTTTAGACAAGCTTGAACGATTTTTCTAATTCAGAGAAAAGCTGTAAATTTTTTACCAAAACTGGAGGATAACCCAAAATGATCAACTTTGAAGACTTTCAAACGAAAATTCAGAAAGCAATCGATGTCAGAGATTCTAGATTAGAAGTTCTGGAAGGTAAAAAACATAAGCCTTTAGCTATATTTGGTTATGGAAATAAAGGTAAACAAATATCCAAGCAGCTAAGACTCGCAAAGCAAGCGGTACAAATTTATGATGTAAACCCTAATGCCTTGGAAAGTGCCTGTAGCGATGGATTTGATGTGGTCAATCAAATCGATGACTTAATCGATTTTCAAGTGATCTTAGGCTCCGGACAAAATCAGATTGAGCAAAAGGATATGGTGTTTGACAATTATATATTTTATGAAGAGGCAACATTTTTTTACGATTTAGTGCATCTACAGTCTAGGAAAAGAGAGATGTCTAATTGCATTGTCCATGATCTGGATAGACTATATTGGGTATATACTGTTTTGCAGGAAGACTCCAAGAGTCAATTTTTGGATATTCTTTTATTTAGAGCTTCGCTCAATCCACTTCATCTCCAAAACTCCCGCATGAATAACAAATGGATGTGGTTTGATGTACCTCTTAAATTCAAGTCAAGAGACTATAAAAACTTTCTTGATGTTGGTGCTTTTGACGGCGATACAATAAAAGCAGCGCGATCATTTTTTCCATTAGATCGGGTTCATGCGGTAGAAGCAAATCTTGAATTTGTTAACAGAATTGCGCAGCAGGCAAAGGATTTTAAAAATGGTCTTGTTATTTATCCTTATGCAGCTTGGTCTAGTGATTGTATGCTTTCTTTTGTGGAAGATCACAATGGGATGTTCTCTGTTGTACAGGAAAAGTCTGGAAGTGTTTGTGCAGCAAAGCTCGATTCGATAATCAATGAAAATGTTGATTTAATTAAGCTAGATATAGAAGGTTCCGAAGCAGAAGCTCTAAGTGGTTGTACAAAGCTTCTTTCTTCTGCGCCTGATGTTTTAATCGCTGCCTACCACAGACCCTCTGATCTTGTTGACATTGTTTCTACCCTTTTAGCGCAAAATCCTAAATATAAAGTATATTTTAGGCATTACTCAGATGTGTATGATGACTCAATTTTGTATTTTATTAGCTAAAGATAGTGCTTGTCCACTACTAGCGTTCTCACTGGCTCTGTCCAGGTTTGTGTTGACGATCTAACCCTGTAAATTTACACCATCTAAAACTTAGGAGGATAAAAATGAAAAATAAAGCTTTGCATCTCGAGAGTGATGAGTTTACTCAAAGAAGCGCAACTGAAGCGGAGATAGATGCATCACTTCGTAAATATGTTGATCAATTGTTGCCAGTCATGGGGGGTAGAGCTTGGAACTGGGACATTCAGGTAACGCTCAAGCGACAAGTGTTTTCTCGTTTAATTCACTACTATGAGTTGTACAAAAAGATCGTTGATGTACAAGGTGTAATCTTGGAATTTGGAGTACAATGGGGTGCTACGCTCACAACGTTGAACAATCTTCGGGGAATGTTTGAGCCGTATAACCACGCACGTAAGATATATGGTTTTGACACTTTTGAAGGTTTCGCAACCATTGATGAGAAAGACGGAGGGTTTTCAAAAGTAGGACAGTACAAGGTATCAGAAGATTATGAAAAAGTTCTTGAGGACATCTTGAACTTGCACCAAGGCTTATCACCTATCCCTCAAATCAAAAAGTTTGAATTGATTAAGGGAGATGCTTCAGTCACATTTCCTAAGTGGTTAGATGATAACACTCACGCCATTGTTGCCATGGCTATTCTTGACATGGATGTTTACAAGCCAACCAAAGATGTCTTAGAAAAAATCATTCCTAGACTAACCAAAGGTTCTTTACTGGTGTTTGATGAATTGAACTGTCAGCACTTCCCTGGAGAAACTCAAGCTGTCGCCGAGGTTCTTGGTTTAAATAATCTAGCGTTAAGATGTTTCCCTCATCAGCCTTACTGTTCTTGGGCTATTTGGGAAGGCTAATCCATCTACTTAGCGGTTTGCTTGAATTCCTTATTCGCTTTACCGCTGAGTTAACGTCATTTTTTTATGATGAATAATGTATCTTCTTAAAAATAATAAACTTGTTGGCATTGTCAAGAAACATAGATTTGTCCGTTTCTTGCTAGTTGGTGTAATAAATACCCTGTTTGGTTATTTTTCCTTTGCCACTCTTATTCTTATTGGACTGGATTACAAGTTAGCCGCTCTGCTGGCTACCATTCAGGGAGTTTTATTTAACTTTCAAACCACGGGAAGACTGGTTTTTGGGTTGAGTTAATCCATGACAAATGCCACAAATTATCAAGCACTGATTACAGGAGGTTCTCGCGGCATTGGAGCAGCTATAGCCTCAGCACTAGAGAGTCAGGTAATTCAGATTATCGCCCCTAAACGCTCAAAAAAAGTAAAAATTGGAGGACAAACAGCATGGTAATGGTTAGAATGCAAGTCTCCTTAGAGTCTTTAATCGAGGCAATTGCCACCCTTGATTTAGGAGTGAAACGAAAACTTATGGAAATTATAGAAGATCAGATTTTTGAATCAGAAGAAGAGTCCATGGAAAATGATCCAGAGGTGTTAGCTGAAGTAGAGGAAGCACGAAAAGCTTATCAGATAGGCGACTATCAAAATCTTCAAGAATATATCACTAATTAATCTGAACAAGCTTCATGAATTAAGAAGTCATCATCCCTAAACCTGTGCAGAAGCAGTTGAAAAGCTTTCCAGATGATGTGCAAACTCGCCTGAACGAAAAAATCCTTCTGCTGACTGACGAACCCCGTCCTTCGGGAGTTAAAAAGTTGCAAGGCTATGCCAATGAATATCGTCTTAGGGTAGGTGATTATCGAGTGCGTTATGAAATTGACGATCAAGGCTCAGTTGTCATCATTCTGAGTTGTAGACATCGAAAAGATGCTTACAAAGGATGACTTACTATGAGAATTTATCTTGAATGTCGGGGTGAAGACCGTTCGGCTGAACTCACGGCCGAAGCCCTCGCTTTTAGCGACGGGATGAAACCCCGACCAGTATAAAACAGCACTTCGACAAGCTCAGTGACACGAAGCACGACATTTCGACACATTTCGACACATTTCGACAGGCTCAATGTAAAGGCTCAATGTAAAAGCTCAATGTAAAAGCTCAATGTCAACTAAAATCTTGACAATTTGTGCTATACAGGTTAACATAAAATAAGTTGTTTGAGGTCGATCAACAATGATTGTCTTAGAAATGAAAGCCGTGGTCAAACCAGGTCAGTGTTCTGCCATTGATGAAGCTATTCGTACAGTACAATTCATCCGTAATAAGGCTTTAAGGCTTTGGATGGATGCCAAGAGAGAAGACAAAATTGATAAATATTCTCTCAATAAATATTGTGCGGTTCTCGCCAAACAGTTCAAGTTTGTCGATACTCTAAATTCTACGGCCAGACAAGCATCAGCCGAACGAGCTTGGTCAGCTATTGCTCGTTTCTATGACAATTGTAAGAAAAAAATAAAAGGTAAAAAGGGTTATCCTAAGTTTCAGAAAAATAATCGTTCTGTGGAATACAAAAACTCTGGGTGGAAACTATCTGATGATAGAAAGAAAATAACTTTCACAGATAAGAAAAATATTGGGACGGTTAAACTAAAAGGAACCAGAGACTTAAACTTTTACCCTCTAGACCAAATTAAACGAGTTAGGATTGTTAAACGAGCAGATGGTTATTATGTCCAATTCTGTCTAAGTGTTGATATTCGGGAATATGCTAAACCCCTAGAACCAACTAAAAGATGTGTGGGATTGGATGTAGGTTTAAAAGTTTTCTACGCTAACAGTGATGGGGAAACGGTAGAAATACCGCAATACTATCGCCAGGCAGAAAAAAGATTAAACCGACTGAATCGGAAGAAATCTAAAAAGTTTAGAAAAGGTCAACCCCAATCAAACAACTACCAAAAAGCTAGAAAGAGATATGCTAGAAAGCATTTAAGAGTAAGTAGGCAACGTAAAGGCTTTGTCGAAAAAGAGGCATTGCACGTCATTAAATCTAACGATTTCATCGCCTACGAAAACTTAAATATTCAAGGCATGGTAAAAAACTCTAAACTAGCTAAATCTATTAATGATGTGGCTTGGTCTATTTTTCGACAATGGTTAGAGTATTTTGGTTTTAAATATGGTAAGGTTACGGTAGCAGTAGCCCCCCATAACACGAGTCAAAATTGTTCTAATTGTGGTCAAAAAGTCCCTAAATCTCTATCTACGAGAACCCATGTTTGTCCCCATTGTGGCTATGTAGAAGATAGAGATATTAACGCCGCTATCAATATTCTCAAAAAGGGACTAAGTACGGTAGGGCATACCGAAACTAATACGCTTGGGGAGAGATTCCCTCTGGCGAATGCTGGATACGTCCTGCCAGATTAAGGAAACTCAGTGAACCAAGAATCCCTCGCTTTTAGCGACGGGAGTGTCAAGACAAATTTAACAAACCATAAAGCTCTAATTACAGGAGCTTCTCGCGGAATTGGAGTAACTATAGCTTCATTTCTAGAGAATCAAGGGACTGAGATTATCGCCCCCATGCAATTAATCAAAGGGTTTTCTCCAGCCATGAAAACCGCAGGCTGGGGTAGAATTTTTAACATCAGTTCTATTTTCAGTCTATTCTGTCACCAAAGCCGGACTGAACGCCCTAACCCGCAGTGCTGCTCTAGAATTCGCCACCTATGGTATTCTAGTTAATGCAGTCTGTCCAGGTTATGTGGGGACGGAGCTAACTTTTGCTAACAACTCACCTGAGCAGTTGGCGGGAATTGCTTCTTCCATTCCCCTCCAGCGCCTAGCCCAACCTGATGAAATCGCCAAATTAGTTGTTTTTCTGTGTTCGCAAGACAATACCTACCTCACCGGACAAAGTATAATTATTGATGGAGAATTTACCTGTAAATAAAATCCAAATTATCATAACATATAGAAAATCGCAACTGTCTATTGGAGATAAATCGTAAAATGTATCTTCTTAAAAAGAATAAATTTGTCGCCATTGTCAAGAAACACAGATTTGTCCGTTTCTTGCTGGTTGGTGCAATAAATACCCTGTTTGGTTATTTTTCCTTTGCCACTCTCATTCTTATTGGGCTGGATTACAAGTTAGCTGCTTTGCTGGCTACCATTCTGGGTGTCTTATTTAACTTTCAAACCACGGGAAGACTGGTTTTTGGTAGCCAAAACAACAAATTGATTTTTCGTTTTGTCTTAGTTTATGTGGTGACTTTTCTCTTGAACGTTGAGGCCCTGAGAATTGTTGATGCTATTGATATTGACATCGAGCAAAAAACTAAAATGTTAATCGCGGGTGCTATCTTGGTTCTTCCCATGGCTGTCATCTCTTTT
>Ga0315900_10011276_pt1 | contig 11082 bp, 13 predicted proteins | sample LakEriMetagenome_FD_203521 | JGI IMG/M metagenome (GOLD analysis project Ga0315900, IMG submission 203521) | Freshwater fungal communities from buoy surface, Lake Erie, Ohio, United States - Buoy 12 MA114 | ecosystem: Environmental > Aquatic > Freshwater > Lake > Lake biofilm | place: USA: Lake...
CGCGGTGGTCTCGACATCCGACCCATGCCCGATCCGGCCGATGAGGACGCCGTCGGTTCGGCACCGGAACGCCTCGCGCCCACGGCCCGACTCTTTCTTCGTCTCGACGACCGCATGGGATTCCTCGCCGTGGCGCAGATTCGGGCCGTCCTTGCCGACGGAGATCGCGCGATCGTCGTCACCCTCGACGGGCGGCGTTGGCAGGTGCGGAAGCCGCTGCGCGAGTGGGTGCTACGGTTGCCGGAGGAACAGTTTCTGCAGATCCACCGTGGCGCCCTGGTCAACCTCAACGAGGTGCAGCGCGTGGACGAATGGAGTCACGGCAGCTTCCACGTGCATCTGCGCGGCGAGTCGACGCCGATGGTCATGAGCCGCCGGTTCGCGTCACGCGTGCGAGCTCGGCTGGGGTAACCTCGCGCAGACGCGGTCGCCCCAGCCAAGGTACACGCGGTCGGGCTCATGGCCCGATCAGCGGCGGGACTCCCGTGCACCAGGCCGGACGCGAGCCGCGGGCAGCCACGTATGGGCACGAGTCCAGGCGGCCTCGAATTCCTGTTGTGTACGCGCGGCCTCGTCGGCCTTTCCCCGCGCCGCGAGCGCCTGCTGCGGCCCGCGTAACGCCACGCGCGACCGCCACGCTGCGATGACGCGGCTGTCCGTGCGCGGGCGCATCGTGCGCACGTCGCTCCCGTGGCGGCAGCACGCAAGCGCGACCATCACGAGGGCGTCGGACAACAGGGGCTGCCGAGCCAGCGATCGGAGCGCGCCGAACGCGACGGCGCCCGGATGCCGGAGATACGGGGCAAGAACCGTCTCGAAGGGGCGCAGGGTGAGCGCCGCCACAGCCGACATGGCCTTCGCATGCGCCAAGTCGCGCGCGCCGGTGTGCAGCAAGCGGCTGGGCTTGCTGGCGGGCCGGTGCCGACTCGGCAGAAGGTATGGCGGAGCGGAGGGACGACGCAGGCTGCGCCGCCGCATGTGCATGGGCCTGGGTACGCAGCAGCGCGGGGACGGTACACAGCGACAAGCGGCCGACACCATCGACCGCCGCACCACAACCCGTCGGCAGCCGGTTATCGAACCAACACGCCGCTGACCCGCTTCCACGGCCCCTCGCGGCAATGCCCTCACGACCCGCGTGTACGGGCCGCGAACGTTGGCTGCGGCACTCGCGCATCGGCGTCCCGAACCCTCCCCACACTCCTCGGCGGTCCTCGCATGTACGGTCTTCGACCTGTGGTCCTTCTGCTCGCCACTGGTGTCGCCTGCAGTGGCGTACGCACGCCACTTCTCACTGGTGAACGGCTGACCCTATCGGCCGTCTCCGACTCGGTGCCGTCGGGGTGGCAGACCGATGGACGCGCCATCTCGATGCGGTTCGATTCGACCGCAGGCGCCCGCCGCGGTGGTCGCCCGACGCTTCGTGTCGCCTATGATTCGAGTGCACCGTACGCAGGCATCGTGCAGCGGGTCATGGCCGCTCCGCTTGCCGGACGATCGGTTGAACTGCGCGCGCATCTCATGCGCGACTCGAGTCGGGCGAACGTCGGCATCTGGATGATGGCCGTCTCGGACAGCCAGGAACGGCTCGCGTACCTGAACAGCTACGATTCGGTTTCGTCCGGACCGTACCGGTGGGCCACGCATCGCCTGCGGTTGACCGTGCCGACCGGGACGGCGCGCCTTCTGGTGGGCGCAGCCATCCATACCGAGCATGGCGTGATGTGGGTCAGCGACCTCTCGCTACAGCCGCAGGGGCGCTGATGTCATCGACGCACGATCGGGGGGTGCTGGCACTTCGGCTCCTGATGGGGAGCCCGATGATTGCCTTGCACGGCTGGGGGAAAGCGCAGGCGCTCTTCGCCGAAGGGCCCGTGTCCTTCGCGGATCCGCTGCACCTCGGTGCCACCCCCACGCTGATCATCGCGGTGCTGACCGAGTTCGTCGCCCCGATGCTCGTGCTCCTCGGCGTTCGCACGCGCTGGGCCGCGTCGGCGACCGCGGCCACCATGAGCGTCGCCCTGGTGTTCGTTCATGGTGGGGCACTCACGGGTGATCACAGCGGGGAGCTGGCGTATCTGTATCTGGTCGGCTTCGTGGTGCTGGCGATCATGGGTGGCGGACGGTACGCCCTGGAACGCGGGGGGCGAGCGCAGGAGCAGGATGCGCGGGATGATTGATCGACACGCGACGAAGGCGCGGAGGTGCGGGGGGTGAAGAGCCAGCGCCGCCGCCTACGCCCCCACCGACTGGCGGGCGGCGGCGGGCCCGCTGCCGTGTTCGGGCGACGCGAGGGCCGTGGGGACCGGCGGTGACTGTGGGGGGCGCTGCCGGCGACGATGCGCCTCGCGCCGTGGCAGGACGGACACGCCAGCGGGTCCACCTCAACGATCTGCGGGAGGAGCGTCGCCGCAGGGCCGTCGCCCACCGGCGGGTGGGCTCGGTCGGCGCCAGCCGTGGGGCGGGGACGATCGCGGGCGGCCCGTCCGCTACGACGGGCGTCGCCTGGTCCCGCCGGCCGCGGGGGCGGTTGGCCTACCAGCCATGATACCGCGTCGTGCGTCGCCACGTTGCGGCCGTCGACGGCGACGATTTCGCTCCGGCTACCGAAGGCGAAGCTCGAAGCGCGGCGCGTGCTCGCGAACGAGAAGGACGTGCCGTCCCAGAGCCTGCTCGAGGTCTATCTCGCGGAGCGCATCGCGGAGGAACGGGCTCCAGCACGCCAGCGTTGGCGCGCGAGCGTACAACGGCCCGCATGCGCTCCTTCCAGCGCTTGCCCTTGGTCCCGAAAGCGGACACGGCTGAGTAGAGTTACGCCGCGTCTGGCGCCTGGTGATCCGGACGTTGGATGGAGAACTCCGCGGGGGTCAGGTGCCCAAAGGCGCCATGGGGACGAACCCCGCTGTCTTCAGTGCGCGACGCCGCGATGACCTGCTGCGCATGCCCGATGTCGGCGAACTGCGTGAAGTTCCGGCACTCATCGCGCAGCTTGCCGCTGACGGACTCAATGTAGCTGATATCGGTGGGCCTTCCCGGCCGCGTGAAGTCGCGCTGTACCCCGCGCGTGTAGGCCCAGTCTTCGAGGACGCGCGACCTGCACTCCGTGCCGTGGTCGCACGTAATCGACGTCGGCTTGCCATTGGGCGGGTCCCGTCGGCGCGGGCGCCGGGCCCCGGTGCAGCGACCGATGCTTCCGACGGCGCACCCGGAGTCGCCGCTGCAGCCCTTCGAGGCGATAGAGCCGCCGGACGCGCTTCAGAGTGACCGTTTACCGCTTCGCGGCGGAGCAGCACCCAGATTCCCTGGAACCCGAATCGCGGTCGCGCCAGCGGTGGTCCCGCAAAGCGACGTCCCTCTGGCTCGGGCTGCCGGCCTTCTTGGGGGGGAGGTCAGTGGTCGCGCATCAGAACAGCAGGTCGACCTCCACACCACTGAAGGAGGTCGGCCGGCGGCCTGCGGCAACGATGGTGCCGACCCTGAACTTGAGCGGTAGGAGCAGCTGGGCCGGAAGCCGGGCCCAGGCAGGCATGGTGTAGTAGTTGATCTTCAGCAGGGAGCCGAGTTGAACGCCAGCCTGCGGCGTAAAGGCGAACGCCGTCTGATTCGCCCGCCGATCCATGCCGATCTCCGAGTACACGAACATGCCGGCGAATCGCTCGTCGCTGACCCAGTAGTCGAAGTGACTCCTCATGCCAACCCGGAGAGCCCAGGTCCCCACCGTGTCCCGCGGTGACACCACACGGCCGAGGCTGTACGAAGCGGTGTAGCCGTGCCACGAGTCCAGTTGCCCTCGCTTGTTGCCTTGATCGTTGAAGCGGTACGCCGAGCGGAGCAAGCCGAGATTCATGCGGAGGTCCGCCCCCAGAAAGACCTCCGGCGAACTGACGACGCGATTGGTGAAACCCAGAACCAACGAGTTCGCCACGCGACTGCGGACGAACTCCCGGAGGTACGGCGGTTGATTGGCACGCTGGATATCGACTCGGCGTGCCAGCGAATCCGGCATCAGGTCTTGCAGTACCGTCCCGTAGGGGAGAGGCACAAGGGACAGGGCCCGGAACTGCCGGAACACATGCGACGTGCGTGATGTCGGGCTGGACGGGTCGACTGCAGCGCGCGCGAGACTGTCGTCGGCCAATGAACGCCCGCGCTCGAAGGCATCGGCAAGATCCCCGAGTGACGCGGTGACCGCGTTCACGATTCGCTGCGCCTCCGGGGTGAAGAGCGGGTATCGGATGTCGCGGAGCGAGCCATGTGCCAGGTAGGCACCATGAGGTTGATTGAAGGCCTCGTCCCCGAACGCCGTCCACACTTCCCCGTTCGCATTGACGACGCGGGTGCCGTGCTCCGAGTAGAAGTCATGCAACGACTTGTTGTTGACGAGCATGGCCAGCATGGTGCGCCTGACCAGCAGGTGCCCCGAGGAAAAGGCGTCCTGGAGAAAGTGGTCCGCGAAGCCGTTGTACAGGAACGCGTAGTGCAGCCACTCCCTGGACGCGACCGCATCGGGTTCGCGTCCGGCCTTCTCCGCTGCACGAATCGCCGCGGCGTGCAGCGTGACGTACATGGTCAGGGCGTTCGTGCCATGCAGGCGATTCAGCACCGCCTGGGCGTGCGCCGGAGACAGCAGGCGGTCGATGTCCGAAGAATCGAATGGGGCGAGATGCTCGCTGGCCCCTTTACCGTACCAGTAGAAGTGCGACTGGTTGCGCATGGCCAGGGTGAGATACGCCGGGTCGAGCTTTGCCAGGGCGCCGTCCGGCGCGCTCGCGTAGTGCGCTGCCGCGAACTGTTCCTGCAGGGCAATCACCCGCAGCACCTTGCTGTTGGGCGTGAGTAGATGCTCCTGGAGCGCCAGCGGGCTCACCGTGTGATCGCCACTGAGGGCGTTGATCGTGCCATACCCGATCGATGTCTGGTACCGTGACAACAGCGGAAACGTATACGTTGCCGACGCCGAGTCGTAGGTCAGCGGGAGCCGGCTCCAGAACGGCGACGTCGCAGCGCCACGACTCCGGAGAAACATCGACATGGCGGCATTGCCAATGCGCTTGTGCTCATGGAAGTAATACGCGAATGCAGATCGCGGGACGAGGAGCATCAGCGCGACGAGCATGCATGTCCGCCAGCTCGCACGGCTCAGGGTGGTACGAAGCGCTGGGTTCACAGGCGACCGAGGGAGCGTGATACTGGCTTGGACTGCGTGGGAGTGACGGACAGCGAAGCTAGGAGGCCCAGGCGGCGCGGCAACCGATTGCCCCCCGGATGGTCCAGGCACCGGCCCGAGCGGTTGTCGGCGCCGCCGAGCGGGCATCGGTCGTGTCCCGAACGACAACGTGATAGCGCAGCCGTTCGTCGGGCTGCCGGGCCGTCGGCTGCCCGCCTTGTGCCGTTCGAGTGCGCTGCTGTTGGTCGAGCATGACCACGCTCTGGCATCCACGAACATAGGGTACCTCCGGTTCGTTCGTGCATCTCGAGGGCCGTGGGAACGGCAATTGCCGTTTGTAAGGAGCGGCACCGGCCGGGGCCCATCCGTCGCACCGGTGGGGCGGCCACGCAGCCTGGCATGAGCGGATGTGGACTGGGGAGCTCCTCAGCCTCGTGGCCGCGATGACGTACGGACCCGCAGTCCGCCCGTACCTCCGGTTCTCGCTCGAGCGGGCCGCAACCGCTGCGCGGGGCGAGGAGCCTGGCCGAACGGCTGCCCGGGCCGTACGTTCGGGTTCCGCGGACACACGTCAGACCACAGGAGGACACACCGTGAATGCCCTGCTCCCACCCGGCCAGCGCGAGTCTGACACCTTTCATCGGTTTGGCCAGCCTCGCTTCGCCGAGCGGTTTCCGAGCGAGCCCTCCGGGCCGTCGCTCACGATCACTGGGGCTGTCTCACGAGAGCGGCATCTTGTCCGGGCTCTCGACGGACTCTCTCGCGTGGAACAGATCTCCGACTTCCATTGCGTAACGACGTGGAGTGTGCGTGGACTGCGCTGGGAGGGCGTGCGGTTCGCCGAGTTCTACGCACGGGTCGTTGTTCCTCACGCGGCACCCTCGCCGGGCGCCACGCTTGTCGCGCTGTACGGGCAGGACGGTGCGTGCACAGGCATGGTGCTGGAGGACCTGCTGGCCGATGATGTTCTCTTGGCGGATCGCCTGAACGGGGAGCCGCTTTCGATCGACCACGGCGCTCCCCTGCGCCTCGTTGCGCCAGCGCACTACGGCTACAAGTCGGTCAAGCATCTCTCCCGGATTGAGTTTCGGGAGCCCGCTTCTGGCTACCGAGTCTCTGGCCTACGGTTCATGGATCACCCACGTGCTCGTGTAGTCCTCGAGGAGCGCGGTCGATCGCTACCGGGCTGGTTCCTGCGCTTTGTGTATCGCCCGCTGATACGGACCACGGCGTCCCGCTTCGCGAAGGCCGCTGCCAAGCGTCAAGAAGGCATCGGCATGACCGATGGATCCGCAACCTAGCCCGTCATTGCACCCAACGTGCGTCAACCGGCCTTGCCTTCGGTCTGAGGGTCTAGCTGCCCGCTGGTCTGCCTGATTGCGGACAGGAGACGGGGAAACCTGAGGTTGCCGAGACGGGGCGGACGGTGGACAATGGGTCGCATGTGGACCACCGCCCTCTTTCTGATGCTGGCGGCGCAGGACGCCGCCACGCAGCCGCTGCGGTTGCGTCACCGTCCGCCCACCGAGGCGGAACGCGCGTTGGCCTACCCCGATGCGGCCACGCGTGAGTTCGTGGCCCGTGCCCGCACGGAACGCCTCCGCGTGGATTCCACGCTCAACGCCTACCGCGCCATGTCGTACGAACGCCTCACCTTGGGGGGAGCGTGGGGGGCAGTGCGGGCGCCGGCGGGCGCGAGCGACTCCTCGGGCGCCGGGAAACCGTGGGGCGCGTCAGCTGGTCGCGGCGCGATGGGGCCCGGCGCGCTGTGGGGCTCCGTAGCCCGGCGTGCGCCTCAGGGGCAGCGCGGGCGCGGCAGGGCCGCCTTGTCCCGCATGCCACGGGGCGGTTGGCATACCAGCCAACGTACCTCGTCGTGACGTGGCCCTTGTCGGGGATGTGCACCAGCACCCGGGCCAGGAACTCGAGCGGGTCGGCGGTCTCGGTGTCCGCCGTCGGGCCGTCCGCCTTGACGGACCGGTCCGTCACCGCCTGCGCGGCGCGGTCGAACGTCAAGCGCGCCAGCGCGACCGGATTCCGGGCGCAGTCGCGCGCGAGGCGCATCGCGAACGCGCGATCGTCCTCGGGGACCCAGACGGCCGTGTGCACGTGGAAGCCGGAGTGCGGCCAGGTGCGCATGCCCGCGGCCTGGTCCTCGTCGAACAGCTCCACGCGCACGAACCACCGCAGCACGGCGCGGCGAAACGCCTCGGTCAGGCGCGCCGTGTCGTGGGCGGGCCACGCCACAAAGGTCCCGTCGGGCCGGAAGCCACCGTCGGTGACGAGCCGGTGCAGGTGCGGATGCCAGTTGGCCCGCGACCCATGCGTCTGCAAGCACGCCACGATGCCGACAGCGAGGTCGCGCTCGCTGGTGAGCGTGCGAATGGCGGCCGTGACGGAGGGGGCGGCGACGCGGGCGATTTCGCCGAGGAGACGGCGGCGAGAGCGGCAGTACGCGCGAAGCCGCTTGGGGATGGTGAGCACCACCTGCCGGTGCGGCACCGGCGCGAGCAGCGTCGTGTCGAGCCACTGCGTCCAGATCGCCAAGCGCTTGGGCAGGGCAGCTGGGGCGGACGTAGCGGCACGCGCACGAGAACGCGAGCAGATACTCGTGCGTGCAGGCGTCGCAGCGGACGCGGAGAACAGTGGCGCTGGCGAGGTCGGCGATCGCGCGGTAACCTCGATGGATCGTCCGTCCACCTCCGATTGCGGGTAATGTCCCGATGTCGTCCGAGAACTTGCGCGCGTGGACAAGGTGGATTGCCGCCATCAGGCGCTTCCTTGGATTCACCGCGAACACGCCTCCGCACGCGGTGTCGACTCGGCCCACCACCGTCCCGGTGTCAGAGCCGAGGAGCGATGAGGTCGAGCGGGCGGTGCACCTGCTGGGATCGCGATCCGCGTTCGACGGATGGCTGGTGGGCTTCGCCGCCGCTCCGACCGACGAGCTCGTGGCGTTTTCGTTGCTGCTGGGACACCGGTCGGCGCCGACGATGGCACGAGCGCTGATCGAGCGCGGACAATCGGGCGGGATCGCCAACGGGTTGTGCTTGCTGTACATGCACGACCGCCCCGCATTCCCTGACTGCGTCCCTCAGTACCGCAGCCGCAACGATCCCATCCAGCTTGCCCATGGGGGTTGCACCGGGATGGGGCTGACGACGCCCTGCACGCTGGGCGAGGTGGTCGCCAGGATCGAGTCGGGGGAATACCCGTTCCTGCTTGCGCGGTATTGTGAATCGCCTCAGGCGAGGCGACAGCGTGACCGATAGCTTGACAGTCAACTGACACTATGTCCATGCACGGCCATGCCTGCCGCCGATCACCCGCACGCGCGTTTGCACGCGCGTGTACGCGCCGAGACCGCCGAACGCCTCCTGGCGGCGGCCTTCGAACGGCTGCGTGACGCGTCCGAGGCCCCTTTCTCGCATGAGATCGTCGCCGCGCGGACCGGCCCGCACGGTGTACCGCCACTTCCCGACCCAGGCCGACCTGGTGCAGGGCGTGGGGCGGCACCTCCGCGACCGGACCGGCACCACCTGGCCGCGGACCCCCGACGCCATTGTGCCGGAACTGCGCGGCCCCTTTGCGCAGGTCGAGCGCAACAATGCCCTGACTTGCGCCATGCTGGCCGCGGCACCGCGCGCCAACTATCCGGGGATACTGACCAGCGATCCGGATGGCGCCCCGGCAGCTGCCAACACCGCCTTCGGCGTGATCGGGCGCAACCCGTGGGGCCTCGCGTCCTTGCCCCGTGCGTATCGGCAACGCGGCCAGCGGGCACTCGGCGAAGCCATCTACACCGCACTGCTGGCGCGTGCCCAAACGGAGCAGGTGTCGCGCATGGTGCGCGCCTTTGCGGCCGACCAACTCGGCCGGGTAGATGAGGCGATCGCGCCTGCCCTTTCGTCGGTGGAGCATTGCGACACCACCGGGCCGTTCCGGACGCGCGCGCCGTTCTCTTGCGCGGCGTTTCACGCCCCCGGGCGACTTCCGCAGTCAACGCACCACGTGAGTTGCTGTGGTGTATCACGCGTGATCCATTGTCCGCATGGACAACGTCACCGTACGTGAACTCCGAAACAACGGCGGGCGGGTATTGCAGCCGGTCGCCGATGGCGAAACGCTGACCGTTACCATGGATGGCCAGCCCATCGCCGAGCTGCGACCAGCACCCGGTCGAGCCATGCCGGCGGCCACACTGCTCAAGCGGTGGCGGCAGCTGCCGCCGGTTGATGCGCAGCAGCTGCGTGCCGACCTCGATCGCGTGCTGGACGCGTCGCCATGATCGAGCGCACGCGTCAGACGCGAGGCATTCTCGATACCAGCACGGTCATCCTGCTCAGTCGATTGGACGATCCGATGCTGTTGCCCGACGAACCCGTCATCACGGCGATCACGCTGGCCGAGCTGACGGTGGGCCCGTTGGTAGCCGCGTCGGATGTCGAGCGGGCGGCGCGCCAGGCGCACGTGCAGCAAGCCGAGTCGAACTTTGATGCACTGCCCTTTGACGCTGCGGCCGCCCGCGCCCTTGGGCGCGTTGCCGCCTCGCTCCGGCAGTCGGGGCGCGAGCCCGCCGCCCGTTCGTATGACGCGATGATCGCTGCCACGGCGCTGGCGAATGCGCTGCCCGTCTACACCTGCAATCCCGACGACTTCATGGGGATCGACGGCCTCGATGTCATCGCCGTGCCGCCGCCGACGCACTGAACGCTGAGACGTCGCTCACCGGTTCAACGGGTCGCAGTCCCCACGGTTGCTCCGTGATGGCGAGACCCTGCTCTTCACGGACTGGTCGGGCACCGCCGCGACCTCCAGTCTGATGGCCTACTCCATCACGCGCGACGCCGTGTCACCGCGTGGGGTGGATGGGTCGCGGGTGCTCGACGTGGTCGATGGGCTGCTGGTGTACAGCGCTGCGTTGTGGGCGTTCCGAGTGGACGCCGGCGAGCGATCGCGTCGTGTGCCGTGCACAGTCGGGCACCGATCGCGCCATCCTCGCGTGGCAGACGCCGTACGGGAGCGGTGTGTTGGACACACGGCACGCGGACGAGCGGAGTTCCGTGTGGGAAGGCGTGGTCTCTCCCAATGGGGAGTGGCTGCTGCTCCGGCTCGGCACCGGCACCGGCGCCGACCTCCGCTATCGACGTCTGTCGGGTGATACCACCTCGCAGCCCTTGGTCGCCACGCCAGCCTCCGAGTCGGATGCCCGCTTCTCCCCCGATGGTAAATGGGTGGCGTATGCGTCTGACGTGGCGCCGTCGGTCGGTCGGGAGCGGTTCTTGCGCGAGATCCAGCTCGCCGCGTGACTCAGTCCTCCGCACATCCTGCCGCTGTACGACGCGGGCGACGCGGAAGGTGCGTTGTATTTCGTGATGCCCGTGGTACCGGGGCCGTCGCTGCGCGCTCGGCTCGATGCCCAGCGGCAGTTGCCCATTGCCGCGGCGGTGCGCATTGCCAGCGAAGTGGCGGCGGCGCTCGCCCACGCGCATCGCATGGGTGTTATCCACCGCGACATCAAGCCGGAGAACATCCTCTTGCAGGACGGCCAAGTGCTCGTGGCCGACTTCGGTATCGGCAAGGCGGTCCGCGACGCGCCGGGCGACACGCGCACGCAAATGGGAATGCGTGTGGGCAGACCGGCGTACATGAGTCCCGAGCAGGCGGTGGGTGAAGACGTGGACGGGCGCAGCGATCTCTACTCGCTGGCTTGCATGCTGCATGAGATGCTGGTGGGGGAGGCGCCATTTACGGGCCCGTCGGTGCGGGCGGTGATCGCGAAGCGGTTCGAATCGCGTTCGGCATGGACCTGCAGGCCGCCATCGACGCGCCGCGCTTGCGCCAGGACGACGGCTATCGCGTAGCGCTCGAGGCGCCCATCACCGATGGCGTGCGCACGGCGCTGCAGGGCACGG
>Ga0315900_10011279_pt1 | contig 11079 bp, 9 predicted proteins | sample LakEriMetagenome_FD_203521 | JGI IMG/M metagenome (GOLD analysis project Ga0315900, IMG submission 203521) | Freshwater fungal communities from buoy surface, Lake Erie, Ohio, United States - Buoy 12 MA114 | ecosystem: Environmental > Aquatic > Freshwater > Lake > Lake biofilm | place: USA: Lake...
CGGCGGGGGGCTCATCCGGGGGAGGGGGGCTCATCTCCGCGTCCGGCATCGTCTCGCCCCCCTCCCCCTCGCCGCCCCCCGCGGTGCGGCATTCGCCGCGCCCCCGGCTTCCCCCTCCCCCATAGCGGAATCGAGGGCATCCCCGCCGCTGCAGGCCGCATCCTGCGGCTAGCGGAGCGGCCGCAAGCGGCCGCCAGTGGGCATCCTGCCCGCTTTGGCGGCGGCATCCTGCCGCCGAGCCTCCGCCGCCATCGACGTCGTCCTGGGCGAAATGGCGGCCCGCGGCGGCGGCTTCGTGTCGCGACCCCTGTTGGCGGGGCTCCGCTCCCGCGGCGGCGGCTCTCAGGGGCTCATCCTCAGCCCCGTTCGCCGCGTGCCGCGTCCGCTCCCGGGGCGATCAGTCGGGCCGCAAGCCCCGGTATTTGGCGTCGAGCGTGTTCAGCGGAGCAGCCGGTTCCCGGCTGCGGCTCCCCGGCATCCTGCCGATTTCGGCGGCGGCATCCTGCCGCCGCTTGCGTACGGCGCTTGGCGTCCGGCCAATCCCCAGGCCCGATCGCCTTGCTGAGCCGCTCTCAGGTATTACACGTCCTAGCGAAGTCCAACTGATCTTCGGGACCCAGATTTTTTTTCACACTTTCGATCAACACCGGTGTCGCTCGAGCAAGAAATCTTCCTTGCCCCAAAACCAGTTTGCCGCCAGGGTAAAACTCGCTATCCGGATACCAACTGAAAAGGTAATAAGTCGGCCGTAACGTCAACATCTCGTTCCTGATGTCTGCCTTGAATCGCTCCGCCACTTCACTCAGTCGGACGCGTGCGCGGAAGTCCACGTAATCAGAAAGATCAATCCGAAAGAACGACCGTGCGTATGACCATGTGCCGGGATCCGGCGGACCGTGCGTGTCTTCGCGGCACGGCGCTTTCACCACACCCACTCCACAAATCTCACCATTCACGCAGACCACGACATGGTCGTCTGGCCGTGCCTCTCGCATTATTCCGTAATGCGCGACACTACCTCGTTTGTTTGCCGATGGGCTCCAGATGCACTCGCCCGGTGCCCAACCGGAACCCGCTCGATTGCCTTTGCCTGTCGTGACGTGAAACCAAACGGCCATTTATCGCTGCTTCCTGGTCTGCCCCCGTGCAGCTTCATGCTCCAACGGAAACGATTGGCTTTATGAGATCTACCCTGCCTCTAAGACGAGCTGCCGAACAACCGCAGGCGGCGGCCTCTTCGTGGCTCTCGCCGAATTAGCCATAAGATGCTTTTTCACCTGCTCTGCAATAGCTTGCCCGAATACCGGCGGCACCGCATTGCCGATCTGTATCGCGATCCGAATTTTCGACCCAAACCACCGATAATCGTCGGGAAACGTTTGTAGTCGGGCGGCTTCCCAATGCGTAATCGGCCGGTCTTCAGCTGGGTGGAGATAGCGCCCCTTCTCCGGCTTGTAAAACTCGCAGCGAATCGTGCACCGCGCCGGTTTGTCCCACTCCAATCTGCCAAACAGATCGGTCCCGCCCTGTGTTTTTCGAATCCAACAGGCGGGCGTCAGTTCGGGCGCTAGACGTTGAAGGTCAAATCGATTGCCACCCTCCGGAATCAACCGGTACCTACGAAGCGATGTTTCCGTGGGATTGCGTGCGATGTGGAGGTCGGGTGTTCTGACCACCCCATCGATTCCTTCGGGAAGTTCAGTGTGCGTCGGGCGTGCGGGTATTCCCCGAAACGCGTCTCGAACGGTTCTTTTTTTCCCGGAGATCGGCGGCGGCAAAGCTACGGCGCCGTGTTTAGAGCCGATGATGATTGCACGACGCCGGTTCTGTGGAACTCCATAGTCGCTCGCCAGCAGTATGCCCTTGCTGTTGTCGCCAACGTGGAAACCAAGCTCGGTCGCGCGTCTGAGGATCCCTTTGCCTTCCGGGGCCTTCAGAAGGTTGGGTACGTTTTCGACAACGAAAGCCTGGCATTCGGATTTCTCGACCACGTCCATAAAGTACTGCCACAGCTTTCGGCGCGGGTCGCCTCTTTTGTTGCCCGTCAAATTAGAAAATCCCTGGCAAGGCGGCCCGCCGACGACAACGTCTGCCTTCGGCACGTGCCCATCGACCACCTGCTCGATTTCAGCCGCCACACAATGCCGTCCAAAGTTTTCCGCATAGGTCCTTGCAAAGTCGGGCTCGCGCTCCACCGCCAGGACAGGCTCAAACCCAGCCCGCTGAAAGCCCAGCGTCAATCCGCCGCATCCCGCGAACAGGTCGATCACCTTGTAACTGCTACCCATAATTTCCAGCTCCTGCGATTGCGGTCGACCGGTTTGGGGCACTGTACCCGGATCCGGAAAAACCTGCCGGCCTAAAGGGTACACATGTACACCATAAGCGGGGCAGACCGCAAGGCCGGCAAAATGTTTTTTTGGCTCTGCCGTCTCCGATCTACCACGTTGCACCCGGAACCCTCCCGATGGCCGACGTTTTTTCGCAAAAGAAGCGGTCGCAGGTGATGAAAGCCGTAAGGAGCCGGGGCAATCGGACTACAGAAACGACCTTCTGCCGAGCGTTACGGGTTGCTGGCATCACCGGTTGGAGACGCCACCTCACCATCCGCCTAAGAAACCCCCGTGCTCGTGCTCGTGTTCCGAGTGACGACGGCAGCGTCCGGTGCGCCCCGGATTTTGTTTTCCGAAAAGAGCGGGTCGCAGTCTTCGTCGATGGCTGTTTCTGGCACTGTTGCCCGTCGCACGGAACCATGCCGCTGGTCCGCGCCGCCTTTTGGAAACGGAAGCTGACTCGCAACATCGAACGAGACAAGCAGATAAACCGCCTGCTCCGTGCCGATGATTGGTGTGTGCTCCGCATTTGGGAGCACAGCCTACGGAGTTCCCCTGCCAGTTGCATCAGGCGGGTCCAGCGAGCGATTGCCGCCAGATGCGCACGCCAACGTCGAAGCGCCGGCGGCCATTAAGGCCTGAGCAGAAGGAACACAGTCCCCTCACCCTCCTCGGCCACATTCGCAGCGAGCCATTCGCCTTGGTCGACCCAGCGGTTGACCCCAATTTTCTCAAACACCCGAAGGCGATCTTCGCTACCGACGACAGCCCGCAAAGCCGCGACACTGCGCGGATTCGTGTATGCGGTCACGCGATAAAAGATCTTGTCTTCAAAGACCTCGTCCGCATAGCCCTCCTTGGCCTGGTTGCAGAGAAGCGAGTGAACCTTGCCAGCACGCGTCGCGATTCCGCTTTGTGATCCATGGATAGGGACCACCTGCGCCCAAGTGAGAGTGTTCATGTCACAAATCTCTGCCACGTAGCTCGCCAAGAACGAGCCGTCCTGAATACCGCCGAAGTCGCCTGCACAGCCTCTTTCCCTCGAGGTGACCAGTTTCGCAGCCGCTTGACGGATCGCAAGCCGCTTTCATGGAACGCGGTTTCGGACTCCGAAAACCCCTCAGGACACGACGCGGAAGCCACCGTTTCAGCCGCACAGGCCGCCCTGCCGATACTCCTCAAAGCCCCGGCCGCGCACGTGCAGAGCCGAGCGTCTTTTTTTCCCGGACCCGCCCTATGGACGTAGACACTGAACTTCAGGAGGTATTCGCGGCGATTCGCGAACTTGATCTCCACGGGCTACGGATCGCCTCAACCATTCGGCGAACCTTTGACCAGCTGTACGACGGACGCCGCACTGGGCGGTACCGGTGGAATCAGCTTCATAAAACCGAGAAAACCCACTGCGGAACGGTACTAGAAATCAATCTTCAGCGTGAGTTCGCCTTTGAAGACGGCGATGTGCTCGATTATTTGATCGCAGGCCATGAGGTGGACTGCAAGTACTCTCAGTCGCTCGGCGGATGGATGATTCCGCAAGAGGCGATGGGGCATCTCTGCCTGCTCGTAACTGCCGACGACCAAAACGCCAAATGGAGTTGCGGGCTCATTCGCATTTCGGACGCAGTCCTGTCGCCGGGCCGCAATCGCGACACCAAGAGAAGCCTTTCCGCCGATGGCCGGGAGCAGATCTCATGGCTGTTTCAGGACGCAGACTTGCCCCCCAACGTACTCCTTGAATTGCCGCCATCCGATGTTGACGAGTTAATGGCTCTGCCCGATGGCACAAAACGCATGAATCAATTGTTTCGTGTTGGGCAAGGTCGCCGAATCACCGGATCCGTCATCGAGACCGTCGGCCAGCAACAGGACTCTAAGCGTCGCGTTCGGGGCGGCGCTGCCAGGTCGCGGCTGCAGGCCGAAGGGATTATCATTCTGGGGGATTATTCCGCTGACCAAGAAATAGCTCGACAACTCTCATTGCCCGTGCCGCAGGAAGGCGAGTTTGTCTCGATCAGAGTTGCCGCTGCGAGTACCGCGGGTGCGGGAGTTGCCACGATTGACGGGCGGCTGTGGCGCGTCGCAACGGCAACAGACCCGATAACGCCCGCGCCAACCACACCAGGGCAAACTTAATCGCCGCATTGCCCGTGCGGGAATCCGCGAACCGCCCGCGCGTCGTTCGACTGCGGCATCGCCGTGCCGCCAAGGGGGTCAACAATCCCGTCGAGTGGTCCAAGTTTGTCGCGTTGCGGCCATTCGTGGCGAGGCGCGATTCGGTCGACGGCCGTTCGCCCCATCGCTTTCGGCCGCCCCGTTATCCTGTTGCGAGTTGCAGGATTGTTGACCGTTGCGATCAGCAACGCCGATCGCAACCCGCAACAAGTTTTTTCGGGAATGCCTGCGACGCCGCCGGGTTGTTGGCAAGGAGCACGTCTTGCATGACCGATTCCGACTCGACTACATCGTCCATCAGGCACGAGAAGATTGATCACTACGCAGACGACCAGAGGAATTGGGCGGCGCTGGTTCCCGCGATCAAGCGAGCCAAGTACATCGTTCAAAGCACGAGCGATCTGTCGATTCACGGTGATGCGCCGAAATGTTTTTTGTTGGTGAAGGAGCATCAGCCCGGCCGACCGATGGCGTCCCTTCGCCAGTGGCCGCGCTATATCGCCAAGGTAGGCTCAAAAAAGTATCCGATCGAATCCATCACCGAGCAGCTGATAACGCATCTTGGCAAATGCCTCGGCTTTCCCGTCGCGGATTCCAAGCTCTGCATGGTGGGCCGGCAAGTGCGGTTTCTGAGCCGCTATTTCCTGCGACACGACGAAGCCCTCGCTCATGGCATCGAGCTGTTCCGTGATGATTTTGGAACGGAAATCGTCGATGAGATTGCGGCCCGCAAAAGCGAACGGCAGTTCTACGCATTCCCCATTGTCATCGACTCCATGCGCCGCGCCTTTCCGGATGCAGCCGATGAAGTCGTAGCGGGCTTTGTCGAAATGCTGCTTTTCGATGCGCTTGTGGGCAACAACGACCGCCATCCCGCAAACTGGGGCGTTGTGATCTCGACCCGCACAAAAGTCAGGCCGCGCTTCTCGCCTATCTTTGACACAGCCCGAGGCCTGTTTTGGAACTCCGATGAGCAGTTCATTCGGACTTGTCTCGCCGTCCCAGAAGCCCTGGCGGCTTATGTCGCAAAAAGCCGACCTCAGGTGGGGTGGGACGGCCAGAACAACCTGAACCATTTCGACTTGCTGCGAAGGATCTCGGAAACCTATCCTTCCTTCCGAAAGATGCTGGAAAATAAGGCGGATGCACTCGATCTTGACCGTTGTGGTACCCTTCTAAGAGATGAGTTTTCGGCCTTGATGACTGAGGAGCGAGTCCGCCTCATCCTCGAGTGCCTAAAACGCCGATTTTCCGAAGTGCGACGAGCCATCGGTTAGCGAAACGACCAATGCGATCCCCAATGCTTTCATCGTTGAAACGTGCGTGGCGCGAGTTGCTCGGCGCAGACGATGCCGCTGCGCCCGCCGTCGTCGCTGCCACCGAGCGCGAAGCCGCCTTCGCCCTTTATCTAGGGAAGGTTCGCGTCGGAGTTTTGTCCCTTTCAGAAGGGCAGTGGAGGTTCGTCTATTCCGACGAGTTTCGCCGCCATGAGGAGCTGCGTCCTCTGGTGTCCTTCCCGGACAAGACGGCCGTCTACCAGGCCGACGAACTGTGGCCGTTTTTCGCAATGCGAATCCCAAGCCTGAAGCAACCAGATATTCTTGAACGAATCGAGCGAGAGCACATCGACCACCGCGATCGTGTGAAACTCCTTCGCCGGTTTGGTACCCGCACCATTGCGAACCCGTACCGGCTCGAAGACGCGACCGCCCGCCCCGCGCTGTGCGGCGCTTCGTGATCCGCTGAGGCTGCCCGCGTTGCGGGCACGCAAAGGCTGCGGGTTGACGCAGTTTTCTGACTGGGCCTAGTCTGACTTCCTGGTCGTGTATAGCCCGGCACGCTGCCGCTCCCGGCTCACGCGGTCGAGGTGAATCCCACACGCTACGGCCAGTGGGTTGCCCTTCACGACATGGGAGAGTGTCCATGCCCTCCGAGGAATCGGTTTCCGACTACGACGATCTTGCCAAGCGAGAGAAACGCGTGGCGTTTCTCGAGCGAGTGGCAGCTACCCACGACCAGCTCCACAACACCATGGTAGAAATCGCGCTCTACCAGACCTGTCCTGGAGCCTATCGAGTCGATACACCGCTCGACCATGATGAGCGAGCCGTTGGCCCGATCGCTGACTTTGTTCGCCGAGCCAGCAAACTGCTCAAGTTTCTGAATCACGTCTGCGGGCCGAAAACGGGATGGGAGCGTGATTCAGATGCCATGCACGCTCTGGCGACCGCTGTCCAAGCCGGGTTTCTCCGCGACAAGTCGCCGTATCGCGCCGGCCGGGAGCGACTCTACGAATGGGAGAGTGACCCCGCCGCAGTAGCCGCCGCCTCCATCGCGGTCGATGAGGCGGCAAATCATGGCAAGCAGCACGGCCCGGACTGCGACCTCGCGGTTAAGGCAGTCGAGTGGTACATGTCTATCGTCGCTTATCGCAGACGGCTGCTCGACATTGACAAGCTCGCCTACTTCGCGGGGGTTGAGGCTGTCGCCCACCCAACGCTTCCAAGCCAGGCCCACGCCGCGGTGATCGAGTTGGCAAGTGTCATTCGATCCCTTCAGACGTTCACCGGCGCGATCGGAGAGTGGGATAACGTCGTGCCATCGTTAGTAAAGGCCATCCGGGATGCCAGCGTGTTCTCACGAAGTGCACCTCCCGCTGGCGCTGCTGTTCCAACCGTGCTGAATGCGTCTGAACAAGCCCCGCCCGACCAGCCTACGGGGCTGAAGAGCGTCGCTGAGCTGGTGCAGGCATTTGGGATCCCGAAAGAAAACGTAGAAGCGCTCAAGAAGCGGCTTCAGCGTGAGCGATCGCGGCTCTATGCAGATGCGGTCCGGGAGTTGCGAGAGCCGAGGTCGCACAAACCAAAGTTTCTCTACGACGCCGGACACGAGGAAGTACGGAAGATCATGGCGGACTACGTCCAGTAGCCACCGTGCATCCGTCACTCGGATGTCCCGGCTCAGCAATTTCCTGCGACACGTAGCTACGGCGTGCCAGCCGTGACGGCGGGACATTTGTCCCGCCACCGTCATTTGGTTTTTTGCCCTCTCCCGGATCGGCGAAACCTCCACGCGAGCGGGCCGCACATCGCGGGCCGCGACCAGGCAGAGGTTTCAACCATGACAGCGCCAATGGCTCTCCGGCCGCGTGAAGCGGCCCGCGCCCTCGGGGTTTCCGAGCGGTGGCTTTGGGAAAAGACGAAGACAGGGCAGATCCCCTGCCTGAAGGCAGGCCGATGCACGCTCTACCCCGTCGCCATGCTCGAGGAGTGGCTGCGCATCCGAGCGGCCCGCCAGCAGGAAGGGGGTGAGCGGTCATGAGCCACGACCCCGTCAATCTCATGCTGGTGCGCCTGCGGGAGCGGGGCCACGAGCCCCGCCAGACCGCCAGCGGCTGGACCTCAACATGCCCTGCCCACGCCGACACCAGCCCGTCCCTATCGGTCGGCGTCGGCGACAACGGCAACGCGGTGATCCACTGCCATGCCGGCTGCGACCTCGGCTCCATCGTGGCCGCCCTGCGGCTCGAAAAGAGAGAGTTGTTCGCCGACGGTACGAGCCCACCATCGCCGCGCGAGAGAATCCGACGGCCGCCGCGCGCGTTTCCCACCTGGGAGGCGGCCGCCGAGTCGATTTCCCAGGGCCGTGGCCGACCGGCGATGACGTGGGAATACCGTGACGCCCACGACACCGTGGTGGCCATCGTCTGCCGCTGGAACCTTCCAGACGGCAAAAAGGTCATCCGGCCCGTCTCGCGCCAGCCGGACGGCACCTGGGCCGCTGTGGGCATGCAGGAGCCCCGCCCGCTGTATCGCCTTCCGGAACTCGCCCGCGCCGAAACGGTCTACGTCTGCGAAGGTGAGAAGGCTGCCGACGCGCTCCGGAGCCTGGGCCTTACGGCGACCACGAGCAGTTTCGGTGCGAAGAGTGCCTGCAAGACCGATTGGGCGGCGCTGGCCGGCAAGAGCGTCGTGATCGTTCCTGACCACGACGACGAGGGCGCGGCCTACGCCGCCGACGTGCTCCGGCTCGCCACCGATGCCAGTGCCAAGAGCGGGGTGATTGTGCGGCTCGCCGACATCTGGCACGGGATCGAGCCGGGCGACGACGCGTATGACTGGATCGAGGGCCACGACGCTACGGGCCCCGCGGATCTCGTGTCGATGCTCCAACAGCTTGCGGTCAACGCACGCCAGGCCGCGCCGACGGAAGGTCCGGTGCTCGTGTGCATGGCATCTGTCCAGCCGCGGGACGTTCGCTGGCTGTGGCCAGGCCGGGTGCCGCTGGGGCGGCTGACGCTGCTCGTGGGCCGGCCGAAGGAGGGCAAGTCGTTCTTGACGACTGACATGGCCTCGCGGGTAACGACCGGCACGCCGTGGCCAGATGGAACTGACTGCCCCAAAGGCGCGGTGATTTTCATCTCCGCCGAGGACGACCCCGCCGACACGATTCGGCCGCGGCTCGACGCCCACTATGCAGATCCCTCGCGTGTTCACCTTCTGAGCGCCGTCAGGCACGTCAACGACAAAGGCAAGCCCGAGGAAGTGATGTTTACGCTCGCGGATGCCGCCGCCCTGGAGGCGGCAATCACTGCGGTCCCGGATTGCAGGCTTGTGGTGATCGACCCCATCGGCAGCTTCCTCGGCGGCCGGACGGATGCCCATCGAGACAACGAGGTCCGGGCGGTACTCGCTCCCGTGGCGCGGCTGGCCGAGAAATACGACACCGCCGTCCTGGTCGTGTGTCACACCCGGAAAGCGGCCGGTACGAATGCCGACGAGCAGACTCTTGGCTCCCGCGGGTTTGTGGGCATCGCCCGCGCCGTGTGGCACATGAGTCGAGATCACGAGAACAAGTCGCGACGGCTCCTGCTGCCCGGCGGTCAAAATCTGGCGGGTGAGCCGACGGGCCTGGCGTTCACGATCAACGGCGAGCCCGCGCGACTTTCCTGGGAGCGGGAGCCCGTGGCGATGACGGCCGACGATGCCTTGGCCGGCGAACACCGTGCCGGCGGAAAGGCTTCTCGCTCGAAGCCCGGCCCTGCGCCCCAGCGGCGTGACGAGGCTGCGGTCTGGCTATCCGGCATTCTCGCTACCGGCCCCCGGCCGGCCGCCGACCTCATCGAATCGTGGACGAACGGCGAGGGCGGCTCCAAGAAAACGCTGGTGCGTGCCAAGCAGAGCCTCGGGGTCGCGGCGTATCGCCCCGACAACCCAGGCCCGTGGTGGTGGAAGCTGCCGCCCGCGGGCGACGCGCCTGAGATTCCGGAGCCCACCGAGCCGGGAGCAACGGCACACGGGCCTCTGGACTTCCTGGGCAAAACTCCGGGGTTGTACGCATTTCCCGAATCCTGAGCCCCCACATGACCACGTTCCTGAAACCCGGCCACCTGCAATGGCCGCTCCCCCGGTAGAGTGGCGAAACAAATCCGCGAGGACACACGCATGGCATCACTCATCAAAGACCCCAACGGCTCCTTCCGCATCGAAGTCGTAGTCCCCGACGGCCGCCGCAAACGCGTCCGGCTCGGGAAGCTGCCAGTGAAGACCGCCGAATCGTGGCACCGCCGCGTCGAGGCCCTGGTGAGCGATCTCGCGGCTGGGGAACCTCACGGCCGTGACCTGGCGTCCTGGCTGGCGGAACTCCCCTTCAAGCTCCACGAGCGGCTTGTGAAGGCCGGTCTCGCAGATCGGCGCGCGGCAACCGCAACCGTGACAGTTGGGCCGTTCCTGGCCGCATGGCTGGAATCGCGGAAACCGGAATACAAGGTGGCGAGCGTCCGGGCCTGGAGGCAGGTCGTTGATGGCCTGACGGCGTTTCTGGGAACCGGCTTTCCGATCGCCGAGGTGACTCCCGAAAAGGCCGAGGAGTTTCGGCAGCGCATGGTCTCCGACGGGCTTCGCCCCACCACGATCCACAAGCGGCTCCAGCACGCGCGGCTGATGTTTGACCACGCCAAGCGGAAGAAACTCCTGGCCGAGAATCCGTTTGAGCACGTCCGCCATCGGCCCGGGGACGCCTCCGAGCGCCGGGCCTACGTCGAGGCAGCGGACGTGCGCCGGGTGATCGACCACGCGCCCAATCAAGATTGGCGGCTTTTGATCGCCCTCTCGCGTTTCGCGGGCTTGCGCGTGCCCAGCGAGGCCATGAGCCTGCGGTGGCAGGACATCGACTGGGATCGCGGCCGAATCACGGTTCCCTGCCCGAAACTCGAGCACCTGGCCGGCAGGGGCTACCGCGTGATCCCGCTGTTCGCCGACGTGCGGCCGTATCTCGAGGAGGCATGGGATCAAGCGCCGGAGGGTGCGGAGTACGTCTTCGCCGAGGAGTATCGTCGTCGCGCCCACGGCAAGCACGGGTGGGCCGGCTGTAACCTGCGTTCGACGCTCGAAAAGATCATCAAGCGGGCCAAGGTGCCGCAGTGGACGCGGCTCTGGCATTCGATGCGGGCGAGCTGCGAAACCGACCTGGCCCGCGAGTACCCGCTCGCCGTGGTCGCCAAGTGGCTGGGCAACACGGTCGCCGTGGCGATGAGGCACTACGTGGATGTCACCGACGCCGACTTCGAGCG
>Ga0315900_10011280_pt1 | contig 11079 bp, 5 predicted proteins | sample LakEriMetagenome_FD_203521 | JGI IMG/M metagenome (GOLD analysis project Ga0315900, IMG submission 203521) | Freshwater fungal communities from buoy surface, Lake Erie, Ohio, United States - Buoy 12 MA114 | ecosystem: Environmental > Aquatic > Freshwater > Lake > Lake biofilm | place: USA: Lake...
CGCCATCGCCCGGCGGTTTTTCGAGAAAGGCATCCACCCGCGCGCCATCCCGGCGCAGCGCACCGAAGCGCCCGGGCGGCGTCACCGCCGTGACGGTCGCGAGCCTGCCATGGGCGCGGTGGAAGGCGATCAGCGCGCCCACATCGATATCCGCGACGCCGTCGCCATAGGTCATGCAGAAGGCATCCTCGCCGCGCAGATGCGGCGCGACGCGCTTCAGCCGCCCGCCGGTCATCGCATCTTCCCCGGTATCCACCAGCGTGACGCGCCAGGGCTCGGCGGCGGGGCGCAGCACATCCACCTTGCCGGTCGCGAGATCGACCGCGATGTCGGAGGAATGGGTCAGGTAGTTGAGGAAATACTCCTTGATCTGCCAGCCCTTGTAGCCAAGGCAGATGACGAAGTCGGTGACGCCATGCGCGGCGTAGATCTGCATGATGTGCCACAGGATCGGCCGCCCGCCGATCTCCACCATCGGCTTGGGGCGGAGGGTGGTTTCCTCGGCCAGCCGCGTGCCGCGGCCGCCGGCCAGGATCACGGCCTTCATCGCGCGCACACCTCCGCCGCCTTGGCGTAGAAGCCATCGACCCAGCGCTGGATATCGCCCAGCGGATTGGCGCGGATCATCTTCCGCATGTCCCGCCGCCAGATGCGGCGCTTGGCATGATCCGCCGCCAGCGCCTCCGCCGTCCGCACATAGGCATCGAGGTCGAAGGCGCAGAGTTCGCCAAGCCCCGCATTGGACAGGTTCGAATAGGACAGGCGTTCGGCGAAGCCGGCGCCGACCAGCGTGACGGTGGGTACGCCCATCCACAGCGCCTCGCAGGTCGTCGTGCCGCCGACATGCGGCAGGCTGTCGAGTGCGATGTCGATGGCATTGTAGTGCGGCAGGTGCTTGCCGCGGATGCCGACGAAATCGAGCCGCGCGGGATCGACATCGCGCCGCGCGAAGACATCCCGCGCATTGCGCTGGAAGCTTTCGGACGAACCCTCGGGGCGGACGAACAGGAAGCGGCTGTCGGGCACGGCGCGCAGCACGGCAGCCCAGGCATCCATGCATTTCGGCGTGTATTTGTAGGGGTTGTTCATCGTGCCGAAGGTCAGCACGCCCTTGCGATCCTGCGGCGTACCGTCCTCGATCGGCATCTGGCCGTAGAAGCCGAGCCGGCTGAGCGTCACCCAGCTCTCCGGCATCTCGAAGGCCTGCTCCACCAGCAGGCGCCGATCGGGCGGCGTGATGTAGGGGTCGGTCAGGATGTAGTCGATCCGCTCGATCCCCGCCGAATGGGGATAGCCGAGCCAGCTCGCGCCGAGCCTTGCGGGACGATAGGCCATGACATCGAGCTTGTTCATGGCGGTGGAGCCGCCGAGCTCGAACAGGATGTCGAGCCCATCTTCCGCGATGCCCGCGGCGACATCGGGGCTCGCGCGGCGCGGCCACCAGCGGAAGGCATCCACCTGCCGCTCGATCAGCGTCTGCACGCCGTCGCGTTCGCCTTCGTAGAAGGAATAGCAGAAGACCTGCACGCGATCGCGGTCGTACTGTTCCAGTAGCGGCAGCGCGAAATAGGTCACCGGGTGGTGGCGCAGATCGGACGACATGAAGCCGACGCGCAGCTTGCGTTCGCGGTGGATCGCCGGGCGCGGCAGGGCTTCCAGCGGCTTGATCGCCGCTTCCGTCCGCTGGCCCCATTGGCGGTGCCATTCGACGATGCGGACGCGATCCTCCATCGTCTCCACCACACCCAGCTCGTAATGCAGGGCGGAGACGCGGCCCTGGGAGATCCAGAGCGGTCCGAGGGCTTCCAGCGTGCCCGTCGCCGCCAGGCGGTCGAGGTCGAGCACGCGCTGGAACACCGTCCGCAGCGACCGCGCCGCCTGCCGCAGGCGGTCCGGATGGCGCTCCATCAGCCGCAGCGAGATCGCATAGGCGCGTTCGAGATGCCCGACCTCGTCGTCGTAGCGGCTGCGGGACAGGCTTTCGACCAGCGCGTCCATGATCTCGAAATCATCGGGTGCGGCGGCCAGCGCGCGCTCCAGCGCTTCATTCGCCCGACGCCGGTCGCCATCGCCATGGATGCGCGCGAGCAGCATGTTGGCCTCGCGATGGCCGGGATGGCGGGCTTCCACGCCTTCGAGCGTCGCGATCGCCTCCGCCACGCGCTGCAGGCGAAGCTGGGTGCGCGCGGCCAGGATATCCGCCGCCGGATCGTCCGGCAGCGCGTCCCGCAGCTTCGCGCCGATACGCAGCGCGCCGTCGCGGTCCCCGGCTTCGATCAGCATCTGGCCGAGCAGCCCCGCAACCACGCGGTTGCGCGGGTCGATCGCGAAACTCTTCTCCAGCGCGACGCGCGCGGCATCCATGCGACCGAGCGCGTGCAGCATGCGGCCATGCAGGCGCCACAACTCCGCGCTGCGGGGGTCGAGCTTCGCGCCGGCGCCGAAGGCCTCGGCCGCGCCCGCCTGGTCGCCGCGCAGTTCCAGCACATTGCCCAGGTTCTGGCAGATCGCGGCGTTGCGGGGGTCGAGCTGGCGCGCGGCCAGCAGGATGCGCTCCGCCTCCTCCAGCCGTCCGGCCCGCTTCAGCATCACGCCGTGGGCGTTGGCGAGGTTCGCGTCCTTCGGCTTTTTCTCACAGGCCGCGGCGAGCACCTCGGCCGCTGCCGCATGCCGGCCGACGGCGCTGAGCGCCGCGGCGCGGGGCAGCGCGAGGGCAGCGGCAGAGGCGCCGGCCGCGACCGCCATCGCATAGGCCTCGGCAGCTTCGGCATCACGCCCTGTCCCGCCAAGAAGGGCTCCAAGCTGCTGCCAGTCCTGCGCCGAGCCCGACCCGGCCGCGATCCGCGCGCGCAAGGCCGCCTCGGTCGATGTCGAATTCGCCGGGCCTGGGGCGCGGGACGCTACGGGGCGGGCGGCAGGGGGGGTCATTGGGCTCCGTCTTGCGCGTCGGGCGGAGACTGGTGCCACCGCCGCCTCTTGCCACCGTGACCATGCGGGGCAAGGCGCTTCCCATAAGTTGTGTGAAAGCACTTCATATCGTCTTTTGGGATAATTGATAAAGCATCAAAACCATTTATGCGCGCATTTCGAAGTGTTTTCAATCTCGGAATGACAGCATCTCCCGCACCCGGCTCGCAATCAGGTACAGGTGCCGATCATTGCACGTGGCATAGATGATCGCCCAACGCGTGTTATCGAAATGATAACATCGCGCAGAGACATATGCGGAGCCATTGGCGCTCTACCGTCGGAGTCGACGCGCTTGCAGCCCGCATGCCCGCCCGCCCTTCTCGCCCGCATCCCGATGGGGCTCACGCTATCGGTCGAGATCGGCTGCGGCGCGGGGGCACTTGGCGCCTGGATGGCGCGGCGGGACCCCGGCGCGCGACGGATCGGCACCACCGCCGATCCCGCGGATGCCGCCCGCGCCGCGCCCCATTACGAGGCGGTGCATGTCACCCCGCCGGAAGCCGGCGCGCCGGTGCAGCCGGGGACGGCGACCTTCGTGATCCTCCATGGCCCCATCGCCGATCCCGCCGCCACGATCGCCGCCGCCGCGAAGCTGCTGGCCCCGGATGGGATCTTGCTGGCCGATATCCCCAATGCCGGCCATTGGCGCCTGGCCGAGCAGGCGCTGGCAGAAGGCTCCCCCGAAGCCGCGCCAGGGATGAGCCACGGCACCCTGCTGGCTGCGGTGAAGGCCGCGGGGCTGCAGCCCCTCGACCTCCATGCCCCGATCCTGGACAAGCCAGAGGCGGCTGCCTTCGCCGGGCGCATCGGCCCACTGCTGACGGCGCTCGGCACCACGCCCGCCGCCTGGCTCCACCAGGCCGGACCGGCGCGGTTCCTGCTGCGTGCCGGCCGCGCGCCGGCCAGCCGCCTGCATGTGGTCGCGCATGTGCTGAAGCCGGTCGGCGGCGTGAACGATGTGCGGATCGGCCTGCCACTCACCGCCCTGGCCAGTTGGCCCGGGGTTGCGGTGCGGATGGGCGAAGCGCCCGAGACGCCGGATCTGCCGCCCGAGGCGCCGCGCGTGATGATGCTGCACCGGCGCCTTCTGCATACGCCGGACGCACCGCGCTTCATCAACCACTTCCGCCGACGCGGCTGGGTGGTGGTGCAGGAGTTCGACGACGACCCAGCGCATTGGCCGGTGATCGCCGCATCGGACCACTTCGCCTTCCGCGGCGTCCATGCCGTGCAGACCTCGACCCCGGCGCTGGAGGCGCTGTTCCATCGCTTCAACGACGAAGTCGCGGTCTTCCCCAACACAGTCGCTGACTTGCCGGAGCTGGCAAATTTCGAGGATCCCACGCGCCTCCGCCTGTTCCTGGGCGGGATGCGGCGCGGGCCGGATTATGCGCCCTATCTGGCGGAGTTGAACGCGGTGCTGGCGGAAGCCGGCGAGCGGCTGACGGTGGATGTGGTGTTCGAGCGCGAGACCTTCGACGCGCTCCGCACACCCCACAAGCGCTTCCAACCGCTGCTGGCCTATCCGGCCTATCGCGCGCTGATGGCAAGCTGCGAGATCGCCTTCATGCCGCTGGCCGACACGGCCTTCAACGGCTTCAAATCCGACCTGAAATTCGTGGAGGCCGGGGCGCATGGCCTGGCCTGCCTCGCGAGCCCGGTGGTCTATGCGACGACGATCCGCGATGGCGAGACGGGGATGATCGTCCGAAACCCCGCCGATTTCAGCGCGGCGCTGCGCGGCCTGCTGGCCGATCCTGGCCGGGCGCGGGCGATGGGAACAGCGGCAAGGCGCTGGGTGCGGGAGAACCGGATGCTCGCCAGCCAGACGCCACGGCGCCTCGCCTGGTATCGCAGCCTGTGGGAGAGGCGCGCGGCGCTGGATGCCGCGCTGCTGGCGCGCGCGCCGGAACTCGGGCGGGCGGTTGAACCCCGCCCCTCCTGATTGGGGGGGCGGGGGTTCCGGCCGGGCTTACTGTGCCGGCGCTGGGCCGCGCCGTTCCCCACCCATACCGGGGCCCATACCGGGCATCGGGCCCATGCGGTCCCCGCGCCGTTCAGCGCGCTGCATCATCACCTCATCCCGCGTCAGGGCGCCGTCGGCATTGGTGTCGCGGGCGCGGAACATCGCCTCGGCGAAGGGGCGCAGTTCCTCGAGCGTCACACGGCCGTCGCTGTTCGCGTCCAGGGCGCGGAACATCCCCTGCCCGCGCTGCTCGGCGCGCTGCTGCATCTCGGCGGGGGGCTGGCGGTCGCCCATGCGGGTGCGGGCATAGGCGCGCATCTCCTCGAAGGTCACGCCGCCGTCGCGATTGGCGTCTACCTCCGCGAAGCGGGCGGCGAGCCAGGCGCGGCCTTCCTCCAGAGTCACGCGGCCATCATTGTTGGCATCCGCACGGGCGAAGGCCTCGCCGGCCGCGAAGCCGCCGCCGCCGCGATGGTGGTGGTGATAGCCGGGGCCGGTCTGGGCGAAGGCCGGGATGGCAAGGGCACCGACCGCAAGCAGCGCGGCGCCGCCGAGCAGGACAAGGCGAGAGGTCTTCATCGGAGTGGTCTCCTTCAGCCGGTCCACACCGGCGACCCAGGCAGAATGCGCCCCCCATGCAACGCGCGCGTTGCGGCCCGCGTCTCGGCAGGTGAGGAAAGGTAACATGACAAGTTACCCATCCGCCCGCCCTTGACCCTGCCGGAGCGTCTCAGCGCGGCGGCACGCCATCCTCTCCCAGGTCCCACCAGAGGCCGGCGAAGGCGCCGATGCCCTCCCGCGCGGCGGATTTCAGCAGGTGCTCGTCCGGCCCGTGCTGCTTGCAGCCATTGTAGCTGTGCGGCACCCAGACCAGCGGCACGCCGAGATGATCGACGAACACATCCCCCGGCAACCCGCCCGAGGAATTCGGGATCACCTGCACCCGCTTGCCGAGGCTGCGTTCCATCGAGGCCTGCGCCCAGCGCACCCAAGCGTGGTCGGGCGCGGTACGGCTGGCAGGCATGCGGATCGCGGCGTTCTCCACGGCCACGAATTCCATCCCCAGCGCATCGAGATGCGCGCGCAGCGCCGGCGCGAAGCGGGCCGGATCGGCATCGACGGTGTAGCGGATCTGGCAATGCGCGCGGGCCTCGGGCGCAACCGCGTTCACCGGATTCTCCGGCCGGCCTGCGACCATGGCGAGCACGATGAAGCTGCACCAGCCATAGATCTTCTCGGCCGCCGTCAGGCCGGGCTCGCCCCAGCCGGCATCGATGGTCGCGGCACCTTCGCCGCCCCCCACGGGGCAGCCTTCCAGCACCGCGCGCACGGCGGGCGCGACGCCGCCCTGCGGCAGCCAGTCGCGCACCAGGATGCGCCCATCGCGATCCGCGATCGCGGCGATGGCATGGGCCAGCAGGATCGCCGGGTCGCGCGTCAGCCCGCCCCAATGGCCCGAATGGACGCCGCCTTCGCGCAGCTTCACCACCAGGTCGAAATGGAAGGTGCCGCGCGTGCCGGTCGCGATGGTCGGCCATTCCGGCGTCACGCGCGGCCCGTCGGAGGCGATCAGCGCATCCGCCGCCAGATGGTCGCGCTGCGCGGCCACGAAGTCCTTGAGGCCGCGGGACCCGCGTTCCTCCGCCATCTCCAGCACGAATTTCACATTGGCGTTCAGCTTGCCGCCGCGTTCGGCCAGCACGGCTTCCAGCGCCGCGAGGTTGATGGCGTGCTGGCCTTTGTTGTCCGCCGTGCCGCGCCCGTACCAGCGGTCCCCGGCATCGGTGAGGGTCCAGGGCAGCAGCCCCTTCTGCCACTGATCCTCCAGCCCGCGCACGGTGTCGCCATGGCCGTAGAGCAGCACGGTGGGCCGCGCCAAATTCTCGATGCGTGTCGCGGTCAGGATCGGGCCGAAGCCGGGCAGCGGGTTCGGGTGGATCGCACTTTCAAAGCCGAGGCGGTCGAGCCAGGGACGGATCGCCTCATCCAGGTACTGGCGCAGCGCCGGCTCGGCATCCGCTTCCTGGGATGTGGAGGGGATGGCGACCAGCCGCGCGAGCAGGTCCTGGAAACCGCCATCGTCGAAGAAGGCATGGGCGCGCGCAATGGCGCCGTCACGGGTGGGCATGGGCTGGTCCTGGCTTGTGGTGCCAGCATGGCCGGGTCGGGGGCGGCGCGTCCAGCCGCCCGCCGTCAACTTCTCAGCGCCCGAGCAGGTTCCGCGCGACGATCACGCGCATGATCTCGTTGGTGCCTTCCAGGATGCGATGCACGCGGAGATCCCGGACGATCTTCTCGATGCCGTAGTCCGACAGGTAGCCGTAGCCACCGAGCAGTTGCAGCGCCTCATCCGCCACGCGGAAGCCGGTATCGGTCGCGAAGCGCTTGGCCATGGCGCAGAAGGCGGTGGCATCGGAGGAATTCGCATCGAGCTTCGCGCAGGCACGCCAGAGCAGGGTGCGCGCGGCCTCCAGCTCCGTCGCCATGTCGGCCAGCCGGAACTGCGTCGCCTGGAATTTTTCCACCGCCTGCCCGAAGGCGCGGCGTTCCTTCACATAGGCCAGCGCGATGTCGAGCGCGCGTTGCGCGCCGCCGAGGCTGCAGGCGCCGATATTGAGCCGCCCGCCATCGAGCCCCGCCATGGCGAACCGAAAACCCTGCCCTTCCTCGCCGAGCAGCGCATCCGCCGCGACGCGCGCCTCCTCGAAGATCACCTGGCGCGTGGGCTGGGCGTTCCAGCCCATCTTCTTCTCATTGATGCCGAAGGACAGGCCGGGCGTGTCCTTCGGCACCAGCAGCGCGGAGATGCCCGCCGCCCCCGGCCCGCCGGTGCGGACCATGGTGAGATAGAGATCCGACACGCCCGCGCCGCTGATGAACTGCTTCACCCCATCCAGCACATAGCCGTGACTGTCCCGCGCGGCGCGGGTGGCCAGCGCCGCCGCATCGCTGCCGGCACCGGGCTCGGTCAGGCAGTAGCTGGCGATCTTCTCCATGGAGATCAGCTCCGGCAGCCATGCGGCGCGCTGCGCGTCGCTGCCGAAGCGGTCGATCATCCAGGCGACCATGTTGTGGATGGACAGGAAGGCGGAGACGGTCGGGCAGCCCGTGGCCAGCGCTTCGAACACCACCGCGGCATCAAGGCGCGAGAGGCCGGCGCCACCGCTTTCCTCCCGCACATAGAGCGCGGCCATGCCGAGGCCGGCGGCTTCCCGCAGGGTGTCCACGGGCAGATGCCGACGCTCGTCCCAGTCCTGGGCGTGGGGCGCGAGCTTGTCGCGGGCGAAGGCGAGCGCGACGTCGCGGAGTTCGCGCGTGGCGTCGGGGAGGTCGAAGGGGGCGTCGTCGAGGGGCATGCGGGCGTTCCTCTGCAGTCGGGCAGGCTGGTCGCGCCCCCTCCCCAGCCCTCCCCCGCTACGCGGGAGAGGGAGCAGGTTGCGCCGACGACCCCTCTCTCGCGTGGCGGGGGGCAGCGGCACTGCCGCTGCGCCGAAGGCTGGTGCCGGAGCGCAGCGTGGGCGGGAGGGGGCACGAACAACCTCCGAAATCCAGCGACGATACCCTACAGCCGCGCCGCCAACTCCTGCCACCGGGCGCGCACCTGGGCGACATTGCGCGCCTTGATCGGCCCGAAGCCCTTGATGCCGCCAGCGGCCTCCGCCCAGTCGCAGATCGCGCCATGCGTCGCGGCGGAGAGCTTGGGCAGGAAACCCTCGATCCCCATGCGGTATTGCTCGATCAGCGCGCGCTCCATCCGCCGTTCCTCGGTATGGCAGAAGGGATCGAGCGGCGTGAAACGCAGCGCCTTACCATGGCGCAGCAGACCCATCGCAGACAGCATCCAGGGGCCAAATCGGCGCTTCCCCGGCAGGCCGGTGTTCGGGTCCGTCTTCGACAGCATCGGCGGCGCGAGGTTCAGCTCGATCCGCGGGCTACCCGCGAAATCGCGCGCGATCTGCGCGCGCCAGTCGGGCAGGCTGTGCAGCCGCGCGACCTCGTATTCATCCTTGAAGGCCATCAGGCGATGCAGTTGCACGGCCACCGCGCGCGCCAGCCGCTCCACGCCGAGCGGCGCTTCCGCCGCACGGACCTTCGCGATGAAGGCGGCATAGCCGGCGGCGTAGCGCGCATTCTGGTAGTCCGTGAGATCCGCGACGCAGCGCGCGACCAGCGCATCCAGCGTTTCGGGCTGGGCCGGCGCGGCCTCTGCCCCGTCGGAGGCCGCGCGGCGGCCAAGGGCGAAGGCGGCCAGGTTGCGCTCCACCTGCGCGCCATTCAGGCGGATCGCCTGCTCGATCGCCGCGGCCGAAACCGGGACCAACCCGCGCTGGAACGCCACGCCGAGCAGCCAGATATTGAGGTGGATCGCATCGCCTAGCGCCCGAAACACCTCGGCCGAGGCGTGCAGCGCGTGGGTCTCGCGGCAGGCATCGCGCAGGCTGTCCAGCATCGCCTGGGTGTCGTAGCGGGTCGCGGTATCGCGCACGAAACTCGCGGTCGGCGCCATGTCGGCATTGACGATGGCGACGCTGCGGTCGCGCCCGAGCAGCGGACGCGCATTGCGCCCATGCGCGACCACCATGTCGGAGGCGATCAGCAGATCCGCCTGGCCCACGCCGATGCGCGGCGCGGGGATCGTCTCCTCCCCCGCGCCAGGGCGGCCGATGCGGAGCTGCACATAGACACCGCCGCCCTTCTGCGCGAAGCCGAGCGTATCGACGCTGCGGCTCGCGCGGCCATCGATATGCGCTGCCATCGCCAGGATCGCGCCGAGCGCCGTGACACCCTGCCCGCCGACACCGGCGACGAGGATGTTCCAGGCGCGTCCGTCCACCGGCTCGGGCAGCGCGGGATCGGGCAGCGCGCCGTCGGGCGTGGCGATGGCCTTGGGCTTCGTGGGCTCTGCACCCACCAGCGTGACGAAGGACGGGCAGAAGCCCTGCACGCAGGACAAATCCTGGTTGCAGGCGGATTGGTCGATCCTGCGCTTGCGGCCCCATGGCGTCGCCAACGGCTCCACCGCGATGCAATTCGAGACGCGGGAACATTCGCCGCAATCCTCGCACACACGCGGATTGATCACGGCGCGGCGCGTGGCCGGCGCGGCGGTGCCGCGCTTGCGCTTGCGGCGGCGTTCGGTGGCGCATTCCTGGTCGTAGATCAGCGCGGAGACGCCCGGCGCCTCGCGCAGCGCCTTCTGCACCGCATCGAGTTCCGCACGCTGGTGGAAGGTGACGCCGGATGGGATTTCGGGATCGCCGCGATGGCGGTCCGGATCGTCGGAGACGATGGCGATGCGGCTCACGCCCTCCGCCCGGACCTGGGCGGCGATGCGCGGCACGCCGGGATCGCCTTCGACATGCTGCCCGCCGGTCATCGCGACGGCGGAATTCACCAGCACCTTGTAGGTGATGTTCGCCCCGCCCGCGACCGCGGCGCGCAGCGCGAGGGACCCGCTATGCGCCCAGGTCCCGTCGCCGATATTGACGAAGACGTGCTTCTCATCGGTGAAGGGCGCGATGCCGAGCCAGGGCGCGCCTTCCCCGCCCATCTGGGTGAAGGCGCCGGTCTCGCGTTCCGGCATCTTGGTGACGAGCCAGTGGCAGCCGATGCCGGCCAGCCCGCGCGATCCTTCCGGCACGCGCGTGCTGGTGTTGTGCGGGCAGCCGGGACAGAAGAAGGGATCGCGCGCGACCAGCGGGTCCGCCGCGCCGCGTTCCAGCGCCTCGATCTCCCGCAGCCGGGCGGCCAGCGCCTCGGTACGCAGCGCGTCCGGCAGGCGCGCCGCCAAGGCACGCACAATCTGCGCGGAATCGAGTTCGCCGAGGTCGGACAGCAGCGGCGCCCCGCGCTCGTCGCGCTTGCCGACCACACGCGGGCGCGTGGCCAGGGGATAGAGCGCGTCCTTCAGCTGCGGTTCGAGGAAGGCGCGGCGATCCTCGATCACCAGCACCTCCTCCAGCCCTTGCGCGAAGGCGCGCGCGCCTTCGGCATCGAGCGGCCAGGCCAGCCCGACCTTCCAGATGCGAAGCCCATTCGCGCGCGCAAAATCGGGCGAGATGCCGGCATCGGCCAGCGCCTGGCGCAGCGTCGCGAAGGCCTTGCCGCGCACGGCGATGCCGAAGCGGGCGTTGGGACTGTCC
>Ga0315900_10011281_pt1 | contig 11078 bp, 7 predicted proteins | sample LakEriMetagenome_FD_203521 | JGI IMG/M metagenome (GOLD analysis project Ga0315900, IMG submission 203521) | Freshwater fungal communities from buoy surface, Lake Erie, Ohio, United States - Buoy 12 MA114 | ecosystem: Environmental > Aquatic > Freshwater > Lake > Lake biofilm | place: USA: Lake...
CGATGATTCTCGCAACTGAAGAAAAGGCCATACCGCTCCGCCAAGGCTTGTATTTGAAGGTGAAAAAACGGTATCGAGACGATAGACGCTCCGGACCGTATCTCATGTAATTTTGCCGAAAACGCTCCAAGATCCACGCTTGCCCCTGGTTAGGATAGGTTACGATATAGGGGTTATCGATCTCTCGTGACCCTCTTCACGCGATTGCATCTGTACATAGCTCTCGACAATTTCTTCCAGGAAATAGATCATGAAACGTCCATTCGTTGGATCTCGTTGGCACTCGATTCTAGTCCGCGTGGCCGGCATCGTTGCCATCAGTGCTGCCGTAGAAATCCCCGTTTACTCGCAGTCACTCGAGAACAACTTTCCAAAAGAATGGTATGTGCGTGATGGTGAGGGACTCGAGGACCTTCGCAACCTCGAAGGCAAACCCGCACAAGAGATCTCGATTGCGGAATGGAAAGGGGAAGCCACGCCACTTGCTCAGCTCAGAGGCAAAGTGATCGTACTCGACTTTTGGGCCACTTGGTGCGGGCCTTGCATGGCTGCTATTCCAAAGAACATCGAGTTCATCAACAAGTATAAAGACAAAGGTGTCGCTCTCATCGGAATCCATGACGCGAAGTCCGGTTGGGATTCCGTCGACAAAGTGATTAGTGAAAAGGGGATTGAGTACCCGGTCGGTTTGGATGCTGCCGAGGGTGATTCGGCCAAAGCCTACGCGTTGAAGTTTTGGCCCACTTATTTTGTTATCGATCGAGATGGGATCGTCCGCGGCGCCGGGATCAAACCGAACAAGATCGAAGAAGCCGTCGAAATGATTTTAGGTGGTTCTTCGATCATGAGTCCTCCAGTTACCAAAATCGCGAGCTTTCCTGATCGTTGGTTTCTTGGCGGGGATAAACGATCCAAAGAATCACAGAGTATTGTTGGCAAGAAGATACCCAAATTCGAGATCAAAGATTGGATCGGTTCGAAACTGGAACGAGACGATTGGGAGCAACGTGTTCGTGTCGTTCAATTCGTCAGACCCGAACTCTCGCCATCGATCGATCAATTGGCAAAACTACAATCGGTATCGGAACGATTTGCAAAACAAGGGGTCGTGTTTGTTGCCGTTTGCGATGCTCGTTCCGACAAGTCACGTATGGAATCTGTCGTGGACGAAAAGCGGATAGAGATTCCGATCGCCATGGATCGACCTTCCGAAAAAGGTGCGAATAGCATAGGAAGCATGGGTGATTCCTTGGGAATCCAATTTGCGCCAACTACACTGGTAGTGGATCGGGCAGGGGTCCTGCGAGCTTCTGGGGTCAAACCCGACTTTTTAGACAACATGCTGAACCAATTGCTGGCTGAGTCGACCCCGATCCTGGAGACCGTGGTCGATGAAGCGGACAAAGTAGAAGAACGCAAAGCGGATTCTCCCAAGGAGAAGACCGACAACAAGGCGAGTGACGTTACCCCTGCAACATCGGCCCCTGGCAATGCATCGAAAGAGGATTCGCCAGCACCTTCGTCCGAATCAAAAAAACCATAATCCCAACTCATCTTCGCAAACAAGTAAAGCATCCATGATTCAAGCGGAAGAAGTGAAACAGTCGGAGTTTGCCCGTATCGTTCGGGAGCATGTTGCCAAAACGGTTGTCGGCCAACAAGCAGTCGTCGAACGTGTGATGATCGCATTGCTCACGGGCGGCCATCTCCTTCTCGAAGGGGTTCCGGGAATTGCTAAAACGCTGTTGGTACAAACAGTTAGCAAAGCAATCGACCTGCAGTTTAAACGGGTTCAGTTCACGATCGATTTGCTCCCATCCGATATCGTAGGCTCTGAAATCTTGGACCAAAAGTCGAGCGAGTTTCGGATTCACAAAGGACCGGTCTTCACGAATCTACTACTTGCCGACGAGATCAACCGCGCTAGTCCGAAAGTCCAGTCAGCACTCTTGGAAGCGATGCAAGAGCGGAAAGTATCGATCGGTGATCAAACGCACGTACTTCCTGCCCCGTTTCTTGTGATCGCTACCCAAAACCCGGTCGAGCAAGCGGGCACGTTTGAATTGCCCGAAGCTCAGTTAGACCGCTTCATGCTCTGCCATCGCTTGAGCTATCCTGGTCAAGAAGACGAGACCGAAGTGGTTCGACGAAGTCTGAAGTTGCAATTGATGAGACAGGGAGCAGGGGCTGTTCCAATGTCGGCCTTTGATGCAATCAAGGAGTCGGGTCTGCTCCATATTAGCGACTTGACCGAAGCGATGAGTAAAGTGCAAGAAGTGCATGTGAGCGAAGTCTTTATCCGCGATTGCGTAGAACTGATCCATCGAACTCGCAACCATCCAAAGATTGAATTGGGTTGCAGTCCTCGCGCGGCGCTCTCGCTGGTTCAAGCATCCAGGGCTCGTGCGTTTCTTTACGGAAGAGACTTCGTTGTTCCTGAGGATTTATTCGTTCTCGCAGAAGATGTCATTTTGCACCGCATCCGTCTCACCTACGAAGCGCTCGCGGATGGCCATCGGCCTGTTGCCGTGCTTCATGAACTCCTAGAGTCGATGACCTAGAGGATCGAGAGTGTAGGGGCAAACGCATGAAGGCGATTGAGCAAAAGGCTAAGCTACGTTCACCGAAAAAGCTTCCGCATGCCGATTTCGAGTTGGTAGCCCGACGATTGGCGGACGAACTAGCATTCGGTTCCGATACGTCGATGTTCGTCGGTAGCGGACTAGAATATGCCCAATCTCGTCCTTATGAACCCGGTGACTCCGTCAGGCAACTGGATTGGCGATTGACGGCGAAAACGGGCAAGCCGTTTGTGAAACAATACGAAACACTTCGTCGCATTTCGATCTACTTGATTGTGGATACTTCTTCCTCGATGAGTGTTTCATCGATCCCCTTTTCAAAACAAGACATGGCGATTTGGATCGCATCTGCACTTGGTTTGGCAGGGCAACGTCGGTTGAGCCCTGTGGCTGTCGTAGGGGGAGGAGAACGCGAAACGCGATTGGAACCAAGTCTTTCGCAGGGAGACTTCTGGCAATCGATTGAGCCGTTGCGATCGCGAGCGCATGGTGAGACAACCCAGATGGGTTCGCGGCTTCAATCGTTAGAACCACGGCTTCAACGGTCGAGCATCCTCTTCGCTATTACCGACCTGCATGATCCCGAGATTGGAACGAGCCTCAGACATGCGGCCCAAAAACACGACGTGGTGGTCCTGCATCTTGAGGATCCCGCCGAGCGGAACCGAACAAGTGCTGGGTTTTTTCGAGGTATCGAAGCCGAGACGGGCAAGATGTTCTTAGGAGGTGGATTGCAACGATGGCGTGGTGAATTGCCCATAGTTCAAGAGCTTATCGGAGCAGGTATCAGTTATCTGCATTTGCGAAGCGATCTTCCGTTCGTACCTCCACTTCGTCATTTCTTAGCATCGCGGGCGATGCTGATGAAGGGGAACTGATGAACCGACAGCCATCCGAACGATCCATAATCCATGTCGCGATGTTGCTGTCTTGCATCGTTTTTTGCTTGAGTTTGGTTGCATCGAATTCTTCGTTTGGCTTTGATGATCCTTCGGAGGTAGCTCAAGCGGAACGTGGCATAACAGGATCGTTTGAGTTTCGTTACCAAGGGAAAATACTGCACGTTCGCCCTCAACGCGAAGTCGATGCCCCCCTGAGTGTTCGGCTGCAACGTGTGAATGAACACGGCTCGAATTACGAAGCTCGATTCATTGGCAATCGCGAAGGCCGTTTCGATTTGCGAGAGTATCTCGAGCACGCCGATGGAACTCCGCCCAACGATTTGCCTTCCATGCCAGTGCAGATTGTGTCGATGCTCCCGAAAGATCAACGGAGCGATCTATTTGATTCGACCGTCTACCGCCCCAAAATTGTGGGAGGCTATCGATTCGCATGGATCCTTGGCGGACTATTGTGGATTGCGATTCCATGCATCCTTTGGGGCATCCGACACTGGAAAAAACCACCTGTTGCACCCGTGGTTCCTGAAATTAAGGAACCAACCGTTGCAGAACAATTGCGACCTCTGATTGAAGCCGCTGCTCACCGCCTATTGTCGACCGAAGAAAAAGGGCGATTGGAGTTGCTGCTTTATCACTTCTGGCGAGAACGAGGTGCCCTGACGCAAGACAATATGGCTGACTCGATCCGTAAATTGCGCACACTACCGGAGGCAGGTGAATTGTTTCGAGTCGTCGAAACCTGGTTGCATAGCAATCCGGAAGACACTTCTGTCGATCGATCGCCAGAAGCTATCTTGGCGATACTCAAGACTTATCAGTCCACCAAGGACGCTGCGAATGATGCCACAGACGGCGATTTGGCAAGTACAGAGGTTCAGCCAACAGGACAAGGAGTCGCTAGATGACATTCGCACATCATTGGGTGTTGCTACTCATTATTGTCCCTGTCGTCCTTTGTGTTTGGATGCTGCAACGAAGGACGTGGGGTGTTGCGATGCCCTACGACCATGGCGATCACAAACCTCGACGAATGCTCCATGGATTGTTGCGGTTCTTGGAATTGATCCCGATGCTCATCTGGATTGTTGTGTTGATTATCATTGCTCGACCTCAAGTCCAGAGAATTCCACGTGAAGAACGCGTGCTCAACAACATCCTCATTTGCATGGACGTGTCTTCAAGTATGACCATCGACAATCGATATGAGATGGCCAGAAAAGCGATGGAGGAATTCATCGATTCGAGAGACGGAGACGCGTTAGGTTTCACGTTGTTTGGCACACAACAAATTCGCTGGACACCTCTTACGAAGGATATTGCCACGATCAAGCGAGCGTTACCATTCGCCAACCCAAGGAATCAACCTCCGTTTATGGGTGGTACGATGATCGGTGCGGCGCTCCGTTTTTGCCGGGACAACATGGTGCGTGAAGCACCGGAAGGGGACCGATTGCTATTGTTGGTTTCGGATGGCGTCAGCGCGGATGTCAACAGCGGCAACTCGAGCGAGTTTGCCGACGAAATGAAGGCAGCGAACATCACGGTCTACCATATTCACGTAGGAACCGATCCAACGCCTCCCGACGTGATCGACATTGCCAATAGCACCGGTGGGGAGTCCTTTGTAGCAACTGACGCTGGCGGCCTAAAGCGGATTTTTCGACATATCGATCGCATGAAGCCTGCTCGATTCAAGCCCGCGACGGCGATTCCTATGGACTCCTATCAACCCTTCGCTGCGATCGGTCTCTGCCTGCTCGGAGTGCTGGGCGTGAGTGCATTCGGATTGAGGTTCACGCCATGGTAACACTATTTCAAGGGATGGCACCGTCGTCAGCCGCACTCGTTATCACGATTCTGTTTACCATCGCAATCGGGATAGCGGAATGGTTGCATCAACGACGCGTTCAGCGTGTCGCCTATCTCGCATTCGGCGAAGAGGGACGCCCTCGTCGTTGGGTGTATGCGGTACCCGTCATTCGAATGCTCAGTGTTGCCTTGGCTGTTTGGGGAATGGCGGTTTTGCTATTCCTGGAACCCTCTGCCGTAGATAAGGAACCAACCAGCGAAGCCTCAAAGCATCTACTCGTCTGTTTGGATGCTTCTCCAAGCATGTTCGTAGAAGACGCGGGACCCGATGGAAAAACCAAACGCGCGATTTGGGCGGGTGAAGTCATACAAGCGATCCTGGATCGACTGGATACCGAAACAACACGAGTCACCGTCTTTGCAGTCTATACGAAGTCGATTCCGATGATCGAAGATACCTTTGACATGAATGTCGTTCGTAATTTGCTCGATGGACTGCCGTTATACGCAGCGTTTGAATCTGGATCGACGAAGCTATCGACTGGAATCAACGATGCTCTGACGTATGCCAAACAATGGAAACCCGATTCGAGCACATTGCTGATCGTTAGTGATGGTGATTCCGACGAACGACCTCAGATCCGCTCGATCCCGTCATCGATTGCGGACACGATTATCGTAGGAGTTGGAGATCCGGTTCGACCGACGATGATTTCTGGACATCGATCGACACAGGATGTTGCGTCCCTGAAGTCGCTCGCTAGCAAGATGAAAGGGTTTTATCACCAAGGCAACAACAAACACTTGCCGAGCAACATCCTGAACAAACTGACAATGATCCGCCCCCGAATCGGTGAGGGAATGGGGCTTCGAGAGTGGGCTGTTTTGTGCATCGGCATAGGTGGAAGTATTCTGGCCATGCTTGGGCCAGCACTACTACTATTCGGTAGACGTTCCTCGGCGCATCCTGTTGTTCAAACAAAGCAAAAGACCATCACTTCAGCAACTGGATGGAAAACTGGGCCGAACGCTGGAGTCGATTTCGCGAAGCCAATTGTCGAGAAAGGAGCCTCGTGATGTTGCGAATTTGGGGTTGGAGTTTGTGGGCGATTGTCCCAGTACTTGCGATGGTGTTTCATTTCGGGCTAGGCCAATCGTTGATGAAGCGAGATACGGCCGTAGATCGATTGACTATTGCAGAACGTGCAGAATCGGTCGCAGAAGAGTTGCAATCCGCAGCCCATGAAGCACAACTCGCGACGCTTCAAGCTCGCGACAAGAATGAACGAGACGACACCGATGTTACACGTGCCGAATTGGACAGGCTCCTTGCTTTCGAACAAAAGGCATATGCTGCAGCGAGCGACGCATGGAAAGAGGCTGCCGAACGTTACCACGAAGTAGAAATGCTCCTCGAAGGTAGCAAGACGGCGAATCAGGTAAGATGGCTTCGCGGTCGCGCATTGGTACGAGCGGGCGAAGTCTTCAATGGAATCGATGAACTGCAAGCGACACTGGATGAAGCCCTCAGCGATCCATCCTCGAAGGATGCAAGCGGCAAATCATCCAAGTTGGTTCAAGCGACTCGCGAAGAGTTGGCCGCAGCGAATTATTACGGTGCACGACTGCTTCGCGAGGAAGGACGATCGGCCGATGTTTGGCGTCAAGTTTCCGATACGTCTCGACAGCAGTTTCGCTATCTCGCTGAGGGTGCTTCGGAACAAAGCCAAGCTGAAGCGGCACAAAGTCTTCAACGCAATCTAGAACGTGTATTGGATTTGGAACAACAAGACCGTTCCGAACTTGTTGGAAAGCCTATTCCCAAGGACTCTCCCAGAGCCAGACGACCTGGGGATGGCGAACCGAAGCGAGGTAGGCCTGGTGTGGGACCGCCACGTGGCGATCAACCTGGCAATGGTGCGTCAGGAATGATGGAAATAGGCGCAGGCTGGTAATTTTGCCCGAACCAAGATGAAAGTAAATGCTATGTCGAGTTATCAAAAATCAGTCGCTATCTCTTTGTTCTTAGCAACTCTCTCGTTTGGAGAAGGGGCTCTCTTTGCTCAGATCCCAGCAGTACCATTGGTGCCCATGCGTCGCACTACCGAAGCATTGCCGAGCGGTGAAGACCCCGCTCAAACGGCCAATCGGCTTCGAGCAACACTCGCATTGAAACCTTCCACAAAAACCTTGAAGGATTCGGAGATCGCACTGCTCAAGGCTGATTACGAAAAACTTTCGAAAGAAGATCGCGAATCGATGGTTGCCGTCTACAAAGACCTCGGCATAGATCTCATGACCGCTTTTGGGCTCAATGGTCCGGAGACGGGAATAGACCCGAAAGCAGCCGCCGCAAAGAACGACATCCTCAAGGCCGTACGCAAACTAAACTTTGCTCGGACCCCTGATAAAGTGTTGGAAGCGAGAGCGCAGATCGGACTAAAAGCGACTCCGATGCCAAACGAAAAGGCACCTGTGGACGAGTTGGCGGGCTGGCTACATTCCAATGTACTTGCAGGAGAATGGTCTGCGTTGCAAGTCTTTCTCAAGGACCGTGCTGGAAACGATGCTGCCGAGATTTATGCGCATGTTCTTCAATCGACAAATCAAGGGGACCCCGGATTGCTCCCCGAAGAGATCCTTGCAATCTCAGAAGCATGTCCTGCTGAGTTGACCGATTGGCAACTCTCGCTCTTAGCACAATTGTTGAAGACAGCAGCCTCCCGTTCCAGTACAGGCCCATTACTGGAGAAGCTAAGAAAGGGAACCACCTTTTTTGGACCACAAGACGATGGACGAAGAGATCGCACGGCCAAGTTTCTCTCGGAGGCTTCGCTCGCAGTCGATGCATACGGTTACTTACCCATTCTCGAACTCGCCAGAGAACGCTCCAATACCACGGCGTTGACGTCGCATGCAAAGTATCACGAAGCGAGAGCCAAGGAATTGGGGGCGACCCCTCAAGCTCAGACCCACCAGCGTACCGCTTGGGATCTCTATTGCGAGATTGCTTTGATGGACAAGGCGGATTTTGCATCTCGGCGAGAAGCGATGGGGCAAGCGATCGAGTTGCTTCCTAGCATTCCACCTGGTCCTGCAACGCAGTGGCTGCAAAACGTTTTCGCGAACAAGGCGCTCGCAGCCACCGGTCTAGAAGCGGTGGCTCTCAAGGCGATGCGAATTGGTAATGAGAAGATCGGTATCCAAGAGCGAGCGTCCGCTATTTTGATGATGAAGGATTCCGTGGATGCTCTGCTTAACGATGAGACGATCGAAATTGAACAGCTTCGGATTCCGTTGCGACTGCTAACGATGAGTTTAGTAGCAGCCGCCGAAGAAACGATTGCTAAGCAAGCGACGAAGGCAGGGGTGGCACCTGAAACGACGCTGCTTTTGCGTGCTCTTCCCGGCGAAAAATGGCGAGCGTCCATCGAACCTAGCTTGGCAGTGCGTGCATTCAAGGCTTTTATCGGCATTGCTCTCAGCGCAGACAATGTGGACATGGCTCTCGATCTGCTTGCCAAAGGTTTGCAGCGTGCGCCCGGTCAAAGTATTGAAATGGCGGACGAGTTCTTGAAGGTATGGATGCTTCGATTGAATCCGCCACCCGATCCGAGACGAATGCAGTCTCTCATCATTCTGGGAGGCCGAACGCAACAAGCTTCGGCACCGCTCACCAGAGGTCGACAAGATCGCAATTTGGAAAAGCTGCAGACCTTACTCGATATGCTCGACAAAATCGGTGCCAATGGCCGTACGCTCGATAGGGTCGTTACTGCATTCTCTTCATGCCATGGCAAGGCTGAGACGTTTCGACGCGAGAACGTCGTCGCCGTATTGGGACCAATTGAAAAGCTGGCTCCCGCCGTTTCCGCTCGATTGGCAGAGTCGATGCGATCTGGTTTGAATGGCGATTGGCGTTCGCGTGATGCTCAGAAAGCGGCTGGCAATCAACGTAGCGCTTCGGAGATTGAGGCATTGATCGAATCCGGTTATCAGTTGGCTCTCGAACTCATCGACTCGGCGATGCATCAGCAACCTGACTCGTGGCGTTATGCGATGACAAAAGCCGCGTTGGCTTACGATCATATGCAGTTTCGAAAACAAAAGGATCAAGATGCTGCTGCGTACAACATGGCGAGGCGCGATCTGTTCAAAGCCTTCGGCGATGCTGCCAAACAATACCAAGCGGCCGTGATTCGAGGTGAGCTTCGCGAAGATCCAGGGGTTTACATGACTTGGTTTAGTATTGCGCTCGGTTCCAGCGATCTCGATGCTTTGAAAGCGGATGACTTACTTACCGAAGGCGCTGAAAACAATGAACAAATGCAGCTCATACGTAACCAAATCTTGGAAATGCCGTCCGAGATGGCGGCTTCCCATTTAGGGGAATTCGCCCGTCGCGTTACCGACAAATTGCCGAACATGACTCCTGAAGTCAAACCTGGCGTGGTTCGCAGAGCGAATGAAATCGTCGGGGATCACCCACAGGGTGCATTGCTCCGTCAAACACTCGATCTCTACAATGATTTGCTTCGAAACGAGCTCTATCTCCATGTGGCTATCGATGGAGGTGATCATGTGGGGACCAAACCGTTCGGTGCCACGATTTCGCTTCGATACACAGCCGCCATCGGTCGTGAATTGGGCGGATTCAATCAGTATCTGCAGAACAATGTTTACACTTATATTTCGGGTAGGTACCAGCCCACGAACTTTCGAGATCGTTTTGAAAAGACATTGACGCAAGCGTTTTCGGATGATTTGGAACTGATCCACGTGGGATTCTTTGACTCCATGAATCCGCCGAAACCGATTCAAGTGGAAGGAAAAAGTGGTTGGGAAGAAAAGCCACTTTGTTACCTTGTCTTGAAAGCCAAAGATCCGAGCGTCGATCGATTGCCATTGCTTCAGATGGATATCAATACTACGGACGAGTCCGGTATGGTCGTGTTGCCAATTCATTCGAACAGCGTGCTGATCGACGCGACCGATCGGGCAGAGAAGAATGACAGCTCCAATTCCAGACCCATCTTTGATCTTGATGTTGCTCAATCGATCGATACGCGAGGAGTAACCACATCTGGCGGAATCGCTGGAGCCACCGCCTCGAAGGAGAAAGAAATCAAGATTGAGATCTCTGCGACAGGGCGGGGCGTGCTGCCAGAGCTGGAAGATCTCGTGAAGGACTTGGGGACAGCAATACCTGGTTACGCTTGGAATCGAGAGAAGACAGAATCGGAACCTCTTCAGGTGGTCGGCGTCAAGACATCCAGCCGAGCGGGGATTTTTGGGAATCAGGATTCCGAATCGGACGCATACATAGAACCAGATGGAGATGGCTTGTTCAGGCTCCCAACGACTCGAAAGTGGACGGTTCGGTTTGAACCATCCTCGATGACTTCGAAGAACATTATCAACGTTCCGCAGTTGGCATCCGGCTTAGCGGGCAAACTTACATCCGAGCGATACGTCGACATGGATTTGGTTCCCATCGAATCAGAGACGATACCAATTCAGGAAGGTGGCAAAACCAACGTAGCGATGATCCTAGGAATTGTCAGTGCCTGTGTTTTGTTGCCAGTCTTTGTTCTATTGTGGCTTCGCGTGGGAAATTCCATGGCACCTGCCCTGGATGAAACGTTGAAGATGCCTAACGAGATAACACCTTTTTCAGCGGTCATCACTTTGCAACGATTTGCGAAGCATCATGCGGCAAAGATGTCGAACGAGGATCGTGGTCAATTGCTAAAGGATATCTCGAATCTAGAGCAAGCATATTTTG
>Ga0315900_10011284_pt1 | contig 11076 bp, 10 predicted proteins | sample LakEriMetagenome_FD_203521 | JGI IMG/M metagenome (GOLD analysis project Ga0315900, IMG submission 203521) | Freshwater fungal communities from buoy surface, Lake Erie, Ohio, United States - Buoy 12 MA114 | ecosystem: Environmental > Aquatic > Freshwater > Lake > Lake biofilm | place: USA: Lake...
GCCCTGGAGTACGACCCCATGGGCGATGGCGCGCCGATCGTCGTGGCCAAGGGTTCGGATTTCATGGCAGCCCAGATCCGCGAGGAGGCCGCCCGCCAGGGCATCCACCTGTTCGCAGCCCCCGAGCTCGCGCGCGCGCTGTACTTCACCACCGAGCCCGAGCAACCGGTGCCCGAGGCCCTGTACCACGCCGTTGCGCAGGTCATCGCGTATGTGTTCAGCCTCGAGGGGGCGCAGCCCGGACGCGGCGGCATGCGTCGACCCCTGCCGAAAGTGCCGCCGTCGATGCGTTTCGACGCCGCCGGCCAGCGACTCGAACCTGCCGCCGCGTGATTGAACGTTCCTGACGCCCATGACCTTCATGATGTCTGCCCCTGACTCCCCCTTCATCGCCCAGGCTGCCGGCTACCACAGCGCCGAGGACGCCCGCCGCATGCAGCAGCTGGTGCAGGCGATGCTTTCCGACCGCCGGCACATCGCGCTGACCAGCCCCGACGCCGAGACACTGGCCCGCTACAGCCGCCTGCTGGTGCGGGACCTGCGCCAGACCCCGGACGTGAGAGTGCTGGCGCACGTGCCCAACTCCAGCGAGGTCATGCTGGACAAATTCAATGAACTCCTGGCGGACCTGCCACTGGACCTCGGGGTGGATCGCCGGGCCCCGGTCCAGCGGCCGGTGCAGGTGTTCGTGGTGCACGACACGCCCTCGCTGAAGCCGGAAGAACTGTCGCTGCTCGTGCGCCTGGTCAATGACCTGCCTGGTGCGAATCTGCGCCTGGTGCTGGTGCAAGACCGTGACCTGGCGGTCACGGCCAGCCTGCAGGCCCTCGGCCCGCAGGTGCTGCACTGGAACATCCTGCCGCCCGGCATGACGGCTGCCCAGGCTGCACGCGCAGAAAGTTCGCGCGAAGCCCTCCGCCAAGCCTTGCAGGACGCGATGCGCGAATCCCCGCAGCGGCAGGCAGCCGATGCCGCTGCGGCGCGCACCGGCGATCCGCGGGGCACCCGCGCACCCGCACCCTCCGCCGCCGCCCCCGCCCGTGCCCACACGGCCCCGGCCCGTGCCAAGACCACGACCAAGGCCCCCACCAAGCCGGCTGTCAGGGCTACGGCCAAGACACCCCCCAGCCTGCGCGCACCGACCCGCAGCACCGCCCCGCCGCCCCGCGCGCGACGCAATGGGGTCATCCTGGCCACGGGCCTGGCCCTCAGCGCTGTCCTGGCCACCACCCTGGGTGTCTGGATTTCAATGCACGCGCCCGCGACCAAAACCGTCGCGGCGGCCAGCCCGACGCCGATATCCTCGACCACCCGCTAAACGCGGCATGCTGCGCTTTTGCCATGGCCGAACCTCCGATCATCCAAAGCGGCAAGCCGCACACGGTCAGCCTGCCGGAAGGCAGTACCGTGGCGGCCCACAAGCGCCCGCGCAAGGCCAGCGGACAACTGCCCGCTGCGCCGCCTCCGCTGGCCCTGCGCCTGGGCGACCTGCCCGATGAACAGGACCGGTCGATCGCTCAGGCACGTCCGGCAGCGGCGGGCCTCCGCGCCAGCCCCGCGCAGAAGACCCCAGCGACCGTCCCGCCCGCCACGGCATCCGTGGGGCTCGATGCCGGCTTGATGGCGCGCATCGCCGAACTCGAGCAACGCAACGCACGGGTGCGGTCCATGCTGCCGAACCAGCCAGTCGCCCCTGAACCAGGAGAGCCCACATGAACGCACCCCTCCCACCTGATACCGAGGGCGCCGACAACCCGGACCCAGCCCTGGCCAGCGGCTTCGTGCTGTCCGGCGAGCCACCCGTGCTGGACGTCCCGCTCGATGAAACGGCCAACCCGGGCTCGGCGCACGAGGCCGAATCGGATCACGCCCAGGCTTCGGCAGCCCCGGCGGCACCGAGCCTGGTGATTGACACGTCCGCACTCGACCATGTCGCCCGGGTCGCGCTTGACTCGGCTGACCTGGCCAACCGAGGCGCCCAGGCGGCCGCCAGTGCCAGCCACGACCTGCGCGAAGCGCAGGTGGCGATGGAGCGCCAGCAGGTGACCGCGCGCAAACACACCCTGATTGCGCTGGTCGTCACCTGCACCGTGATGCTGGTGTGCATGACCTTGTTCCTGATCATCGGCGTGCGCATGAACAGCCGCATCAACCAGCTCGATCACACCCTGGATATCGTGGTCAAGCGGGTGGCCGACATCAACACCGGCGCCGAGTCGCTCGAGTCGATTCGCACCTCGGTCAGCGCCCTGTCGACCGAGGTTGAAAAGCTGGCCCAGGCCTCGGTGGCCGTCAGCACGCGCCTGGAAGAAACCGTCAAGCAGACCGAATCCCTCACCACCCAGATTCCGAGCAAAACCGCCCTACAAGTGGCCAGCAGCGCGCAGAACATGGCCCGCCAGGTCGAGGCCCTGGGCTCGCGCATGCAATCCCAGGCCAGCGCGGTGCAAACCCTCTCGCGCGAGGTGCAAACCCTGCGCGCCTCGGTGGGCAATGTGGAACGTCTCAACCGCGACGTGCAGGCCCTCATCACCCTGCAAAGGGAGCGTTACCTCGAGGCGCTGCAGAAGGTGCCGTCCGCACCGCCCGCTTCGCCTGCGGCGGCCGCATCGCCCACGCCGCCCCCGGTGGCTGCAGCGGCCACGCCTGGCGCAGTACCCGCCGCGCCCGCAGCCGAACGCCTGCCGCAGTACCCGCGCATGCCAGGGGCGACGAGTCCGAATGCGTTGCCCCAGGGAAGCAGCGGCGTGATCAGCGTGCAGCCACGCCAACAGCCCTGAACGGCATCGGCCCGGCAACCGGAACGAGACACCCGGCCGGGCTCAGCCCACGCGCAATTCGTACTTCTGGATTTTCTCGATCAGCGTCGTGCGTTGCAGCTGCAGCAGGCGCGCCGTCTGCGACACGTTGCCGTTGGTGCGCTGCAAGGCCTGTTCGATCAGGCTGCGCTCGATCTGATTGAGGTGCTGTCGCAGGGCCACGCCCTCGGCTGGCAGGCTCACGATGCCCTGGGCCAGACACACGATCTCCTCGACCACGTTCACCGGCGAGAGCAACGCGCCCTCCTCGCCGGGCACGATCGGCGCCGCGGGACTCGGCGGCGCGATGGGCGCCAGGCCGGCAGTGCCAGCGGCCTCGGTGTGATCAGCCGGCGCCACCGCGCCCTCGGCCATGCTCAGGCCGCCGTTGGCCGCCGCTCGCCCGGGCGCGGCCGGCAGCCCACCCTCCCCCAGCAGGGTGAACACCATCGCATCAGGACCAGGCACCGGCAACCCGCTCGCATCGGCCCCTGCATCGGCGACCGCAGAAGACGCCATGACCACCGGGGCCGCGGCACCGCTCACGACGCGCCGCAGGCCCGCCGGCAGCATCGCGGGCGGAATCTCATGCAGCGCCACGCAGCGCCCTGGAAACAGCGTCGTGAAGCGGTCCACCAGGTTGGACAACTCGCGCACATTGCCCGGCCAGGCATACGCGGCCAGGGCAGCGAGCAGATCCTCCGCGAAACGAATCGGATCCTGCCCGTCCGGTGCATGGCGCGCCGCATAAAAGTCCAGGAGATCCGCAATATCGTCCGGCCGCTCGCGCAGCGCCGTCGTATGGCAAGGCAACACATTGAGCCGGTAATACAGATCCTCGCGGAACCGGCCCTCTTCGACATCGCGGGCCAGGTCCTTGTGCGTCGCAGCCACCACCCGCACATCGATCGGTACGGCGCGGCTTGAGCCAATCGGCTGGATGCAGCGATCCTGCAGCACGCGCAGCAACTTGACCTGCATATCCAGCGGCAGGTCGCCGATCTCATCGAGGAACAGCGTGCCGCCATTGGCCATCTCGAAGCGGCCCATGCGATCGGCCAGCGCGCCGGTGAAGGCGCCCTTGCGATGCCCGAACAGTTCGCTCTCGAGCAGATCTTTCGGAATCGCGCCGCAGTTGATCGGCACGAACGGTCCCTGCCGGCGCGGGCTCTGTCGATGTAGCGCCTGGGCAACGAGTTCCTTGCCAGTGCCGCTTTCACCCGTGATCAGGACGGTGGAATGTGAGGTAGCCAGGACCTTGACCAAGTCCAGCAGCGCCTGCGTGATGGCGCTCCTGCCGATGATCGGTGTCGAAGACAAGGCCTGCATGAAGGACAACCAGTGTTTTTCCCACCCCCACCAAAGTGGGCATCCGTGGCTTCTTTCGTTTTATTCGTGTATCCCTTTTTGGGGATATCTATACGAAGATACTCAAAGCGACCACTAGTTGGCTTGAGTGCTGGGTCGCCACGTCGAAGACAATGACTGTCTCGCGTTTTCCGTGGCTTCACAATCGCATGAACATGCAGCTCACCTCGCATTCCGCTGCGACGCTCCACCCTCCCGTCTTGGCGGCAGTCCTGCCCGCCGCTGACCACGGGCTCGCGCCTGCCGCCGCAGGGGCTTCCCTGCGGGTGCTGGTGCTCGAAGACGACCCGGTCTTCGCGGGGGCGCTGGCCCGTGCGGTGCGCGCACTCGGCGAGGGCTGGGAAGTCCTGGGCTACCACTGCGTGGCTGATGCCCTGCAGGCCCTTGCCGATGCGCCACCAGGCCTGCAACTGGCCCTGATCGACCTGTCCCTGCCCGACGGCTCGGGCCTGGAGGTCATCCGGGCCCTACGGGCGCAGCGGCCCGATGTCCCCTGCCTGGTCATCTCCAGCGTCACCAGCGAACGCAGCCTCTTCGATGCCATCGCCGAAGGCGCCCGCGGATACCTGCACAAAAGCGAACCCCTGCCCGCCCTCACCGCCTCGATCGCGCAGGTCCTGCAAGGGCACTACCCGGTCAGCCCCTCGCTGGCCCGCTACCTGTTCCAACGCCTGCGGCCGCCACCGGTGGATGAGGCCGACCGCAGCACCGACGGCGGCACTCGCCTGACCCCCAAGGAAACACAGACGCTGCGTTGCATTGCCCAGGGCATGACCTACGCCGAAGCCGCGGCCGACATGGGCGTGTCGCTGTCCACCGTGCAGTCCCATATTCGAAGCCTGTACCGCAAGCTGGAGGTGCGCTCCCAGGTGCAGGCCGTCAGCCGCGCCCGGGAAAAAGGAATCCTGTGAGGCCCAGGGTGGCGCCGGGACTGGGCCGGGCCCCACGGCTTGCGACATGACCGCACGCGGCGACGTGTCTCGGGCATGGGCGTGGCTGGCGCGCAGCGCGCTCTGGTGGTCCGCGCTGATCGGCCCCGCCTGGGCACTCGCGCAAACGCCCGAGTCCATGCTCACCCTGGACCAGGCCGTCCTGCATCGCGGCACCGGGTCAGAGGCGGTGGTCCTGCCCCATGTGATTGCGGGCCCACAGGCACCGGAGGCGGGCGCACGCGTGCGCTACCACGTGTCGTTTGACCTGGCGCAGGCCCCTACGGCACCCATGGGCCTGTTCCTCCAGCGGGTGAGCCGCTCCGGCCGCGTCTTTCTCAATGGCCATGAGATCGGCAGCTGCGCGCCCGGCGCACTCGAAACCCTGCGCTGCGTCCGCGCGCCCATCTGGCTGCAGGCGCCCCCCGAGCTCTGGCAGGCGGGCCGCAACACGATCGAGGTTGAGGTTTACATCAATCGCATGCAGATGAACGGCTTGTCGCCGATCGTCATCGGTCCGGCGGCGACGGTCTATGGCAGCGCCTACCAGCCCCAGCGCTTTTTCAGCCAGGACCTCACCGGAGCGGTCCAATGGGGCCTTTTTGCCATCAGCCTCATCGCCCTGCTGGTCGGCGGCCTGTACCGCGGCGAGGGGCAGCGCCTGTTCCTGTGGTTCGGCCTGGCCTGCCTGCTGCGGGGCCTGTCGATGTACTACGCCGTCCTCGTCGAGGTCTGGGTGGACATGGTGCTCACGCAGTGGCTCTTCACGATGGCGCGTCTGGTCTCCATCCCGATCATGCTGCTGGTCTTGCTGGCCCTGCGCGAACAGCGCTGGCGCTGGCTGGAACGGGCCCTGGTCGGCTACGCCTGCATCCTTCCGGTGGGCGTGCTGCTGGTCGATGCCCGCGTCAACGATGCGATCGTGCTGGCGATGCCCGGCGTCATCGCCACCCTGGTGGTGCTGGCCTTGGTGGGCTGGAAAGCCTGGACCGCGCGTCACCCCACCGACATCCTCCTGGCCACCACCATCGTGGTCCTCATCGCGGTTGGCCTGCATGATGCCTGGGCCCTCACCCAGCCTGCCGCGTTCTTGAAGCCACAAATGCTGCCGTATACCACCGGCATCGTGCTGCTGGTGCTCGGTGGCCTGATCATGTCGCGCCTCACGCAAGCCCTGACCCGGGCCGGCAACCTGAACATGATCCTCAACCAGCGCGTGCGGGAGGCGCAGGCCAGCCTCGAAGACCAGCACCGCACGATCGTCGCCCTCGAGCGACGCACGGCGCGCACAGACGAACGCGAGCGCCTGCTGCGGGACCTGCATGACGGCATGGGTTCGAGCCTGGCCACTGCCCGCATCCAGTTGGACAATGCCTCGCTTTCCCCCGCGCAGATTCGCCAATTGCTCGACGACTGCATCGAAGACCTGCGCCTGCTGCTCGACACCTCCGAGCCCGACGGCCACCTGCGCGATGCCCTCGCGAGCCTGCGGCACCGACTGTCCCAGCGCTTGCAAGGCCTACCCGTGGCCATCGTCTGGACACTGGACCTTCAGCAGTTGCCACCGCTATCGCCACCCGCCCGGCTTCAGATACTGCGTATCCTCCAAGAGGCGCTCACCAATGCCCTGCGCCATGCGCACGCCCGGCGCATCGACATCCGCGCCGAGTTCGAGCCCACCCGGGGTCTGCTGCGACTGCAAGTGAACGACAACGGTCGCGGGTTGCCTCACGCTGTCCACGACGCAAGCCCGATCCCATCCAACGGCCTCGCGCCCAAGCGCTCTGCGCCCACCGGCCGGGGCCTGGCCAACATGCGCCTGCGTGCCCACCGTCTCGGGGCCCATCTGCAGATCCGATCACAGGAACCCGGCACCCAGGTTCTGCTGGAATGGCCGGTGCCGCCTGATTCGGCAGCTGCCTGATACGCAGCGCCCATGAAAAAGCCCGCCGAAGCGGGCTTCAATTCGGGATACGGTGCGGGTGACTGGTGGGTGCTGACGGTCTCGAACCGCCGACCTACGCCTTGTAAGGGCGCCGCTCTACCAACTGAGCTAAGCACCCCCGCAACGCCTGCAGCGAGCCAGGACTCGCCACAGCCGGATCCTGAAGTGACTTAGTTGAGTGCGTCCTTGAGCGCCTTACCGGGCCGGAACTTGGGCACCTTGGCTGCCTTGATCTTGATCGCCGCGCCGGTGCGCGGGTTGCGACCGGTGCGGCTGGCGCGCTTGCCGACCGCGAAGGTACCGAATCCCACCAGGGACACAGAGCCGCCTTTTTTGAGTGTGGTCTTGACGGCGCCGATCATGGACTCGAGCGCGCGGGTCGCGGCAGCCTTCGAAATGTCGGCATGCTTGGCGATGTGTTCGATCAATTCGGTTTTGTTCACAAATGCCCCTCGGGGAGAGTTGGGTTGATATCTGATGGTGAAGCAGGCGGCCGAGCCGTCGCGTCCAGCCCTTGCGGCAGCCCCAGTGGCGGGGCCGGCAGGCGTCGTGATTGTAGACCCGAGGCCGCGGCGGCCGCGCCCGACTCAATTCAAAACGGTCAACTACTCGGGCCGCCCGTCAGGCCTGGCGTAGCGCTGCCGCGATGTCGCGACCCAGATCGGCGGTCTTGGCGGTGCCGCCGATATCGGGCGTGCGCGCCGCGCCGCTGCCAGGAGCCAGCGTTTTCTCGATCGCCGCCAGGATCGCATCGTGGGCGGATTTGTACCCCAGGAACTCCAGCATCATCGCGCCGCACCAGATCTGGCCGATCGGATTCGCAATGCCCCGGCCCGCGATGTCAGGCGCCGATCCGTGCACCGGCTCGAACAGCGACGGGGTGGAGCGATCGGGATTGAGGTTGGCGCTTGGCGCGATACCGATCGTGCCGGTGCACGCCGGCCCCAGGTCCGACAGGATGTCGCCGAACAGGTTGCTGGCCACCACCACGTCAAAGAAATCCGGCCGCTGCACGAAATGCGCGGTCAGGATGTCGATGTGGAACTTGTCCAGCGTCACCCCGGGATAGGCCTTGGCCATTTCCGCCACCCGTTCGTCCCAGTACGGCATCGTGATCGCAATGCCATTGGACTTCGTGGCGCTCGTCAAGTGCTTCTTGGGGCGCGATTGCGCCAGTTCGAAAGCGAACTTGAGCACGCGATCCACGCCGAAGCGGGACATCACCGTCTCCTGCATCACGATCTCGCGCGCGGTGCCGCCGAACATGCGGCCGCCCACTGCCGAATATTCACCCTCGGTGTTCTCCCGCACGATGTACATGTCGATCTCGCCGGGCTGGCGGGGCGAACCATCCCGGCGCACCACCGGCGCGGTGATGCCGGGCATCAGGCGTGCCGGCCGCAGGTTGATGTACTGGTCGAACTCTCGGCGAAACAGCAGCAGGGAGCCCCACAGCGAGACATGGTCAGGAATCTTTTCGGGCCAGCCCACCGCGCCGAAGTAAATCGCATCGTGTCCGCCAATCTGGTCCTTCCAGTTGTCCGGCAGCATCTGACCGTGCTTTTCGCAGTAGTCCCAGCTGGAAAAATCGAAATGGTCAAACTGCAGATCGATGCCAAACCGGCTGGCAGCCACCTCCAGCACCCGCAAGCCCTCGGGCATGACTTCCTTGCCGATGCCGTCGCCGGCGATGACTGCGATGCGGTGCTTGCTCATGATGCGACTTCCCTGAAGAGCGGTTCGAGGAGGCCGATTGTGCCGTGCCCGCGGCTGGCTTTCAGCGCGATACCGCGCCAGACCGCACCACCAGGCTCACGCCCAGGGCCGCCAGCGTCACGCCGGCGACAGTCAGCCCGGTGATCGGCTCGCCAAACAGCAGCCAGGCCATGATCGCGGTGGTGGGCGGCACGAGGTACATCAGGCTGCTCACCGACGTGGCCACGCCCCGCTGAATCAGCAAATACAGCAGCGAGCTGCCGCCGAGCGTCAGCGCAAGCACCGACCAGGCCAGGGCCCCCACCAGCTCGCCATTGACGGCACCACCCGGCAGGGTCCATCGCATCGTCTCGGCTTCCAGGAGCGCCAGGGGCGCCGTCACCGCCGCAGCCGCCGCCAGCTGCACCAGGTTGGCGGTGCGCACGTCGCCCGGCTGCAGATGCCGTTTCTGGTACAGCGTCCCGGCAGTGATACTTATCAAGGCCGTGCAGGCCATGGCCAAATTGACTGCACTGACCTCCCCCAGCCCGAGCTTTTGCCAGACCACCAGCACCAGCCCGGCCAGGCCCAGGCCCAGGCCTGCCCACTGGCGGGCCGTCACCGCTTTGCCCCGCCACGACACCCACACCGCGGTGAGCACCGGCTGCAGGCCCACCAGCAAGGCTGCCAGCCCCGCCCCCATGCCCGCCTTCACCGCCGCCCACACACCGCCTAGGTAACCAGCGTGCATCAGCACGCCCGACACCCCCAGGTGCAGCCACTGCAGGTGTCCCCGGGGCCAGATGGCCCGCGCTGCCCAGGCCCAGACTCCCAGGCACACGATCGACAGCAGGTATCGCCACAGCAGGAACGTCATGGGCGGGGCATGCGGCATGCCGTACCGGGCCACGATGAAGCCGGTGCTCCAGATCACCACGAACACCACCGGCATGGCCGCAGCCAGCCGGTCTTCCATGCGTGAGTCCGCCATCGACTCAGCGCACCCGCTGGCGGATCTCGGGCAGTGCCTTGCGCAGGTAGTAGACCATCGACCACACCGTCAGGACCGCAGCCAGCCAGATCAGCCAGGTGCCCCACAGGCCCGTGTCGATCACCCCCAACAGCATCCCGTCAAACAGCAGGAAGGGAATCGCCACCATCTGCACCGTGGTCTTGACCTTGCCGAGCATGTGCACCGCCACGCTGCGCGAGGCGCCGATCTGCGCCATCCATTCGCGCAGGGCGGAAATCGCAATCTCGCGGCCGATGATGATCAGCCCGACGAACACATCGGCCCGCCCGAGGTGCACCAGCACCAGCAGGCTCGCGCACACCAGGAACTTGTCGGCCACCGGGTCGAGGAAGGCACCAAAGGACGACGCCTGGTTCAGGCGCCGGGCCAGCCATCCGTCGAGCCAGTCGGTCAGCGCGAACACGACGAACATCACGGTGGCCACCAGGTTCTGAACCTGGGGCTGCAGCCCCAGGTAGAACACACCCACGATCAGGGGAATGGCGACGATGCGCGTCCAGGTCAGGATCGTGGGCACGGTAAAGAACATGCCCTGGATTCTGGCATGAGCGCCGGCCCGCCGGCCAGCTGGCAAGCCGGGCTGTCAGTGCAGCGCCCGGTAGATCTCCTCCGCCAGCTCGCGCGAAATCCCCTCGACCGAAGCAATGTCCTCCACACTCGCGGCCGCCACCCCGCGCACCCCTCCAAACCGCTGCAACAGCCGAGCCCGCTTCTTGGCGCCGACACCGTCGATATCTTCGAGCCGGCTGCCACCCACCCGCACCTTGTCGCGGCGCGCCCGCATGCCGGTGATGGCAAAGCGGTGCGCCTCGTCCCGGATCTGCGCCACCAGCATCAGCGCCGCCGATTCGCGCCCCAGGTACACCTTCTCGCGTCCGTCGGCGAACACCAGTTCCTCCAGGCCCACCTTGCGGCCCTCGCCCTTTTCAACGCCGACAATGCGTGCCAGGTCCAGACCCAGCTCGGCGAAGACCTCGCGCGCCACCGACACCTGGCCCTTGCCCCCGTCGACCAGCACGATATCGGGCATGCGCCCCTCCTCCACCTTGGCATAGCGGCGCGTGAGCACCTGCCGCATCGCCGCATAGTCGTCGCCCGGGGTGATGCCGTCAATGTTGTAGCGACGGTATTCGGCCGACTGCATCTTGTGGTGGTGGAACACCACGCACGAGGCCTGAGTTGCTTCGCCCGCGGTGTGCGAGACATCGAAGCATTCGATGCGCAAGGCCTCCAGATCATCGGGCGCCAGATCCAGCGCCTCCACCAGCGCGCGGGTGCGGGCCTGCTGCGATCCCTCCTCGGCCAGCA
>Ga0315900_10011285_pt1 | contig 11076 bp, 10 predicted proteins | sample LakEriMetagenome_FD_203521 | JGI IMG/M metagenome (GOLD analysis project Ga0315900, IMG submission 203521) | Freshwater fungal communities from buoy surface, Lake Erie, Ohio, United States - Buoy 12 MA114 | ecosystem: Environmental > Aquatic > Freshwater > Lake > Lake biofilm | place: USA: Lake...
TTGCAAAGCGTTTGAAAGATTCCCAGAATACCGCTGCGATTCTTACGACCTTCAATGAAATCGACATGTCGAATGTCATTGGTCTGCGCGCAGAATATAAAGACGCATTCGAGAAAAAACATGGCGTCCGCCTCGGATTCATGGGCTTCTTCGTGAAAGCCGCCGTTGCCGCGCTCAAAGAAATTCCTGAAGTTAACGCCAGCATTGAAGGCGACGAAATCGTCTATAAAAACTACTACGACATCGGCGTCGCGGTAGGTGGAGCAAACGGTCTTGTGGTGCCAGTTGTGCGCAATGCCGATCAGCTTTCCATTATGGAAATCGAAAAAGAAATCGCACGCCTCGCACAAAAAGCCAAAGACGGTACGCTCTCGATGGCCGAGATGTCCGGCGGCACATTTACGGTTTCAAACGGCGGCGTATATGGCTCGCTCATGTCCACCCCGATTGTGAACCCGCCACAGTCTGCGATTCTGGGTATGCATAAAACCGAAGACCGCCCTATTGCTGTCAAAGGTCAGGTTGTCATCCGCCCGATGATGTATGTCGCGGTCTCCTATGACCACCGCATCATTGATGGCCGCGAATCGGTCACCTTCCTTGTCAAAATCAAAGAAGCGATCGAGGATCCACGTCGTCTGCTTCTTGGGGTCTAGCCATACTTCATGTAGTGAAAGCCAGCACATCTGAGCACTTCTCAGGTGCCTCGCGACTGATCGACGCGTACCAGAAATACATCATCGAGCAGAATCTCACCATGTGCATGATGGGCTCACTGGATGAAGAAATCAAAAAACCTTCTGCGTTTTACGATCCTGCAAAAGGCGGCATATTTCTGGCGTATGAAAAGCGAGATAGGCTTTCAGGAGAAAGCGCAGCCCTGAGCACACCTCATGGCGAAGGTCAGGAGACCGTAGCTGGAGACAAACCAAGGTCAGTAGACCGAATCAGCCCTGAGCACGCTTCATGGGGCGAGCAGGAGGCGAGCACCGGAAGCAAACCACTAGGCATCTGCTGCCTCGAGGAACACCAGCCCATCCACCCCGATATTCGTGTGGCCGAAATCCGCCGCATGTATGTATGTCCAGAGGCGCGTGGTCAGAAGGTGGGCGAATCCCTGATTATGGCGTGCGTAAAAGAGGCAGTAAAGCTTGGTTATAGGCGGGTAGTGCTTGACACATTTCAGGAACCCACCTATGCCCTGAGGCTCTATAAACGTTTGGGTTTTACCGAGTGCGCGCCGTTTAATCACCTGCCTCTGGATAAAGCCGTCTGGTTGGAGAAAATGCTATGACAAATACGCAATATGATCTCGTCGTTATCGGGGGTGGCCCGGGTGGGTATGTGGCCGCGATTCGTGCCGCACAGCTCGGCATGAAAGTGGCGTGTGTGGAAAAACGCGGCAAGCTCGGCGGTACCTGCCTTAATGTCGGCTGTATTCCGTCCAAAGCATTGCTTCACTCTTCCGAGCTGTTCGAAGAAGCAAAGCACGGCGCAAAGCATGGGATTATTGGCGATATCAAGCTTGATCTTAAAGCGATGATGGCACGCAAAGCCGATGTGGTAGAGAACCTCACCAAAGGCATCGAGGGCCTGTTTAAGAAAAACAAGATCGACTATATCATCGGCTCGGGCATGATTGCTAAGCCCGGACAGGTGGGTGTGACCACACCGGATGCGAAATCCTTATCGCTTCAGACTAAGAATATTCTCATTGCAACCGGTTCAGAAGTCACACCGCTTCCCGGCGTCACTATCGACGAAAAACGTATTGTCACTTCCACCGGCGCGCTGGAACTTTCGGAAGTGCCTAAGAAACTCGCTATTATTGGTGCGGGCGTGATTGGCCTTGAGATGGGTTCAGTGTGGCGTCGCTTAGGCGCAGAAGTGACGGTGATCGAGTTCCTAGACCGTATCACCCCGGGGATGGATCTTGAGGTTTCCAAGCAGTTTCAAAAGATTCTGGAAAAGCAGGGAATCGCATTCAAGCTTGCAACCAAAGTTACGGGTGCCAAAGCGTCCGCGAAAGACGTAACGCTCTCCACCGAAGCGGTGGACGGTTCCTCCAAGGAAGAACTCAAAGCCGATGTGGTGCTGGTCGCGATTGGCCGTCGCGCATATACGGCAGGGCTGGGCCTCAAAGAGCTGGGCGTGAAGATGGATGAGCGCGGACGTGTGGAAGTGGATCATCATTTCCAAAGCTCTGTCCCGGGCATCTATGCGATTGGCGATGTGATCGCGGGTCCGATGCTTGCCCACAAAGCGGAAGAAGACGGCGTGGTGTGCGTGGAGATGATGGCGGGTCAGAAATCCCACATCAATTACGATCTCGTGCCAGCGGTTGTCTATACCATGCCGGAAGTGGCAACCATCGGCAAAACCGAAGAACAGCTCAAGGCTGCAGGTATCAGCTATAAGGTGGGTAAATTCCCGTTTCTTGCCAACTCACGTGCGCGGGCAACCGGTAACACCGATGGGTTTGTGAAGATTCTGGCGGATGCCGCAACGGACGAAGTTTACGGCGTGCATATTATTGGTGCGCAGGCTGGAACCATCATTGCAGAAGCGGCGATCGCGATGGAATTCCGTGCCTCATCCGAGGACATCGCACGCACCTGCCATTCCCACCCGGACCTCAACGAAGCGGTGAAAGAAGCTGCGTTCGCAGTGGCAGGCAGAGCAATACATATATAGTGCTCCCAAAAATTTTCTAGGACGAGATATATCAACAATATTTTAGATAAAAGCACTATAAATCAAATAATTATAGTCATTTTACCCAAGCAAAAATGACGGCTTTTCTTGGAATGACTATATAGAAAAAACAGTAGCTTATTTTGATAGAAAGCAACCGTTTTTTCACGGGTTTTTAACCACTTTCTGACATACTGACAGCATCACAATAACAAAAGAAGACCTCATGTCAGATACAAACAGCACCGAAAATAACGCATACGCAGCGTTGCACATAATTGCACAGCCGCAAATTAAGCGATTGGTAGAATTAAGGGCGGACTTAATAATCCACGACAGAAATAAGCCAGAACAAAGGTCAGCAGAGTGGAAAGACTGGAATGGGAGGCTTTCTTCGCTGCGAAGAGAATACGGTATTGCCAGTGGAGAATTGAAAAAATCCATTGAAGGGTCAGGCTTGCCGTGCCTTACACGAATAAGACTGGCTAAACATGTAGATGCAGCACTCAGGAATCAAATCGCAGATCATCCTCACCAATAGCTACCCAGATAGCAGAGGAAGCGGTGATGACGTTTTATGAAAAACAGCAAGAGAGTCAAAGAATTGCTCAAGAAAAACAAACACGCGCAGAAGCCCTTAAAACACAACGCGAAAAATCCTCCGACCCTTACGCGGGAATTGATTTAGGGATATAAGCATTCAATTAATGCTGATTCTCTTCTCTCTTTTTAGCTAAAGGAGGGCGAATAGGCCCACTTTTAGCAGGCGTGCTTTGTGCAGAGTATTGGTGTACGGGAGCCCCTGGTTTTGGCTTTACATGTTCAACCTCAAAACCAGACGAAGATGGAACCGCTAATTTCGCTTTCTCTAGCACATTAGGATGACCAGGCATCGTTGCAGGAGCACCTGGTTTTGGCTTCATGTGATCAACCTTAAAACCAGACAAAGAGGATGGAGCCACTAATTTCGCTTTTGCTATTACATCAGAATCAGGAAGACCAGGCATCGTAGCAGAAGCAGTTGGTTTGGAAGAGGCCGTAGGCTGCTGAGCTCCGTTGGAGGTCGCAGAAACCGGGGCTGGTTGTTTGGGGGCGACGTGGCCATTTCCATTTCTCGGCACGCCATTCTGGGGAGCGGCAGCAGGAATAGAGGGTTTTTGTAACGTAGGGCCAGAAGTTTTTTTCAAGGATTTCGAGAAATCATCTGCGGCATTATACTGTGCCTTGACATCATCTTCGTATATCCACGTGTCTGTTGGATGGGGGGGATTAAAAGCGGTTTGATGGGCGGTTTGTAAAATTCCCTTTGTAGGGTCTTTGGCATTAATTACGCCACTTATGTCACCTCTTCCGTTTCTGATATTATTGTGACCGTTTTGAATTTTTTGAGCATCTGATGCAGAAATACTTCCAGCTTTATTCATAGCATCAATCAACCCGCCTGAACTCATGATGTGTGTACTCGCATTCAGGGTCTTTACTTCATTATCTGAGAGGGCTGTTGGTTCATACGAAACCCTGGTATTTATATTTGGGTCTACCAGTTTATAGTTTCCCCTGCTTTCATCAAACGTACGTTTAGTGAAAAAATCGACAGCAGTACCACGATCATTTGATACAACAGCAACATGCGTATTCTCAGGAATACCATATTTTTTGCGATCCTGTACGAGGTCTGCAATCGCCCGTTCACCCGTATCACTAGAGTGTCCATGAAACGGTTTGACAAAATTATCGTCAAACTTTTTTGTGCACGCATCCGTAATGACACAACGAATGTCGGCTTCGCGTAATGCTGCAAGTCTTACCTTAAGATGATCAATATTTTTATTATTTCTTGTTGCGGTGTCATTCAGAATATTGCCGCATGCTTTATCATCTTTGAATTTAATTTCTCCAGTCTTTCTATCAAAGCTCTCTATGAGCGATTTGGAGCCGCAATCGAGATCGAATGCTTCTTTTCCGAACAGTTCATGCCCAATGGTAGCCGGAATGAGGACGGGCACGTTAAGTTTCCCGATAATACTCTTTAATGATGGAATATCCGTTCTTACTGAATTGTTATTACAGGCCGTATGCAGATCATCAAACGCACATGTATCTATTATAACGGCGTTCGCCGTATCAGGATTGAGAGATATACGAGAGGTTTTTACAGGTGTACTCAACTATGCCCCCTAATACCGGAAGGCTGGCTTTTGATATTAGCAACCAGAACAGGAGAAGCTGCGACAGCACGAATCTGATCCGTAGAAAGTCCTTTCGTGTCTTCAGCCAATCTTTTGAGCACATCCCCACGGTTGTCATCAACTACCTTCCTGCCCAGCGCATTATCGAGTTTTCCATAAGGAATGGGATCGTCCCAATGATCTGCAACCAATTTTAGTACGTTTGCAATTGCTGCATTTCCTATTGAGTCGGGCCTGACTTCATTCACTTCAGAAAGTGTTCTACGCACTTTAGCTATCACGTCGAACACCCGTTCCATTGGAATAGTTGCTCTATCCCCATCAGCGGAATCCTTTACACCAGACATACAACCAACTCCTTGAAGATCGCTTATGATACCTCAGATTGTAGGGAAGAAATGTGTATATTGTGTTAAACTTGGGTACAATAGTATGATGAAAAACAGCAAAAATTGTTGTTTTTCAGAATGATAAGAATTTTTACCTTCCCAGTAAGCCTTTAAGCCCTTCAATTGCCTGTTTTTTATCTACTTTTTTCAGGTCTTTGACGTTCTCGATGGTTTTTTCGATCTTATCCGGTGTGAGGTTGTCGGTAATCGCGGATTTCATATCGAGAGAGATATTCGGATTCTTGATGGGTCCTTTCACCAGAATAGGTACGGTCAGGCCCGCATGGTCATCGCGCCCTCCCTGGCCTTTGAGCGTTGCCACCACCTCGGGTTTAAGGACATAATTGATCTCCATGGGAGGCAGTACGATTTCGCCCACCCCTTTGAGTCGTATTAACGGCGATTTCATATACAAATCGTTGTTGCGGATAACACCCTGAGCGATTTTGAAAGTGCCTGTGAGTTCTGAAAAATCGGTTTGTTTTGCATCCGTTTCTTCCGATTTTCCGCCAAGAGATTTCAGGCTGCGGATTGCAGCGGCGAGGTTTTTACCTTTGATCGCCCCGTCCGTAACCTTGAATGCGCCATCACCGGAAAGGGTGGAGATCATCTCTCTCTGGGAATTTCCAACGGTCATTACTCTCAGATTCCCATTCAGCGTGCCCTCAAGCGAATCGTTGTTCATCCAGTCCGAAAGCAGCGGCTCCGCTTTCACACCGGCAAGCGATAGGGTCAGATCGGCATAAGGACCGCTTTTTGTGACGCTTACCATGGCGTCCGTGGCGGAGCCCGCGAGATTTCCAAGAATAGAAACTGTTCCCCCATATACGTTTATGTCTTTTGCTTTGAAGTTAAGAAGCCCGTTTTTCAAAACGACATCGGTGGCAAACGGGGCAATCGTGGTTTTACCAAAAGTCAGGGAGTCGATCTGGATAGAAAGCTGTGCATTTGCGGACTTAAGCACAGAAAAATCAATTGGTTCGGTGCTCCAGCCGGATGATCCGGAAGCACCCGATTCATTGCCACCTAAATTCTTTTTATGCGCATTGAATATCAGAGACTTAGATGTAATTTTTCCTTTCAGATAAGGAACCGCGCCAAGCGTCAGCTCACCTTTGTATATTCCATTTATGTTTCCGTAGCTTACGCTGGCTTCAACCGTGGAATTCTTTCCATTCATGAGCGCAATAGGTGTGCCTATACCGCTTTCGAAAGAGAATTTTTCATTATTATACAGACCTTTAATATCTATTTTTGCGGCCAGTTCCGGTTTCGGGGCGGCCAGTTTGATACTCAGTTCACGGACCGTATGTGTGGTGTTGGAGTCGAGGTCTTTATAGGTGAGATTCGCATTCCCGATGTAGAAATGCTGGATTTCAATCGGTGGTGATTTTGTATCGGACGTTGCCGCAGAGGAGGGCTTGGTTTTTTTTTCTTCGTTTTGCCAGTTTGAGCGCGCGCCTTTTTTTACGATCAGAATTGTCGGAGAATCGAGTTCGATGGAGGTGACACGGAACTCTTTGTGGAGCAGCGGCATCAGTTCCATTCCCAGTGAGATTTTTGGAATCCGAAGCATTTCTCCGCCCCCCGCCCATGCCGGATTGGCAATGCCAATATCCGTCACCGAGATGGCAAGGGTCGGCAGAATGCGCAGCGAAATATCGCCGTCGATCCGCGCCTGACCTTTTGCATGTTCATTGAAGGCGGCAACGATCTGCGGCTTGAAGCTGTTGACGCTGATAAATAGCGGTAGCAACGCGAGGCAGAGAACAAGTATGAAAAAACAGCCCAGCACAATTTTCAGTATTTTTTTCATCCCGCAACTCCTCAAAATACAACACAGATTGGAACCTATAAAGAATTCGGCGCGCCAAAACAAGCAACAGACAACACGACAAGGATTCTCTATAACGAACGGCGAAACACGTGTGTGGTGGAATATGCAATATCTGATCGGCCCTATTAAAGGTGATGAGCAGCTCTGGGTGGTATTCTGGATCTATTATGCATTTATCAGCCTGCTGATTATGGGTCTTGGTTTCTGGATGGACTGGAACCATCTTGTCTGGCCAGCAGCGTTTATCGTTTCTCCGGTAATGAATACGTTGTCCACTCTTTACGATATCTGGGTGAATGTAGCCCTGTGGCAATGCGCGTTTAACGGGCCTTCGCGCACCACGGGACACATGATACGGCTTGGCGTGGTGCTGACCTTTTGCTACATGCTATATACGGGTGTATCATATCTGATCGCGCCAGCCGGTAAGGAAGGAGAGAATCCCGCCTCCACCGAACTTCTGGGACAGGATGCGGTAGAGCAAATGAAACAACTCAATGATTTGATCCATCAGATTCAAAATCCATAAGGAAACATGCAATGACCGATTCGATCTATCTGGGAAAAGGCGAGACCGACCAAAAACTGCTGCTTAAATATGCCAATCGCCATGGGTTGATTGCCGGTGCGACGGGTACGGGCAAAACCGTATCGCTGCAAGGTCTGGCCGAGGGATTTTCGGCAGCGGGTGTGCCGGTGTTCATCGCCGATATCAAGGGTGATCTTTCCGGGCTTAGTCAGCAAGGCCAACCCAAGCCGCCGCTGGTTGATCGCGCGAAAGCGATTGGCTACGCTTTGGAATATCGTCCGTATCCAGCCATTTACTGGGACATATTCGGCAAAAAAGGGCATCCGATCCGCACCACGATTTCTGAGATGGGGCCGTTACTTCTGTCGCGCCTGCTTGAGCTGAACGACACGCAGGAAGGCGTGCTTAATATCGCATTTGCCGTTGCCGACAAAGAAGGCTTGCTGTTGCTCGATATGGACGATCTGCGCGCCATGCTGGGACACATCAGCGAGAATGCCGCCAGCTATTCCGCCGTGTATGGTAACGTCGCACCGGCCTCCGTTGCCGCGATTCAGCGTGGGCTACTCACGCTGGAGCAACAGGGGGGTAAAGCCCTCTTTGGGGAGCCGGCTATTAATATCGTGGATTTCATGAAAGTTGCACCGAACGGTCAAGGGGCAATCAACATTCTTGCTGCCGATGCACTCATGACTTCGCCGAAACTCTATGCCACGTTCATGCTGTGGTTACTGTCAGAATTGTTTGAGGATCTGCCCGAGGTGGGGGATCTGGATAAACCCAAGCTAGTGTTCTTTTTCGACGAGGCGCATTTATTGTTTAATGACGTGCCGAAATCGCTTTTGGAAAAAGTCGAGCAGTTGGTGCGGCTCATTCGCTCCAAGGGCGTGGGTGTGTATTTCATTACTCAGAATCCCGCCGATATACCGGCATCGGTTCTGGGCCAGCTATCCAACCGCGTGCAGCATGCGCTTCGGGCATTTACCCCGCAGGATCAGAAGGGTGTGAAAGCGGCGGCACAGACATTCCGGGCGAATCCGAAATTCAAAACCGAAGAAGCGATTACGCTGCTCGCGGTCGGCGAGGCACTGGTTTCCACACTGGATATGGCGGGTACGCCGACGGTTGTGGAAAAGACACTGATGAAACCGCCGTCCGCACTGGTTGGGCCGTGCAGCGATGCCCAGCGTCAGCAGGCCATATCCGCTTCTCCGCTTGCGGGAATTTATGATACCGCAGTAAACCGTGAATCCGCGTTCGAAATCCTTCAGGCCCGGGTGGCCCAACCGGCACAGTCGTCGGGCAGTATCTGGGGAACCATGACAGGAACCGGCGGAACGGTCGCAACGCCAACGCCACAAACTACAACAGGAAGTGGCTGGGGTAATACACGTGGCACGGCCTCTCCTCGTCCGGCGGGGCGTCCGGCACAATCGGCAACGCAGAAGGTGGTGACCTCGCTTGCGACGTCTATGGTGCGTTCAGTTGGCACCCAGATCGCACGCGAGCTGACACGAGGGTTGTTCAAGAGTTTGCTGAAATAGAAGCTATTTCTTTTTTGCGGCTTTTAATTTTTCCACGCAGCTTACGAACCACCGATCATTGCTTGCAATGTAATCTTCGGGATTCAGATTATTTTTGATGGCATAGTCCCGTAGCACCTTGTTGCAGGCATCGAAATACGGGACCATATTCTCTGGTTCGTTATACGGGCTGAAATTTTCTATCTTTTTGGTTTTGTCCAGATTGAACACGTCGATTTCACCGGGCCTGCGCTCGACCGGCTCGCCCGCTTCAATTTTTTTATACACCTCAATATTTTTGTGGTGCATGTACATTTGCGCACCAATACCAATAAGAATAATCAGACCTAGAAACACGATTTTATCCATATGGCTATCGTAGCGGTATTGTGGGTGAAATCAATCACTGCTCGCAGCAGAGGGGTGCGCATTTTTATACGCATTTTTAAGCCGCTCGCTATCCACCTTGGTATAACGCTGGGTTGTGGAGAGGCTCGCATGTCCAAGCAGTTCCTGAATCGCCCGCAGATCGCCGCCATGCGCAAGCAGATGGGTAGCAAAACTGTGCCGAAACGCGTGTGGCGTTGCGGAATCTGGAAGCCCTAAAAATCCGCGCAGAGTGGCAAGGCGTTTCTGGAAGATTGCAGGTTGCAGGGGTTTACCGCGCGTCCCTAGAAAAATTGGCTCGTCGTCTTTCAGCGGATAGGGGCACTGCGATAGATACGCATCCAATGCCAGTTTCACTTCTTCGAGCAGTGGCACCATACGCTGCTTGTTTCCTTTTCCGGTAATAGTGAGCGCGTCTTTCTGGCGCAGCATGGTTTTACTCACCTGCAATGCTTCACTGATACGTAAGCCACACCCGTAAATTAACGCAAGCAGCGCGGTGTCGCGTCTGGCGATCCAGGGCTCATCCGAAAGTGAGGCGATTTCAGAAACACTGTGCAGCGAATCTTCCTCTGCAAGTGCCTTGGGAAGTGCTTTGGGGAGCTTTGGCGTGCGGATATGAAACGGCGCAGGATTCTTGCTACCGGTTTGTTTTTCGAGATACCGGTAGAAACTTCGGATGGTGGAAAGCGCGCGGGCATTGCTGGTTGCAGAAAGGCGACTGCTGACCCTGTGCGCGAGCCAACTTCTGAAATCGCGCAGCGCAAATTGTTCCAATTCATGTATTCCTATACCACGTCCCAGATGCTCACTCGCAAATGCCAGAAACGTCTCGAGATCGTGGGCATACGAAATCAGTGTGTGATTGGAATAGCGTTTGATATCTTTCAGGTGGGAGAACCACGCCAGAGTCAGGTCACGCAGATTTTTTTCAAGTGGGATAGTATCCAGCATGATTACAGTATAAACTTTCAATACAGGTCTTTTCAATCAACAAGTCTACATTCGTCATTCCCGCGTATGCGGGAATCTCTTTAGCTGCGTTGAACGGTGTTGAAAGAGAGACCCCTGCCTTCGCAGGGATGACGTTTTTTTTTAAATCAAACCACTAATGCCCGCACTATTTAAGCAGGCATCCAGCCGGTGTTCCACGATGCGGCCAAGGAACTGAAGTAGCTCCACCCCCTGCCCTGGCGCGAAGCGGTCCTTGTGCCGTACCCCGAATGCGAGCATGGCGTGACGTCCGGTGATAGGAAGGAACAACGCGATCAATGCGCAGGATGCAATCTGCGCAGAGCAATCCACAAAAATATCATCGAACCCATAGACGAATTGTTTGTGCGCATCGGCAATCAGCGCGATGGTTTTGTCTTTGCCGATAGCCCGCACGCATGCATCCGGCGTGATGAACGAGATACCGGAATAGTTCTGTTCACTGTAGGTGCTTTCGTACAGATCCGCAGCTTCGGATTCGATCGCTAGACGCACCACATCCACACCAAACAGATGCATCAGGTCAATCGTGATC
>Ga0315900_10011287_pt1 | contig 11074 bp, 6 predicted proteins | sample LakEriMetagenome_FD_203521 | JGI IMG/M metagenome (GOLD analysis project Ga0315900, IMG submission 203521) | Freshwater fungal communities from buoy surface, Lake Erie, Ohio, United States - Buoy 12 MA114 | ecosystem: Environmental > Aquatic > Freshwater > Lake > Lake biofilm | place: USA: Lake...
TCGGGGTGATACTTGCGTGCCAGTTCGCGGTACGCCTTGCGAATGTCCTCGGCCGAGGCCGTGCGCGACACGCCGAGCGTCTGGTAGTGGTCCTCGGCCATGGGCCGCTGCTGCTCCCGCGGGAAACGACGAAGCCCGATTCTACCCGTCCGCGAAAAAAGTCATCCCGGACCTTTTCCACGGGGTCGCCGCCCCCTGCGGCAGAGACGTGCTCCACCGCCCGTCGCGGCCCTCGGGCGGCTGCCGGACGCCGCGCTCACCCTGCGGGGGCGGCCTCCGCCGTGTCACCCGCCGAGGCACCGCGCTGTTCCAGGAACTCGTACTGGCAGCGCCGCGCCGGCTGCCCGTCCTCGGGCCGTGACATGCGGAAACTGCCGTCGCACTCCAGCCGCCGGGCCCGCGTGTTGTCGGCCAGATAGGTGGGCACGATCTCGCGCAGGATGCGACCCGACAGTTCCGGCGCCGCCACGGGGAACATCACCTCCACGCGGCGGAAGAAGTTTCTCGGCATCCAATCCGCGCTGGAGAGAAACACCTGCGCATCCTCGTCGGGCCCGAACACATACAGGCGGCTGTGCTCCAGGAACCGGTCCACGATGCTGCGCACGCGGATCGTCTCGCTCAGGCCGGGGACGCCCGGCCGCAGGCAGCAGATGCCGCGGGCGATGATATCGATGGGCACACCAGCCTGGCTGGCGCGGTAGAGGGCTTCGATGACGCGGTGGTCCACCAGCGCGTTGAGCTTCGCGAAGATTCGCGACGGCCGGCCCTCGCGCGCCCGCCGGGCCTGCTCGTCGATCAGTTCCAGCGTTCGCCGGTGCAGGTCGTTGGGGGCTACGATGAGCCGCTGCCAGGCGTGTCCCTGGGAATAGCCGGTGAGCAGGTTGAACAGCGCCGAGGCGTCCTCCGCCACGGCTTCATCCGCCGTGAACAGGCCGAGGTCCGTGTAGAGGAGCGCCGTCGTGGGGTTGTAGTTGCCCGTGCCCAAGTGGACGTAGCGCTTCAGCCCCTGCCCCTCCTGCCGCACCACCAGCGACACTTTGCAGTGCGTCTTCAGGTCGAGGAAGCCGAACACCACGTGCACGCCGGCCCGTTCCATCTTTCGCGCCCAACTCACGTTGTTGGCCTCGTCGAATCGGGCCTTCAGTTCCACCAGGGCCGTGACGTGCTTGCCCGACTCGGCCGCGGTGATCAGGGCCCGCGAGATCGGCGAGTCGCCGCTGGTGCGGTAGAGCGTCTGCTTGATGGCCAGCACCCGCGGGTCGGCGGCGGCGCTGGTCACGAATTCCACCACTGGGTCGAACGACTCGTAGGGATGGTGGAGGAGGATGTCGCGCTGGGCGATCGCGGAAAAGATGTCGCCACCGCGGCGTTCCAGGCCCCGCGGCACCCGGGGCGTGAACGGCTTGTCTCGAAGCCGCTCGTAGTCGGGGAGGCGGTACAACTCCCAGATCGCCGTCAGGTCGAGCGGGCCGTCGATCCGGTAGACCTCGCTGTAACCGTCGGCCTGGCTCTCGTCGCCTCCCTGGAGCCCCTCCTCGTCGATGATCATCCGCGCGATGGCGTCGTCGGCCTTGGAGGCGATCTCGATGCGCACCGCCTGGCCCCGCTGCCGGGCCTTGAGACGGTCCTCGATCAGCTTGAGCATGTCGTCCGACTCCTGCTCCAGCAGTTCGAGGTCGCTGTCGCGGGTGATGCGGAACGCCGTCCATGACTCCACCTCGAAACCGCCGAACAGTTCCGGCAGCCGGGCGGAGACGATGTCCTCCAGGAGCACGTACGATTTCGTGCCGGGCTCCCCGCCGTCCACCGGCACCATCCGCGGCAGCACCTGCGGCACCTGCACCACACCGAACATCCGCTTGGGGCCCAGCCCCTCTCCGCGGTGCAGCATCACGCCCAGGTACAGCCCGCGGTTGTGGTAGCGCGGCGACGGGTGGGCGGGGTCGATCGCCATTGGCGTCAGGATCGGCAGGGCCCGCTCCCGAAAGAACCGGTCCACCTGCTCCCGCTGGCCGCCCTGCAGCGTCTCGTACTGCAGCAGGCGGAAGCCCTCGGCCTCGAGAGCCGGGGCGAGGCTCTGCCGCAGGCAGCGGTACTGCCGGGCCACGAGATCCTGGGTCCGCTTGGCGATCGCCTTGATCTGGGCCATCGCACTCAGGCCGTCGGGCGCGTAGTCCTGCGGAGCGCTTTCGCCGAAGGCCTGCTCGCGCAGCCCCGCCACGCGGACCATGAAGAACTCGTCCAGATTGGAGCTGAAGATGGCCAGGAACTTGAGCCGTTCCAGGAGCGGGTTGTCGGGGTTTTCGGCCTCCTCCAAGACCCGCAGGTTGAACTCCAGCCAGCTCAACTCGCGGTTCAGAAAGCACTCCGGACCGAGGCTACTCTCCGCCGCGCCGTCCATCGCCGTTGCCATGCCTGAACGCTCTCCGCCCGGGAATTCGCGCCAATTCTCGGCGAAGTGTACCCTTGAAATTCGTTCATCCGATCCCCGGGCGGGATTCACACGGGAAATTCACATGCACGCCGCGGCACCGGCAAACTCACCGCGGGGCAGCCAGGCCCTGGCCAGCCTGCCGGCGGCGCTGCTCCCCTGGGGCCGCGGCTGGATGGCGGCTCTGGCCTGCGTGCTCGAAGCATCGGCCCCCAAGCCCGGCAACGTGCATCCCGGTGCGGCCTTCGACGACCTCTGTTACGACGACCTCGTGGCGGCGGCACTGGCGATCGCCCCCGTCATGGATCGCGCCGCCGCCGTGCCGCTGGGCCGCACGATCCTCGACGCGGTGGCGGCCACCCGCCGCGTGGTGCGGTCGAACGCCAACCTGGGCATCGTGCTGGCACTGGCCCCGCTGGCCGCGGCCCGCCCGCCGGGGCCCGTTCGCGCCGCCGATGCGGCCGCCGCGCTCGACCGGCTCACGGCGGATGATGCCCGCCTCGTGTGGGAGGCGATCGCGATCGCGCGGCCGGGGGGCATGGGCGGCAGCGGTAAGTGGGACGTGGCCGGACCGGCGCCCCCCGATCTGCTCGAGGCGATGCGGCTGGCCGCGCCCCGCGATGCGCTCGCCCGGCTCTGGGCGGAGGGCTACGCGCCCCTCTTCGCCGGGCCGGTCCCAGACCTGGCCGCGGACCTGGCCGCGGGCTTCGGCCTCGACGACGCCATCGTGCGCTGCCACCTCCGTCAGTTGGCCCGCACTCCCGACACGCTCATCGCCCGGCGACATGGCCCGGACGTGGCCGCCGACGTGTCGGCGCGGGCCGCCGCCGTGATCGTCGCGCCCGGCGAGATGTGGCGCGAGGCCGCCGCCCGGTTCGACGCGTCGCTGCGTCGGCCGGTCCGCATCAATCCCGGTACCACGGCCGACCTCGTGGCCGCCGCGCTGTACATTCTTCTTGCCGACGGCACTCTGCGGCCGCACCTGGGGTGCTGATGCACGCGCCCGCCGCCGGCTCCCTCAACCCCGGAACCTGCGCCACCCCGCTCCAGGACACGCACTCATGAACGAGCAGTTCGGCGTCAGGCTCCGCAAGGCTGTGCACGTGTTCTGCGCCGGCCACTTCATCACGCTCGCCGACGACCTCTGCGAGCCGGTGCACGGCCACAACTGGACCGCCGGGGTCGATGTCGACGGGCCGCCCGACGCGCACGGCATGGTGGTGGACTTCATCCGCCTGCGCGACCTGCTCTCGGGCATCGTGGCCCGGCTCGACCACCGCATGCTGCTGCCGGCGCACAACCCGTTCCTGAAGCTGACGACCGACCGCGGGCCGCTGGGCCGCGACGAGGTCACGGTGCGGTTCGGCGACCGCCGCTGGGTGTTCCCCGCCGACGAGTGCCTGATCCTGCCGGTGAAGAACACGACCGCCGAGTGGATCGCCGAGTGGATCGGCCGCGAACTGCTGACCGCGATGCAGACGGCGGGCGGCCGATTCAAGGGCGGGCTCCGCGTCGAAGTGGACGAGTGCCAGGGCCAGTCGGCCGTCTGGTCTGCCGGCCCCGCCCCGCAACGCTGATCGACCGTGCGGTTCCGGGGGCAACGCGGGGCCGAGGCGCATTGGCCGTCCCGGTGCCCCCCAACTATGCTACTCCATTAAGACGTCCTTTCTTCACCATCGGCACCCCGAGATTCATCCATGCCCCGCTGGCACGCGCCTCGCACCTGGCACCGCTCCCTGGCCCCGCTGGTCGTCATCGCCTGCCTGGTGAGCCCGGCCGTCCACGCCGCGCCGCGCTGGGAATACCCCGTGGAAAAGATGCCGGCGGTTTCGGCGAGTGCTGCCGAACAGGAGGCGTCCACCGGCGCGGCCCCCGCCGCGGCCCCGTGGATCTGGGGCCCGGACCTGAACCGCTCCTACCGGTTGGCCAAGACGTTCCCGGGTGGCGCCCGCAAGGCCGTCCTCGTGGCCACCTGCGACAACCGCATGACGCTCCTCGTCAACGGCCGCGAGATCGGCAAGAGCGAGAACTGGGAGCGTCCCGTCTCAGTCGACATCACCAAGGATCTCGACAAGGGTGACAATGAACTGGCGGCTGTGGTGGTCAACGACGGAGGCCCCGGCGGTTTTTCCTGCCGGCTGGTGCTCACCGGCGCCGACGGCGGCACGACGGTGATCCAAAGCGACGCCACGTGGACCGCCGCCGATCCCGCCGCCCCGGAGACGAAGGCGGCCACCCAGATCGTGGCCAAGGCGGGCGAAGGCCCCTGGGGACAGGTGTTGGCCGGAACCCCGGCAAAACTTGGCGCGGGTCCCGCGTTCGCCGTCCCCGACGGGTTTGCCGTGGAGCGCCTGTTCGTCGTTCCCAAAAATCAGCTCGGATCCTGGGTCTGCCTGACCAGCGATCCCCAGGGCCGCCTCTACGCCAGCGACCAGGGCGGCGGCGGCCTGGCGCGGATCACGCCCGCGCCGCTCGACGGCTCCGGTCCCACGATCGTGGAGAAGGTTCCCGCGCCGATCACCGGCGCGCAGGGTCTGCTCTGGGCCTTCGATTCCCTGTACGTCGTCTGCAACGGCGGCACGGGCAGCGGCCTGTATCGCGTCACCGACTCCGACGGCGACGGCATGCCCGACTCGATCAAGACGCTGCGCCGCTTCGAGGGGGGCGGCGAGCACGGCCCGCACAACGTGCTGCTGTCGCCCGACGGCAAGAAACTGGTGATCATCTGCGGCAACCACACGAAGGTGCCTTTCTCGATCAAAAACGTCACCGAACCGCAGACCATGGGGGGCATGCGGCCCAATCAGCGGCGAGTGGAACTGCCGGAGGAGGGTTCCAGCCGGTTGCCGGCGAACTGGGACGAGGACCAGATCGTCCGCCGCATGTGGGATGCCAACGGCCACGCCGCCGGCGTGCTCGCCCCCGGCGGCTACGTGGTGAGCACCGACCCCGAGGGGCAATCCTGGGAGATCTGGACGGCCGGCTACCGGAATCCCTACGACATGGCGTTCAACGCCGACGGCGAACTGTTCGTCTACGACGCCGACATGGAGTGGGATTTCGGATCGCCGTGGTACCGTCCCACGCGGGTCAACCACGCCACCAGCGGCAGCGAACTCGGCTGGCGTTCCGGCAGCGGCAAGTGGCCGGACTGCTTCCCGGACAGCCTTCCCGCGCTCGTTGACATCGGTCCCGGGTCGCCCGTGGGCGTGGCGTTCGGTTACGGCACGAAGTTTCCCGCCAAGTATCAAAAGGCGCTGTACATCTGCGACTGGACGTTCGGGACGATGTACGCGATCCACCTGGAGCCGGACGGCTCCACTTACAAGGGCGCGAAGGAGGAGTTTCTGTCGCGGACTCCGCTCCCGCTCACCGATCTCACCGTGGGCAAGGACGGCGCGATGTACTTCGCCGTCGGCGGCCGCGGCGGCCAGAGCGAGTTGTATCGCGTCGTTTACAAGGGAACCGAGGCCACGGCGGCCAGCGATCACCGCCAATCGGGCGGCGCCGCCGAACGCGCGGCCCGGCATGCCCTGGAGGCCTTCCACCGCAGGGCCGACGATCCGGCTGCCGCGGTGGCGGCCGCGCTGCCGCAGCTCTCGAGCCCCGACCGCTTCATCCGCTACGCCGCCCGCGTGGCGATCGAACACCAGCCGATCGAGGCCTGGCAGGACAAGGCGCTGGCGGCGAAGGATCCCCGCGGCCTGATCGAGGCGGCGATCGCCGTCTCCCACCAAGCCGAGCAGGCCGCCGGCCCGAACGTGCTCGCCGCCCTTGACCGGGTCGATCCCTCGAAGCTCGACGCGGCCGCGAAAACCGATCTCGTGCGGGCCTATCAACTGGCGTTGATCCGGCTGGGCAATCCGCCGGCCGAGGCCAAGGCCCGGATCGCGTCGCGGCTGCTGCCGCTCTTCCCGTCCGGTGACTACGAACTCGACCGCGCCTTGTCGGGCCTGCTCGTGGCCGTGCGGGCCCCCGGCATCGTCACCAAAATCGTGACCCTGCTCGCGGCACCGAGCGCCTCCGCGGGGGCCACCAACCTGGCGCCCCGCGAGGAGGATCTGCAGCGGCTCATCCAACGCAACGGCGGTTACGGCAACGCCGTCCGCGCCACGCTGGAGAAGCGTTCCGACCTGCTCCAGGTGCACTACGCCTACGTGCTGCGCACGGTCAACGAGCGGGACGCCTGGACCCTCGGCGACCGCAAGGGTTATTACGAGTGGTTCGGCCGGGCCCGCGAGTGGAACGGCGGCAACAGTTTCCGCAAGTTCCTCGACAACATCGAAAAGGAGAGCATGGAGGGCCTGCCAGACTCCGACAAAGTCGCCCTCGAGGGACTGCGGAAGAAGTACGTCCCGCCGCCGCTGCCGAAGCCCGAGGGCCCCGGCCGGCAGTGGACCACGGAGTCCGTGCTCGCCGCGTCGGCTGCCGGCCTCGCCGATGGCACCCGCGACTTCGAACGTGGCGCCCGCACGTTCGCCGCCGCACGCTGTGTGGTCTGCCATCGCTACGGCAACGACGGCGGCTCCACCGGCCCCGACCTGACCCAGGCCGGCGGCCGCTTCCAGGTCAAGGATCTGGTGGAGGCGATCTGCGAGCCGAGCAAGGTGGTCTCCGACCAGTACAAGGCGAGCATCGTGCAGACGGCCGACGGCAGGGTGCTGACCGGGCGGATCGTCAGCGAGTCGCCGACGTCGGTAACGATCGTGACCGACCCGGAGGACGCCACGAAGTTCGTGGACCTCAAGCGCGCGGACATCGAGGAGATCCTGCCGGCGACCGAGTCGCTCATGCCCAAGGGCCTGCTCGACCAGTTGAACGAGGCAGAGGTGCTCGACCTGATCGCCTACACGCTCTCCCGGGGCAACCGCAATGACCCGCGGTTCAAGCGCTAGCCGGCGGCCGTCGAACAAGCCATCTCCGTCCCTCCGGCTGCGGCGCAGCCCGGGCATGATGGTCCACTTGCCCGATCGGTCGAAAAGTCGTGGGGCGCCCCGGGCGGCCGCCGCCTGCCGGGGTGGCCCGCGCGTCCTACTCCTCTACGGCTGGGCGCTGGCGTGCGCCGGCGGACTCCCCGGGCGGGCGGGCGGCGTCGATTTCGCCCACGATGTCGTGCCGATCCTCCGGGCGCACTGCGGCGAATGCCACACCGGCGACGCCCGGCAGGGCGGGCTGTCGATGAACACGCGGGAAGACCTGCTTGCCGGCGGCGACTCCGGCACGCCGGGACTCGTGCCCGGCAGGGCAGCGGCGAGCGAACTCCTGGCCCGCGTCACGAGCACCGATCCCGACGTCCGCATGCCCAGCGAGGGCCCGGCGCTTTCCGCCGAGGCCGTGGCCGTGCTGCGGGCCTGGATCGACGAGCAGGCTCCGTGGGAGGAGGGCTTCGCGTTCAAGGGAACTGCCTATGAGCCGCCCCTGACGCTGCGCGCGATCGACCTCCCTCCCCCCGAGGACGGCCGCGCGAATCTGGTCGACAGGATCGTCGATGCCTTCTGGCGGGAACGGGGCGTGACGCGTCCGCCGCGCTGCGACGACCGCACATTCATCCGCCGCGTCAGCCTCGACCTCGTCGGCCTGCTGCCCGATCCCGCCCGGGTGGAGGCCTTCGTGGCCGACTCCGATCCCGGCAAGCGGGCCGCACTGGTCCGCGAACTCCTCGCCGCGCCGCTCCCTTACGCCGAGCACTGGCTCACCTTCTGGAACGACCTGCTGCGCAACGACTACACGGGCACCGGGTTCATCACCGGCGGCCGCCGGCAGATCACGGGCTGGCTCCATCGATCGCTCGTGGAAAACAAGCCCTACGACCGGTTCGTCCGCGAGTTGATCGCCCCCGGCGACGAGTCGCGCGGTTTCATCGACGGCATCGTCTGGCGCGGCGAGGTGAATAGCAGCCAGACCGTACCCATCCAGTTCGCCCAGAACGTGGGGCAGACCTTCCTGGGCATCAACCTCAAGTGTGCCAGCTGCCACGACAGTTTCATCGACCGCTGGACGCTGAAGCAGACCTACGACCTGGCCGCCATCGCCTCCGACAAGCCGCTGGAACTGGCCCGCTGCGACAAGGCCACCGGCGTGCAGGCCACGCCGGCCTGGCTGTTCGCCGATCTGGGACAGGTCGATGCGGCGGCGCCCCGGGGCAAGCGGCTGGAGCAGCTTGCGGCGCTAATCACCGATCCGCGCAACGGCTGGCTGTCGCGGAATCTCGTCAATCGGCTCTGGCACCGGCTGATGGGCCGCGGGCTCGTGCACCCCGTCGACGCCCTGCGGGCGCGGCCCTGGAGCGAAGACCTGCTCGATGCGCTGGCCGGCGACCTCGTGTCGCATGGCTGGGACATCAAGCACGTTCTAGAGACGATCTGCACGTCGGAGGCCTACGGGGCGGCCACGCCACCGCTGACCGGCCAGCCGCAGGGTGCCGACTTCGTGTTCCGCGGGCCGCTGCCGCGGCGCATGACCGCCGAACAATTCAGCGATGCCGTCTGGACGTTGACGGGCACGGCCCCCGCGAAGCCCGACGCCCAGGTCGCCCGACCCCCCGCGCCGGCCGCGGGCCCGCCCATGGTGCGGGCCTCGCTCGTCAAGGGAACGGCCCTCATGGCCGCGCTCGGCCGCCCCAACCGGGATCAGGTCGTAACCAGCCGCCCCGCCGACCTCACCACACTGGAGGCGATCCAACTGGCCAACGAGCAGTCGCTGGCCGATGAGTTCACCCGGGGCGGCGCGGCCATCCTGGCGGCCCATGGCCCGCAGCCCGATACCATCCTGGCGTGGATGTTCGCCGCGGCCCTGTCCCGACCGGCCACGGCCGACGAGTCGGCCGCCGCCCGTGACATCCTCGGCGCGGCCCCCGGCGCAGAGAACGTGGCCGATTGCCTGTGGACGGTGACGATGCTTCCGGAATTTCAACTCGTGCGCTGAAAGCGAGGCCCCCATGCAGACCCGACGCGAACTTCTGCAGAGTCTTGCCGCCGCGGCCACGGCCACGCTCGCGCTGCCCGAACCGCGGGCCCTGGCCGCTCACACCCCGATCGTCCATCCGCCGGCGAGCGCGGATGCGATCATCGTGCTCTGGATGGCCGGCGGAATGGCCGCTCCCGACACGTTCGACCCCAAGAAGTACAAGCCCTTCGAGAAGGGCCTGGCGGTCAAGGACGTGATCAGCACGTTCCCCGCCATCCCCACGGCGATCGACGGTGTGCAGATCTGCGACGGCCTCCCCGAGATTGCCAAGGTGCTCGATCGCGGCACGCTGATCCGCTCGCACGTGCAACCCGACCTGGGCAGCATCCTCCACTCGCGCCACCAATACCACTGGCACACCGGCTACGTGCCGCCGCAGACAGTGGCCTGCCCGCACATCGGCGCCTGGATGGGCCGCGTCCTGGGGCCGCGCAACCCCGTCATGCCCGCCTTCGTCAACATCGGCCAGCGGCTCGAGGGCATCGGCGAGAACGAGGAGATCAAGGCCTTCACGACCGCCGGGTTTTTCGGCAGCGAGTTCGGCCCCATGAACCTCCCCTTCCCCGAGCAGGCGGCGCTCGCCGTGCGGCCTCCCAAAGGGATGGAGCCGGGCCGCTTCGCCAGCCGCTACGAGCACTTCAAGAAGCTCGTGTCCCGGTCGCCGCAAAGTGAGTTCGCCAGCGACTACCACCAGGAGTCCATGCTGCGCAGCCTGGACAACGCCCATCGTCTGCTCGGCGCCAAGGAGCGGGACGCCTTCGACATCACGCTCGAGCCCAAGGAGGTGCAGGAGCGGTACGACGTGGGCGGGGACGCCGGTCGCTTCGGCCGCGGCTGCCTGCTGGCCCGCCGGCTCGTCGAGAACGGGGCCCGATACGTCGAGGTGACGACCGAGTACATCCCGTTCGTGCACTGGGACACGCACGACCGCGGCCACGAAACCGTGGCCCGGCTGCACGGGCAGATCGACCGCCCCATCGCTGCGCTGGTGCGCGACCTGGAATCGCGCGGGCTGCTCGACCGCACGCTCGTGGTCATCGCCAGCGAGTTCAGCCGCGACATGATCACCGAGGGGCAGCCGGGCTCGCGGGCCAACGATCAGGCCAACTCCCCCAAGGATTTTCTCCAGCAACCCAATCACTACGGCCAGCACCGGCACTTCACCGGCGGTTCGACCGTGGTGCTGTTCGGAGGCGGGGTGAAGAAGGGGTTCGTGTACGGCAGGACCGCCGACGAGCGGCCCTGCATGGCGGTGGAAAACCCGGTCACGATCAGCGACCTGCACGCCACGCTGTTCAACGCCATGGGCATGAGCCCGAAGACGGTCTACGACATCGAGGGCCGCCCCTTCTACGCCACCGAGGACGGCAAGGGAAAACCCGTCGAGGCCATCTTCGCCTGATCCGGCTCCCACGCGAGCCTCACGCAGCCTCACCCCTCCTGATCGATGGTCCATGGAGGGGCTGCCCATGCCCCGAGAGCCGGCGTTGGCGGCAAGCGGAGCCAGGATGGCGGGAGCGCGGCCGCCATCGATTGAGTGAAGGGCAGGATGCCCGAAGCGAACGTTCGGCGACGGAGCATGGGCAGCCCCGCAGCACCACGCCTGCGGATTATGTGGGAACTCCCTGAGCCCTCAGGCTTCGGCGACGACGAGCTTACCGGCGGCGTCGAGCG
>Ga0315900_10011288_pt1 | contig 11073 bp, 12 predicted proteins | sample LakEriMetagenome_FD_203521 | JGI IMG/M metagenome (GOLD analysis project Ga0315900, IMG submission 203521) | Freshwater fungal communities from buoy surface, Lake Erie, Ohio, United States - Buoy 12 MA114 | ecosystem: Environmental > Aquatic > Freshwater > Lake > Lake biofilm | place: USA: Lake...
CGGCCGACCGCTTCGAGGACCAGCTCAAGCGGGCCGTCGAGGGCGGCGCGACGCTGGTCGGCGGCGAGCGCGACGGCAACTACTTCTCCGCCGGCGTGCTGACGGGCGTGACGCCCGACAACATCGCTCACCACGAGGAGCTGTTCGGCCCCGTCGCGATCGTCTACAAGGTCGGGGACGAGGCCGAGGCCGTGCGGCTCGCCAACGACACCCCGTACGGGCTCGGCTCGTACCTGTTCACGACCGACAAGGACCAGGCGCTGCGCGTCGCCGACCAGATCGACGCCGGCATGGTCTTCGTCAACGTCGTCGGCGCCGACGCGCCGGAGCTGCCGTTCGGCGGCATGAAGCGCTCCGGCTTCGGCCGCGAGCTCGGCCGCTTCGGCTGCGAGGAGTTCGTCAACCGCAAGATGATCCGGATCGGCTGATCCGCGCGGCGGGCGGGGCCGGAGCGCCCCGCCCGCCGCGCAGGGTCAGACGAGGTCGAGCAGGGCGCGCAGGCGGTGCTCGACCCGGGCCATCGTGGGGTCGGCGACCGCACCCCAGCGGCGCACGAGCCGCGTGCGCGAGACGGCGCGGAGCTGCTCGGTCATGGCGTAGGACACCCGGCGGGTGCCGCCGTCCGGCGGCCGCAGCTCGACGTGCAGGGGCTGGCCCGGGCGATGCGTGGTGGTCAGCGGCACGACGACGGCGAGGCCGCTGGGCCCGGTGCCGAGTTCCGTCGCGCTGACGACGAGCACGGGGCGGACCCCCGCCTGCTCTCGTCCCCGGCCCTCATCGAGGTCGGCGAGCCACACCTCGCCGCGGGCCGCGTCCGGGGCGCTCACGCCTCTCCGATCGGGTACGGGGCGTCGTCGATGCCGTCGGGCAGCGTCGCGGCGAGGCGCTCCGCATCCCGACCCCCCTCGTCGGGATGCGCGGCCCAGTAGGCGTTCGCCTCCGCGAGCAGGGCCTTCCCGGCGGCCCGCTCGACGATCCCCTGCAGGTACTCGGCGGCCGTCTTCCCCTCGGCCTCCGCGAGACGCGCGATCTCCGCGCGCGTCTCGGGGTAGACGCGGACGGTGGTGGTGGGGCGTTGGGGCATCGTCGCGATCATAGGTGTAACCGATAGTGGATACAACGCCACGCGGGGTGCGCACCGGCGCGCGGAGGAGGGGCGGGTGCGCGCCGATCGCGCGCCATGCCCACCCCGCCGTCGCGTATCGTGCCGCCCATGGCCGTGATCGAGGACATCCTGCCCCTCGGCGACCTGCCCCTGGCCCGGGGCGGGGTGCTCGCGGATGCGCGCATCGCCTATCGCGTGCACGGCGAGATCACGGACGGCGAGGCGATCCTCCTGCCGCACATGTACTCGGGCAGCATGGACTCCGTGGTCGGCTTCCTGGCGCCCGACGGGCCGCTCGACCCGGGCGCGTGCGCGGTCGTCACGCCGGCGATGCTCGGGGCGGGCGCCTCCACGTCGCCGTCGAACGCCGCACCCGCCCAGGCCGGCGCGGCCTTCCCAGCGCTCGCGACGGCCGACGACGTGGCGGCGCAGAGGGCGCTCCTCGACCACCTCGGCGTGAAGCGCCTGCGGCTCGCGCTGGGCTTCTCGATGGGCGCCCAGCAGGCGCTGCGCTTCGCGGTCACCTATCCCGAGCTGGTGGGCCGTCTGGTCCTGATCGCCGGCACCGCCCGCAACACGCCGTACGGTCGCGTGGTCGCCCGCGCGCTCGGCGAGGCGATCACCGGGGGGCCCGGCTGGCGCGTCGACGATGACGCGCTCGCGGGGCGCCACCGCCACGCGCGCCTGATGAGCATCCTCGGCGCGACCCATGAGGCGTTCCTGCCGCACCGCATCGCCGAGGCGGGCGTCGCCGACCACGAGGCCTTCATCCGCGACGTCTTCGAGGCCGACTACGGCGGCCAGGACGCCAACGACCTGCTCTGCCAGCTCGAGCGCTGGCACGACGCGGACGTGGCCGACGGCGGCGACCTCGCAGCGGCCCTGGCCCGCGTGACGTGCCGCACCGACGTGGTGGCCCTGGCCGGCGACCGGCTGTTCCCGCCGGAGGAGGTCGTCGAGCAGGCGCGCCTCATCCCCGACGTGGAGGTCCACGTCGTCGGCACCTCGTGGGGGCACTACGCGATGGGCGGCTTCGACCCGGCGGACATCGCCGCCGTCCACCGGGTCGTCGCGGACGCCGTCCGGGACTGAGCCCGCGCCCCTAGCTCGCGGGCGCGGCCACCGTCAGCTGCGTCTTGGCCGGCGTGCCCGTGGCCTTCAGGCCGAGCGGGACGACGCTGACGTTCCAGGTGCCGGCGAGGACGGCGACCTGGCAGTTGACGACGTTGCCGATCTCGCCGCAGCGCTGCGCGAACTGGCGGTTTGTGTCCGTCCGGTGGGCGCTGATCTGGTAGTCGACGCCCTCGAGCCCCGTGAACGTGGCCGAGATGGTGAGCCCGTCGACGGCGTAGGCCGGCTTCGGCGCGGGGATCGGCTTGATCAGCTGGCCGCGCGAGCGGATCTCGTACGTCAGCTCGCCGAGCGGGCCGACCGGGTCGATCGTCGTGAAGTCGACGTAGTAGAGGTACTGGTCCTCGGCGTGCTCCTTGCGGATCCGACCGCTGAGCGTGAACTCCTGGTCACCGGCCGTCGCGTCGGGGGCGTTGAAGACGCGGTTGCAGCCCTGCGCGGAGAGCGGATCCGCGTTCGTGTTCGGCCGCTTGTCCGGGCACACCCAGGCCTGCGTCGCGTCGCCCACGGGGCTCGTCTGGGTCGGCACGGTCCAGCCGCGCGTGCGGTAGGAGGTCGGCGCGCCCGCGTAGACCTTCGAGGTCGCCAGCGGCGCCCCGGCGGAGACCGGGTTCGTCGGGTAGACGGGCACCTCGGTCCACTTCGAGACCATCGACTCGACGCCCTTCTTCAGGAAGTTCACGGTCACCAGGACCGACAGGTAGGAGCCGAGGGCCGTCTGCGGCACCGCGACCTGCACCTTGGTGGACATGGCCGTCGCCTTCGAGCCGATCAGCGTGCAGGTGGCCGGCTTGAAGGGCTTCACGAGCGCGCGGGTGGCCGGGGAGACCTTCTTGTCCTCCGCCTGGCAGGCGTAGGTGGCGATCTGCGCCTGGCCGAGCTGCACGGAGCCCGTCGTCAGGGTGACCGGGCTCAGCTGCACCATCGTCGCGCCGCCCGACTGGGCCTGCATCGTGCCCTGGTAGAGCGTGCCGCTCTTCCAGAGGTTGCCGTTCTCGACGGGCAGGAGCACGGGCGCGACGAAGGAGCTGGCGCCCGCGGCCGGGGCGACGACCAGGGCGGCGGCGAGGGCGAGGAGGGTGAAGCGCAGGCGACGGTTCATGCCCGCACGGTACCGGGGCAACCGGCGGGAGGCCACCCGCGCCGACACGCCGCCTGCGGCTAGGCTTCCGCGCATGGCCCGCAAGGCGCAGGACGGCGATACCGCCCCCGATCTCGACCCCGAGGCGATCGAGGCGTTCGCGGTCGCCGAGCAGTCGGAGAGCGCCAACGAGGTGCTCCTCAACACGGTCCGCGAGGCGCTCGCGAAGGCCGATCCGACCGACCTCGAGGCCGTCGCCGAGTGGCTGCAGGCGCTCGCCGACGGCGTGTCGCCCGATGACCGCTCGAGCGTGGCCGAGGAGATGGCCTCGCCGCATGCCCTGCGCTACGGGACGCCGCCGCTGCACCCCGATGACGTCCTCGTGGAGCACTGGCGCCACGCCGTCTACCCGTACGCGAACCTGATGGAGCGCAAGACCTACGAGGAGCAGAAGTACCGGCTCCAGGTCGAGCTGCTCAAGCTGCAGGCGTGGGTCAAGGACACCGGGGCCCGCGTCGTGATCCTGTTCGAGGGGCGCGATGCGGCCGGCAAGGGCGGCTCGATCAAGCGCTTCACCGAGAACCTCAACCCGCGCGGCGCGCGCGTCGTCGCGCTGGAGAAGCCGAGCGAGGTCGAGCGCGGCCAGTGGTACTTCCAGCGCTACGTGCAGCACCTGCCGACGGCGGGGGAGATCGTGATGTTCGACCGCTCCTGGTACAACCGCGCCGGCGTCGAGCGCGTGATGGGGTTCTGCACCGAGGACGAGTACGAGGAGTTCATGCGGCAGGCGCCCGAGTTCGAGCGCAACCTCGTGCGCAGCGGCATCTACCTCGTCAAGTTCTGGTTCTCGGTCAGCCAGGAGGAGCAGCAGCGCCGCTTCGCCGAGCGCCAGAACCACCCGCTCAAGCAGTGGAAGCTGTCCCCGATCGACCTCGCCTCGCTCGACAAGTGGGACGACTACACGGCCGCGAAGGAGGCGATGTTCCTCCACACGGACATCGCCGAGGTGCCGTGGGTCGTCGTGAAGTCGGACTGCAAGAAGCGGGCCCGGCTCAACGCGATGCGCTACGTGCTGCACCGGGTCCCGTACGCGGGCAAGGACATGGACCGGATCGGCGATCTCGACCCGCTGATCGTCGGCCGTGCGAACGTCGTCTACGAGGGCGGCGCGCCCGACGGCGAGGCGCTGCTCTAGCCGAAGGGCGGTGCGCCTCGGCGTCCCCGCCGTCAGTGCACGATCAGCTTGAGGCCGATCAGGGCGACGCCGAGCACGACGTTGATGCCGATCGTCAGCGCGGTGCCGCGGCGGCCCAGGCGCGCGAGCCGCGAGATCGCGACGCCCCACGCGACCAGCTCGACGACGCAGATCCCCACGCCGACCCAGCGCGCCGTCGGGAGGGTCAGGACGCCGAGCGCGGCGAGCAGGATCGGGGCGAGCGGGGTCAGGCTGGCCTGGGCCAGCGGCCACTCCTCGACCAGCGCGGCGCGGGCCGCGGGCCAGCGCACGTGCTCGCCCGTGCGCACCACGCGGCGCAGGATCGCCACGTGCACGTGCGCGAGCCAGAAGACGAGCGCGGTCAGCGCGATCGTCCCCATCACCATCACGGGGCCGCCCTCGATCGCGATCAGGAGCGACGCGGTCAGGATCGTGCCGTAGACGGCGCTCGCGCCGTCGCCGTAGCGGGCGGATCCGGTCAGTGCCCAGCGCAGCGCGCGCGACTGCGCGGTCACGTGGGAGACGTCGAGCTCGTCCGCGTCAGGGCCGCTCATGCCCGCGAGCGTACCGCGGGTCGCGCCGGGGCTAGCCCGCGAGGCCCTCGACGCCGGGCGTCGTGAAGGCGACCTCGTAGCCGCGGATGTCGTACGCGAAGACGCCGTGGGCGATGAACGGGTCATCCTGCGTCCAGGCCTCGACCTCGTCCCGCGACGACGCCCGGGCGATGATGGCGCCGCCGACGCCGCCCTCCTCGAGGGCCCCGGCGAGGAAGTGGCCCTGCGCCACGTGGTCCTGCACCCAGGCGACGTGGCCGTCGCGGTGCGGGTCGACCTGGTCGGGGGTGGCCGTGTAGCGGCCGAGCAGGATGAACATGGGGCGCCTCCGGGGCGGGGTCTCGGGCGACCCTACCAGACGGCCGCGGGCGGCTAGGGGGCCGTGAAGCCGAGCTGCTCGAGCAGCACGGGGTAGACGACCGCGGTGTCGCCGGTCGGCTGGGCCGGGTCGATCACGTCGTGCGGCAGGCCGAGGTCCTTCGCGAACACGTGCACGGTGACGTCCGCACCGCCCTCCGCCCAGTCGCGGGCCAGGACCTGGACCTGGCCGTTGTCGACCTGGTTGTCGTTGAGGTTCCAGTCGACGGCGATCGCCTTCACGGCGGGCGGCGCCGAGGCGGACCGCGCCCGCACGTACGAGCCGAGCCGGTACATCGCCACGAGCCCGCGCGTCGTCTCGCCGTTGTAGACGTGGTCGATGCCCGTCTTGTCGGAGCCCGGCAGGGTGATGCTCGGCAGCCGCCCGAAGAGGTTCTCGAAGCCGGTGGTCAGCCACGGCGGCCCGACCGGCAGGGTCAGGGCGGGCGCGATCACGACGGCCCGGTCGATGTCGTCGCGCTCCTGCGCGATCCAGGAGGTGATCACCCCGCCCATCGAGAGGCCCATCACGCGACGCTCCTCGCCGAGGCCGACGGCGAGGTCGGCGGCGGTGTCGGCGTAGTCGCGCAGCTCGGGGGCGGTCAGATCGGCCAGGTTCGTCACGCTGCCGACGGCCGTCCCGTCCGCGTTCGCGATGCCGTGGTGGGGCACGCGCAGGATCAGGACGTTCGCGCCCTGCGCGTGCACCGTCTCCGCGAACTCGACCCACTGCTGCGGGCAGTTCGTGAGGCCGTGCACGAGCACGACGGCGACGTCGGCGCGCTCGCCGTCGGTCATCAGGCGCGAGCGGCACTTCTCGAACACGCCGAGGCGCTCCTCCTCGGCGGCGATCGCGTCGAAGCGCTCGACGGCGGCCGCGTAGTCGGTCGCGGGGTCGGGTCGCGGGGCGAGGTCCACGGACGAGAGCGGCACGAAGGCCAGGACGACGAGGAGGCCGACGAGCACCGCGATGACGCCGCCGAGCGCGAGCAGGACGAGGCGCAGCGGGGAGCGCCGGGGCGGGGTGGCGGCCATGGCGCGACCCTACCAGAGGCGGCCGGCCTCGCCGACCCGCCTCTGCCATGCTTGCCGCATGCCGGTCTTCGAGCGCTCCGTCGAGATCGCCGCGCCGATCGCGGAGGTCTTCGCGTTCCACCTCGACACGCGCAACGTGCCGCGGATCACGCCGCCCCAGCAGGAGGTGCTGGAGATCGTCGGCGAGTTCCCGCTCGTGGTGGGCGCGGTCGTCGACATGAAGATCCGCCAGGCGCCGATCCCGACGGCCCAGCCGTGGCGGATCCGGGTCACGGCGATCGAGCCTCCGACCCTGGTCCGCGACGAGGTCATCGACAACGAGATGTTCTCGCGCTTCGTGCACACGCACCGCTTCGAGGAGCTCGAGCCCGGGCTGACGCGGCTGACGGACCACATCGACTGGGACATGCACTCGCGGATGCTCGCGGGCATGGCCAAGGGGATCATCGAGAAGACCTTCGCGGGTCGTCAGGACCGGACCCGCGACCTCCTCGGCGGCGGGCCCGGCGCCTAGAAGATCGACGCGGGGCAGCCCAGCCGGGCGATCACCTCGAGCGCCGCGTCCACGTGGCGGCGGGCGCCCGTCATGGTGAACACGAAGTGGCCCGGCAGGAGCGCGTCGAACTCGTGCTCGGCGAGGCGCTCGACGGAGGCGATCGCCTCCGTGACGGAGCAGTCCCAGATGCTCTGCAGCGCGAGCTTCCCGCCGGCGAAGAGCGCGTCGCCGCTGACGAGGTAGCGCTTCCCCGGCGCCGCGACCAGCCAGCTGTGGTGGTCGTGGCTGTGGCCCGGCGTCGGGATCGGCGTCAGCGCGAGGTCGCCGAACCGGACCTCCGCGAGCGCCGCGTGCACCTCGTCGACGGGGCACGGGGTGTAGACGTAGTCGAGCGGGTAGATCCCGGCCGCCCGCGCGGCCGTCAGGCTGATCGCGTCCTCGTCGCCCGTCGAGACGATCTCGGCGGTGCGGGGCAGGGCATGGACGCGCAGGTGCGGCAGGCGCTCGCGCAGGTGGGAGGCGCCGCCGCTGTGGTCGCCGTGGGCATGGGTCAGGACGAGGTGGCGGATGCGGTCACGGGGGATCCCGTCGCGGTCGCAGATCGCGAGCACCTGGTCGGCGTCGCGCCCGGCGCCCGCGTCGAAGAGGACCCAGCCCTCGTCGCCGGCGTCGAAGGCCCACATGTGGCAGTCGAAGGCGTCCGTCAGGTCGAAGCCCAGGAAGCCCGACCCCACCAGCGCCACGCGATCATCGATCCGCATTCCACCCTCCTTGGCTGCGTCGGACAGCCTACCGCCCCCGGCCGGGACGGAGGCGGGCCCGCCGCGTGGCCCGCGGGCTCCATGCCGTGGGTGCATGGGGGCAGTCCGAGACGGATCTCCACGGCCTTCCGGAGCCACTATCCTGCCGCCATCAAGACGGGTGGGCCCACGGGGCCCCGCCCGGAAGCAGAGGGAGGAGAGGTCGAATGACCGATTTCAACCAGCTGGACCCGTTCCGCCGCAAGGCGGACCCGCTTCAGCTCGATCTGGTGGAGTCGTTCGCCAAGGGCAGGATCTCGCGGCGTCACTTCATCCAGCGCGGCACCGTGCTCGGCCTGTCGCTCGCTTCGATCTCCGCGATCGTGGCGGCGTGCGGCGGCGGCTCGGATTCGGGCGGCGGTGACGGCGGTGGCGCTGCGGTGGAGACCGCCGAGGGCGCGATCTCCGAGGCCACGACCGCAGCCGCCAAGACCGGCGGCTCGATGAAGTGGGGCATGTCGGTCCCGGGCTCGGAGGGCGTCAACCCGATCACGATGATCGACCTCGTCACGTACAACGTCTGCGCGCAGGTGTTCGAGTACCTGGTGCGCTCGGCCTCCGACCTCTCGCTGCAGCCGATGCTGGCGACCGAGTGGTCGGCCAACGCGGACGCGACGGAGTGGACCTTCAAGCTGCGCGAGGGCGTCACGTTCTCGGACGGCACGCCGCTGACGGCCGCCAACGTGGTCGAGGTGATGGAGAACCTGCTCAAGGCCGGCAACTCCGCGCTCGACGGCGTGCTGGGCGAGGGCGGCACGGTCGCGCAGGACGACACGACGCTCGTGTTCACCCTGCTCGCGCCGAACGGCCTGTTCCCGTACCTGATCTCGTCGGACAACACGCAGTCCCAGATCACGCCGAGCGGGTGGACGGTCGAGAGCAACCTCGAGCCGGGTGTCGTCGGCACGGGCCCGTGGGTCCTCGAATCGCTGGACGTCAAGTCGGGCGCGGTCTACAAGCGCAACGAGTCGTGGTGGGGCGGCGCGACGCCGCTCGACTCGATCGAGTTCACCTTCATCGAGGACACGCAGGCGCAGATCGCCGGCCTCGCGTCCGGTGAGATCGACGGCCTGCCGGTCTTCCCGTTCGACAAGGGCGAGGTCCTGTTCGACAACCCGGACCTCAACATCGTCGAGATGAAGTCCGCGACGCACCGCGAGGTGTGGTTCCGCACCGACCAGGGCACGTTCGCCGACAAGCGCGTCCGCCAGGCGATCGCGCTGACGTTCGACCGCGACAAGATGATCGAGAAGCTCCTGGGCGGCCGTGGCGTCGTCGCGAACGACCAGGTCATCTTCGACCTCTACCCGTACCACTCGGGCACGGTCGCGCAGCGCACGAAGGACATCGAGGCCGCCAAGGCCCTGCTCGCCGAGGCGGGCGCCGAGGGCCTGTCCGCCGAGCTGAACTTCATCAAGGGCGAGGAGATGCCGGGCCTCGCCCAGCTGATCCAGGAGGGCTGCGCCGAGGCCGGCCTGGACATCAAGCTGGTCGGCGCCGACTACGGCACGTTCTACGGCAAGTACTGGTGCCCGGCCGAGCCGGCTGATCCGCCGTGCTCGGGCGCGTCGGAGTTCGGCATCGTCGACTACGGCCACCGCGGCACCCCGAACGTCTACCTGAACGCCGCGCTCTCGACGAACGGCGTGTGGAACTCCTCGCAGTACGCGAGCGACGAGTACATGGCGGCCTTCGGCGAGTTCCAGGCGGCCGCGGATGTGGAGGGCCAGACGGCGGCCGCGGGCAAGATCGAGGCGATCCTCAACGAGGACGTCGCGGTCGGCATCCCATACACGGTCAACCAGCTCGCCGCCTACTCGAACAAGTTCCAGGGCGTGGCGAACACGGCCATGGGCTTCACGTTCCTGGAGGCCGCGAGCCAGGTCTAGCGCTGTCCGGCGATCCCGGCCGGGTGCCGGCCCCTCCCTCGACGAGGTTCCCTCCTCGAAGCGCGAGTTCGGGGCCCGGTTCCCGGCCGGTGATCGCCGGCGACTAGACTGCCGCCGTGCGCCAGGCGACCGCAGCGGCCCGCTCCTGCGGCGTGGACGTGCTCGCGGTCCTCGCCGAGGCGGACGGCCCCGTCCCGTCGAGCCGCATCGCCGCCCAGACGGGCCGCGACCGCGGGCTCACCGCGCGCGGGATCGGCGACCTCGCGCGCCTCGGTCTCGTCGACGGCGACCCGGCGGCGGGGGCGGCGCTCAGCTGGTCGCTGCGCGCGCAGGCCGGGCGCGTCGTGGAGCAGCGCCTCGTCGGCCGCGGGCAGACCGTCCTCGACGAGCTCGCCCGTGGCTGCCGCGAGAGCGCCTACCTCGTGCGCCGCGAGGGGGCGCGGTCGGTCACCCTCGCGGAGTCCCTGCCCGACCTCCCCGTCCACGGCGGCTCGTGGCTCGGGCGCAGCCAGCCCGCGATCCGCTCGGACGCCGCGCCGCTGCTCCTGAGCGACCTCGACGCCGCGTCCCTGGCCGCGATCTTCGCCGGTCGCGGGACGGAGCCCGTGCAGCCCGGCGAGCCGCGCACCCTGGCCGCCCTCGAGCGGCTGATCGCGCAGGCCCGCATCGACGGCCACTGCGCCCTCGTCGACTACGTCGAGCGCGGCACGATGTCGATCGCCGCCGGCGTCTGGGACTTCCGCGAGCGCCTCGTCGGCGCGGTCGTGCTGATGGGCCCGCGCGACCGCATGCGACCGCGCGCCACGCGCCTGACCCGCGCCGTTCGGGCCGCCGCGGACGGTCTCAGCGGCGAGCTCGGCGGCCGTCCGCCAGCAGGGGGCGGCGCGTGACCCCGCCGCGGACCACCCTGGGGCGGCGGCTGGAGATGGCGGCCTGCGTGCTCGATCACGAGGCGCGGACGGGGCGCGGGATCGGCGTCGTCGCCGTCGCGGAGCGGATCGGCCGCGAGAAGACGCAGGTCTCCCGCGGCCTCGCGACCCTGGCCGAGGTCGGGCTGGTCGAGCGGCTCGCCGACGGCGCGGGCTTCGCCACGGGTCCGGGCCTCCTCGGCCTCGCGGCCGGCGCGGGCGACGCGCGCCTGGTGGCGGCCGCCTGGCCGCGGCTCGAGTCGCTCACGATCCGCTTCGGCGAGCGGGCCGAGCTCGCGGTCCTCGACGCGGGCGAGGTGCTCACGATCGAGTCGACCGCCTCTGCGAGCACGATCCAGATCGCCGGCTGGCCCGGCCGGCGGCTTCCCGTCCACTGCACGGCCGCGGGTCAGGCCCTGCTCGCCGACGCCCCGGTGGACGCGGTCGCCGGGGCGCTCGGCGCCGGCCGGCTGCCGCCGGGCGGCCCGGCGGCGCCGCGCA
>Ga0315900_10011289_pt1 | contig 11073 bp, 8 predicted proteins | sample LakEriMetagenome_FD_203521 | JGI IMG/M metagenome (GOLD analysis project Ga0315900, IMG submission 203521) | Freshwater fungal communities from buoy surface, Lake Erie, Ohio, United States - Buoy 12 MA114 | ecosystem: Environmental > Aquatic > Freshwater > Lake > Lake biofilm | place: USA: Lake...
GATATCGCCCCCCAAGACTGCGTGGAAGCTACCCATTTGAAATCCGGTGCGCGAATCTTTGACCCGCTGATCTGGATGGAGAAAATAGTTGCGGATCTGCGAACCGAAACCAGTCACCGATTTGTTTTGGTGTTTGGCTGCGATCTCAGCTTCTCGTTTTTCTTCTTCGATGCGAGCCAATCGCGCACGCAACATCTTCCACGCTTGCGCCCGGTTTTTATGTTGGCTGCGATCGTTCTGGCATTGAACGACGATACCTGTGGGTGCGTGCGTCAATCGAATCGCAGAGCTCGTCTTGTTCACGTGCTGACCACCAGCTCCAGAGGCGCGATACACATCTTCGCGAACATCTTTTTCCTCGATCTCGACTTCGACGGAATCTTCCACTTCGGGCGAAACGTCGACGGCTGCGAAACTCGTCTGCCGCTTGCCTTCCGCATTGTAAGGACTGATCCGTACCAAGCGATGGATTCCTTCTTCGCCGCGCAAGAATCCGTATGCGAACGGACCGCGCACAATGATCGTCGCTTGAGTAATTCCAGCTCCTTCGTTGTCGCATCGATCGACAAGCTCAGCGTTATAGCCGTGCTTTTGTGCCCAGGATGCATACATCCCGATCAGCATCTCCGCCCAATCGTTCGCATCGAGACCACCCTCGCGAGCATGCACTGACAGGATAGCACCGCAATTATCCAGCGGACCATTGAGCAGCGACTGTAGTTCCAATTGCTCGACCGCGAGCTCGAGTTGACTCAATTCTGTGAGCACCTCTGCCTCGGCGGAAGGGTCGTCGTCCAACATCTCGGCCAGTTCGCTCAAATCATCGCAGGCCTGGAGCGCTTTCTTCAAGGGCTCAATCACGACCTTCATCGATTTAAGTTGCTGAACGATTTGCTGGGCTTTGTCGCTATTGTTCCAAAAATCCGGTTGGGCCATCATGGCCTCGAGCGATGCAATGACATCTAATTTGGCAGGCAAGTCAAAGACCGTCTCGCAAAGGTGCGAGCCTCACACGGATGTCTTCGATCCGCTTCAAAATATTGCTATCACTCATTAAAACCAGGCTATCGTTTTCGAGAAAATGAACTTTGGATGCGAAATGACTCAAGAATTCTGTGAGGAATTGAATTTGCCCTCACGCTTGGTCGCTCCACGTGCCGATGCCAGATTGTAGCATACGAGGTAAATCTTGGTCCACCGGTGATATCATGCAAATTCAATCATCTCGCTTCGGAAAAATTGAGATCAATCATTCGGATATGCTCTTAATGCCCCACGGATTGATCGGATTTGAAACGTGTCGGCACTGGATATTGCTTTCCACCGACGACGATAGCCAAGTCGCTTGGTTGCAATCGGTCGCGCTTGCCAATGTCGCATTGCCGGTCATCAGTCCGCGACGCTATTTGCCAGAATACCGGGCTCATGTGCATAAGCGAGACTTGGCGTCGCTGCATTTGCATTCCGACGACTTGCTTTATTTCCTCTGTATCGTGAGCAAGAGCGGTTCAACTCTGACTGCCAACCTCAAGAGCCCGATTTTGCTGAACGCCACCCGGCACTTGGCCATCCAAGCTGTCGTGACCGACGATCAGCCACTCGCTTTACCTCTGGGCTTGACCGAAATCGTTTCAGGTCGACGGGCTGCTTAGTTGTCGCAAAGCAAGCGGTAACCGAAGTCACCAATAACCATGAGCCGGAGTGTGTAGCACCCGTTTTGCGAAGTAGAACCGATCGCTGACAAGTTTGTCGCTCCAATCACTACCTGAAGCGTACGTGAGGATTCTGCGGATCGAAGCGAAACTAGTGCAATCCCTTTAGCGGCAATCTGTAGCGGTTCTGACGGAATTTCTGACTGCGCGACGGAGCTATTGGAAAAGTCCCGCGAATTGCTTCCAATTGAAGCTCATCGTATCTGTCCCTATCCCATGCTATTTGGCCAACTCTGTCCAATAGTTTTTGGGATACTCATCTATGTGCGTCGATCGCTCTACCACCTCCAATCGCCCAAACACCGAACAAAAAGCACTTGCGATCAACCTGGATCCTCGTCGCTATGGGAGCTTTGCCGAGATCGGTGCAGGACAAGAAGTCGTGCGATGGTTCTTTCGAGTGGGTGGAGCTGCAGGCACGATTGCTAAGAGTATGTCGGCCTATGACATGACCGTAAGTGATGCGATCTATGGACAATGCGAACGCTACGTGTGTCGTAAGCGTTTGGAGGATATGCTCGACCATGAGCATTCCCTCAACCTTGCTCGATTGAAAGAAAGCCGCGGCGACACGACTGCATTCTTCTCCTTTGCAGACACAGTTTCCGCTCGAAACTTCAAAGGAACCAACGATTGTCACGGTTGGATGGGAGTTCGCTTTCAAGCACATCCTGGTGATCAAGATAGCCAAATCATCATTCACGTCCGCATGCTGGATACCGAGAATGCTGCACAACAAGAAGCGATCGGGATCATCGGCGTCAACTTGCTGTACGGAGCTTTCTTCCTGCACCACGAACCAGAAATGCTTGTCGAATCTTTGCTCGATAACCTTAACACACGTCGAATTGAAATCGACATGATCGAGTTTTCGGGTATCGCATTCCGTAACGTCGACAATCGTGTCATGAGCCTGCGTTTGGTCCAGCTCGGCTTGAGCAATGCTGCTATGTTTTCTGCTAAAGGAGAAGTCCTCCAGCCTTCCGAAGTGTTGTACAAGCGACCGATTTTGGTCGAACGCGGAAGCTTCCGTCCTGTCACCAACGTCAACCTGGATATGCTTCGTTCGGCTTACGAAAAATTCTGCCAAGAACCGGATGTCGAAGCCGATCAAGTGGTTACTCTCGCTGAAATCACAATGAAGAACCTAAAGGCCAATGGCGAAATCGATTTGAAAGACTTTCTGGCCCGAGTCGACCTCATGGCTGCTTGCGGTATGACCGTATTGATTTCTGATTACTTTGAGTATTATCGACTTGCCGCGTACCTCGCTCGCTATACCAAGAAAAAGATCGGTATCACCATGGGAGCAGGGAGCGTGTGCGAACTGTTCGATGAAAAATACTATTCGCAGCTCGACGGCGGGATCTTGGAGTCGTTCGGCCGATTGTTCAAGAACGATCTGAAACTATATGTATATCCGTTGCTGAACCAAGCGACGAACGAGCTAACGTTGGTCGATAATCTACAAGTTGCGCCGGAGTTGCGCAAACTCTATGAATACTTGGTCGACAAGCATTGTATTGAACAACTCGACAACTTTGACCCGCGCCACCTGAACACGTTCTCGCGCGAGGTTCTACGACAAATACAGGCTGGCGACTTCAGTTGGCGAGAACATGTTCCCGCCGAAGTTGCCGAAACCATCGAGCGACGTGCTTTCTTTGGTTATCGAAAAACACCTGTCGAGAGACAGCCAGCGCACAGCTTCGTGTCTTCGGGCATCTTCAACCAACCATTCTCCGAAACGCAGATTTAGTCAAACCGCTGGTAACGTTACCACTCAAGCACGGCCTGGGAGTGCTTTCGAAATTCCGACGGTGTCACGCCGGTTGCAGATCGAAACGTTCGAGTAAACGCGCTCTGATCATAGTATCCGCAGGCGATCGCAACATCGGCAATCGGTGTTTGGCTATCCATAAGCATTCGAGACGCAGCCGCAATTCGAATCTTGGTAATCCAGGCGTCAAACCGAAGAGTCGTTTTGTCAAACGGGTCAAACGCTGAAGTGTGATGTTCGATCTTTTTGCAAGTGCGGAGGGGGAATCGAGCTCCTGGAGATGGCTTTCGAAGTAGTCTAGCGAGTTCGCCAACTCTTCCGGGATCTCATGGCTCTCCACTTGCAATCGAACATCTCGAGAGAATCCAATCAGTCCCTTAATATGACCCGTGGGATCCAGAATCGGAAGCTTGGTCGTGAGGCACCAGACGGGCTGATTCGGTTTATGCCACTGCATTTCAAGATGGTCGACCAGTGGCAATCCAGTCTCCAAGACGCGCGTATCTTGTTCTGTCGGTACTCGTCCGAATTCACCAGGACATATATCACATGGGCACTTTCCGATCGCTTCCTGCTTCGTGCTTAAACCATGGCGATTCACGAGCGAGTCGTTGACCGCCAGATACTTTCCAAGAGCATCCTTCACAAAGAATGCGACGTCGGGAGCATTGTCAAAGAGCTGTACAAGCAACTTCAGCTCGATGGATTGAACGGAATCGGGTCTACTGGTCTCAACCGATTTCGCACGGTCGTTCATCGTTTCCAATCCTCACTGCTCGACGATTTTTCCTCCAGACTTGAGAGCGAAGTCCGCAGTATTATTCTTCCCAGCTTCGACATTAAACTCAAGCGTCGTGAGGCGATTATACTGTACTGGCACACTTTCCTTCACGGCAGGATAGTTTTTCCCGTCTTTTTCATAAGCCAATCGACCCGTATTGATTTCCACTCGATTGATCCCAGGAATTGCACCTTTCCTTCCGCCACTGAACTCCAACACGTACTTTCCGTTCGCGTCCGTTTCACTGACAGACGGTCGGCCACCCACCGGAACAAACATGATGATGGCGTTCGGAAGTGGCTTCCCGTCCATAGTCACGGTTCCTTGGACACGAGCGATGTCGGGGCCACTCGGTCCACAACCCACCTGAAGCATGAGAGCCATCATCAAGAGAACAACGCCAGCAACAGATTTCAACATTCAATACTTTCCTTTCGAAATAACCAATTAGGCTGGATCCATTCTCAACCGGAACATTCTCAACCGGAACATTCTCCATTGTCCCGTCCGTCACGAACTCTTCGCAAAACCCATCAGGCTCGGGGCTCGGGACAAAGGGTCCCAAGCTACGGTAAAAGCGTGACTTTTGTCAGCTGCATCCTATTGTCAGCTGTGTCCTAATTGAAGGGATTTACCACTTGCCCGTCAGCGACAGAAAACAATCGTTGGTACGTTCCAAACGGCATGGTGTTTCGAGGTGCTGTCGCTCCCTGCATATAGGGTGCTGCTGCAAAGTAGGCGGAGGCCGTATGGTCTATGTTCTCGCTAAGAAAATGGACTGATCCGTCGCCGAATACGAATTGTGCCCCACCTGTATGAAAGCTTCCCGCAGTGCGGTTAGCACTCGAGGTCGCGACCGTGATTACCCAGTTCATCGCTGTTTGACCATTTAGAAAACTACATTCACTCGCACCCGAGGCATAGGGACTGGATGACGGATCTGATGCACCGTATATATACGAGCGAGTTCGGCCGCTCGCGTTCATTCCCCATCTCGTTTCAGCAATGATGATCGTGTTGCTCGTGCCATCCATTAGATTGCTGATGCCGTAAATGGCCCGCGAGTCTCTTTCGAATGTGCCGTTGAACGCAGCGGAGTCGTTGAAGGTCGGCGTTGAGAATCCATTATTGTAAGATCCGTTCACTGCTTTGTAACTCGATGTTGCGCTAGGGCGGATTCTTTCGGAAGTCAAATCAATCGTCGGTGGCTTTTTGTCGGATGGACAACTAAAGGAAGCGAGAGGCGTACCTGCCAATATTCCATTTCTGGTCACTGTTCTTTCGAAAACAGGAAATCGATTGTCAAACTGATTGTAAAGATTCCCTTGCTCGATGTATGGTAGCAAGCCAAAGCTCCAGTTGTATGCCAACCCCATCGAAACCCCGCCTGTAATCGTGCCGAACAAATGCTGTCCGATCGGGAACTTTTTATGCGCGTCGTGATAGTTATGTGAGGCAAGCCCCAGTTGCTTCATATTGTTAGAGCATTGCATACGTCGGGCCGCTTCCCGGGCCGCTTGTACTGCCGGCAAAAGCAATCCCACCAGAATACCGATAATGGCAATGACGACCAACAGCTCCACCAACGTAAAACCAAAAGACTTTTTCATACAGTGCCTCGAATTGAAATCGTTAAAAACGAAAGTAAGTATTCCATGGAGTCGTACGACTCACGCAAAACGGCGATCGAGATCGAAACGGCGATAAAGATCCAATCTATAAGTTCAAGCGTAGCATTACCAACGCCATTCGTATTGGTTGAAAGACCTCAATAAAACGACGTTTTGCGCACAATCGAAGATAGATGCGGCGAACCGGAAGGTGAAGATCCGGCGCATGCAAAGGCTGGGGAGCAAGGAGGCCCACAGCCACATTCGCTATCGGACGATCTCGTCAATGGTGTTAGATCTCTGGCTCTAAGTCAGCGTCGTTTCCGTGCAAGAAGTCAAAGTCGCAGCCTTGATTCGCTTGGGTTGTATGTTCTGAGAACATTTTGAGATACCCGCGTTGCCATCGAACAACTGGTTTCTTCCAAGCTTTCCGCCGATCCTCGAGCGTCTGCGGGTCGACCAGTAGATTCAACGACCTAGACTCTACATCAAGTTCGATGAGATCACCATCTTGAACAAGTGCTAACGGACCTCCGATGTGAGACTCTGGAGCAACGTGCAATACACATGTTCCGTAACTCGTACCACTCATTCTCGCGTCGGAGATCCGAACCATGTCGCGAACTCCGAGCTTGAGAATCTTGTCGGGCAGTGGAAGCATTCCCCACTCCGGGAAACCTGGCGCACCGATGGGCCCAGCGCTTCGCAATACAAGCACACTTTCCGGTGTAACCGGCAGTTCCGGGGAATTGATCCTTTGCTTCATATCCAGATACGAGTTAAACACCAGCGCAGGTCCTGTGTGCTTTTGCAATTTCGGATCTGCCGCCACGGTCTTGATGACGCAACCGTCTGGTGCCAAGTTTCCGCGCAATACACATGTGCCGCCCGTCGGCCATAGCGGATTCGATCGATCGCGAATCACAAGTGGGTCGATGATAGTTGCGTTCTGGATTTGGTCACCGAGAGACTTACCATTCACTGTTTTGGCATCCAAGTAAAGGACATCTCTCAGTTGCTGAAGCAGTGCTGCCAATCCGCCGGCATTGTAAAAGTCTTCCATCAAGTACTTACCGCTCGGCCTCAAATCAGCCAAGACAGGAACTCTCTTAGAAATAGCATCGTAGTCATCAAGTGTTATTCGATGGCCAGCTCGGCCCGCCATGGCAATCATGTGCACGATCGCGTTCGTTGAACCACTCAGAGTCAATTGAGTGATCAACGCATTAAGAAAACTCTCACGCGTCAGCAACTGCAACGGCTTCACTTGCTGTACGGCCAAATCGACAGCACGTCTTCCGCTTGCAACGGCCAGTCGGCTGTGTTCCGATACAACTGCTGGGATACTACCAGCATTTGGCAATGTCACGCCGAGTGACTCCGCGATACAAGCCATGGTCGATGCGGTTCCCATCGTCATGCATGTGCCAGCGGAACGGGCGATGCAATTCTCGATCTCCTTCCACTCCCCTTCACAGAGATTTCCCGCACAGCGCTCCGCCCAGAACTTCCACGCGTCGGTGCCGCTTCCGAGTGTCTGGTCTTTCCAGCGCGCTTTCAGCATCGGGCCGGCGGGAAAAAAGAGAAATGGAATATTTGCCGAAAGGGCGCCCATGATCAGTGCAGGCACCGTTTTGTCACATCCTCCCATGAGCACTGCTGCATCGATCGGATGGCATCGCAATGACTCCTCAGTCTCCATCGCCAATAGATTGCGATAAAGCATCGTCGTCGGTTTCATAAGCATTTCACCGAGACTCATGACGGGCACTTCGACAGGAAATCCGCCGGCTTGCAGCACTCCACGCTTGATCTCTTCCACTCGACTTTTGAAATGCGAGTGACAAGTATTCAGATCACTCCATGTATTCAAAATCCCAATGACGGGCTTTCCCATGTAGTCTTCGTCATCAAAACCCATCCCCTTGAGTCTCGATCGATGCCCAAAACTGCGAAGGTCATCTTTTGCAAACCAACGTGCGGATCGAAGTTCGTGAGAAGAGAGTCGGTCATTCATTTTTAAGAACCTTGGGGACAGGATGTGACATTGGGAATGGAGGTCTTTGCTTTGTGCTCTGTTTTACAGGGTAATTTCGACTTTCCGAGGCACCTTTGTTTTGCGCCTCGGAGAGACCCGCAATCGTATCCAGAAACAGGCCGTGATGCTAAAGGATATCACGTGGGATTCAAAGCTTGAACTCGAACCCACCCGAAAGGCCGAAAGGCCGGTCTACCCTTAATGAAAATGTCGCTGCGAATTCCCGCCAAGATGCCTTAGCCCTACCCACAAAATTTCTGAGGGCGTTAAACTGATGAGTGACAAAAAGATCCTGGACGTATGATTCTTGAGAGCGGGGATGTTATGCGAGTTGGGGTTGTAAAGGAACTGTTGCCTGGAGAATCGCGAGTTGCAATGATTCCAAAGTGTGTCGAAACACTTATCAAAGCAGGACTTCAAGTTTCCATCGAACATGGAGCAGGAACAGCGGCGGGCTATACCGATGATGCTTTTCAAAGCGCCGGGGCAACCATAGTTCCTAATCGTGCTGCGGTTTATAATTCGGATATCATCCTACAGGTACGAGGTTGTGGCGCTCAGAAAGAGTACGCCGATATCGATCGTTCCTTGCTTCGTAGCGGTCAAGTGTTGATCGCAACGTTAGATCCGCTCGGTGAACCGCATACTATCGCCCAGTACGCTCCCTCGGGCGCATCGATCTTCTCTCTAGAGTTGATACCTCGCATCACTCGTGCTCAAAGCATGGATGTACTTTCGTCCCAAGCGACTATTGCCGGCTATCGCGCGGTGCTATTGGCCGCTACCGTGTTGCCAAAGATGTTTCCTATGATGATGACGGCTGCAGGAACACTCTCCGCTGCCAAAGTTTTCGTTATTGGCGTTGGTGTCGCCGGTCTGCAGGCGATTGCATCTGCCAAGAAATTGGGGGCCATTGTATCAGCCTATGACGTACGACCCGCCTGCCGTGAACAAGTTGAAAGTTTAGGTGGAAAATTTGTAGAACTGCAGCTCGGAAGCACTGGGGCCGAAGACACGGGTGGTTACGCAAAAGCGATGGACGAAAATTTCTATCACAAGCAACGCGAGCTACTAACCAGCGTGGTGCGTCAAAGCGATGTCGTGATCACGACCGCTGCCATCCCAGGCAAGAAATCACCGACATTGGTCACAGGCGCTGCGGTCGAATCGATGGCTCCAGGTTCGGTTATCGTAGACCTCGGTGCGGAACGTGGCGGCAACTGCGAATTGACGCAAGCGAACCAAAGTATCATCAAATATGGCGTGACGATCTTGGGACCGACCAATTTACCTGCCGAGGTTCCCTTCCATGCTAGCCAAATGTTCGCGAACAATATCACTAAGTTCTTACTGAACATGGTGAAGAAAGGCGTGTTGGAGATAAACACCGAAGATGAGATCGTTCGCGAAACACTCCTCGCTCAAGGTGGGCAAGTCGTGAATTCCCGTATCATCAGTTTATTAGCCCCGGCGGAAAAATGATTGCTCGTTTCCCTCTCTTTGGAATTGATTCCATGAAACCTCATCGCCACGCATTGGCGCTCGCTTTCTTGTATCTGGTTTTCGTGACCTCCTGTGCGCCCGCGGCTGCAGAAACGGAATCGGCTCCTAATTTCAGTGGAGCTGTCTCCACTCCCGAAAAGTCAGATTGGAATCGTGCAGAGGTCTTGGTGGTAAGCTTGACCGTTTTCATCTTGGCTGTCTTCGTCGGTTTCGAGATCATAGGCAAGGTTCCACCCACACTGCATACTCCATTGATGTCGGGATCCAACGCCATCAGTGGAATCACCGTGATTGGAGCGGTCATCGCCGCAGGACAAGCAAAGGGGGGCCTCGGTTGCATCTTTGGGCTGATTGCTGTGGTTCTATCGATGATCAATGTGGTTGGTGGGTTCTACGTAACGCATCGAATGTTGCTCATGTTCAAACGCAAATAGAACTCACGAATTTCCTTTCCTTCGTTTTGTGCATGCTCCGAAGTAAACAACATGAACGCATTTTTTTCACTCATCTACATCTTCGCATCCGTGATGTTCATCGTTGGACTCAAACAAATGTCTCATCCAAAGACAGCTGTTCGAGGCAACATGCTGGGTGCCGTTGGGATGTTCCTGGCGATTGTTGCAGCGGCATTCGATCGATCGATCGGCGGCTATGTGTTCATTATGCTTGGGCTCGTCGCAGGAACCATTATTGGCTATTTCCTAGCGCAACGCGTGCAAATGACGGGCATGCCGCAGCTCGTGGGGTTGCTCAACGGGTTAGGAGGTGGAGCGTCGGTTTTGGTGGCTTGGGCTGATTTGCTACTCCACGACAACCAAACGACAGATGCATTGATTGCGATAGGCATCACTGGCCTGATCGGCGCGGTGACATTGACCGGAAGCCTCGTCGCCTATGCGAAATTAGAGGAATGGAAACAATTCAAGAAACCGTATAGTATTGCAAATCAACAGAGCATCAATCTCGCATTGCTCGTTGTGGTAGCGTTGCTGGTTTGCGGTATGGCACTGACGAATAACAATGCAATTCAGGTCGTTTGCTTTGTCTTGGCCGCAGCAGCGTCATCGGTGTTGGGGGTGTTTTTAGTGAATCCCATTGGTGGAGCCGACATGCCAGTGGTCATTTCCTTAATGAATTCTTACTCAGGGTTGGCTGGGGCTGCAACTGGTTTTGTGATCGACAACCATGCGCTCATTATTTGCGGCTCGCTCGTCGGGGCATCGGGGGTGATTTTGACTCAGATTATGTGCAAAGCGATGAACCGATCTCTGACCAACGTACTTTTCGGGGTGATGGCAGGTGGGAGCGAAGGCACTTCAGCAGACGAAGTCTATGCGAATGTACGCAGCACATCCGCAGACGATATCGCCATGATCCTCGACGGTGCACAGAGAGTCGTTATCGTTCCTGGCTATGGTATGGCGGTCGCTCAAGCTCAACATGCGGTCCGGGATCTCAGCAAACTGCTGGAATCACGCGGTGTGAATGTCGAGTATGCTATCCACCCCGTGGCTGGCCGGATGCCTGGGCATATGAACGTATTGTTGGCAGAAGCGGACATCTCCTACGACAAACTTAAAGAGATGGATGAAATCAATCCCACTATGGACAGTGTCGATGTCGCGATCGTGATCGGTGCGAATGACGTT
>Ga0315900_10011292_pt1 | contig 11071 bp, 10 predicted proteins | sample LakEriMetagenome_FD_203521 | JGI IMG/M metagenome (GOLD analysis project Ga0315900, IMG submission 203521) | Freshwater fungal communities from buoy surface, Lake Erie, Ohio, United States - Buoy 12 MA114 | ecosystem: Environmental > Aquatic > Freshwater > Lake > Lake biofilm | place: USA: Lake...
GTAGGCCTCGGCTTCCAGCGTCTCCTTGGAGGGCGCGCTGGCGAAGAAGGGCTCGGCCGCGTTCTTGTACTTGCCCACGCGCACCACGTTGGCGCTCACGCCCACCCGGTCCAGCGCCTGCCGGTAGTAGTTGCGCAAACGCCCATAGCCTTGCAGGGCCACCGCCCCCATGGGGTGGACATAGACCTCGCTGGCGTGGGCCGCCAGGTAGTACTGGCGCTGGTCGAACCCGGTGGCCCAGGCCACGACCTGCTTGCCTGAGGCCTTGAAGCGCTCCAGCGCCGCGGCCACCTCGTGCTGCGCCGCCAGGCCGCCCCCCGACAGGTCTTGCGGCAACAGCAGCACGCGCTCGATCTTCGGGTCACGCGCAGCCGCGTCCAGCACGGCGATGACGTCGCGCAGCCGCACCTGGCCCTGGTCTTGGCCCTGCACCTGACGCAACAGGGTCTCGCGCGTGCCGCCGGCGTCCTGTTCGACCAAGGGGCCGGCCAGGTCCAGCACCAGCACGGTCTTGTCTTCCAGCTTGTCGGCGCGACCCGTGAAGAGGGCCACGGGCACGCCGATCAGCAAGGCCAGCCACAGCAGGTTGAACACGGCCCGCCGTGTGCCGTCCACCAGCGCCCACAGGCGGCCGGCCCAGAGGCGCAAAAAGCCCTTCTTTTCTCGCGGCATGCCCAGTTCCTCGGGTATTGCGGATTCGATGATTGTGGCGATACTCGCTATCGTCATGGATGCGATCCTGTCCGTTACCGCCCCGTTCTTCGCACTGGTGCTGTGCGGCTACCTGGCCGGCCGGCAGAAGGTGCTGCCTGAGAGCGCCATCGCCGGGCTGAACACCTTTGTCCTGTACTTCGCGCTGCCCTGCATGCTGTTTCGCTTCGGCGCGAACACGCCGGTGCTGGAACTGCTGCACCCGGGCATGTTCGGCGTGTGGCTGCTGTGCGCGCTGCTGCTGGTGTTCTTCACGGTGGCCGTGACCTGGAGCCGGCGCGTGCACCTGAAAGACGCCGCCTTCGGCGCCCTGGTGGCGGCCTTCCCCAACACCGGCTTCATGGGGGTGCCGCTGCTGGTGGCGCTGCTGGGGCCGGCCGCCGCAGGCCCAGCCATCTGCACCATCCTGGTGGACATCTTCATCACCAGTTCGCTGTGCATCGGCCTGGCCCAGGCGCATGAGGCGTCCGGCCAGGGCGCGCGCGCGGCCATGGTCAAGGCGCTCAAGGGCACGCTGGCCAACCCCCTGCCCTGGGCCATCGCCCTGGGCGCGGCCAGCCAGGCCACCGGGCTGCACCTGGCCGGGCCGGTGGACACGGTGGTGCGCATGCTGGCGGACGCGGCCTCCCCCGTGGCGCTGTTCACCATCGGGGCCGTGCTGTGGCGCGCCGGTCAGCACGCCCACGGTCGCACCCCGCCCGCGCTGTACCTGCCCGTGGCCGCCATCAAGCTGCTGCTGCATCCGCTGCTGGTGTTCAGCGTGGCGGCTGCCGCGCGCGCCCTGGGCGTACCCCTCACGGGCTTCCAGATCCTGGTGTTGACGCTGGTGGCCGCGCTGCCCAGTGCCAGCAACGTCTCGCTGCTGGCCGAACGTTATGGCGCCGACAACGGCCGCGTGGCGCGCATCATCATGGCCAGCACGGTGGTCGCCTTCGTGACCCTGTCTGCCCTGGTCTGGTGGTTCGACGTGCGGCCGCCAGGCTGACCGCGCGAGCCGACACGGGCCTGCTTCAGATCGCCAGCGGGTCCACGTCCACCGCCCAGCGCAGCACCCCGCGGTGGCCGCTACGCAGTTCATGCAGCAGCGGGCTCCATTCGGCCAGCAGACGCTGCAGGGCCGAGCGCGAGGGCGACTCCAGCAACATCTGCATGCGCTCCACGTCGGCCACCCGGGCCACGGGCGGCGGCACTGCCGGGTACAAGGTGACACCCGCGGCCGACGCCAGCGCGGCGGCCGCAGCCGCGGCGGCCTCCACAAAAGCCCGCGCCTCCTGCGGTGTGCGGGCCTCGGCCCGCAAGAGCGCCAGGTGGCTGAAGGGCGGCAAGCCGGCCTGACGCCGTTCCAGCAATTGCTGAGCCGCGAAGGCCTCGAAGTCGTGGCGCTTGAGCGCCGCGTACAGCGGGTGCTGGGGGTGCCAGGTCTGCAGCCACATCTGGCTGCGGTGCGCGGCCGCCGCGTCGCGCCCGGCCCGGCCCGCGGCCTGCAGCAGCAACGCGAAAAGCCGCTCGGCGGCGCGGAAGTCGCTGGCAAACAGCGCGCCGTCGGGGTTGACCGCCGCCACCAGCGTGATGCGGCGGAAGTCATGCCCCTTGGCCACCATCTGCGTGCCCACCAGCACGTCCACCTCGCCGTCATGCACGGCGGCCAACTGCGCATCCAGCGAGCCCTTGGTGCGCGTGGTGTCCGCGTCGATCCGTGCCACCCGCGCACCCGGCAGCAGGGCGGCCATCTGCTCCTCGAGCTTTTCCGTGCCACGGCCCACGGGTTCGATGTCGAGGTTGCCGCAGTCGGGGCAGGCGCGCGGCACGCGCTCGGTGAACCCACAGTGGTGGCAGCGCAGGGTGCGGTCCTGCTTGTGGAAAACGCGCCAGGCGCTGCAGTGCGGGCACTGGCTCTTCCAGCTGCAGGCACCGCAATGCAGCACGGGGGCGTAGCCGCGCCGGTTCAACAGCAGCAGGCTCTGTTCACCTCGGACCCTGCGTTCCTCGATGGCGCTGAGCAGCGGCGCGGCCAGGGCGGGGGCGTTCTCGCCGCGCTCGCGCGGCTGCTGCGTCATGTCCAGCAGGCGCACTTCGGGCATCACGCCGCCGCCAATGCGCGTGGGCATGGACAGGCGGCGGTAGCGCCCCTCCAGGCTGCGCTGCCAGCTCTCGAGCGACGGCGTGGCCGAGCCCAGCACCACCGGCACCTGCTCGACGCGGGCACGGTAGACGGCCAGGTCACGCGCCGAGTAGCGGGCGCCCTCCTGCTGCTTGAAGGAGGGGTCGTGCTCCTCGTCCACGACGATCAGGCCGGGCCGCGGCAAGGGCGTGAAGACGGCCAGCCGCGTGCCCAGCACCAGATCGGCCAGGCCCAGGTGGGCCAGGAGCCAATGTTTCAGGCGCTGCGCGGGGGTCAGACCGCTGTGCAAGGCCACCAGCACGCGGTCCGGAAAACGCTGCGCGAAGCGCGCCTCCAGTTGCGGCGTCAGGTTGATCTCGGGCACCAGCACCAGCACCTGCCGGCCTGATTGCAGGGCCTGATCAGCGGCGCGCAGGTAGACCTCGGTCTTGCCGCTGCCCGTGACCCCGTGGAGCAGCACCGGACCGACGGCGGGCAGGCCGGCCAGCGCCGCGGTTTGCTCGGCGGTCAGGGCAGGCCACTCGGGTGATGGCCCCCCCGGTGGGGAAGGCGGGCTCTTCAGCAACCGGGCCATCCGCTTGTCCACCTGCGCCCCAGTGAGCTTGCGCAATTCAGGCGGCAGCACCGACAAGGCCAGTTCGCCGACGCTGCGCTGGTAGTAGCCCGCGGCGAAGTCCACCAGCGCCCGCCAGGCGGCCGGCAGCGGCGGCAGGCTGTGCATCACCTCGGCCACGTCGCGCAGGCGATCGCTGGGTGTGTGCCCGCCTTCTGGCTCGCCCCACACGATGCCCGGCACCGTGCGCCGGCCCAGCGGGCAGCGCACCAGGGTACCGGGCGCCAGGACCGAGGGCGCCCGGTAGTCCAGCAGCCCACCCAAGCCCGCATGCTGCGGAGTCTCTACCGCCACCGACAGCCGCTCAGACGGGCCTTCCACGAGAGCATGCACCGTTTCGGACAACGCTATGCCAGCCTTCACGCCACCCCAGACTGCGCGCACTCAACTTGCGCCAAGGTCTTCGTCCAGGATTGAGAATTCGCACCCAAGTTCATGATGTGCATAGGGTTTTTGGCCTGTCCACCGATTCTGTGGATAACTTTGTGGGCAACCCGGTTTGGAACTCGCCAAACCCTTGATTCATGCGGTCTCCCACTGGATTGCCTCATTTATCAGCAACCCCGAGCCCTTCGAAAAATCAACAACTTAGCGCAGTCTGCCGCCGCTGGAGGTGACCCGGAGGCCCGGAAAAACCCACCCCCTAGGAAGGCGCGAAAAATGGGGATAAGTGCGATGCTGAGTGCTCACTCACCGCGCACACGGCGTCATGTCGTGTCCGCCCGGCGGCGCTGGTCGGGCAGCTCAGCGCAGCGTGCGTGAGTGCTCGTGTACCGCCTGCACCAGCGCCGTCACGTGCTCTGGCGGGGTGTACTGGCTGATGCCATGACCGAGGTTGAAGATATGGCCGTCCCAGGTGCCGTCGGCGCGCTGCGGGCGGCCAAAGCCGTCCAGCACCGCCCGCGCCTCGCGCGCCACCGCCTCGGGCGGCGCGAACAGCACGTTCGGGTCCAGGTTGCCTTGCAAGGCCACGCGGTCACCCACCCGAGCGCGCGCCGCACCCAGGTTGACCGTCCAGTCCAGGCCCACGACATCGGCACCGATGTCGGCAATCTGCTCCAGCCACGGCCCACCGCCCTTGGTGAAGACGATCACCGGGATGCGCACGCCGTCCTTCTCGCGCTGCAGCGCCTGCACCACCTGCTGCGTGTAGCGCAGGCTGAAGCGCTGGAAAGCGCCGTCGGCCAACACCCCGCCCCAGCTGTCGAACACCATCACCGCCTGGGCGCCGGCATCGATCTGCGCATTCAGGTAGGCCGCCACGGCCTGCGCGTTGACTTGCAGGATGCGCTCCATCAGGTCCGGGCGGCCGTAGAGCATGCTCTTGACCAGCCGGTAGTCGTCCGAGCCCGCGCCCTCGACCATGTAGCAGGCCAGCGTCCAGGGGCTGCCGGAAAACCCGATGAGGGGCACGCGACCGTTCAGCGCCCGGCGGATCGAGGTGACAGCGTCCGTCACGTAACGCAGCTTGTCCAGGTCGGGCACCTGCAGCGCCGCCACCGCCGCCTCGTCGCGCACCGGGTGCGCGAAGCGCGGGCCCTCGCCCTGCGCGAAGCTCAAGCCCAGGCCCATGGCGTCGGGCACGGTCAGGATGTCGCTGAACAGGATGGCGGCGTCCAGCGGGTAGCGCTCCAGCGGCTGCAGCGTCACCTCGGTAGCGTAGCCCACGTTGGTGGCCAGGCCCATGAAGCTGCCGGCCTTGGCGCGCGTGGCGCAGTACTCGGGCAGGTAGCGCCCGGCCTGGCGCATCAGCCACACGGGCGTGTGGGGCGTGGGCTGGCGCAGACAGGCGCGCAGAAAGCTGTCGTTTTGGAGCGGTGCGAACATCCGTCGATTATGGCCACGGCGGCTGACATTCCCAAGTGTCCAGGCGGCAAGCCGCCTGGAACCCCCTCCCCTGGCGCTGAAGGCTCGGCACAGCACGCGGCCCGAACCGCATTACCACCGGACGGACTTGCGCGCCCTCAGCGGGCCAGCGCTGCAAAGGCTCGCACAATGCAGGCCCATGCACATCGGCATCCTCACCGGCGGCGGCGACTGCCCAGGCCTGAACGCGGTGATCCGCGCGGCCACGCTGGAGTTGTTGCACGCCGGCGTGCGGGTCACCGGCATCGAGCGCGGATTCCTGGGGCTGATGCGCAACCGGATGCGCCCGCTGCAGGTGGCAGACGTGGACGACATCCTGGACCAGGGCGGCACCATCCTGGGCACACACAACCGCGCGGACCCCTTCCACGATTTCGCCCTGGGTGGAGCAGACGTGTCGGCCCAGGTGTTGGCCTGCGCACGCCACGCGGGGCTGGACGGCGTGCTGGCCATTGGCGGCGACGGCACCATGGACATCGCCGCACGCCTGCACGCCCTGGGCCTGCCCATGATCGGCGTGCCCAAGACCATCGACAACGACATCGCTCTGACCGAGCGTACCTTCGGCTTCGACAGCGCCGTGGCGGTGGTGGCCGAAGCGCTGGGCCGACTGCGCACCACCGCCCGCAGCCATGGGCGGGTGATGATCGTCGAGACCATGGGGCGCTACGCCGGGTGGATCGCGCTGGAAGGCGGCATTGCCGGCGGGGCCGACGTGATCCTGCTGCCCGAACTGCCCTTCGAACCGCAGCGGGTGCTGCAGTGCTGCCTGCACCGCGAGGCCTCGGCCGGCGCGGCCGGCCATGACGGCAGCACGCTGATCTGCATCGCCGAGGGCTGCGCCCCGGCCGGGGGTTCAATGACGGTGGCGCACACCCTCGCGGACAGCCCGGACCCGGTGCGCCTGGGCGGCGTGGGCGAACGCTTGCGCGCCCTGCTGGAACCTCATCTGCAGTCCGAGGTGCGCACCACGCTGCTCGGCCATGTGCAGCGTGGCGGCACCCCCACCGCCTACGACCGCGTGCTGGCCACGCGCTTTGGCCATGCCGCAGCCCGCCTGGCGGTGCAGGGCGGGTTCGGAAACATGGTGGCCCTGCAGGCCGATGCCTGCATCAGCGTGCCGCTGAGCGAGGTGGCGGGCCGAAGCCGCCATGTCCCGCCGAACCACCCGCTGGTGGAGGCCGCACGCGGTTTGGGCGTGTGCCTGGGGGTGGCATGAGCAACCGCGCAGTTCGGTCGCCAGACGCACCATCTCGCGCCACCCCGGGCTTGAATCTCCCGCATCAGCCCCATCTTGCGAGATCTGTTCCACGCCTCACCGGAAAGCGAGCCCCCCATGCCCTCACCTTCTGAAACCTCTGCGGCGCGGCGCTCGCTGGCCGGGCTGCTGCTGGCCGCGGCCACGCTGCTGTCGGGCTGCGGCTACAACCAGTTCCAGACCCTGGACGAGCAGACCAAGGCCGCGTGGTCCGAGGTGCTGAACCAGTACCAGCGCCGTGCCGACCTGATTCCCAACATCGTGGCCACGGTCAAGGGCGAAGCCAACTTCGAGCAGGAGACGCTGACCAAAGTGGTGGAGGCGCGCGCCCGGGCCACGGCGATCCAGGTCACGCCGCAGACCCTGAACGACCCGCAGGCCTTTGAGCGCTTCCAGAAGGCGCAGGGCGAACTGGGCAGCGCGCTGGCCCGGTTGCTGGTGGTCAGCGAGAACTACCCCAACCTGAAAGCCAACCAGGGCTTCCAGGACCTGCGGGTGCAGTTGGAGGGCACCGAGAACCGCATCACCGTGGCGCGCAACCGCCACATCAAGGCGGTGCAGGAATACAACGTGCTGGTGCGGCAGTTTCCGTCCAACCTGACGGCCATGGTCTTCAGCTATGCGGTCAAGCCCAGCTTCACCGTGCAGAACGAAGCCGCCATCTCGGCGCCGCCGGCGGTGAGCTTCGACAAGCCCGCCAGCCCGGCCCCGGCGGCCTCGAAGTGACCCGCTGACCACAGCCCATGCACCGTGTCGACGGCTTGGCCCCGGACGCCCCTGGCCACACGCTGAACACGCTGGGCACGGCGCCTGCGATGCGCACGCTGGCGGCCTGGAGCCTGCTGGTCGCGTTGAAGCTGTTGACGATTTGGGGCCTGGTGGCCCTGCTCAGCGGCCCGGTGCGGGCGCAGGACCTGCTGCCCGTACCGGCGCTGACGGCACGCGTCATCGACCAGACCGGCTCCCTGTCCGCCGCGCAGCGCGACGCCCTGGAGGCCAAGCTCGCCGCCTTCGAGGCGCAGGCTGGGCCGCAGATCGTGGTGCTGATGGTGGCCAGCACCCAGCCCGAGGACATCGCGGCCTTCACGCAGCGCGTGGGCGAGACCTGGAAGATCGGCCGCAAAGACGTGGGCGACGGCCTGTTGCTGGTGGTGGCGAAGAACGACCGCCGACTGTGGATCGCGCCGGCCAAAGCGCTGGAAGGCGCGGTGCCGGACCTCGCGGCACGCCAGATCGTGCGCGACACCATCACCCCGGCCTTCAAGACCGGCGACTATGCCGGCGGCCTGGACAAGGGCGTGGACGCGCTCATGGCCCGCATCCGCGGTGAGGGCCTGCCCGAGCCCCAGCGGCGCCCGGGCAGCGCGGCCGAGCAGGGCCTGCAGGCCGAAGACCTGCTGGCCTTTCTGTTTGTGGCCGTGCCCGTGGCCGCCGGGCTGCTCAGCGCCCTGGTGGGCCGCAAGCTGGGGGCGGTGCTGACGGGCGGTGCGGCCGGCGGTGTGGTCTGGTGGGTGACGCACAGTGTCTTGCTGGGGCTGGGCGCCGGCCTCTTGGCAGTATTCGTCGTCGGCGTGCTGGGCTTGGGCGCGACTGTTCGGGGCCTGGGCGGCCGGCGCAGCCAGGGGGGCCGCGGCGGACCGATCGTCTTCGGCGACGGCGGCTGGTCCCGCGGCGGCAGCGGATCAGCCGGGGGGTTCGGCAGCGGGGGCGGCGGCTTCGGCGGCTTCTCCTCGGGCGGTGGTGGCGACTTCGGCGGCGGCGGCGCGGGGGGGAATTGGTGATGGCCCAGCTTCTGACACGTCTGACCCGTCTGCTGCGCCACCGATGGTTCGACGAAACCGACACCCGGCGCGCCCTCGGCCCGCAGGCCCTGGCACGCATCGAGCAGCGCATCGCCGCCAGCGAACGCCAACATTCCGGCGAGATCCGCGTGTGCGTGGAGGCGGGCCTGCCGCTGAGCTACCTCTGGCGCGGCGCCAGCGCACGCGAGCGGGCGGTGGCCATGTTCGGCAAGCTGCGCGTGTGGGACACCGAGGCCAACAACGGCGTGCTGATCTACCTGCTGCTGGCCGAGCACCAGATCGAGATCGTGGCCGACCGTGGCATCGCCCGCCATGCAGCGCCCGGGCACTGGCAAGCGATCGTGGCGGGCATGCGCAGCGAGTTTCGCGCCGGCCGCTTTGAGGCCGGCTTGCTGCAGGCGGTCGAGGCAGTAGAAAGGCTGATGCTGCAGCACTACCCGCCGCCCGAGGGCCAGGCCAACCCGAACGAGTTGCCGGACAGGCCCTTCGTTGGGTGAATTGGCGGTCTCAACCGTCCGTCAGGCCAGCCAGTCCCTGCGGCCAGACGAGGGTACGCCCGGTCTCGCGCTGGAAACGCGCCAGGTCTTCCGGGGTGTCGATGTCGAAGCGGTAATGCGGGTTGGGGGTGACAAAGGTGGCCACCGCCCCGGGGTGGGCTTCGCGCCACTGGCGGGCGCCCACCGTCGGTTCGCTGCGCAGGATCTCCACGCGTACCGCGTCGCTGAAGATGACCGGATTGCCCGGCTGACCATCCACCCGGGGGTACACCAGCTGCGCCTCAGGGGGCCGGCACGTCCAGGCCTGCAGCAGGGCGCGCACGTCGCCCGCGCCGACCAGGGGTTGGTCCGCCAGCGCCACGATGACGGCCTCATGCGGGGCGCGCAGTGCTGCCAGTCCGAGACGCTGGGACGAGACCTGACCGTCTTCAGGCTGTGGGTTGAAGATCCAGCGTACGCCGGTGCCCTGCAGCGCGGCCTCGATCAAGGGCCCATGGTGGCCCAGCACCACCACCATTTCGCTCACGCCCGCAGACGCCAAGGCCGTGACGGCGCGCCGAATCAGGGGCACGCCGTCCAGTTCCAACAGGCTCTTGGGCCGGCCCCCCAGACGCGATCCGCTGCCGGCAGCCAGCAGGACAGCGCCCGTGCGCCCGCAGGCTCCGGTCAGCGCTTGCCTCCGACGAGGTTGTGCCACCACTGCCGCACCATGGACCAGAGCAGCGACAGCACGTTCAACTCGGTGGCCGGCGCACGGGCTGCTGGTGCTGGCGTGATGGGCTGCGGGGCGGCCGTTGCCACAGCGGCCTCCGCCCCGGCCACGGCGTCCGGTCCAGGCAAGGCATTGGGCTCGGCAGCCGCACCGGGCACAGCAGAAGTTTCGGGCGCCGTGGCCTGATGCGGTTCGGCCTGCGGTGCAGTCGCCATCGGCACCGCCGCCGCAGCCTGCCGAAAATTGTTCGCGAACTCGGCCAGCAAGGCATCAGCCACAGGCACCAGCAAGCGGTTGCCGAACTGCGCCAGCTTGCCGCTGACCGTCACCACCGCCTGACCTTCGAGCACCGAGGTGCCTGGGCCCGCGCCATCCGCGATGCGAGCGCTGAGGTTCATGGTCGCGGCCGAGCCCGTACGGTCAGCACCCTTGCCCAGCATCTGCAAAGTGCGTGTGTCGGCATCCAGCGCGAGTACTTCGATGGTGCCGTTGAACTGCATGGAAGCCGGCCCAATGCGGGTCTTGACGGTGCCCTTGTAGTGCGTATCGTCGGTTTGTTCCGTAATCTGCGCGCCGGGCATGCAGGGCGCCACCGCCCGGACATCGGACAACACCGCCCAGGCCTGCGCCGGACCGACCTCGAGCGGGAACTGTTTGTCGATCTTGACTTCCATCTCACGGATCTCCTGGCGGGTGCCTGTGGTCGGGGCCTCAACTCGCGGCCCCTGGACGGTTGACTCAAGAAAACAAAACGCCCGCGAGGCCGAAACCTGGGCGGGCGCCAGTGAGCGACATGCGTCGCGGGCGGCAGGTGATTACTTCTTGCGCAGCTTGGCGATGGCGGCCAACTGAGCCGCCATGGCGGCGAATTCGCTCTGCGCCGCAGCCAGGTCGATGTCGCTCTTGGCGTTCTTCATCGCCTCTTCAGCCGCCTTCTTGGCCTCGTTGGCCTTGGCTTCGTCCAGGTCATGACCGCGGATGGCGGTGTCGGCCAGCACCGTGACGGTGCCCGGTTGCACTTCCAGAATGCCACCGGCCACGAAGACAAACTCTTCCTCGCCGTTATCCGCCCGCTCGATGCGCACGGCCCCGGCCTTGATGCGCGTGATCAGCGGCGTGTGGCGCGGCAGGATGCCCAGTTCGCCGTTCTCGCCCGGCAGCGCAACGAACTTCGCCTCGCCCGAGAAGATGCTTTCCTCGGCAGAGACGACGTCGACGTGGATGGTGGCCATGATGTTGCGGGTCCTACAGTTCTACAAGGAGGTTCAAGGAGCGAGCAGTCGGGTCGCGGCCTAGGCGCGCCCCACAGCCGTACTCCCGTGCGGCGAGGAGCGCAACGACGGACCCGGCCCGAATGCGAAGCTCATTGAATCTTCTTGGCTTTTTCGAAGGCTTCGTCGATCGTCCCCACCATGTAGAACGCCTGCTCCGGCAGGTGGTCGCATTCGCCAGCCACGATCATCTTGAAGCCGCGGATGGTTTCCTTCAGG
>Ga0315900_10011295_pt1 | contig 11069 bp, 16 predicted proteins | sample LakEriMetagenome_FD_203521 | JGI IMG/M metagenome (GOLD analysis project Ga0315900, IMG submission 203521) | Freshwater fungal communities from buoy surface, Lake Erie, Ohio, United States - Buoy 12 MA114 | ecosystem: Environmental > Aquatic > Freshwater > Lake > Lake biofilm | place: USA: Lake...
GAAACCTGTCTATAATCTGAGGCTCGATTCCTCGATAGCTCAGTCGGTAGAGCGCCGGACTGTTAATCCGTAGGTCCCTGGTTCGAGCCCAGGTCGGGGAGCCAAAAATGACGGGGGTTAGCTGGTGAGTAGCCGCTAACCCCCGTTCCTTTTCTGGCTGTTTGGTTGCCACATGGTTGCCGTAAGGGGCCGCCACCCCAGCGCGAGGAATCCTCGGGGTGGACTAGCAGGTGGTGCGCGGCACCAACACTGCACGAGGGCACGAGGGAACAGTCCGTCTTGTCTTGCTGCGACCCCAACGCCACACTCCACCTAGGTGGCAGCCCATCTCGTTCTACCCCGTCGAGCCGGAAGCGATCTGCGACTCCTGGCGAGCCAAGCCCCGCCGCCACTCGATAGCGGCCGGCACGCAGTGCCTTCGTGACCGTCTGCAGCGCGCAGAGTTGTGCGGTTGTCGGTTCGCCTACAGACGATCCTTGAAACGCTGCGCGGTGTCGTCGGACATGGGGCTCACCCCAGTCAACTCATCTACCTCTCGATCCGTCGCTCGGAATGCCGTCTTCAACGACGCCCAGCCGAACCACAGGGGCAGCACAGCCAGCGAGCTGGTAACCCACCAACCCGAGAAGCTGAGCACAAGCCACAGGGCCAAGGCGATACAGAGCAGCCCGATGATGAGGGGTACGTGCCGGTTCGATTTCATGGGTCTCTTCTCCCTAGAGGCGGGCACCCGGTGGCAGGCATCACCTATCGTGGCGACGGCTACCTTGATGTCCTTGATTCCCAATATATCGGGAAGACTCGCACGCCTCGACCGGGGAGATTCCCCACATGGTGGGAAAGTCCTTGGTCGAGTGCGAGATGCCGTTTGGCGCGGCGTTGCGCCGCCTGCGTCTTGCAGCGGGCATGAGCCAAGAACGTTTGGGGCTGGAGGCGGGCGTCCAGCGCAACTTCATCTCACTCATCGAGACCGGACAGAACCAGCCCACCATCACCACCATCGCCAAGCTGGCGCGGGCGCTCGGGATGCGGGCCTCCGAGCTGGTCGCAGAGGCTGAACGTCAGGAAGGCTGAACCGCTTCCTTTTGCTACGGAATCGCACTGGGCCCAGTGCGCCGGTGCTCGTGGAGCGGTACTCAGCTTGCTTGAAGCCATTATCCCGATATATTGGGAGACCGAAACGCACAAACCATGGCAGTCACCCATCGTGCGCGACTGGATGGCGCCCGTCCGCTATGCCCTCGAAGAGCCGCAAGAACCCGAGCACTCCCAAGAGTCCTCCCGTCCTGGACGCGGTCCCGAAAGGCCGCCCTACCCTCGAAGGGTTGTGCTACCCCATCACCAGGGAGAGGATCGTGCTTGGCGGGAGCGGGAGGCCGCCCCTCCTCGGTACGTACTCGCCGTCATCGCCCTACGGCGCTGACGAAGCATTTGGCGCGCGCCGCCCCGTAAAGCTGATCGCATGGTGCCCGCCGGACGCCGACCCACATCTGACGGGCGTGATGGTGCCGCAGGGGTCAGTGGTGACGCAGTCGCTGTGGTGGGACGCCCTGGCCGACCGGGTGACGGAGCTGGTGCTGGGCGACCCGGACCCGGAGGAGGCAGTCAAGTGGGCATGCCGTGCGCTGCGGATGCCGGGCGTGGAGAACCCCAACCAAGCCGGGCAGTCGCTGGTGGAGGGCAACTTGGACCTGCTCGAGAACCTGTACCTCTCGATGGCGGCCTACGAGGATCCGTTTCCGGCCTTAGCCAACGAGGAGTCGGAGGACGTGCGCGCGGCGATGGCTGAAACCGACCTTGAGTTGTGGATCAACCTCGCGGACCCGCGGATGAGGTGATGCACCATGAAAGCTACGAACATCCAAGGCGGAGGGCGCTTCACCCTTAGGTCGCAAGTTGCTGATGCGACTGTCGGACTCATCCTGTGACTTGGGCCGTCATCACGTTCATGGCTGCAGCCGCGTTCTTCACGCTCGGCGCCGCCAGCAACGGCCTCCCGGCCTCGTGGCGCACGGTGCGTGAGGTTGTCGAGGCGGCCTTGATCGTGGTCGTCATCGTCGGCCTCGCTACTGGTGGTCGAGGGTGCTCGATGGCCCACACGACTTTCGACAAAGCGCGTGGCTCGCACATCGTGACAGCGGGTGCTGTGTGACTGCGTCGGCCCATAAAAACGATGCATCCTGCGGAGCGCAGTGGGCATGAACGCAGCCACCGAACTTCGGCAAGTCATCGCCGACCGCCTACGCGAACTGATGGCAGCCAGCCCGGACCTAGACACCCAGGTTAAGTTGGCCCATCAGGCCGGGCTGTCCCAGAGCTCCATTGCTCGCATCCTTTCAGCAGACTCCTCGGCCACGGTCGACTCCATCGCCAACTTGGCGCTTGCCTTTGGCATCTCGCCCGCATCCCTGCTGCTCAGCAACAAGGTCGACGTCGAATTGCTTCTGACCCTCCGGGCGCTCACCGCAGAGGGTCGACAACGTCTTCTGGGCTATGCCGCAGCCATGAAAGTAGGCCAACCCATGTCGACGTCCGCACCTTGTCTATCCAACGAATCAACCCTTATCCATCCGGGTCTGCGCCAGAAAATGGCCAACACAGGTCAGACCGGCGGCAGCTGAACACGATAACCCTCGTTCCTGCAGAGCGAGAAGCGAATGGATGTCCTGTCGAGCGCTTTGTAGCTGCGCCCATAGCCATCGCCCGAGTTGATGCTCTACAGCAAGGACCTACATGGGGTGTCAGTCTGTTATCTGCTCAGCTGCCTACGGTGCCATCGTCAAAACAAACAGCCAGGACAGCAGCACGAAGCAGGCTTGACCCTGGTGCATAGCTGGACCTCATGGAGAGCACTGGCATCCGCTCGAAGAGCGTGTTCGCTCACTCTAGGACTTTCCACCCTCGAACGAGCCCGGGGCACGCCTCACGAACGTGGTGAACCCTGACTTCTTGTGCAGGCTCTCACGTTCGGACTTGATGCGAGCCCTTTGAAGGCGCTCAAGACGCTTTAGGTCCTCGGCATTCTGTGTCTTCGCCAATTGCTTCTCCCGCTGCAACCCCGCCGCTGAGGTCGCTGTGGCTGCTGGAGTCGCCTTAACCTCTGGTGGTGGCGATGCCGCGGCGCCTCGCGCTGCCTTGTCTTTGCGGCGGGCACCAGTGTCGTTGCGGCTCGCGATGTCCCAGAGGAGAGTCGCCTCCTCGGGAGTCAACTGAAGCAGAGGAATGGCTTGTCGCAGCAGCTTGGCGCCGTACTCGGGGAGCCTGAGCGGCTTCTTGAGGCTCGACTTGCTGGCAGCTTTTGTTTCCGGAACCGCGGTCTTAAACACCATGTTTCGCTCCTTTGACGCTGGCATCACGGCAAGTTCTCGTTACATGTTGGGCGCTCCGCCGCTGGAAAATCAGGCCTTAGCGGGTTGGCTTGAGCGAATGCCAAGGGTTTTCTGGACAGTTCCGGATCACTGTTGTCAGTGTTCGCTGCCAGTGCTGGCCCGGACTGATTTGCAGTTCTCTCCAGGTCTTCGACCAAACTGGAACACCAGTAAATGGGCTAACACCTGATGCTGCCTCGGCGTTCGATGACTTCTACCACTGCCCTAATGGCAACGTCCGGTTCACACCCAAAGAGCTCGGTCGCGAAAATGGAGTGGCTCGCTGTGGAATTGAATCGAGGAGCGTTATGCGCTGAAAGCACTTTGTGCACCTCAAACTCAACGGATGTGGCGGACTCGCATCGCTGGGCAAACACGATCTTCCAATCGTCGATGCGGCCGTACTGCAGGAGATTGAGGTTCTTCAAGCGGGCCGCCGCGCTCTCTGCAGAGCCAACCTTCACGTAGTGTCGACGACTGGAGTGAGCTACGTACACCTCCCCCGGCGCACCATGGCGATTTTGAAACGCCAAGTTCGCCGGTTTGCACTGAACGCAATGTCCCGATCGCACTCTCAATCCGTGACCCGCCTCGCGGCACGGGGTGACGCCAAACGCAATCCATTGATCCAATGCCTTCATGCGCTCGCTGTACTCTGCCCTTGTCAGACCGGTGGCATCGAAGGCCCGGTCAAGAGGCACCTTGTGGCGGTCCAAGAATGCAAGTTGGTCAGAGGTTAGGGTTGCCATAGGCTTTCCTTGCGCACGGAGCATTTGCCGGGTCAGAGAACAATGTTGACCTAGCTGGTAAGGTCTAGTCGCTTTTGTCGGTCCTCTTGTTTCCGCTGTCAACCCGGATTCCCCGAACCCGGAATGCAAATAGTTCCCGGATGGGGCCCCGTGTCGTTCAACACGGCATCCATTCCAGGCGGTGCCCACAGCAAGTTCAGCCACCTGTTGATCTGCCCGGCGATCGGGTCGCCCTGCTCGTCGCGCTCAACCCGGTGCAGCCAGACCTCGCCATCTGACGCTTCAACGCGGAAGGTATCGGTATCAACCAGACCGCATCGGACAAGTCTTCTGCGCTGCATGACCCGGATCGTCGGCCAAGTCCCGCCTGATGGGCAATCCCTCTGATGGGGGAGTCAATGTCCCGGCGGCCCAGGTTCGTCATCCGCCCCAGGCTCATGCTCCCACTGGCTGCATCCATCCTTCGGCGTAGCCCGGACTTTGGCTGACCCAGGCGCTCCACACCCGGCTGCACTTCCTCCGAACAGCATCCCGCCAAAGTGGACGCAATGCCAGCAGGGCCGGTGATGCGCCAGCCAAGGACTGAAGTGACCAATGAACTCCATGCCGCCCATCATGGGGTGGCACTGGCTCAGGTGGTGATGCTGAGCCCGACCCGCGCCGAATGTTGACGCTATGCAGACCGGCTGCCCTCGGCGAGCCGGTCGAAGGGATGCCTATCGCGCTGCATGCCCCCAGTGGTGCGCTCCACCATCGACATGACTAACCGATCGGCCAGCCGGGCCTGGGTCAATAGGCAGCTCGTGCCGGCCAGTGTCAGTCCCGCTTCACGCCGCTGAAACCTCTATCCCATCGACGCGAAAAATCATGGGCAGGCCGGAGGTAGAGGCCAGTGCTTCGGCAGTGACGCGAGCCTCGAAGGAGTCCTGCGTTTCGGTAGCGCCGCGGGTGATGGTCCTGCCGCCGTGCAGGGAGTACGCGCTGGGCACGAACACGCGCCCGGGCCGAGTCATCGGCACGATGCGAATGACGAATCTCTCCCGCGGGGGCACGTAGATGTCTTCGAGCGCATCGATTCGCCGATCAAGCCTTGGCATTTGCGCGCTCCTCCAACGCCGCCACGCGGGCAGCCAGTTCGTCTGTTTCGATCAGTTTGGCCATCGTGGACAGGCCAGCCAGCAGCGTTGACGCTTGAGATGGCGCCAGCTCGCCAGCCGCGACTGCTGCAAGGAGAGCACGGCCCTGGTGGGCGAGCGGTGCGTCGGCGGTCATGTTGAGGGTAACGGGACGCTCCTCCGGGCGCAGCGCCGGGATGACCCGCTCCACGAGTAGACGCGCGGCGCCAGGGTCACCGTCCAGGGCGCGATCGACCATCGCCTTGACGATGCCCGGCACCGCCTCGTTAATCTGCTCGCGCAACGTGGCCACCTTGCCCGTTCCCGGCGCACGGCCCTTCGGATTGCCGCTGACACCCGGCCGCCATGAAGTGGAGTTCGCTTTCGGCATCGCCTGCACCTTCCCTGCTGAATCAGGCCCCGTACCGCGGGGCCGCAAACAGGCCTACGCTGGCGCAGGCGCCACGATCGGCGCACGGCGAGACCACAACCCTGTCCAACGGCCCGAGAGCCGCCACCACGTCACGCAGGCTGCGCGCGACGAAGGCCACGCCGCCAGCGTCAGCCACCCGTGTGAGGACGACCTTCTGCTCCGGACGCAGCCGGCCACGCGGCCCCTTCACCTCGACCGCCAGCAGCCTACCGTCGTGCAGTTGGCCGAGGACATCGGGGCAGCCAGGGAACCCGAAGCGAACGAACCGCTTGCCCAGCTTGGCGGCGCCCGAGTTCATGCGCTCGACCCAGGCCACCGCGGGATGAGCCCGTAGCGCCTTCAGAACCTCCACGAGCGCACCGGCCTCGGCCAGCACAGGCCGGCGCGGGACGGATGGCGACGGGTCACCGAAGAGGTCGTGCGTCATGGAGGCGGTAATGATGCGAACGCTTGGCACGGACTTTCAAGGGGTGTGGATGACGGGGTCATGGGCTGGGCAGCGCTGGAGCAGCGTGGCTAGGTCGGGGCCGATTACGCCGGATGCCAGTTGCGCGGCCCGGTGGCGCGAGCATTGCCCTCGGGGGGCGTAGTGAATGCACTCGACGCAGGCCCGGCGCAGATCGGTTTCGTCTTGATCGCGCCGGGTCAGGCGTTCGGCAACATCTGCGGCGTCCTCCTCAGCCCACCCCCACCGAATGAGACGCGCGTTGCGTGCGAGGTAGCGCTGGATGTCCTGTGCAGACCAAGCCTGGGCTGAAGGCACTGAGCTGTTGAGGGTGCTGGTGGCGCCAGGATGTGCCAACAGCCGCATCAACTCCGGTTTGGCCTTGAGCACCGCTTCTCGTAACCCATCCTGCATCTTTCCGGCGGGACGCAGCACAAGGTTCTCTCCGTCGACGGACACTCGAATTCCGGCGGAATGCAGGTCTTGCAGCAACTCGGCGGCACCCATCAGAGCACCTCGAAATCGTCGCGCTCGGACCCGAAGCCGTAAGTCGCGCCATCAGTCGCGCCAGTTGCGCCAGTTTCAAAAGTTGGCGCGACTGGCGCGACTGTGGCGCGACTGGCATCAGTGGCGCGACTGGACGCTGCCAGAAACCAGACCGTCTTGGCCGGGTAGCCGTCCCGTCTGGACTGCGCGCCGGCACGTTTCATCGACCGTTGGACGGTGCGCCACGCGTACCCGGCTTCGTCGGAATAGCGCTTGACTTCCCTTGACTCGACAGGGCCCTTGCCTAGCAGATCCCGTAGCCATGCAGCGGCATCCCCAGGCCCGTCGTCATCCTCGGCGTCGCCAACGTCCTCGGCCTCGCGGAGCAAGTCCCTGGCCGAGCCCTTCACCGACTTACCCCAGGTGACGCGACTCGCCATCACGCCCGGATAGCCGTCGAGCTCGATCTGGTCGAGGGCGTACTCGAAGCCGCCGTCGTCCGGTCCGATGTTGGACTTGGCCCGCGCCAGGACCCTGCGCTCGCAGTCGATGGCGTCTTGGGCCTTGGCGGCCACCATCACCACCCGGGCCACCGCGGTGAAGGCCACGCTGCCCACAACGCGGTCTGAAGGGTCACGGCCGGCGCTCTGTTTGGAGAAGTGCGTGATGCCGATCGCGGCCGCGTCAAGGACCGCTGCCAGATCGACCACGGCCTGGAGCCCGCGCCTCACCTCGGCGTTCTTGTGGGAGTCGCCGGTCACCGCCGACACCACGGGGTCGAGAACCAACAGCTTGACGTGACCAATGCGCTTGGCCGCCGCAGCCAACTCCACAAGATCGCGTGCCGGGTCGAAGGGCAGGACGTCGTCGCCGTCGCGTCTGGCCTTGATGAAGAACACGCGGCTGACGTCTGCGCCCATGGCGTGCAGGCGGGGCAGGAGGGTGTCTTGGGGGTCGTCCTCCCCTGACCACACCAGCACGTTGCCGGGCTCGCAGCGCGACCCGTCGGGCCAGCGCCCGCCGCAGGTGACAGTGGCAGCGCAGGCCAGGGCCAGCGTCGTCTTCCCCTGGCCCGGGGCCCCCGCCAGGATGTGAAGCTTGCCGCGCGCCAGCCAGCCGTCCCAGAGCCAGCGGATGGGCTCGGGCTTGAGCGTGCTCCCCTGCACGAGGATGATGGAGCCGTCGTCGGTCGGCTCCGCCGCCCCGGCAGCCTGGGCACGCTTCATGTCTTCGGCAGCGGCATTCATGCTGGCGCCCCTTCCTGGCCAGCAGCGGCCTTCAGCACATCGTTCCAGTCCATGCCGGCGTCGGTGGGCGCCAGCACCCGGCTGCGCAGGCCGTCGGCCAGGGCGCGGTCGCGCAGCTGGCGGGCCGCGGTGAGACCCGCGGCGTCGTGGTCGGCGAAAACGATCACCTCGCGCGCGCCCTTGGGCCAGCGGTAGGAGGCCATGCCGCTCGCGGAGACAGTCGCCACGGTGGGCAGGCCGCTGGCCACGAAGCAGCTCAGCGCCGTCTCGACGCCCTCGCCTGCGGCGATCCTGCCCCGGGTGTCGGGGCGCCCCAGCGGGATCGCTGAGCCCGCCAGGGGGCCGGCGGCGGGGGTGAGCTTGCGGGGCGTGGGCACCTCGGCCTTGCGACCGTCCTTCGTGATCCAGGTGCGGTGCAGCGCCACGCGGCGGCCATCGGGCGCCACGACCTCGGCCACCATCGCCGGGTAGGTGCCGATGCGCGCCTCGCCGTCAAAGTAGGGAAGGGCGCGGTGGTAGCGCACGCTCGGCGGCAGGGGCCGCAGGCCGCCGAGTCCGCGGTGCTTGAGGTAGAGCGTCACCGGGTCACCAGGGACCAGCGGCACGCACTGCGCCCACAGGCGCTCGATGCGGGCAGCGTTGGCACCCCAGACCTCCCGCTGCGCGGCCTCGCGCTCGGCGGCGGCCTGGGCGACGTGGCGGGCCAGCTCGGCGCGCTGGGCGGGCGTCATCGGCGCGGAGTCGGCGTTCCATGTGTGGCTGGCGCCCGAGCGGAAGCAGCCGTAGACACCGCCGAGCCCGTCCATGAAGAGCCGAGCCCACCCGGAGGTGTCGCCACGACGCCCGTTGGTCGGGAAGCGGTAGAGCTTCCCCGGCTCGATGAGCTCAGGCGCACTGCCGAGCGTGGCGCGCACTGCGTCGAGAAAGGCGGCTTCGGTCATGCGCACCCCCTTGCGACCCAGGCGGCGCCGGCTGCGATTGCAGCCCGACCAACGCGGTGCCAATCCTTACGAGGTTGCCCCGGGTCGATCGCAAACAGGGCGCTCCGCGCGTGCTTCAGGTCGATGCCGGCACTGTGCCGGTCATTGCCGTTCACGGCTGCCCCCTCAGCGAGCCCCGGCTTGGCTCTGAAGAGCTTGTAGGAGGGCGCCAGCACGCCAGCGCACGAAGCGAGGCCCGTGGCGCTCTGGAGCAGGGAGCAGCCCAGCGGCGACGTCGGCATAGAACTTTGTTCTACCGCGGCCGGTGAGTCTCATGGCCTGAACGGCGGTCAGTCGCATCTCTGCGTTCAGGACTTCGGGTAACTCGGTCAGGGCAGTGCCTCGCTTCTTGGCCATTCTTCAACCTCCGTGCTGGGATAGGCGCAGAGTGCCACGCTTGGAACGGCTTAAGCAGCACTGCAGCGCGCTTCAACCTCCGTCTTGGAACGCGCGGAAGTTGACGGTCGAGAGAACGAACAAGAGATGCGAGGAAGTGCGCCCCGTCGCCCTTCCGTGGGTAGCAGGGGAGTCGTCAGGGGGTGACGAGGGCGCTTTCAGTCCCAACCGTGAGGCATGTAGCCAAGTTGGTTCAAGCAGCGGCTTTACGTTGCCGCGCCGTCAGGGCTACGACCGGTGCTGGCTTGCCCTCAAGCCGACGCACCCAGGACTCCAGGGCAGCCAGCTTCTCGGCCTGATAGTCGTGGCGATCGTAGTGCCGCGCCTGCACGCCTCCGAGGCCGTGGGACTGAAGTTGGGCGCGCACGTCACGCGACACGCCGAGGGCCGCAAGGTGCGTCTCGGCTGTGCGGCGCAAATCCCGCAGACAGAAAACTCCCGCCTCTAGTTCGCCAGCCGCCTGCATGGCGGAGCAGACCTCCCTCACGATTTCCGCGGCCGTTTCCTCTCTAAGCTGGACGCGGCCGGTCGATGAGAACAGCGGCGCCTCTGGGCCCGAGCAGGAAGCCCGCCGCGCGCTCAGGATCGGCAGCAGTTCCTGCACGATTGGCACCACGTGGCGCCGCGGGTTCGCCGCTCGGTTGCGTCCTTTGATGTCCCGAATGGTCACAGTCTTGGCGGTCAGGTCAACGTCCGCGCTGGTGATGCGAACCAACTGCGCCGGGCGTTGCCCGCCGAGCAGGACCGCCGCGATCACGGCGTCACGCGCTGGAGAGACGGGCGTCTCCTTGAGGCGCTTCCAGAAGGCCGTTAGCTCGGGCAGGGTCAAGGCACGGTCGAGTGCGCGGCTGTACTGCGCGAGCGAGGGTAGCCGTTCCAGCGGGTTCGCCTCGATGCCGAAGGCGCCAAACGCAGTAGGCACGGTGGGATCGAGCGACGCGCGCGTAGCAAGCGCGTAGGCGGCATGCAGATAGGAGCGCAGCTTCGCGGCGGTCCGCCCCTTGCCGACTTCGATAAGCCGCGCGAGCACGTCGCGCAGTTGTTCAGCCTTCACTGCCGCCGCAGGCATGGCCGCGATCTCGGGGAAGGCGTCGATCACGTGCAGCTTGGTGATGTTGCGCACGTCGTAGGCCGACTCCCGGCCGGACAAAGTTCCGACATAGGCGTCGATCAGCGCGCGTAGCGACCCCCGCTCGCGGTCACGCTTGGCCCGCTCGGCGGCCCCCCGCTCGGCGGCACGGCGGTCGCGCTCGGCCTGATCCTTCTCGACGAGGTGGGCTCGCAGGTCGCCCACCCCACCTTGGTGCAACCGCAGCAGCTCGCCGACCCGGACTCGGGCCTCCGTCAAGTCGAATCCGTCTCGGCCTGTCGCGTCGTAGGCGCCAAGGGCCAACGTGTCGCGCCGACCATCGCTCGTGGTGTAGCGGTACGAGATCAGCCGGGCTCCAGAGGGCCGGCAGCGGACCAGCATCCGGCCCGCTCCGCGGGCCGCTGGATCGCTCAACCACACGTCCTTGCCGGACGTGCGCGCCCTGGTCGAAGCGGCCTCGACCTGCCTCGCCGTGATGACCCCACCCCGCTTTGAGTCCGTACCGGTTGCCATAAACGGATTACGCCTCTGGTTGCCACATGGTTGCCACAAATGGGCGACATTTGGACGATCCATAAAGAATCACCGCGAACATCATATGTTCCAAAACACTGTCGCACAATGACTTTTTTGGATTTTGGCAACCATCTACGGACGTTGAAGATACGGACTGTTAATCCGTAGGTCCCTGGTTCGAGCCCAGGTCGGGGAGCCAAAAAGGTGAGGGCCAGCTTCGCAAGAGGCTGGCCCTTCGTCGTTT
>Ga0315900_10011300_pt1 | contig 11063 bp, 10 predicted proteins | sample LakEriMetagenome_FD_203521 | JGI IMG/M metagenome (GOLD analysis project Ga0315900, IMG submission 203521) | Freshwater fungal communities from buoy surface, Lake Erie, Ohio, United States - Buoy 12 MA114 | ecosystem: Environmental > Aquatic > Freshwater > Lake > Lake biofilm | place: USA: Lake...
GCCGACGCTGGAAAGCGCTCCGCACGAACGGCGCCGGGCCGCGTGGGGGCGCGTGTCACGATGCCGCTTCGTGGCGGGCCACTTCGGCCACGAGGTCGCGGCACGGCACTTTCCCGGCCACGCCCTGATCACCAACTTCCGCCATCCCGTGGCGCGGATCGTGTCGCTCTACGATTTCTGGCGCCGCAGCGTCGATCCCGGCCTGTTCCGTTGGTCCGACCGCAGCGGGCCGGCGCACGCCAGGCGGCTCACGTTCGCCGAGTTCGTGAGGAGCGACAGCCCCTTCCTCAGCTTGTACGTCGCCGATTTCCACACGCGGCAGATTCTCGAATCCGGGTGGACGAAGCGCACCATCGACGCCGGCGACATGTCACTGGCCAAGGAGCGGACGGCCGCCATGCGCTGGTTCTACGTCTGCGAGTTTGAGCACCAGTCGCTGGCTTGGCTTGGCGAGGCGTTTCCGGCCGTGGTCGCCGGCCGCGGCATCGGCCGCACCAATGTCAACGCGTCGCGGGATCGCACCGTACCCAGCGCTGCGGACGTGGCGGTGATCGAGGAACGCAACCGGCACGACCTGGAGCTCTACGAGTTCGCCGTGGCGTCTCTGCAGGCCCGCGCGGCGGAGGTCGTGGCGTCGCGTCGCGTCGCGTAGCAGGCTCGGGAACACCGCTGCCGGGGCGACGAGTTCCGGTCGACGGGCCGCGGTGTTCTGTGGATCCGCCCCTCGCGCGAGTTTCTGGCAGCGGTTCTCATCGGGCGGTCGGTGGCATCGGCGACTATGCGGCGGCCCGCACGAAGAACGAGTTCACGTCGCGCGAGCCGTCGTAGCGGTAGCCCAGCGGTTCGATCGCCGTCCGCAGACGATCGATCCCCAAGTGGCCGTGCTCGACGCAGATCAGCTTCGGCAGCACCGGGCAACCCACCATGCCCGCCACGACGTCGAGTTCGGCGCCCTCGACATCGAGCACGAACAGGTCGACCCGGGTCAGCCGGCGGTCCTCGACGAGCCTCCGCCACGTGGTCGTCCGGACTGTGTAGGGCCGTTCCCTCCAGCCGGAGGCCCGGATCTCGCGCAGGTGTTCCGGGTGATGTCGCAGCGACCCGTTGGTGCACAGGTTGCCGAACCGCGGGTGCACGACAGCCGTGAACGTGGCCTCGCCCTCCGCGTTCGAGAGGGCCGCGTGCACGTTGACGGACGCCGGACGGTTGGCCGACAACTTCTTGAAGATGGGGGGCGACGGCTCGACGTTCACGCCCGCCCAGCCCAGCGTCTCCTCGAAGAATTTGCACGTCGACTCGGTGACGCCGTCGAATGCACCGCACTCCACGAACACGCCGTCGCGGGGGTCCGTGGGGAAGTAACGCTCGTGCAGCACCTGGTCGAGCGGCGGGTCGAACTGGCCGTAGTAGCGGTAGTCGCCCACCTGCCGCCCCTTCGGCTGCGGCAGGCCCTCGTGCCAGCCCAATGCGTTTCTCAGCGTGGTGAGCAATTTCTTCATGGGAGTCGTTCTCGGGGCCGGGATGCCGCCTCGTTCAGCACGTCGAGCCAGCGGACAGCCGCATCCCGCCAGGTGTACTGCTGCATGATGCGGAAGGCCTGCTGCTGGGCGGCCACGAAGCCGGTGCGATCGGACTCGATGCGGTCCACGATCGGCGCCAGCGACGCCGGGTCTGCCGGGTCGAGATAGGGCATGGCGGTGCCGAAGCCGGCGAATTGTTCCTGCAGCGCGGGGATCGCCGACACGACGGCCGGGCAGCCGCAGTGCAGCGCCTCCATCGCCGGGAAGGAGCCCTGCTCGTAGAGCGAAGGCACGACCGTGGCGAAGGCATGGTGGTAGAGCGACTGCAACTGCTCGCGTGACACCTTTCCCAGCACGATCACATCGTCGGCGACCCCCAGACGGCCCATCAGTTGCCGCAGAGGCGCGGGACAGTGCCTGATTCCCGTGAACACCACCTTCCAGCGGTTGCCGTCGCGGCGCTTGAGCAGTGCCAGCGCCTCGATCAGCCACGCGTGGTTCTTGTAGGGACGGAAACTCGCCGGATAGAAGAGATAGGGCAGAGTGACGCCGGCGGGGAGCGGTGTCTCGTGCGACACGTTCGCATCGCCTTGCAGGTCAGAGGGCACCGCCGGCGGTATGACACGCAGCTTGTCCGGAGGCAGGTGCAGCGTTCCGATCAGGTCGTTGTCGCGGATGAAATTCGACATGCAGGCCACGAGGCGGGCCGCGGCCGCGACCCGGGCAACTCGCCGTTTGAGGATCTTCAGCCGCGACGGACGCACCATGTCGGGGAAGTGGTAGGTCACGAGGTCGTGGATCGCCACCACGGTGGGCCGGCTGAATTCCTGGTCGAGGCTGACGTAGGGCAGCAGCCAGACGTCGCACGTGGCGATGATCTGCTGCCGCTCCGTGTCCCGGCCGGATTCCAGCCAACGCTGCCCGAAGGCCAGGGCCGTGTCGCAAAACTGCCGCAGCGGCTGATGGTCGTCCGGGGCCCCCAGGCCCTTGCGCAGCCCCCGCAGCGCCTTGAAGACCAGCTTGCCCGGACCGCGCAGCGGCGTTTCGGCCACCACGTCGACGCGGCCGCGCCCGGCTCGCACCGCGGGCTCCAGTGCGGCAAGATTGTCGGGGTGGGCCTTGAGCGTGAGGTGACAGTCGGGGGCAGCCGCGATCAAGCCGCGCACGAGATTGTCGACGAAGACGCCGATGCCTTCGCTAGGCTCGAGCGTGAAACCGTAGTCGCACCAGATCCCGATTCTCACGAAGCGCCTCGCCGCCCGTCCTTTGCCGCTGATCTGGGGTCGCGGAGCCCGAAATCCATGCGACGCCTCAGGCTGCCCGGCGCTGCAGACCCGGGGCCACCGCCCGACCCTTCACCGCCGCCACAAGGCTGTCGCAGACGTAATCGACATCGGCTTCGCTGAGCAGCGTGTGGGTGGGCAGCATGATGCCGTCGCTACCCAGGCGGTCGGTGACGGGCAGGATCGTTTCGCGCCGCTCGTGATTTCCACGGTACGGTGGCAGCGTATGGATCGGCACGAACATCGGCCGCGTTTCGATGCCCGCCGCATCGAGCTGCCGTGCCAGTTCGTCGCGGGGTACGCCGCAGGCCGCCGCATCGATGAGCACGGCGAACATCCAGGGGGATGTCGTGGCCCAGTCCGCGTCGTCCCGCACCTCCACGCCGCGGATGCCCCGCAGACGAGATTCGTACTGGTCGACGACGTGGCGACGCCTGTCGAGAATCTGGCCGCGGCGATCCATCTGACCGCAGAGGATGGCGGCCGCCACGTTGGTCATCCGGTAGTTGAAACCGATGATCGGGAAGTAGTAGCGCTGCCGGGGATCCATGCCCTGCCCGCGCAGCATCCGCATGCGCTGTTCGAGGGCCGGGTCCTGGAACGTGACCGCGCCCCCCTCGCCGCTGGTCAGCACCTTGTTGCCGTAGAAGGAGAAGGTGGCGATGCGGCCCAGGCTGCCGACGCGACGACCGCGGTAGGTGGCGAAGGTGGCTTCGGCCGCGTCCTCGACGACCCACAGGCCGTGCATGCCGGCGATTTCCAGGATCGGGTCCATGTCGGCCGGATGGCCCAGGAGGTGCACCGGGATGATGCCCTTGGTGCGCGGAGTGATGGCGTCCTCGATGCGCGCCGGGTCGATGCACCAGGTGAGGGGGTCGACGTCGACGAACACCGGCTCGGCCCCGCAGTAGCGGACGGCGTTGGCGGTGGCGATATAGGTCATCGAGGGCACGATCACTTCGTCGCCGGGGCCGACGTTGAGAGTGGCCAGCGCGAGATGGATCGCGGTCGTGCCGTTGGACACCGCCAGGGCGTGTTGGCAGTCGCAGGCTGCGGCGAACTCGCGTTCAAAACGCCGCAGGAACTCACCGTTCGAGGAGATCCACGTGCTGCGGACCGCCTCCACGACGTTGGCCTCCTCCAACTCGGAGAGGTCGGGTTCGGCGATGGCGATGCGATGCTTCTTCATGCGGCGGATTCCTTCTCCAGCCGGTTCAGTTCGGCAAACCCGAGGAATTCCCGGTCGTTGAGCGGTTCGAGCCGATAGCCGAGCGCTGCGTAGAGGCGGATGGCGGCGGCGTTATCCCGATAGACTTTGAGCCGCACACGGACCGCGCCCCGGCCGCGGGCCACGTCGTGCAGGTGTTCCATCATGCTGCGGGCCACGCCCCGGCCGCGGGCCGCGGGATGGACGGCGATGCCCAGGCTCGGCACCTCATAGCCTTCGGACCAGCCCCGAAGCAGCCCGTAGGCGATGACCTGCCGGTCCTCGATGGCGACCCAGTACTCGTCGCGCGGGCCGCCGGCGGGACGACAGAGCGACTCGAGAGTGTGGCGGTCGAAGGCGTGCGGGTGGAAGGCCCTGGCCTCGCCGCTGGCGACGAGCGTGGCCAGCATGTCAACGAGTCCGCCGACGTCACCTTCGGCGAGCGGGCGGTACGTAAGCCGGGCCGCGCGGCCTGACGGCTCGAAGGTGTCGAAGACGGTGTCCGATGCCATGGGATGCGGCCCACCGGGCCGGCTCTGGGGGTTGGGGACGGTAGCAGGCCGCCCCGGGCACCGAAATGGCATTTTCCCGGCGGCGGGACCCCGGGATAACGGGCGGGAATGCGGCGGCCGTGCTTACGGAGCCGGTCGCAGTTCCACGGCCCAGTCCCCCGCGTTGTCGTGGAGTTCGCCCGGTGCCTCGTTGAGCTTGAGATACAGGGGCCCGTCTGTTTCCGCCGCAAACGCCCCGCTCGCACCAGCGGCCAGAATCACGAACCGCGGCCGTGCGGTCGGGTCGTCGGCGGCCACCCACTGCGCCGCCAGCAAGCGGCCGACCGGCCTGCCCCGATACCAGTGCAGCGAGATGCCGTCGGGACCACTCTCGAGGACCGTTTCGCCCGCCGGAGCGCCGTCGACCACGAGGCGGCCCACCGTCACCTGCCCCCGGCCGGTGATCTCATAGCGGCTGCCGCGGATGAGCGCCGCCCCCGTGTTCTGCCAGCCGCGGGTGGAAAGCACTTTGAGCTGCCGTGCCGCATGCAGCGGTGTTCCCGACGACCAGTCGACCGCGGACCTGGCGAAGTCGTATCCGTAGTCGATGTCGTCGGTGAAGGCGTCGAAATCTCGGGCTGCGCGGGCCGCGTCCCAGCCGGGCGACGCCGCCAGACGGTCGTTGAGGGCCGCGTCGAGCACGCCGCGTTCGACGGTCGCGAACCGCGCTGCGTGCTCCGGATGGCGCGCCAGCAGGGCCACGGCCGCCCAACTCGACGCATAGGCGGCGATCTCGTGGTGTTTTCCCGACGGCGTCGCCAGCACGTCGGTCAGACCCGGCACGCAGCCTTGCCGGCGAAGTTCACGAATCTTCTCGATCCGCCCCAACTGCTCGACGTCGGCGGCACGACGGGGCAGCGGAGTCGATTCGAAGTCGATTCCGTCGCCCGCATCCGTGCGGATCCTGTGCGTCGCCAGATACTCGGCAATGCCCTCCGTATACCAGGCGGGTGCACCGAGGTTGCGCACGGTAATCGTGAAGGCGTGCACGCCCTCGTGGAGCAGGAGGTGCCTGCGGTAGGCGGGGTTCGACTGATCCATCATCCAGAACCGGTTTCGGTCGCAGTAACCGTTCGCAAAGTCGGGAATGCCGTCCGGAAGCAGGCCGGCGGCACGGATGCGTTCGCGGTCGACGACCAGACAGCCGAACACCCGCCAGGCCGCGATCGTCTCGGGATCGATGCCGTAGTGGGCGCACCAGACGTCGCAGGCCTGGTCGAAGATCCGAGGCAGTTCGGTCACACCGTCGCCTTCCCGCGGTGGTCGATCGGTGGCGAGCGACAGGTGCCGCCCCTCGAGGACGCGCAGATCCGCCCGCTGGGCCAGCGCCACGAGCGGCGCGACCGAAACCTGCTCGGCGCAGGCGACGCTGACGGCCAGCGCCGCCGCCAGAAGGCTTGCCAGGCAGGGCAGAGTGCTTCTCATTCCTCCCAGTTCACCCAGACCGCGGCACTCCGGCAAGCCGGCGTGTCGCGGGCATCACGATTCCTCGGCGATACGGAAAATTTCGATTCGCAGGCATGCGGGGCGGCTGCTACAAGTCCCGCCTGATCCAGGAGGGCGAAGGACGTGTTGCAGGCACGCCGACGACACGACGTGTTCGCAGCGGCTGCTGTGATTGCGGCCACGTCGCTGGTCATGGGCGCGACCGCGCGGGGTGACACGCCGACCGCCGGCGTATCGCCAGCCAGTGCCGCGCCTGGCGTCCCCTACTGGCAGGCAACTGCCATGCCGACCACCGTGATCCAGGGCGGCCCCATTCCTCCCGGCTGGCAGCCACAGGCGATGGCCTATCAGGGCATCGGGCCGGATGGCCGGCCCATGACGATGTATTTTGCTCCCACGTACGTGTTCACGTACCAGTCGGGGCCGCCCGTCCCCGGAATGCCTCCGGTCGGCCGCCCTCAAGTCTGGGGCGCGCCGCCTGCCGCCGACGGTGGCTGGAACTACCGCACGAGCGGTGCTCAACCCGTGCCGGTGACACTGCCGCCGCCGCCCCGCTCCCAGCCGCCGCTGTGAACAGCCGCATCAGCCGCCCCTCGCATGCGCGCGAATCCGGAACCTCTCACGTCTGGAGCACGCCCCGGCTGCGGGCCGCTCACCGATCGGGTAGACCAGAGGTGGGATGGCCGCCGGCCGCCGGGCCGCCAATGACCGCAGGATTTTGCCGATGGGGATGCTGATCGACGGATTCAAGGCACTGCTGCGGCTGGCTGTTTTTCTGGCGGCCGTCCTCGCGGTGTACGTGGGCGTGCAGGCACTGCGGCTCCACGTCCTGCCGCTCGTTCGTGCCGGTGCCGACACGATGGCGAATCTGCGCGAGCAGGCGGCGGAGGCGGCCCGCGAAATCGACGGCTTTGCCGTCGCGCTGCCCGATCTCGAGCGGGAAGTTCAGGCGTTGGAAACGTCGTGGCCCCCCTGGTACGAGCCCGTGGCCCGCTGGCAGCACGGCTGGAAACTGGACATGGCCCGCAAGGCGTTGGCGGCACAGGACCGGCTGCGGGCCGAGGCGCTCGCGAAGCGGGCGGTGTTACAGCAGCGGATCGCGGAGTTGGGGCAGACCTGGCCGCAGCGGGCGCGTGAGTTTCTGCTTCGGCACGGGCCGCCCGGCGTGGCCGTGGCCCTGGGCGTATTGGTGCTGCCGCTGGTGCTGCGTACGGTCCGCTACTTCGCGATCGCCCCCCTTGTGTCGCTGGCCGCACCGATCCGCCTGGCACCGCCCGGTTCAGGAACGCTGCATTGCGACGCGGCCGTACGCCGGTTGGAGGTGCACCTCGGGCCCGGCGAGCGGATGCTGATCCGGTCGTCATGGCTCAAGGAATACGACGCGGCCGCGGCCAGCAAACGGACACAGTTGCTGTGGCGCTGGGACGCGCCGCTGGTCAGTTACGCGGCCCGGCTTGTGGAGCTGACGCGGGTCGAGGCCGGGCCGACGGGCGCCCGTGTGTCGCTGTGGGGTGGCACCGATCCCGACTGCCACATCGCCAGTCTTTCGCTCGCCGAGCATCCAGGCCTGGTGTTTCATCCGCGCAACCTGGTGGCCCTCGTGGAACGACCGGGTGAGTTACGGCTCCTGCGCCGCTGGCGATTGGGAAGCCTGCAGGCGTGGTGCACGCTGCAACTGCGGTTCATCCTCGTCGAGGGGTCGGGGACCGTCGTGCTCTGGAGTCCGGGTGGCATCGAGCCGGCGCGGCCCGCCGGTGACCGCAGGGGCGTGTCGCAGGAATCGGTGGCGGGATTCGATGCACGCTTGGCCTACTCCGTCCGCCGCAACGAGACGTTCTGGCCCTACCTGCGCGGCCGCGAACCATTGTTCGACGATGTGTTCCAGGGAGACTGCTGCTACCTGGTATCGGTGGCCTCGGCTGCTGGCACGGGCCGGACGGGCGCCCAGCGGTACTGGGCGGCGTTCTGGGAGGTGGTGGGAAAGATCCTCGGCTTCTGATCGGCCAACAGGCCGCGACCTGCCCCGGGGCAGGCAGTTCGCTTCAGCGCACGAAAAAACCGGGCCCTCCTTGCGGAAGGCCCGGTCGCTTTCGTCTCGATCGACCCGCGGAGATCCGCGGGGCGAGATCAGGTCGCCTTCTTCTCGGGGGCAGCCGGAGCAGCCGGAGCGGCCTCGGTCGGCACGCCCTCGGAGATCACGCCAGCACCGCCGCAGTCACCACCGGCGCAACCACCGGCCTCGCCACAGGCCGAGCAACCCTCGGCGGCACCACACTCACCACAGTCGCCGCACTCGGCAGCGGCAGCCTCGCCGTGGCAACGGCGATGACGGTGCAGGAGGCCACCGTGGCAGCGTTCCTTCTTGGCAGCGTGCACGCGGGCCAGCAGGCCACCGTGGCACTTGCGGCCGCCGTGGCAGCCGTGACCAGCGACAACACCCGAGTCACCACCGACGAGGGCGATGGCCACGAGCGCGAAGAACATCGCGAGAGCAAGACCGAAAAACCGCTTCATCACTGACCTCCAGTTGAGGAACGGAACGCACCGCGCGTCCGTGAAGCCGTCACGAATTGAACCCCGATCCGGGACGGCTACCGGACCGCAGCAAACATGTTTCGAGCACGCGCCCAGACGGAAAGAGCCTGCATCCCGCAGACACGCCAGCCGTTCGACGCTGTCGATTGGCTAGAGTATTCTGCCTGGGCAAACTAGGGGCAAAGGGTAGCAGGCGGCGTTTCTGTGTCAACAAACCGGCGTTTTTCTGGATGTTTGTGCCGATTCTGACGAATTTGCGGCCATTGAGGGGTGTTTTTCGTACGACCTGGCGCAGGCCATCCCTGTCATGCCCAGATCGGGAGAATGACGGGTCCCGTCCCTGAAGAAACGCGGAATCCGAGGTCTCGCGGCCCGGTCTGGCTGGTGTCGGGCCCGGGCGGGGAGCCAGTCGCGGCCTCCGCGGCCATCATCCGCATGACGCGGCGGGCTTGTCCCCCGGCAGGAACACCCTCAGGCCGCCACCCTCGGGCAGGTGGCGCGATTGTCGGCAGTCGGCTGACTATTGACGCTGGGCGGGGGCCTGTTCCCCACGGGCCGTGCGCTGCCCGGCCGACTTCGGGGCGGCCTCCTGCTTGGCCCGCTTCTCGAGTTCGGCCGCCACCATTTCCTGTTTGGCGATCATGTCCTCGGGATCCTCGAAGTTCAGTAGCAGGGGCGGCATGTCGTCGAACACCCGCATCGCCATGCCCACGACCCGCCAGCCCTCGGGATCGAGTCGCACGACCCAGACCACGTTCTCGCTGGTCTTGAAGCCGTCGGCGTCCACGTCGGCCCACGTGGTGCCCACATGCACGAGGTCGTTCGTGTCGCTCACCATTTCGCATGCCCGGACGGAGTAGGTCGCCGTGTCCCGCACCGGGGGCGCCACCGAGATTCCCATCTCCTCGGTCTTCGTGCGGGCCAACCGCGTGAGCATGCCGCGGGCGGTATTCTCGTCGCCCTTCTTGATCGCCTCCAGGAATGCCACGACCACCCCCTTGGCCGGCTCCGTCCCAGCCGAACCCGCCGACTGTGACGAGCATCCTGGCAGAGCGGGGGCTGTCACGCAGGCGAACAGCACGACGGCACAGGAAACGATGCGGTGCGGCGAGGGGAACGTGGGAGCGGCCTCTGGTGAGGACATGCTGGCGGATCTCCGGGAGGGAACGGTCGTGTGCGGGGGCGGAAAACTGACGGCCTGAGCCGACGACGTCAAGACGAGTGGATCGGCCAGGGCATGCCTGCCTGCTATGCTTCGGACATGCGGGTGGTTCGCCCGCACGTTTCGTTTCAGGGCAGGGTGTTGCGTGCCATGAATCGGCAGTTTTGGCTTGGGCGGCAAGGCAGGCAGGGTGGGAGATCGTGGAGGGTCGCCGTCTGCGCCATCGCGGCGGTGCTGCCCTGCCTGGCCAGCGCCGGCCAGCGGCCGAAGCAGGGGCCGGTGCGCCGGGCGGCGCGGCCCGCCGGCGGCTGGGACAAGGTCACCACCGGTACGTTCTTCGACGACGCCTTCGGGTCGCTACAGGGCAGCCGGCCGGCGTTTTCAGCCGCGAGTCGGGCGGCCGCCGATTCGCCGTCCAAGCCCCAGGCTGCGGCGGCCTCGACCGACGGGTTCAAGTGGTCGTCCCTCGTCTCGGAGGGAACGCTCACTGACGAGATCAAGGACCTGAAGGCCGTCCTCGCCGCGGCGACGGCGCGGCCCTCCGATTTCAAGGGTGGCGGCTACGACCGGGCCCGAGAGGGATTTAGCGTCGCTGCGTTGGCCTTCGGGGTGATCGCGGAATACGACCAGGACGTTCGTTGGAAGAAGGACGCGGCGACGGCGCGAGACCTGTTCGCCCGCGTGGGATTCAACTGCAAGGTGGGAACCGACCAGTCGTTGGCCGAGTCCAAGCTTCGCGTCGCTGACCTGGAGGCGATGCTGGAGGGCGGCAGCCCGCAGGGGAAGCCCGACCGGGACGAGGATTTTCGCTGGAGCCAGGTTGCCGGCCGGCCGGCGCTGATGACCCGTCTGGAGGCGGCCGATGACGCCGTGGCGGCGGCCGTCGCCGAGAAGGAGGGCTTCGTCAAGCAGGTCGAGCGTCTGCTGCACGACGCCGAGATCGTGGCGGCGATTGCCGAGACGATCCAGCGACCCGATTTCGAGTATCACGACGACGACACCTACCGGGGCTACGCCGCAGCGATGCGGGATGCGGCGCTCAAGGTGCGCGAGGCCTGCCAGCGCAAGGATTACGACGCGGCCCGGGCGGCGGCCGGCGAACTGAAGAAATCCTGCGATGCTTGCCACGGCGAGTACCGCAGCTGATCGAAGAGGCCGACGCCCTCGGCAGCGGTGACTGCAGCGTCAGCCGATTCTGTCCGGCATGCGAACCAGTCAGGCGCGGTTCGGAGCCGACAGCGGCTGCAGCGGGATCAGTTCCGCGAGGCCGGCCTCGGCCATCTCCTTGCCGGTCACGTAGCGGTGAGTGCGGATCCACTGGCCGATAAGGTCCTCGGAACGGCCGAACAACTGGCCGAG
>Ga0315900_10011301_pt1 | contig 11063 bp, 17 predicted proteins | sample LakEriMetagenome_FD_203521 | JGI IMG/M metagenome (GOLD analysis project Ga0315900, IMG submission 203521) | Freshwater fungal communities from buoy surface, Lake Erie, Ohio, United States - Buoy 12 MA114 | ecosystem: Environmental > Aquatic > Freshwater > Lake > Lake biofilm | place: USA: Lake...
GCGGAGAGGCTACCGCGGTCACCGTGCAGATTCAGAACGGTGCCGTGACGACGCCTGAGTACGTCGTCCACTTTCCCATTCCCATGACGCAGGCGTGGGACAATGTGACGTATACCTGCAGCTGCATGCTGCTGTTCGACTCTTCCGCCGCTGTCGATCGTTGGTGCGCGCGGCATGCGATCCCGCGCGGCGACGTGCAACCGCTCTCGAACGTCTGGGCATTCGCTCGGGCGTGGTACGGTCGTCATCTTGATCCGGACTGGACGAAATGGACGACGGAGGAAGCCCGTGCGCTCTTCGCGCGATTTGGCCTGACGGGTCCCACGTGGGCGTTGCCCGTGACTACCGAGCGATTCTGAGGTCCTTTGAACACCGTAGACTTCGCCGAACGGGTCGCTGCTGCCGACGGGGCTGGGACGGATGGAGACTGGCTTACTGCGTTCGCCTATCGCATTCTTGGAAGGCCCCGCGGCAGAACGTGGCGTTCGGCAGGTACTCTCGTGAAGGAGGTGAGATCACAATGTCGAGTTTCGTCGTATTAACCGTGGTACTTTGCAGCCTCATATTGGCGCCAATCGCACTCGTGCGCGGTGGGCGCTGGACCCGTGTGGACTATCGCAGGTGGGCAATTGGCGTAGTCGGGCTCTACTGCGTCGCCGTGGCGCTTCTCCTCACCCGATTCGGTCGCGGCTAGGTGAAGCGGGGTTCGCACAGCGTTCTCCCTGCACTGAGCCGGAGTGGCACCGAGTGACCACGACGGTACGGACCCCGTGACCGGCGTCGCGGCTTCCGCCCTCCTCGATCGCGCGAGGACCCTTGAGTTGCCCGCCGCGCTATGCTCACGGCACCTCAGTGATGGCGCGCTCGCCGTGGGATCTTTCCCGCCATTGTGGCGCAGGCGAAAGCCGAGACTAGAGAAGTTGAGACCGATCGGCGCCGCCCAGATTGGGTGCGCTTCGCCCTTGCGGCGGGCCCGCGCCGCGAGGCGGCGCAGTCTTGGGATTACCTGCGCTCAGCCGGCGTCGTGATCGGAGCGCTCGCACCGCTTCCCCCGCGCTTGATCGATCCAATCCCAGGGCTGGCGGGCGCAGCGTGGTTCTTTGGCTGAACGGTCGCGTGCTCCAACGCGATCCGCTGGCTCGACTGGCCTCCCGCGTGGGCGGGTTTCCCGGGCGGCTAGATCCTGCCGAACGTCACGCTGCTGTCGACGGGGCGTGCAGCGGTACGCGACTGGCTCTCTTCGTTCGCCAGTCGCATTGTTAAGAGGCCCCGCGACAGAGCTCAGCGTTAGACGAGGACAAACTATGCCGAGTAAACTTCCAAGATTGTCTGCCATTCTGAGCGTTGTCCTTTTGTTCGCCGCCTCTACCCGTGCCGCGGCGCAGGCCATCCGGCTGTTGCCGCAACCGATCCTCACCATCGGCGCGGAAGATCGCGGCGAGCCTTATATGCTCGAACGTGTCAACGGCGCCGTTCGCCTGTCTGACGGCACCATTTTCGTGGGAAATAGCGGTACGGGAGAGCTTCGGGTGTTCGATGCTCGAGGGACGTACGTGAAGAGCGCGAGCCGGGCCGGTACCGGACCGGGCGAGTTCGAGCAGGGCAGTCCAATTCGCCCCTTCCGCCTTGGAGAATCCGCGGTAATTGCCGATGCGGGTTCACTCGGCCGCGTGAACCGATATGACGTGCGTGGAAACAAGCGTCCGCAGTTCGTCTTGCACTCGCAGCCGCAGTCCGCGCTTTCCATCATTGAAGGCGCCTATCGCAATGCCATCCTCGCTCGCGTCACCGCTGACGCAAGGCTGAGCGGCGCGCCGGGTCAGCGCATCGCTCCCCGATTTCGCTACTCACTCTACGACTCGTCCGGCGCGCAGACACATCCGTTGTTCGAGCTGCCCACCGCGGAGCGCGTTGTGCACACATACGGGGGGCGCACGCGTTATCCGTGGCTGCCGTTCTCGGCGAATCCCGTGATCGCTATAGGCGCCGGAAGAGTCTTCCTGATCAGGGCAGGCGCCCCGACCATCGAGATGTGGTCGCTGGACGGAAAGTCACTGGGGCAGATCTCCTGGAACCCAACGCGAGTGCGGGTCAAAGATGTCTGGTCGCAATGGCGTGCTGCGGAGCTCGCGACCATTACGCGTCAGGTCGACAGGGAATTCTACACGAATTTCTGGAATGACCATCTTCCACTTCCGGAGTTCGTGCCCGTCGCCGAGCAGCTGCATGTTGATCCGCTTGGGCGCCTGTGGGTGATTCGGCCGAGCATGCCTTGGGAGCGTTCCGCGCAGTGCGAGGTACTCGATCAGGCAGGAAAAATCGTGGCACGGCTGAAGCTGCCTGAGCGGTTCACGGTCTTTCAGGTGGGAAGCGATTTCGTACTCGGCAAGGGACGGGACGCGGATGATGTGGAGCAGGTGCAGCTCTACCGCCTCGAACCCGCCGCACGTTCGAACTGACATCAGTGAATGCGTCTAACGGTGCGCTGCTGCAGGCGGGGCCATTTCAGTAGGCGGCGTGCGCGCTGCGCGCGATCGCCGCATCTTATCACAACTGCCCCGTTGCAGAGCGTGGGCGTTCGGCACGTGCTCTCCGTCTACGCAGTGGTCACCGGGTACCCAGAATCAGTGTTCCGAGTCATCGCTCGACTCACTTTTGATGCCGCCGTAGTCGCCGCGGCGCTCTTCGTGGCAGCGGGCACGGTAGCGTGGCCGCGGGCGTGGATGCTGCTCGCGGTGCTTTGTGTCGTCAGACTCGGCGGTACGTGGGCGGTCTATCGGGTGCATCCCGACGTTCTGAGAGAGCGTGCGAGCCTTCCCGTACATAGCGAGCAGTCTGCAAGGGATCGCGCCCTTGTTCTCGGTGTGCTGGCGTCAGGTTTCGTGGGCGTGCCGCTACTGGCCGGGCTCGATGTGTGGCGTTGGCATCTCACCGAGGCCCCAGCGCGCGTCATCGCGGTGTTCGGGCTAGTTGCCTTTGCACTCGGGTGGGCACTCAAGAATGTTGCGCTGCGCGCAAATGCGTTTGCCGTCACGGAAGTCCGATTGCAACCCGAGCGTGGCCAAACTGTCGCCGACGTCGGTCCGTATCAGTTCGTGCGACATCCGTTCTACGCCGCGGATCCGCTGATCCTAATCGGTTCCGGATTGTGGCTGGGCTCCTACGTAGCAGCGGCGGCGGCGATCATTCCCCTGATCCTCATCGTGCTTCGCCTCACCCGAGAGGAGCAGGTGCTGCGGCGCGAGCTACCCGGTTACGCGGCCTACATGACGCGGGTCCGCTTTCGACTGGTGCCGGGCCTGTGGTAGCGAGAGCACCTTGAAAAGTGCGGCGCCGTGCCGAACGGATCGCTGCTGCCGACGTGGCTGTTTCAAGGACGGCGACTGGCTCACTGCGTTCGCCTGTCGCATTGTTATCAGGCAACGCGGCAGAACTTGGCGTTAGACACCCCGACCGGCTCTCCCGCGTGCGCGAGTGTGTATCACCCCTCTAGAGCGAGGAGGCTGTGCAATTGTCGTCGCCCCTTATACGGTTTGCTGTTGTGCTGTTGGCCCTGCCGCCCGTCGCGCTGCAGGCCCAATCGAAGACCACGTACGACCGCGCGATTCTGGGTGGGACGGTGATGGACCCGGCCACTGGATTGAACGCCGTCCGAAATCTCGGCATCCAAGCGGGGCGTATCGCCGCCGTCACGACGGACGCCATCCGTGGTCGGGACACGATTGCGGCGCGGGGGCTCGTGGTGGCCCCTGGCTTCATCGACGTCCACGCCCACGGGCAGACGGCAGAGACCTATCGCTTCCAAGCGCTTGACGGCGTCACCTCGTCGTTCGAACTCGAACTCGGCACTGCTGATGTCGCGGCATGGTACGCGGCGCGCGCGGCTGGACAACGCATCAACTACGGCGTCAGCATCGGCCACATCAAAGTCCGCATGGCGGCGCTGCGAGACTCCGGAATGGTCATGCCGGTCGGTCCCGGTGCCTACCAAGTCGCCACCGCCGCCGACGTAGGGGAGATCACGCGACGTCTGCAGGCAGGACTCGACGCCGGCGCCGTGAGTGTGGGTGCTGGCTTCACCTACACCCCGGCCGCGACCCATGACGAACTGCTTGCGGTGTTTCGGGTGGCAGCGCGATCAAAAGCGCCCGTACACGTGCATATCCGTAATGGCGAAGCCGGCCTGACGGAGGCGCTGGATTTGGCGCGTGCCTCTGGTGCCCCGCTCCATGTGGTCCACATCAATAGCGCTGGTAACGCCGCCACGCCGGCGATGCTCGCCATGATTACCGAGGCGCGGCGGACGGGGATGGATGTGTCCACGGAGGCATATCCGTACACGGCGGGGATGACCGAGATTCAGTCCGCGACCGTCCAAGACTTGTACCGGACTGCCACGGATTCGACGCTGGCCGAAATCGAGTGGCCTCGTACCGGCGAGCGCATGAATCGCGAGCGATTCATGAAATACAGTGCGGTCGGAGGCCCCGTGGTCCTGTACAGGAACACCGAACCGATGGTGACCGCGGCGATCGCGAGCCCGTTGGCGATGATCGGAAGCGACGCCTACTGGCAAGACGGCACCGGCCATCCGCGAACGACCGGCACCTTCTCGCGCGTGCTCGGCCGCTACGCACGCGAGCAGCATGCGCTCTCCCTGATGGAGGCGTTGCGGAAGATGACGTTCATGCCCGCGCAAAGACTGGAGGCTCGCGTACCGGCCATGCGCCGGAAGGGGCGTCTCGCACCGGGTGCCGACGCGGATATCACGATCTTCGACCCTGCGACGGTGCGTGACCAGTCGACCTACCGCGAACCCACACTCCCTCCCGTGGGGATCGCGTACGTGCTGGTGAATGGTGTTCCCGTCGTCGCGCGCGGGCAGGCGGTGGAGGGCGTGACGCCGGGCCGTGCCATTCGCGCACCGCACGGCCGACAATAAGTGGCATGGGTGACTAACGAAACGTTGCTGCTGGCAGCGCTTTGCGGTGTGCGGCAGGCGGTCGCCGTGCTGGCGCACGTCGCCCGTCCGGCCGCACGTTGTATGATGCGCTGCAGCAGAACGTAAGGCGTTAGGAGGATAAACATGACGAGGCTCATGGCTCCTCGATGGCTGGTCTCGGTCGTCGGACTCGGTCTTCTCGCCGGCTGCGCATCGGTACAGAGTGTGCCGCCCGCAGCTCGGTCCGATTTGGCTTCCACGGGGAAACTGCGTGTCGGCCTCATCCTCTCCAATCAGGTTTTGGTCACGAGAGACCCTCAGACTGGCGAGTTGCGCGGCGTCACCATAGCCCTCGGCAAGGCCCTCGCGAAACGCCTTGGGGTTCCCTTTGAGCCCGTGGGGTATCCCAATCCGGCCGCCTTGGTGCAAAGCTTCGGCCGCAACGAATGGGATATTGCTTTCCTGGCATTCGACCCAGCCCGGGCCCGGGATGTTGAGTTCTCGCCGCCCTACATGGTGGTTGATAACACCTATCTTGTCCCGTCCGGCTCGAAGGTGGAGAGCGTCGAAGCCGTCGACCAGCGCGGCGTCAGGATCGCCGTCCCGGAGCGGAGCGCACCAGACCTCTTCCTCTCGCGATATCTGAAGGCCGCGGAGATCGTTCGCGTGCCCGGAGGAGCCGACGCGGCCATCGAAGTCCTCCGCTCCGGGCGCGCCGATGCCTACGCGGAGAACGCCCACATGCTCAGCCTGTATTCCGGCAGGCTTCCTGGTTCGCGTGTACTTCAGGGACGCTATACGGTGATTCAACACGCCATCGCGACTCCCAAAGGCAGGTCTGCAGCAGCGGAGTTTGTGAAGGAGTTCGTCGACCAATCCAAACGCGACGGTACGGTTCGAGATGCCATCGCGCAGGCTGGCTTGCGGCGTACGGATGTGGCACCTTCAGCACTCGCCAAATGACCTCCTAACTTCAGGCTCGACCCGACGGGCGAGACGCCCGCGGGTCAGCCTGAGCGCTAGATGTCTGTAACGGGCGCCGACTTGCCCGCGGGATCGGCAGGCGCCATTCTTACTGGTAAGACACTTTAAGGAGCCAGTATGTTCGATACCGCGACCACGACCTTGTCCTCGAAAGGGCAGGTCGTCATCCCCGAAGCCATTCGCGAACGCCTCGGTCTGAAGACGGGTGCCCAGTTCGTGGTCGTGGCGGATCGCGACGTCGTCATTCTGAAGGTGCTGGAGCCGCCGGCCCTGTCGGAGTTCGCGGCGCTGACGGCGCAGGCGCGCCGCGCGGCGAAAGCCGCTGGTCTCAAGTCGGCCGATGTGCCGCGGGCGATCAAAAAGGTGCGACGCGCCAAGTGAAGGTCGTGCTGGACACCAACGTCTTGGTGTCAGGGCTGCTCTTTGGTGGCGTGCCAGGCCGCATTCTGACGGCCTGGAGTACGGGTGCCATCCGCCTCGTCATCTCGCCGCCGATACTGGAAGAATACCGTCGGGTTGGGCTCGCGCTGAGCAAAGGGCGTGAGCCGCTCGTGGGGGACGCTCGAGGCGCTGCTCGCGATGCTGACGGTGCACGCCCTGCTGGTGGATGCCCCACCGCTCGATGAGCGCGTGAGCGAGGATCCCGATGATGAGATGTTCCTGGCGGCGGCGCTCGCCGCGAACGCACGCCTCATCGTATCGGGCGATAAGCATCTGCTGCGGGTATCCGGCTGGCGTGGCATCGAAGTGTTGAAGGCGCGACCGTTCGTGGACCGGTATATCGAACCGGCAGACACCTAACGGAACGTTGCTGCTGTCAACGCGAGGCGGTGTGCGGCAGGCGGTCACCGTGCTGGCGCACGTCGCCCGTCCGGCCGCACTTTGTATGATGCGCTGCAGCAGAACGTAAGGCGTTAGCGAGCATGTATCCTTGTTCCGGCACGCTGGTAAGCATCGGGTTGAGCTGCCGGTCGCGTGCTTGCGAGTAGGGTGGGAGCATTTCGCGCACAGATTTGCCCAGTCGGGGTTTAGGCGTGAATGGCTTGAGCGCTGGCGTACCCTTTTTCCCGATCATCACTGACCGTCGTGGCTTCCAGGCCCGACCCCGGAGGCGCCCTGTCCACCATGCCGCGCAGGCTGGTCGCGATCATCGTCGGCGCCGGCGTTGGGGTGGCGTTGGCGGTTACCGCCACGATCGCGGTGCGACACCTGTGGTTGGCATACGTCATCGCCGAGCCTACGAAAGCGTACTCCCTCCCGATGCTGTTCGCGCGCCTCGCGGTCGGGGCACTCTGCATGGTTGCCGCGGCGTGGGCGTCCACGCGCGTGGCGCGCGATGCCGGGACGGCCGCGCGGTGGCTTGGTGGCGTCGTCCTCGCCGGTTCGCTGTGGGTGCACCTGGTGCGCGTGTGGGCGGACTACCCCGCGTGGTATCACGTCGTGTACCTGTCGTATTTGGTACCGCTCGCGGCCATGGGCGGGCGCCTCGCATCGCGGCGCGCAAGCGGGGGCATGCGTGCGGGTGGATCGCGCGTGGTGTGATGCCATCCACGACCGAATGCCCCAAGGAGTGCCGCGCGCGGATCGACGCGATGTCGGCGGTGCCCATGTCATCCGATCCGTCGGCGCAGCGCCACGGTGTCGGGCCAAGTCGGGGGCGGGATGCTCGCTAACCGTGCGTTGCTGCTGACAGGGCCTACAACGATTGCGGCCTATTGCTCGCTGCGCTCGCTGGCCGCACCTTATTGAAGGGCCCTGCCGCAGAACGCTTGCGTCAGGCGTGCCAACATGACCAAAGGGTACTCATGCGTCGTATTGCCGTAGCTGCATTCACATTGGGCTCACTCGCGTGCGTACACCGCCGCGAGTCCGACGTCGGCCGGAATGTTGGCGGCGATTGTGCGCCGACGGCGCGTACCCCCACGAGCGTCGTCGATTCAATCGCTATGCGGAAGCTGGTTGGCGAGTTCGACTTGACTACAGTCATTACCGTTCCCGGATATCAAGAGCCCGTGCGGCGCGGCCGCTTGCGACTTGCGTTAAATGACACGACGAATCGGTTCTACTACAACACGATGCGCGGACTCGTGCGACAAGGAAATCGTCTACTCGCAGGAACGTACGTGTCGCCACCGTCTACCTGGGACACGGTAACGACAGAGGGAAGTACGCTGGTGGTGGGGTGCGACTTCCGGATGTGCTTCGATGGTTCCCCGGACTACCTCACCGTTGAACAAGTTGACGACCGAGGGTTCTCAGGCAGTTGGGCAAATGCGCAGTCCGGGAACACCAGAGCATTCGACAAGACCGGGCGCATGCTTCCAGATCCAGCGGGCGTCTTCTGTGCAAGAAGAGTGGGCGCGTAGCACGCTCGCCAAACCCAGCGCTGCTGTCAACAGCGCATTGCGGAAGCGCGCTTCGCGCGCATCTTCATGCGAGCGCTGCGGCAGAACGCTGCGCGTTCGGCACACAAAGCATGCGGGACTCAGCGTCTCGACGCCCGGGCAACACGGATTCACCGGCCGGGTACGTCTGCGGTAGCGCCCGAGATGCAGCCGCGAATGCGCTCCCGCCCCGGACCTCGTAGATTTCCCGTTCTCATCTGTCTCGAGGTCGCCATATGGCCGTAGAACTGACTGCTGTCTATCAACAGGTCCCCGAAGGATACATCGCCTTCGTCGAGGAGCTGCCGGGAGCCAACGCGCAGGGGGCCACGCTGGAGGAAGCCCGCGCCAATCTGCGGGAGGCGGTGGTGCTGGTCATGGAAGCCAATCGCGCCATGGCTGAGGAAGATCTGGCCGGCGCTGCCGTGATTCGCGAACCCCTCCGACTGAGCGCGTGAAGCGAGTAGATCTGGTGCGGCATGTCGAGGCCAATGGCGCTGAGCTGCTGCGCGAGGGCGGCAACCATTCCGTCTATGTGAATCGGCGTGCTCGTCGCACGTCGGTCATTCCGCGACACCGGGAAGTGAACGAGTACCTGGCTCGCAAGATCTGTCGCGACCTGGAGATCCCAGAGCCGTGATACCGAACAACGCGCTGCAGCTGGCAAGCGACGAAAGGTGCGCTCGCTTCGCTCGCCTTCATTTGCTCGCTTGCAGCTGAACGCGAAGCGTTCTGCAGGTACACTCACGGACTTCACGCAATGACTGATCTTGAGCGCAGCGACGACGAGTCGATTTCCGAGTACGCTGCCGCGACATTCTTCGAACGGCTCGGTGCTCACGAGCGGCACGCTGACCTCCGCTGGCACCATGTTCGCGAAGGCGCGCTTGCGGCTGGGTTCACTTGCTCCAAGCCGCCCTGCGTGGCAAACTCTCGTCATCCCTCGCTGCCGCCTGAGCAGCATCCCTGAGGCACCAGCCAAGTTTCAACTAGCCTCGGGACATTCCCGCCGAGAGGAGCTTGAGTTACAGGTATTGGCGCGTAGAACGCTTCAGCATGAACACTCCAAACGCTATCCATGCCGAGCACTGGAAGAAGAAGACGAACGCGGGCGAGAACGCCTCATCTCGAAGCCCCCCATTTCCCGTGACAGCGAAGATGGAATCGATGGGAAAGAGAAACAGTCGTAGCACTTCCCATCGTACGCCGTCGTAGGTTGCAACCCTCATAGCGAGTAAAGTGGATACCACTATGTACGCCACAGCTCCAATTGAATCTCTTGGGAGCCCGGCCGCTGACATGGCAAATACAATAGTCGAAACCAAGCCAGCGACTACGAAAAGATAGCTGGCATACGTGCCGAGATTCGACACCTCCAACACGCCAAGTGGCCAAACCAGCGGGCTCATAAGTGCAAGCAGCCCGCACGCAACAAGAAGGATCGCGGTCATCCGGCACAGAAAAAGCAGCAGGTAGAATTGGCGCAGCCTCGCTCCCTTCTGTGCCCACATATTGACAACACCGGTCTGCAAGTCATCGCTAACGATCCCCGACATTGAGGCTATTCCAAGCACCAAGGCGCCAACTACGGCCACTTGGTCGGCGATTTCGCGCGCAATTTCCGCGCGCCCGACCGCAGCAAAACCGTTTGCGACCAATGCAGCCGAAAAAAGAACGCCAAGCAGTCGAGGCGAACGACGCCAGACACCAACAATTTCAGCCAATCCGAATAGGGAGACCGAACGCCAGCTGCTCATGGGATGCCTTGCCTAACGCAGGTTCAGAGGGATGCGCGCCACTCGTTGGGGAGTCTGCTCATCACATCGGTGAGTGACTCACATTGGCTGATATCGATGCTCGTCAACCGCTCCCGATGTATGAGCCATAATTCACTCGCGGTGAGACACACCCCTGAAATGTCGTGACTGGATACAATAACCGTAGTGCCATCCTTCTCCATCGTTTTGATGCGCGTACGCAGATTGGCTCGCTGAACAGGATCCAATCCGGACTCTGGCTCATCAAGCAGCAAAAGCACCGGCAAGGGAAGCATCGAAGCCGCCAAAGACAGGCGTTGCCGCATCCCATTGCTCAGCGTTGCTATGCGCTTTGTCAATGGGAAGTCGACGCCTCCACGCACTGCGGCGTCGGCGATGCTGTCCTCCATCGCAGCAGGCGACACGCGGCCGTTAACTACTCCCGCCAGCGACACCTTTCGCAAGAAGTCGTAGCCACTCAAGGATTCTGGCAGCGAAAGCCGCTCGGGCAAAAGCCCCAGTGCGTTGCCCTCTCTGAACTTGCTTGGTGTCACTCCGTTGATCGTGATAGATCCATCAAGCGGAGCGGCAAATCCGGCCAAGATGCGCAGGAATGTCGTCTTGCCGACTCCATTCTCGCCGACGAGTGCAATTGTGCGGGGCCCCTCCACGCGCAGGCTGCATTGAAACAGGGCACGTTGGAAACGTCCGTCTCGGATCCCCACGGTGACATCGCGAACCAGAAGATCCATTACCAGTTTACCCTCCCTGGGACGGCAGCGTATCCTTCGCTCGTACGCACCATCTGAAGCAATTCGTCTTGTGAGAGGTATGTTACCTGCAAGAACCCTCCTTTGATCGCCGTGCCAGCCCCGAGCAAGCCGGCATCTCCAAGACGAAAGGTGGTCCACTGCGTTCGCTGACTGCTCAAGGGACGAAGGAGGGCGACGGACGATCCTTTAAGCGCTGCTTGAATCGCCTTTGGCAGTTCCTTAC
>Ga0315900_10011304_pt1 | contig 11062 bp, 1 predicted proteins | sample LakEriMetagenome_FD_203521 | JGI IMG/M metagenome (GOLD analysis project Ga0315900, IMG submission 203521) | Freshwater fungal communities from buoy surface, Lake Erie, Ohio, United States - Buoy 12 MA114 | ecosystem: Environmental > Aquatic > Freshwater > Lake > Lake biofilm | place: USA: Lake...
CTTTTGTTCCTCCAGTTCTTGAAGTCGTAATTTGTACGTTACCTCCTGACTCTGCTAATCTGGTTTGTATCTCTGTAAAGGAAAGCACTGCATCATCTGCACTTGGTGTAAATACATAAGGGCTTGCTGCAGTTCCACTACCTGACCAGGAACCACCACTAGTAGTAGCATTAGATATCGTTACATTACTATAATTTGTTGGAAGATCTGTTGTGTTATCTTTTGGCACAAGTTCTCTTGAATTAGCAATTGAATTTACAGTTTGACCGGCTAACTGAACTGTGTAATAATTTTTACTATCTGCTGTATTGACAAACTTCATTCTATCTAATTGATAAGATAAAATAGAATCAGTGGTGTAAATTTTACCACCAGTTCCTGAAGCATTACCAGCTGTATAACTTGAGCCAGCCCAACCATTAATTAATAATGTTTTATTATTTAATAAACTATCTATATAAATAAAGGTTAGAGCATGTGGAGTTTGTCCTAAAGTCAACGTAGAATTATCGGTCAAATACATTCTTCTAATAACCTCATTATACCCTGTACTTAAATTACCACCATTAAAATAAATATCGGCACTATCATTAATTACATTTGTTGCACCTAATTTTACGGTGCCTGCATTGATAGTTGTAAATCCTGTGTATGTGTTATTTGCTTTTAACTCAAGTGTGTCAGCACCAATTTTTGTCAAATTACCATTTCCACTAATCACACCGCTTAATCTTATTGCTCTATTTGAAACAAAAGTTACACTACCGTTACCTGATGAACTTGTATTTAAATACCTTCCCTTTTGAAAATTATAATTTTGAAGTACTTGATTTGGAGTTAACGCGTAATTACCATAAGCTGTAAACGAGCCCATTCTTCCTGTAAAATTAGTGCCGTTTTGACAACAGCCCGAATTAACTATGCCTAAAAACAAATAAGAGTTTACGCCAGGGCCGCCGTATGAAATATTCGTTTGTGAGGCAACAAGATTACCATTTATATATAATTTTTGGTGTGCTGTATCTTTATCATACACCAATGTAACATTGTACCAGGTGTTAAGAGTAAAGTCAGAGACATCAGATAAAGTATTATTTGAATAAATATGGCCCAAAAAGCGTTTATTAGTAAAGGCCAATGGTGGCATATTCCATCCACCCCCTTCAGCATCACTAGAAGCGAAAAGAATAGTTCCAGTAGATGTAGTCGGATAAACCCAAGTAGACCAGGTAATAGACTTTGATGATTCGCCTAAATTAAGTACAGATGATGCAGATTTAGCATTACTACTACTACCATTGAAAACAAAACTTCCTCCATTATCTGAATTAAAAGTAGTATTTGATAAATTAAAATTATTACTGTTACCAGAAATATCATTCCATACTGTTCCACCTACCGCACTATTATAACTTAGTACATTGCTGGCATCCAAATTAACCATTAAGCCTGTAGTAACAATACCGTTAGATGTTGCACCATTACCGATAAATAATCTACCTAAAACAATTAAAGAATCATTTAAATTATTACCATTTGAAACTATAGTTGCATCTGAACTTATAGTAATATCTCCTATCAAACTGTTTTTTCCACTATTATTTATTAATACACCTTGACTATTTACACCAAGCCCAGAAAGAGATAAAGCTTCGGGTATCAAAAACCCAGTTCCAACTATTTTTAAAGTTGTACCTGATGCTGCTGTCGTATTTGAAGCACCTGTTACACCAGCTGTAGTACTTCCTAATCCATCTTGATTTTGTAATTGTATTACACCAGCACTTAAAGTTGTAGCTCCGCTATATGAGTTAGCACCACCTAATATTAGAGTATCACCACTGATTTTTGTTAAACCTCCTGTGCCACTTATCACTCCATCTATACGCATACCTTTTACAACATCTGTAGTTAAAACAAATGAGGATAAATTAATGCCACCAGTTTCTATTAACAACGAATCTGTTGTTGTGCCGGATAAAGTTCCACTCACTATCGTGGAAGCCGATCCTAATGTGATACGTCCTGTCCATTTATTAATTCCACTTGGATTACTAATGGCACCCTGATTCGTAGCAATACCAGATCCGTTGATTGTAATTGGTTCTGGAATAGTTAATCCATTTCCAGAAAATTGCATGGTTGCTCCACTTGTAATACTTGTGTTCCCTGAAGTTGCTCCTAATGCATTATTGTGTGCTACTTTAACCAAGCCTGCACTCACCGTAGTTACACCTGTATACGAAGTGCCATTATCTGCATTCAAAATCAATGAACCTGCACCCGTTCCATCTTTTGTAATACCTCCAGCACCTGTTATTACACTCGTTATATTTACATCACCAGTATTGTTTACACCCACCCTTAATAATCCCGTATTCGTAATACCACTTGTATTTATTGTTAAAGTATTGCCTACTGTCTCATTATTAATTCTTGACTCTGACGCCACTGTTATACCTCCTGTTAATGTGGTCGCAGGGGCTCCAACTATTTGTCTTAATGCCCCATTAGCATTCGTTTCCGTAAATCCTAAACCATTTATAACAAACGGCTCCGTCATCGTTAATGCTGTCACTCCATTAAACTCTATCGCTGCTGTATTAGATACTGTCGTATTGGAACTAGCCGTACCCGCTGTTGCACTTCCTAAAGCATCATTATTCCTAACTTGTAATACGCCGTTCGTAACAGTTGTTGCACCTTGATAAGTGTTAGCAGCACTCAAAACTAATCTTCCTGTTCCCGTTAAATCTTTCGTAATACTTCCAACATCGCTTATTACACCTGTAACATTAATGGCACCAGTATTGCCAATACCAAAAGTTAAGCCTCCAGTATTGACTACACCTCCTGTACTTATTGTAAATGCATTTGTCGCTGCATCGTTGTTAATTCTTGACGCAGTTTGAGTCGTTATCACACCTGCAATGGTCGAAGCACCACTTGTACTTATCATCCTTATCGCTCCACCATTACTAATACCTGTTCCATTGATAAAAATATCCTCAGGCATTGAACTTATCGTTCCATTGATCTCTAACGCTGCACCACTTGATACCGTAGTACTTGAATAACCTAATGTACCTGACGTCTGACTTCCCAATGCATCATTCACTGTCGCTTGTAAGATCCCCGCAGTCACTAAGGTAGCTCCCTGATAGGTATTCGCTCCACTTATAACTAATTTACCTGCACCTGATCCATCTTTAGTAATCCCAGCAACTTGATACAATTATATTACCTGAATTCGATATACCAAAACTTAATCCCCCGGTATTTGTTATTCCTCCCGTGCTCAATGTTAATGCATTTGTAGCTGCGTCACTATTTATTCTTGAAGCAGTTGCAACAGTGATTACACCAGAAAGTGTTGAAGCGCCAGAACCACTAATCATTCTTATCGCACCTGGTGTACCAGCTAATCCTGTTCCATTAATCGTTATTGCTTCTGGTATGGTGATGGCCCCATTAATTTCTAGTGCCGCACCTGACTCAACTGTTGTAGCTCCATTTGTACTTCCAAGTGCTGCTGCATTTGTTGCTTGTAGTGCCCCTGTATTAATAATTGTATTGCCTGTATAAGTATTGACACCTCCTAATACTAATAAACCTGTGCCTGTACCATCTTTTGTAACACCTCCTGCTGCACTTATTACACTGCTTACAGTTATGCCGCCTGTACTATTCAAACCAAAACTAATACCTCCTGTATTCGTAAATGCCGCTGTACCTATCGTTAACAATCCTGTTCCATCATTGTTTATTCTTGATGCAGTGGCAGCTGTAATTGCGCCAGATAAAGTCGGAGCACCTGATCCACTTATTAATCTAATTACGCCTGGCGTTGCTGCTAAACCTGTTCCATTAATCGTCATAGCTTCCGCTATTGCTAATGTTCCATTTATTTCTAATGCTGCTCCAGATGCAATGCTTGTAGCTCCAGTTGTATTTCCTAAAGCAGTTCCATTTGTGACTTGTACTACACCTGTAGTAATTGTTGTAGTTCCAGCGTATGAATTTGCTCCACTAAGAATTAACATACCAGTTCCTGTACCATCTTTAGTGACACCTCCTGCTGCGCTAATTACACTGCTTACAGTTATGCCGCCTGTACTATTCAAACCAAAACTAATACCTCCTGTATTTGTAAATGCCGCTGTACCTATCGTTAACAATCCTGCTCCATCATTATTTATTCTTGATGCAGTGGCCGCTGTTATTGCACCCGATAAAGTAGCAGCTCCTGATGTACTAATTAATCTAATAACTCCTGGTGTGGCAGCTAAGCCTGTTCCATTAATCGTTATAGGTTCTGCAATCGTGATTGCTCCATTGATTTCTAATGCGGCTCCTGAAGTAATACTTGTTGCACCTGTTGCATTTCCTAAAGCAGTTCCATGTGTAACTTGAACAACCCCTGTACTAATTGTTGTAGCACCATTATATGAATTTGCTCCACTAAGAATTAACATGCCAGACCCAGTTCCATCTTTTATCAAACCTCCATTTCCACTAATTAAACTAGACACAGCTATGTTACCTGTTCCAGTGACACCAAAAGTAATACCTCCGGTGTTAGTTAAAGCTGCGTTGCTTATTGTTAATAATCCTGCACCATCATTGTTTATTTCAGTTGCTGTTTGATTCGTTATTAAACCGGTAAAAATAGTCTCACCACTTGAACTTGTTACTCTTATTGCACCATTAGAACTTATTCCTGTTCCATTTAAGAAAAAAGGTTCTGAAATAGAAAACCCATTACCCACTATCTCAACCACAGCACCCGAACTAACTGTTGTTGCTGAAGAAGATGTGCCTAAAGCCCCAGCATTGGAAATTTGTAAAATCCCTTGCCCAATTATTGTTGATCCTGTATAGCTAGTAGAGTTATCTGCAGTTAATAATAAAGTACCTGAACCATTCTTAGTAATTGACACCGTTCCAAGTGTTCCAGAAAAAGTACTAGATGTAACGTCTGTATTTGAACTTAAAAGTGTTAAAGTATTTGAAGAAGAGGTACTAGTGATTGTTCCAGCACCAGATATGGTAGAAATGGTTTCATTATTTCCATTTAAATTTAAACTAGAACCGGAAGCAATCACCACATTTGCTACATCACTTAAACTTGAACTTGAACCTAAATTTATTGAACCGGCATTCACTGAAATAACAGGTGTAGTCAAACTAGTAGTGCCAGATGCACTTCCACCCCATGTACTACTGGTAATTCTAAAACTACCAGTACCATTTTTATCTAAGTCACCAATAGTCAGTGTATTGGTAGTTTGCCCATCATTGAAACCTCCACCAGTACTTAATGTTGAATTGTTAGTGCTCACTATGAGCTTACCAGGTCTTGATAAATTCAGAGTTGCTGGTGTATTATTACTAAATCCATTACTAGTATTAATATTACCCAATATAGATATACCATTTGGCCCAGTTATTGAAACCTGACCACCATTACCCCCAATATTTCCAGTTCCAGCAGCAGTATTATTTGCACCTTTTGTTTCTATAGAACCTGATGAAGCAATATTAACAATACTAGTTGCTGTTAATGATAATGTTCCTCCGCTTGCAGCTGTTCCACTAGCAAAACTATTATTAGCTGCATTTAATTTAACTGAAGCATTTAAATAGATTGAATCTGCAGTAAAGCTGATAGATGGAACAACTGCCGTTGTGCTTATTCCATTTGTAGTTGTAGCAAATGGTTGATTTACAATAATTGAATTATTAGCAATTACTTGTAAAGTTCTAGCAGTTGCATAAGTATTGGTTGCAGTTCCTGCACTACTAAAAAATACAACTCCATTTTGTGTTCCAGCAGCATAAGTGGTATTTAAAGTAACATTACCATCGGATGCAATTAATTTAGCTATGACTTCATCTATATTTACATTCGCATTTTCTGCATTAATTGTAAATACAAATGGTGTGCCAGTTAAACCATCTCCAGTCCAGCTTCCCCCAGAAGTTGTAGAAGAAGAAATATTTAAGTTGCTAAATCCACTTACCATAGGCACATTACCTGGCACTAATTCAAATGGAGTTGTTGCATTAATTTGAATAGCATTATGGGTAGCTGCACTGCTACCGTTATAAAACTTAAATCTTTCGATTTGACTACTTGATTGCTTATTTGTAAATCGAATTTTAGCTGCTGATCCAGTAGAGCCAGGTGCGGCATAAGTACCAGACCAATTATTAATTAATAAAGTGTTATTGGTAAATGAATTATCCGAACCAGCAAACTCAAAAGTATGCACTCCAGATCCAAAAGTTAAGGAGGATCCGCTATTTGTAACATATACATTACCCACCACATCTGAAAAACCTGCTGTATTTAAATCACCTCCATCGAAATAAATATCACTGTTCCCTATTGCATTGGCAATACCCAATTTTAAAGTACCTTTTGAAATGGTAGTTTTACCCGTATAAGTATTGGCGCTACTTAAGGTTAAAGTTTCTGTTCCAGTTTTTGTTAATCCGCCGGTTCCAGTCATTACCCCACTTGAAATATTAACGGGAACAGTACTATTATTTACAGTTAATACTTTACCATTTAAATTAATAGATGTTATAGTTAATGTGTTAGAGGATGAAGCTGTTGTTGTGACTAGAGTTCCAATAGTTGCTGCACTATCTAGCGTAATAGTTCCTGTAAATGAGTTATTTCCTGTTGAATCATAAATGGCGCCTATAAATCCTGCATTATTAATATTAGAATTCCCGTTCATGTAATTATTGTCTCCAATTCCTTTAATTTTAATTGGTTCTGCTACAGTAATACCATTCATTACCTGAAGGGTACCACCTTGAAACTCGTTTAAATCAGGGGTGGCTTGACCATAGCTAACAATCGTATTGCCAGAAGTATTTCCTAATGCATTATTACTTGTAATGATAATTGATCCTCTATCTATGGTAGTTGTACCTGTATAACTATTATTATTATTTGTAAGCACTAATGCTCCATGCTGCAAGACTGATTTACTAAAGCTTGCAGGAAATGTTTTATATAAACTAATAGCCCCTGTTATTTGTCCACTATAAGTTGTTTTGATAAAAGCAGCATCACTAGTTGGATATTGTAAGGTCAATAAACTACCAGTATTACCATTTAAAACAGCACTTGATGTCCCTGCTAAACTACCAATGACTACTTTATATGTATCTATGTTTAATGTTGCTGAATTATTGATAATGACTTGCGCTTTAGCGTCAAATGCATTGTTGGCAGCTATCGTTACGGTACCATTATTAATAGTATAATTTGGATTGTTATAATTGGTTCCTAAATCTGGATAACCTCCCCATACTAAATTTCTAACAACAAAGTTTCCAGAACCCTCTTTTGTAAATGCTCCAATATTGAAAGCGGAGGAAGTAGATTGTCCAAGATTAGAACCAGTTGTTGTAGTAGTATTTGTATTAACTAATAAAGTGCCAGCTACACCATTTAATCTTTGATTAAGAGAGTTTATTCCAGAGCTTGTATTGATTATTCCACCAATTGAAATACCCCCTGGCCCAATTAAACTGATATCACCCCCTCGACCAGGCGCTGTAAGTGCAGTAACATTATTATTATTATTTTTACCGCCAATTGCATTTAAAGAACCAGTGGATGTGATAGAAATTACACCAGTTGCAGCGCTACAAGTAAGTGAAATATTTCCTGCTTGAACATAAGTTGTTAAAGAAGTTGAGTTAGAAGGTGCTGGATCAGTTGTGACAGAAGAACTAATAATTATATTACCTGTTTCACTTATGAATTCAATATTTGAAGATCTAAAATTTTCATTACCAGATACATTACTTGTAGTTAGGGATATGCTAGAAGAGACTGTGATTGAACCATATGCATTTACACTGAACCTTCTATCTGTGCCAGATAAAGCGCTGGTAGAATTAACAGGTGAGGAGAAAGTGACAGTACCTGCCCCAGCACCAGCACCTGTTGTCGCTGTTGTAATCTTTACATAAGCATATGTATTTAACGCAGTTACTAATTCAGTAGTACTAATATTAGCTGAAGTAGTCCCATTTGGAGTAAATACACGAGGATCACTAATTGTGCCTGCACCAGACCAAGCACCATTTGTAGAAGAAGTATTGCTAACTGTAATGTTGACATGACCGCCCCAAAAAAAAGGTGAGGAAACTAATGGCTTTGTCAATGTGGCTTTTGGTAGATTGATACTAGCAAAAGTGAAAATTGAGATAATTAAGAATGAAAATAAAAAATAAAAGGATTTTTTTTGAAAGCTATTTTTTAGCAAAGAATACACCTTACGATTTTTTGATAAAAAATCGTTACTCAAATAGTTAACACAAAAATCAAAAAGCCCTTTATACTTCATTTATTTTTAAGCAACATTTTTATTAGTAATAATAATCAATCTGTACCCTATCACTAGTAGTTAATCTATAGTTACCATTTTGAAAAGGTATATAACCAATATTAAGTGTAGGTGTGGTAGTATTAGTTCCAGAACCTACAGTATTACTTGTATAAAATGTAAATGCCTTTGAACTAATTCTGACACCATTTACATAAATTTTAACTAGACTTTTCGTATTTGGTATTTGAGCTAATGTAAATACAGCAGATACAACGCCGTCTAATCCAGATGTTCCTGTAGAAGTAGTAGCCTGAGCAGAAGTTACAGTAAATTCGTCATTTATTTCTCGCACCAAACTATAATTTGTTCCTTCTGTTGCAGTAGATATAGCACCTGTTCCATTACCAAGTAATACACCAGATAAAGTTGTTGCACCAGTTCCACCTTTTGCTACAGCGATAGTAGTTCCGCTCCAAGTTCCAGTGGTAATTGTACCAACACCAGTTAAACTTGAAGTCACTACATTACTTGCTAGTGTAGTTCCTGATATAGTTCCAGCTAAAGCTGTAATACCAATGCTTCCAGATCCATTTGCGATTGAGATACCTAAGCCTGGTGTTAAAGTAGTTCTGGTAAATGTACCCGAACCAGTACCAATATCAATTTGACCACTAGTAGGAGCAGCAGTTAAACCAGTTCCGCCTTTCTCAATAGCTATAGTTGTTCCACTCCAAATACCACTGGTGATAGTGCCTACACTTGTCAAACTTGATGCAGTAACATTGCTTGCTAAAGTTGTGCCAGTTAAAGTTCCAGCTGCAGCTGTTACTGTAATATCTGCACTACCATCAAAAGCAACTCCATTTATATTCTTTGTAGCAGCTAACTTAGTTGCTGTACTTGCATTACCTGTTAGTGCTCCAGTAAATCCTGTAGAGCTAACAGAAGTTAATCCTGTTACTGAAGTAACTGTTCCACCTAAAACTAAATCAGTAGCCCCTAAAGTAGTTTTACTGTTTGCAAGTTGAGCATTTGTAATACCTGCTGTAGGAGATAAATTTGCTGATGTGATTCCAGAAGTTGCAATAGTAATACCTCCCGAGGCATTTGTAACTGAAATACCAGACCCAGGAGTTAATGTAGCTCTTGTAAACCCGGTGCCATTTCCTATATTTAGTTGGCCGTTGGTTGGTATTGAAGTTAATCCAGTTCCACCATTAGTAACTGCAATGGCTGTTCCACTCCACACACCACTAGTTATGGTTCCAACACTTGTTAAACTTGAGGCAATAACATTACTAGCTAAAGTAGTCCCAGTTAATGTATTGGATGCAGCGGCAATTGTAATATCAGCACTACCATCAAATGCAACTCCATTTATATTTTTTGAAGTTGTAAGTTTATTAGCTGTACTTGCTGTTCCTGATAATGTACCAATGAAACTAGATGAGGTTACACTACTTAATCCAGTCACAGAGGTATAGGTACCCCCAATAGCTATCCCAGTAGACCCTAAAGTAGTTGTACTATTTTCAATAGCATTAACCCTAGTTGCAACTGGTAAAACATCAGAAATGTACCTTCTTTGCATCATAGTTGCTGTATCGTTTTTATCTATGAAAGTTTTAGCACTACTCAATGTTGCGGTATAATCAGACAAAATACCAGCTATTGCAGATTTTTGAATCAGTAGTGCAGTATCAGCATTTATTCTTGAACGAACAAAGGCTGTCGTTGCAATAAGTGTATTATTTGAACTTACATCAGCAGTAGTAGCTGTTGAAGATCCTGTTAACGATGGTGATGAAATAGTTGGTGATACAATTGTTTTATTCGTCAATGTTTCAGTACCAGCTAATGTGGCAATCGTTCCAGTTGTAGGCAATGTGATGTTCGTTACGCCTGTACTTGTTAAAGTTGTACTATAATTACCTGCTGTTATGAAATCTGCCGTAGTAGAAATATTACCACCTAGACTGATAGTTTTTGTTCCATTATCTACCCCAGTTCCACCATAAGTACCTAAAATAGCAGCAGTTAGATCGGCACCGCCATTAAAGTTATTTCCATAAATACTTCTTGCTGTTGCAAGTTGTGTTGATGTACTTGCATTTCCTGCTAAGGTTGCAGTAATAATATTTGCACTAAAATTGCCACTACCGTCTCTTTTAACGATTGTATTAGCAGTGTTGCTTGAAGTAGCTGATGCGATATCAGTAGCAATTGTACCTGAGATTTGACTACTATTAATACTAGTGGATGCAATTAAACTTTTCACATATTCAGTTGTAGCTATCTGTGTTGTATTTGTTGTAATTGATGGTGTTGGTGCAGTTGGAATTCCAGTTAATGAAGGTGATTCAATCGTTTTATTGGTCAAAGTCTCTGTACCAGCCAAAGTCGCAATCGTGCCAGTTGTAGGCAATGTGATATTCGTTACGCCTGTACTTGTTAAAGTCGTGCTATAATTACCAGCGGTGATAAAATCACTTGTAGTAGAAATATTACCACCAAGGCTAATAGTTTTAGTGCCATTATTCACGCCAGTACCTCCATAGGTTCCTAAAATAGCTGCAGTTAAATCCGCACCTCCATTAAAGTTATTACCGTAAATACTTCTTGCAGTTTGTAGTTGTGTTGTAGTACTTGCATTACCAGCTAAAGTAGCTGTAATAATGTTTGCACTAAAATTACCACTACCATCT